>ERZ795059.5614-NODE-5614-length-11340-cov-4.903500_pt1 | contig 11340 bp, 12 predicted proteins | sample MGYA00375143_ERZ795059 | MGnify/ENA primary metagenome ERZ795059 (study PRJEB30188, sample SAMN05720168) | activated sludge metagenome | isolation source: Anaerobic digester | place: USA | collected 2015-01-07 ... | reverse complement strand
CTTCCACCCCGGCTTCCAGAGGTATTTTAAAAATACCGGCTGGATGTTCTTCGGCCAGGTCTTCAATATGGCCGTGGCTTTTTTTGTCGGCGCCTATGTTGCCCGCTACCTAGGACCGGCCAACTTCGGCCTGATGAGCTATGCTATCAGCTTCGCCAGCTTATTTGGGTTCCTGGCCGGCTTCGGAGTTGATAGTATCCTCCAGAGAGAATTGGTAAAAACGCCTGACAAGAAAGACGAGCTTCTCGGCACCAGCCTAATTATTAAGCTGGTCGGTGGCGGGCTAGCTATAGGGCTGATAAATGTCGTGTCTTCCTTTATGAGCCAGGGGCCATTGGCCAAGCTTCTTATTTTAATATTTTCACTAACTTTTATAGGCCAAAGCCTTTCTGTAATTAATCTTTACTTCCAGGCGCAGGTCCTTTCGCGTAAAACGATTCCCCTACAAATAGCCCTAGGTCTAATATCAGCTTTACTTAAAATGCTCATCATCTGGCTTGATTTTGGGGTTATCTGGATAACTGCGGCTTATGTAGCGGACAGTCTGCTCTTGGCAGCCGGTCTCACATACATATATTTCCGAAATCTCCGAGAAAAATTTAAATGGAATTTCAATGTAAATTTATGCAAAAGATTACTTCGTGATGCCTTGCCGCTCATGCTAACTATAATGGCCACCACAATTTACTCAAAGATAGACCAGGTGATGCTCAAGCAGATAATAGATGAAACATCTGTCGGGCTATATTCAGTGGCGGTAAAGCTATCTGAAATCTGGTACTTTATCCCGAGCATAATCTGCGCCTCCCTGTTCCCGGCAATCGTGAATGCAAAAAAAATAGGCGACCGACTTTACTCCCACCGCCTACAAAAACTTTACCGCCTCATGCTTGTTCTGGCTATATCCCTAACAATTCCGCTCAGTTTGGCGGCGCCCTATTTAATTAATATAATATTTGGACCAGAATATTTGGCAGCGACTGGAGCTTGGCGCATATACATATGGAGTTCAGCCCCGGTTTTCATGATGGTCGCCCTAAGCCAGTTTTTAATTAATGAAAATTATACTAAAATTTTCTTCCTGATCACTATCGCCGGAGCTGGGGCTAATATATTATTAAATTTATTTTTAATACCGAGATACGGAATAAATGGTAGCGCCCTAGCGACCTTAATATCATACAGCTTAGTACCAATTCTACTATCGTTTTTTAATAAAACCAGGGGACAATTATGGTTAATTTTCAAAACATCTACATATGAAAAAAGGGCATAGCACGAAGGCCATGCAAAGACTCTGCCGGGCCTATTCGACATTCGGTTTCTGTCCGATATTAAGCAGGGTGTTAAAAAAATTATTAACACGACGTCTAGGAAAAAATATAGGTTTAGAACCGGGATTCTTTTGCTTATTTGGAAACATCAGGGCTAATAATGTATCCTTAGGCGACACTAAATTTATTGATTATGCTGAAGTAGAAATTGGCGAAAACACCGGCTTCTCTTTCGATAATATGGTAATTACCTCCACTCATAATCTTGATGACTGGAATGAAATAATAAAGAAACCTGTAAAAATAGGAAAAAATTGTTGGATAACTTCACGCTGCGTTATACTGCCCGGCGTCACAATCGGTGATAATGTCATTATCGGCGCCGGCAGCGTAGTCACAAAGGATGTCCCCAACAACTGCCTGGCAGCCGGAAACCCCTGTCGAGTAATCAGGGAAAATATAGGAATTAAAGGAAAATAAAATGCACTCGATTAATTTTCTCAAAAGAAAGCTCAGGCATTTTTTCCCTCCCCAAGGAACAATCTCCAAGAGATATATTTCCCGTTTCATTCCAGACAATCCGATAATCTTAGAGGCTGGAGCAGACACTGGTTCAGACACACTAGAGATGCTCGGCATCTGGCCTAGAGCCAAAATATATGCTTTCGAGCCAGTCAATGAAAGCTTCCAAAAATTAAGCCAACGCTTTACTAAAAATAACAGTGTCCGTTGTTTTAACTTAGCTTTGAGCGAAAAAGAGGGCAAACAAAAAATGTATGTTAGCAACACTCTAAGCTCCAGCTCATTACTGAAACCAAAAGAACACAATATACAACATCCAGAAATTACATTCTCTATCAGTAACGAGGCCGAGACGACAACCATTGATGCTTGGGCGTCTAGAGAAGGTATAAAAAAAATAGATTTTTTATGGCTTGACTTACAAGGCTGTGAAATGGATGTTTTAAAATCAGCTAAGAAAATGCTACTAAGTGTCAAGGCGATATATACCGAGGTCTCGTTGATAGAAAACTACGAAGGCTCTGCTTTATACCCAGAAGTAAGAAAATTCTTGGAACAGCAAGGTTTCTTAGTTAAAAAAGAAAAATTCCCTTGGCCTGATATGGGCAATGTTTTATTTGTCAGAAGGTAATATGACAAAATTTACCGCCATCGTCGTTACTTATAATGAAGCCAGCCATTTAAATGAATGCCTCGCGGCTTTGGATTTTTGCGAAGAAAAAATAGTTATTGACCTCGGCTCAACTGACAAATCCAAAGAAATTGCAACCAGCCTAGGCTTCCAAATAATCAGCCATAAGCGGGTGGAAATAGTCGAACAAATCAGGGCTTGGGCTATAAGTCAAGCGCATAATGACTGGATAGTATTTATGGATCCAGATGAGATATTTCCAAAAGAGGCAATTCCAGAAATTAATGCATCTATAAATCGGGGCAACATCTGGGGATTTGCTTTCCCGAGAATAAACTATTTTTTGGGCGTACCAGTAAAACACGGACGTTGGTACGGCAAATCCTGCTTCCCACGCATCTTTCATAAAGACTCTATACAGCTCAGCACTTCTGTCCATGATGGCCTAAAAAGGAGGCCGGAGTGCAAATACAAAAAGATGGGGCAGACGATAAAGCACTACTGGATAGACTCAATGGAGCAATTTTACGAGAAACATCTCAGATATATAAAGTTCGAAGGCGAGAGCCGATTCAAGCGCGGAATAAGATATTCTCTCTTTAAAATGTATAAAAATCTGGCCATCAATTTTATTGCTTGGCACCTTATTAATCACGGCTTCTTAGATAAAAAAAATGGCTGGAAACTAACTAAACTGGCTCTGTGGTACGAAAAAAATGCCTGGCTCAGCCTAAGAGATTATGAGCGCCTAAATTTATTTAGGAAAAAAGAAGCGGTGATCTTGAACCATAACGGCGGGAGATTGGCTAATCAACTTTGGAATTTTATTAGCATATACGCCTATTGCTTAGAACGCAATTATGACTGCAAAAATTATTGCTTCTTTGAATACAGTCATTATTTCAAAAATAATAAAATATTAGTGCCGACATCGGGATCGCGACTATTAAATTTTATTTACATTGCCGTTCGGCGTCTATTATCAGAGAAAATAGCGCGAAGGATGGTTAGGGCTATTTATCGCCCCTACGAACTAGCTGTCATCGCCCTGAGGGCTAAAAGAATAATTCGTTTAACATCTACTGAAAACGCTAGAAATGAGTTCTATCATCTGCCGCCGACATCTCCCTCTAAAAAGGCCCTAAAGAAATTGGAAGATTCAAGATATAAACGAATCTACTTCCGAGGCTGGAGATTTAGGAATAAATTAGGAATAGAAAAATTCCACCAAGAAATATCTCAAATTATTGTGCCTAAAAATAAGCAAGAGATTGATTCTTTTATTAATGGGGCCCTGGGGAACGACCAAATTTTAGTCGGAGTCCATGTCAGGCATGGAGATTATGCTTCTTGGAAAAATGGGGAGCATTATTTCAGTTTTGATCAGGTTAAAAAAATTCTAGAAAATTATTTAGAATACGCTAGAAGGATCGACGGTAATAAAATAAAATTCTTAATCTGCTCCGATGATAAAATAGATGCAGGGGCTTTGGCGGGCCTGAACTATGAGCCTGGACATGGCTCAGAAATTAGCGATCTATATGCTCTATCAAAAACCAACCTAATTATCGGATCTCTAAGCACCTATGGGGCGCTGGCCGCCTATCTTGGAAACATTCCCTTCTTCTATTTTAGGAGAGAAGGCATGCGCTGGGATAAGCCGGATAATATACATGAACTTATATGAGGAGGTTATCAATAATAACCTGCAGCCTGAATAGCGTTGAATTCATAGAAGAAAACATCAAAAGTTTAGCTTTCCAGAGCTACCGTAATTTTGAACATATTTTTATTGATGGCTATTCTAACGACGGCACTATTGAAATAATCAAAAAATACCAAAGTGAAAATAAAGAGCAAGTTAAACTATTACAATACCAGCCTCAAGGGATATCCCATGCTATGAATCAGGGGATAAAGGCGGCTGAGGGTGAATATTTAGTTTTTCTCCACTCTGACGACCATCTTAAAGACAATAATGTCCTTAGAGATGTCGCTGAATACCTAGAAAGGAACGATCTAGATTGGATATATGGAAAAATAGAAGTTTTTGATAAAAACGGCCAGATTGGCCCATTCCCTAATAAGAAAGTGATGCAATATTTCAAACCCAATCGGTTAAAAAGATATCTTTTAAAGTTTTATAATTATATACCCCATCAAGCAGTTTTTATAAAAAAACAAATATTTGAAAAATTCGGTTATTTTGATGAAAGCCTCACTTCAGCCATGGATCCGGATCTGTGGTTAAGAATCTCTGGTGCAACTAAATGGAAATTCTTTGATAGGGTGATAAGTCGATACCGCATTCATTCTGGAGCGCAATCTTCAAGCGAGAAAAACATTAAAGAAAATCAAATAAACTGGCGAATAGTTCAAAAAAAATATTTGAATAATCTGGAATTGATTATGGCTCAATTAATAAGTTCGGCTATCCGTATAAAAAATAAAAACTACCGTTAAATATGCCCCTCGCCCCCATCGCCCTCTTTGTCTATAGGCGCCTTGAGCACACGCGTAAGACCGTGGAGGCTTTGCAAAACAACAAGCTGGCCCAAGAAAGCGACCTAATAGTCTTCTCAGACGCGCCGAAAAACGAAGCCGCCCGAACTGATGTTGAAGCTGTCCGCCAATATCTAAAGACAATAAACGGCTTCAAAAGTTTGAGGCTGGTAAACAGAGAAAACAATCTTGGCCTTTCCCGGTCAATCATCTCCGGCGTGACCGAAATCTTGGAACAATACGGCAAGACTATCGTCTTAGAAGATGACCTGATCACTTCCCCCTACTTTCTCACTTACTTAAACGACGGGCTCGACCTCTATGAAAATGAGGAAAAGGTAATCAGCCTCCACGCCTACACTTATCCGGTTAAAACCAAGATGCCTGAGACCTTCTTCTTGAAAGGCGCCGACTGCTGGGGCTGGGCCACCTGGCGCCGCGGCTGGCAATTATTTGAAGCGGACGGCCGAAAACTTTTAGAAGAACTGCAAGCAAAAAAACTGAACCGGGCCTTTGACCTTGATAATTCATACCCATATACCTTGATGCTCAAAAGCCAGATCAAGGGCTTCAATGATTCTTGGGCGATTCGATGGCACGCTTCCGCCTTCCTCAAAAACCGCCTGACCCTATACCCCGGGACGTCCCTAGTGAGAAACGCCGGCTTTGACGGGATGGGAACAAACACCCATAACCGATGGGGCGATATTTTCCAAGGAAAGATTAGCCAAGAGCCGATAAAATTAGAAAGGATTCCGGCCGAAGAAAACGAGTTCGCCCGCCGAGCGGTAATCAAGTATTTCCGCTCACCCCGACTGTATCTCACCTCTTGTTTCAGCCGCCTCAAATATTACTTTCGAGCTTTGAAAAAAATCTATGCTCATTGACCAGCCGGAGAAAAACGATAATCGTCGCTACCAATATGACGAACAGGTATACGTACGCCAAGAGTTCCCTGTGATCGAAAGATGGATAGAGCCGGGATCGAAAGTAATCGACCTGGGCTGCGGCAACGGCTCGCTAATGAAATACTTGTCGGATAAGAAGGCTTTGTCTATGAAGGCATTGATATTGCGCCCACAGCCATAGCCGCCTGCCAAAAACATGGCCTGAGCGCCCGTGTCGGAGCGATTGACGAGACATTGAGTTATGCCAGTTACAGAGACAAACAGTTTGATTATGCCATTTGCAACGTCACCCTGCAGATGCTAATGTACCCGGAACTACTGCTTGCTGGGATGAAAAGGATCGCTAAACACCAAATTATCTCTTTCCCGAACTTCGCCTATCTTAGCAATCGATTCGACCTCCTCTGCCAAGGCCGAATGCCCCAACCGATGCTCTATAAATACAGCTGGTTCAATACTGGCCACATCCACCAACTGAGCTTCCGCGATTTCAAGGAATTCTGCCGGAAACAAGGGCTGGAAATTGTCAAAACAAAGCACCTTGGCCGATTAGGGAAATTGGCCGATATCTTCTGGCCCAACCTTTTCTCAAGGGTGGCCGTCTGCCTATGCCGGGAAAAATAAAACAAATTATTCAAAACAATTTCTTCCGACCCGGTTGGTATTCTGTCCTGATTAATCCATATTTCATCGCTAGGCGGGGATTGCACAAGCAGATAAAAGACTTCTCATCCAGCCAGGATTTTTCCGGACGGAAGATCCTAGACGTCGGTTGCGGCCAGAAGCCATACCAATCGCTCTTCTCCGGCGCCGAGCAATATTTCGGCATTGATATCGAAGGCGGTGGCCATTATGATGGAGCGAAGACGGTAGATAAGTTCTACGACGGCCAGCACATCCCCCTGGCTGATGCTTCTTTCGATTATGTCATCTGCACCCAGGTCTTGGAACATGCCGCTAATCCAACGCTCATGCTCGGGGAAATCGCCCGGGTCCTGAAGCCGGGCGGCCAACTTTTTTTAACTATGCCATTTGTTTGGAGCGAGCATGAAATTCCTTTTGACTTCCGCCGCTTCACCCGCTACGAGCATGCCCGTCTGCTAAAAGCCTCCGGACTGGAAATGGTAACGATCCAGGACACGACCGGCTTCTTCCGCACCATCGGCCAGCTAAGCAGCGCTTTCATCTTCGAAGGCTTAAGCCGGCATCTGCCGCTAAGACACGCCTTCCAGCCGCTAATTGCCCTGATGATATGCGCGCCGATTCAAATCGGGGCGATATTGCTCGACTGGATCTTCCCTAACCGCGGCCTGACCCTTGATTACGCTGTCAGAGCGAGGAAATAATATGTCCAGAAATTTCTGCACTCTTTTCGATAAAAACTACGTCTTCCAAGGCCTGGCTTTATACCATTCTCTGGAAAGACACGGCCATGATTTCAATCTCTGGATTCTCTGCCTGGATGAAGCAACCTATTCCCTGCTAGCCAAGCTTGATCTGAAAAAAGCGACTCTTGTCCGCCTGGGGGAAATAGAAAATGAGGCGCTTTTAGCCGCCAAGGCCACCCGGAGCTGGGGCGAATATTGCTGGACCCTAGCTTCCGCCTTCACCTATTACCTTATAACAAAGTATCCCGAACTGGCTGAAATGACCTATCTAGATAGCGACCTCTATTTCTATTCTTCCCCTGAGCCGATCTTTCAAGAAATGGGCAATAACTCCGTTCTCATCGTCCGCCACAACTACAGCCCGGCCTTGAAATATTTAGAAAAGAAAGCTGGTATCTACAACGTTTCCCTGGTCGCCTTCAAAAATGACCGAAACGGCCTAAGCTGCCTTAATTATTGGCGGGAACAATGCCTTGATTGGTGCTATAATAGGCATGAGGACGGAAAATTCGGCGACCAGAAGTATCTGGACGCCTGGCCCAAGGAATTTCCCGGCGTCCAAGTTATATCCCATCCTGGGGCCAACGTCGCTCCTTGGAATATCGACCAATACCGAATAGACGAGCAGATGCTAATAAACGGGCGCCCTTTAATCTTCTATCACTTCCACACTCTGAAAGTTACCGGCCCAAGCCACTTCCAATTGCACTCTTCCTTCTACCGGCTCTCCTCCAAAGCCCACCAATACATATACCAACCATACATCGATGAGATAAAGTCGCTCATAAACCTTATCAGCAAAACCGCTCCGGAATTCCCAATCCACTACCAAAGACCGGAAAACGTCCGGGAAAAGCTGCGCCAGAAAGCCAAGCGCCTGCTTGTTAACTTATATTTCTCCCGCCAAAAATATGAAGATGCCTAAGATAAAAGTAAAATGTTCTGGCCTTGTCAGGCTACAATCATACGATGACCGGCCGGACGGGCGCCTGATAATAGCCGAGGGCCTGAAAAATGTGCCTTTCGCTATCAAGCGCGTCTATTATATAAATAGCTTGGGCAACAAACGGGCAACCAGAGGAAAACATTCCCACAAGAAGCTGGAACAGGTAATCTTTTGCGTCAACGGCTCCTTCCGCCTGAGCCTTGACGACGGCCAAAACCAGCAAAGTTTCAAAATGAGCGACCCGTCCCTTGGCATTCGGCTCGGCCCCGGCCTCTGGCACGAAATGTCCGACTTTTCTCCTGACTGCGTTATCTTGGTACTCGCTTCCGATTATCATAAGGAGTCTGATTATATCCGAGACTATAAAAAGTTCAAGCAATTAGCCGTTAAAAAATATGCGCGTCCCCTTCGTTGACCTCAGCCGGGAATGGCGGCACTTCGAAGCCAGATTTCTGGAAGCAACCAGGGATTTCGGCCGCCAGGCCAATTATATTCTGGGCGAAGCGACGGCCAGCTTTGAAGCTGACTTCGCTAAATACTACAGCTACCGCCACGCCGTCACCGTCTCTTCCGGCCTAGCCGCTTTGGAAGTCTCCCTGCTGGCTCACGGCCTCAAACCAGGAGATGAAGTGATAAGTGTGTCTAATTCAGCGGTAGCGACCAGCCTGGCTATCTCTCACATCGGGGCTAAGCCGGTCTTCGCTGACATTGGCCCGGACTTCCTGATAGACCCGGCCGCGGCTGCAAAGCTGATTGGCCCAAAGACCAAGGCTATTCTGCCGGTCCACCTTTTCGGGAAAATTTGCGACCTGGAAGCTCTGCAAAAACTGGCCGAAAAACATGAATTGATTATCATCGAGGATGCCTGCCAAGCAGCCGGAGCCAAACTCGATCCCAAAATTGAGAAACAAACTAAGGCTTTTAGCTTCTATCCGACCAAAAATCTTGGGGCAATCGGCGAAGGCGGACTGATTCTGACGGACGACCAGGCAATAGCTGATTTCGCCCGCTCATATCGCGATTATGGCCAATCAGGCAGATACAATCATGTCATCAAAGGGAACAACTACCGGATTGACGCTCTCCAGTGCGTCTTTCTTAAAGAAAAACTCAAAGAGCTTGACACTTTTACGGATAAGCGCCAACAGATTGCCAAAAGATATATTGAAAGCCTGAAAAATATCAATAGTTTGATTATCAACGACTTTGACGATAGCTCCGCCTATCATCTCTTCGTCATCCGCGTCAAAGACGGGCGACGCGACGGATTACAGGACTTTCTCAAACAAGCCGGAATCGATACTCTCATTCACTACCCTCTGCCAATACACCAGCAGCCTTGCTACCTGAAGGAGCACGCCAACATTTCTCTGCCCCAAACCGAGGCTTTCCAGACGGAGATCCTCTCCCTGCCCTGCTATCCTTTCCTGGCCGACGAAGAACAGGATTATATCATCGAAAAGATCAAGGAATATTGCCTATGAAATTCTCCATCATTACTCCGACATACAACAGCGCCGCCACCTTAGGTGACACGCTCAGAAGCATCGCCAGCCAGACATACCGGGACATTGAGCATGTCATCGTCGACGGCGCCAGCCAGGACGACACGCTAAATATCATCGACGAATACTCCCACCAATACGGCCTCAACATCAGCCTCTCCTCCGAGCCGGACAAAGGGGTATATGACGCCATGAACAAGGGGCTGCGCCGAGCCAGCGGCGAGATCATCGGCATCATCAACTCCGACGATTTCCTGGCTGACGAAGCTGTTATCGCCGATGTCGCCGCCTGCTTCCGCGAAGATCCAACGCTCGACGCCTGTTACGGCGATCTGCGCTATGTCGATCGCCAGGACACGGGCAAGATAGTCCGTTTCTGGAAAGCCGGTAAATACCGGGAAAGCAAGTTGAAAAACGGCTGGACCATTCCCCACCCCAGCTTTTTCGTCCGGCGCCAGGTATACCGGCAATATGGCGGCTTCAACCCGGATTTCCAAATAGCCGGCGACTACGAGCTCATCCTCCGCCTCCTCAAAGTCCACGGCATCAAGGTCGCCTATCTCCCCCGCACTCTGGTCTGCATGCGCGCCGGCGGCCTCAGCAGCCGCAGCCTGAGACAAAGGCGGCAAGGCTGGCATGAACTGCGGCTGGCTTGGAAGATAAACGGGCTCTGTATCCCACCGCTCTTCCTGTTGCGGCGGGTCTTGGGAAAACTGGGACAGTATATTTAGAAGATAAGAATAAAATCCCCCTAACGGGGGATTTTTTGTTATAAAACACCAGAGGTTTTCCCCAAGCCAAGGAAAAACCTCTTAAATCCTAAGCTTTTCGGGGCTTGGAGACATATACTATATATGGTATAATAATTATCACTTTAACTACAATATATAGTATATGCCTATCAACATCACAAAACTGGACGGTTCCCGCGAGCCCTTCAATGCCGAGAAGATAAACCAGGCCATCGCCTCGGCCTGCGCCGACCTAGACGACCCGGCGGCCAAGATAATGCAAATCGCCACCGAGACCGAACTCGCCCTATACGACGGCATCAGCACCAAGGAGCTGGACCAGGCGGTCATTGGCGCCGCCGTCCAGAACATCAAGGACGACCCGGACTTCGATACCGTCGCCGCCCGGCTCAGCCTGAAACTGATATACAAGGAAGTTTTGGGCGATTTCAAAGACGAAGCTGATCTAAAAGCCAAGCACCGAGACGGATTTGCTAAATATGTGGCCTCCGGCCTGGACTCAGGCATTCTCTCTGCAGAGCTCAAGGCTTTTGATTTAGATAAGCTGGCTGAAACCATAGATATCAGCCGCGATTCCCTTTTCACCTATACCGGCCTTTCCACCCTCAAGCATAGGTATTTGATAAAAGGCGAAACGCAGGCGCTCCTGGAGACGCCTCAATACTTCTGGATGCGCCTGGCTATGGGCCTGTCATATATGGAACCGAACCCAACCGATATGGCCAAACGCTTCTATGACAAGATGTCGCGCTTGGAATACGTGCCCGGGGGATCGACCAACATTAACGCCGGTACCAGCCGGCCCAGGCTTAGCAACTGCTTCATCCTGGACATGGAAGACAGCATCGACCATATCGGCAAGACGGTCTCCGACGTGATGAAGCTCTCCAAGGCTACCGGCGGCATCGGCCT
>ERZ795059.5612-NODE-5612-length-11347-cov-5.667198_pt1 | contig 11347 bp, 7 predicted proteins | sample MGYA00375143_ERZ795059 | MGnify/ENA primary metagenome ERZ795059 (study PRJEB30188, sample SAMN05720168) | activated sludge metagenome | isolation source: Anaerobic digester | place: USA | collected 2015-01-07 ... | reverse complement strand
TCCCGCAACTTGCTACGGGAACCTACCGCATTGTGTGGTGGGACACCGGCCGTGGCGTTTCCCTGCCTCCAGCTTAACGTCCCCCTCTTGCACGGAAACGCCACGGCCGGTGTCCCACCACACAATGCGGTAGGTTCCCGTAGCGAGTTGCGGGACTTCCAAGCGGGCGGAAGCGACGGTGCCGGGCGTCTTTTTCTCGACGACCTGGTTCCACCAGGTGGCTGGAGGGTGAAAGAGCCACAGGCAGGCGCAGTCGCGGCCCTGGAGGCCGATCACGCGAATGTCGCCTCCGCTGGCTCGTGCCGGAGTTGCCTCCAGCCCCGAATCGAGCGGCACGTCGGCCATGAACTTCGACAGCGGCGCGTAATGACGATAGGCGTCCATCGGGTCCAGCAGTTCCCACCACCAGAACAACGCCGTGCCGGAGGCGCCGGACAGCGCCGACGACCAAAGGGCGTTGTGGAAATGGACCAAATCGGCATCTTGCTTCATGTACACACTGCGCTGCCAGTTGTCCTCAGCCAGACCGAACTCGGCCAGCAACGCGGGCCGGCGGGGCGCATGCTGGCGCAGCATTCCCACGCGCTGCAGGACCACGGCCACTTCGTCGTGCCCTTGCTCCTTGTCGGCCGGGCGGATGTAGTGGTGCGTCTGGGCGATGTCCAGCCGCGGGTGTTTCCAGTCCCTGGGCGAGGGCGCCCAGGTGCTGGTCGTCCGCAAATGCCGATAGATGTCGATCTGCTCCAGGTACGCGCCCAGTTCGTCATAGAACCGGTCCGTCGGCAAACGAGGATCGATTTCGTTGAAGTACTCCCAAGCCGCGACGTGTGTCGAATAACCCCAGCGGGCCACTGCGTAACGCAGCAAGTTCTTGGCGTCGCCGATCGCCTGCGCATAATCGCTGCTCTGGTCGTCTTTCAGCGAACTCATGTACAAGGCACGGGTGATCAGGCACAACTGCAAGTAGATCCCCTCGCGCTCGGCCGACTCGACCAGTTGGTCCAGAAGGAAACAGTCGGTCGGGTTGTAGAACCCGCGAATCGGATCGTGGATGGCCGCTTCCCAGAGCAATTCTGCTCCGCCGCCGGCCTCCCGCAGTGACAACTCATCCAGCCATGCGGTGCCGCCGCCTTCCAACCGCAGTGCGATCTGGTCGATGAACCGCTGCTCGGCTCCGGTCTCGAATTCGCGTTGGAAGCGCGTCCACGTATGGGGGCGTTCGGCTCGCAACGGCGGGCCGAAGTCCAACGAGCCTGCGGAAAGTTTGACAGAGACATCCGCCGCAACGGTCCTCACCTTGCCCGTCAGCACGTATCGAGTTCCGGGACGCACCGCCAGCGGATTGGGCGTGGACAGGTTGACGCCGGCCCCAAGGTCGCCGCCCAACTGGACGCAGCGGCGATCAGCGGCATCGTCCTCGTCGGGCGTGGGCGCAAACGGCGGCTTCCAGCCCCACGATCGGCCCCAAGCGCTCTTGCGAGCTTCGATCGCCATGGCCCAGTCTTCGCAACAAGTCCAGACGCGCAGAAAATTAGCGCCGTTGGCGGACAGTTTGCCGAAGAACTCTTCGGCTCTGGCCAGCGTGACGTACTGCGTCGGCCCGATGAAGGCCAGATTCTGCCCGATCGGGAACATCGGGCGGCCCTCGGAAAAGGCCAGAAAGCGAGGATCCTTCGGACTGGTCCGCACAAAGCCCGGGTCCGTTGAGGCGACACAAGTGAATGATACGCCCGGTGATTGCACTTCCCGGCCGGCGTCTTTCAGTTTCGCAAGCACCTCGTAGCGGCCGAGTTCCTGCGGCGCGAATCGTGCCCGCCAGGTGGCTGGCCCGGTTGGATACAGCCAATCCTTCCCGCCGCGCTGCAGGACTTGACGCTCGTGAGGCTGCATCCAGAACGCCGGCAAGCGCTGCGTTTCGCCGCCGGGCGTCCGGATCTCCAGCGTGACATCGACTTCGCGCGGATCGAACGGATTGCGGTACGGCCACGGCACGACCAGTTCGAAATCGACGCGATGGTACTTTCCCACTTGCGTCGCTGAAGCGCGAAGCCCCAGCGCCACCTCGCCGCCGCGTGCCAGAGTCGCCGCGGTCAACAACAGCATGAATTCCGCCCACCGAGCCAGACGAGCGTATGACGTTCTCATGGCCTATCCTCCGCAGCAGAAAAACGGGGGCAGTCAAGGCAAGAGGCTGACAGAAAAACGGGGTGACAGAAGAATGACGCGAGGAAGGGGCGAACTTCTCTTTCGATCGTTCTTCTGTCACCTCATACTCTTTGTGAGTTGGCGGATGCTTAACCTTTGTCGAATGCGGCGTCGAAGGCGACTTGACTGGGGGAGAAATCCAGGCGGCGGACGAACTGGCAGGCTTCGCGGGCGCCGAACATGCGGTCCATGCCGCTGTCTTCCCACTCGACCGACAGCGGACCCTGGTAACCGATCTCGTTCAGCGCTCGGATGATCTCCTCGAAATTGACGCCGCCGCGGCCCAGCGAGCGGAAGTCCCACGCCCGGCGGGGATCGCCGAAGTTCAGGTGGCTGCTCAAGATGCCGTTGCGCCCGTCGTGCTTGACGATCGCGTCTTTCATGTGGACGTGATAGATGCGGTCCGGAAAGCGGCGGATGAACTCGACGGGATCGACGCCTTGCCAGTGCAGATGGCTGGGGTCGAAATTGAAGCCGAACTCGGGCCGCCCGCCGAGGGCGTCCACGGCCCGCTCGGCCGTGTACAGGTCGAAGGCGATCTCCGTGGGGTGGACTTCCAAAGCGAACTTGACGCCGCACTCGGCGAATACGTCCAGGATCGGATGGAACCGCTCGGCCAGCAACTCGAAGCCGCGCTGGATCATCCTGGGCGAGACCGGCGGGAAGGAATACAGCAGGTGCCAGATGCTGGAGCCGGTGAAGCCGTTGACGACTTGGATGCCCAGTCGCTGCGCCGCACGGGCCGTGTTCTTCAACTCCTCGGCCGCTCGTTGGTTGACCCCGGCGGGATCGCCATCGCCCCAAACGTCAGGGGGCAGCACCGACTTGTGCCGCTCGTCAATCAGGTCCAGCACCGCTTGGCCGACCAAGTGGTTGCTGATCGCGTAGACCGTCAAACCGTGCCGCTCCAGCAACCGTCGTTTGGCGGCGCAATACTGGTCGTCGGCCAGGGCCTTGGGTACTTCGAAGTGATCGCCCCAGCAGGCGAGTTCGATTCCATCGAACCCGAACTCCTGGCAGATCCGAGCCAGTTCCTCCAGCGGCAAGTCCGCCCACTGGCCTGAACACAACGTCACCGGTCGCGACATGGCGTAGTCTCCTTAAACGACTTGGCGTGAAATGGACGCGATTCAACGGGAACCATTATATCGTTGGCCGTGGAGGGTGGTACGGTGCGTCCAACTCCAGGAAGGCGCACAGCAGATCGCCCACCCCGTCGAGCGACTCGTAGTAGGGCTTGGCGGGATGGCCCCGGAAGATGCCTTGGTGGTACAGTTTCGCCACTGCCTCGCGCGCGACTTCGTGGGCGAACACTCGGTGCTCGACCTCTCCTGTCAGTTTGTGAATTCGCAGGAAAAACGCAATCGTCTGGCCGTAATAGCCGGCATAGGTGCGCCGTAACAACCAGTCGCACCAATCGGGGTTGGGCGAGGCCTTGATTCTATCAACCGCAACCGTCGGCTGGTAGAATGGCGGCGTAGTGGCTGCCCGCCCAGGAGTTCTTCGGCGAACGGTAGGCGCAAGCCCATCGGTTCCTTGGATGGTGGCGTCCGCGGGGCCACAAAGGTACTGGAGAGCATTCAAGACGTGCCGGATGCGGTGTTCGTGCGTCAATCAGCCAGTGGACTATAGCAGCCAACGACTGTAGATGGAAGGACGTTCCGAGACGATGATGGATCGGTCCCAACGGCTGGGCGAAGCCAGCATCCCTGTTCTGCTTGTCACGTTCTCGGCTCCGGCCATCGTCGGCATGCTGGCTCAGGCCACCTACAACCTGGTGGATCGGGCATTCGTCGGACACGCCCTTGGTCCCGATGGGATTGCGGGGATCACCATTTCCCTTCCGTTCATGTTGGTCCTCTTGGCGTGCGGAATGCTGATCGGCTTTGGAGCCGGAGCCCTGGTCTCGATTCGGCTGGGCGAAGGGAAAAAGGACGACGCGGAAGACGTTTTGCGCCACGCCGTGTGGCTGCTGGCCGCGGCGTCCCTGATCGTGACGGTCCTGGGCCTGGTGTTCCTGGAACCGCTCCTGCGTCTGTTTGGCGCCAGTGATCGAGTGCTGCCGTTTGGCCGGGACTACTTGCAGATCATCGTGCTGGGGACCGTATTTCAGGTCGGCGGGTTCGGACTCAACGCCGTGATCCGTGGCGAGGGAAATCCACGGGTAGCGATGCTGACCTTGCTGATCGGCGTGGTTCTGAACGTGATCCTTGCGCCCGTGTTTCTGTTTGGACTCGGCTGGGGCATGAGGGGCGCCGGACTCGCCACGGTCCTGTCGCAGGCGGTTTCTGCCACGTGGACGCTGTTCCATTTCGTCAGCGGCAGGAGTGTCCTGAAGCTCCACGTCGGCGACTGGCGGGTGTCTTGGCCGGTGTGTGCTTCGATTCTGGCGATTGGGGCCCCGCCGTTCTTGATGCAGTTGGCGGCCAGCGTCATGAACAGCCTGCTCAACAACCAGTTGCGGACGCACGGCGGCGATCTGGCGATTTCGGTCATGGGCGTGATTTACGCCGTGGCCATGATGGTCTTCATGCCGATCTTCGGCATCAACCAGGGAACGCAGCCGATTATCGGCTACAACTACGGCGCCCGGAAGTTGGGGCGAGTCAAGCGGACGTGGCAGTCGGCCGTGTTCGCAGCGACGGGGATCGCCCTGCTGGGCTTCCTGGTCATGATGGTCTTTCCCGCCCAGGTCATCCGCCTCTTCGAGCCGTCTGACGCCGCATTGCTCAAGCTGGGTTGCCGAGCCCTGCGCATGGCCGGGATCATGTTGCCGATGGTCGGATTCCAGATCGTGAGCGCCGGTTACTTCCAAGCGGTTGGCAAGTCGAAGCAAGCGATGCTCCTGATGGTCTCACGGCAAATCCTCGTGTTGATTCCAGCCGTTCTGCTGCTGCCCAGATTCCTCGGGCTTGACGGGGTCTGGCTGGCGCTGCCGACCTCTGACTTCGTGGCGTGCCTGATCACCGGCGTCTGTATTTCCTTCGAGTTGCGACGGCTAAATGGGGCTCCGGGCGCTGGGGATGCACTGACAGGAGATGGATAGGGGCAGGGGGCGGGGATTGCGTTTCAAAGCAGTCGATCCAGTTCGGCAACCAGTTGCTCGAAGTGAACCAGCGCAGTCTCAACCGGTTCCGGGCCGGCCATATCGACCCCGGCGTCGCGGAGCAGGTCCAGTGGGTCCTTGGAGCAGCCGGCCTTGAGGAAGTTCAGGTAGTCGCTCAATTCCGGCGTCCCGCCGCCGAGCACGCGGCGGCTGAGCGCGATCGCGGCCGACAGGCCGGTTGCGTACTTGTACACGTAAAAGGCCCGATAAAAGTGCGGGATGCGGAAGCACTCCAGCGCCAGTTCGTCGTCCATCGCGAAATCCGGGCCGAAGTATTGCTCCAGCAGGTTTCGGTAAGCTTCCTTCAGCGTCTGCACGGTCAGCGGCTGACCGGATTCGGCCATCTCGTGCGTGATCTTCTCGAATTCCCCGAACATCGTCTGGCGGACGATCGTGGCGCGGATGCTGTCGATCTCGCGGTTGATCAGGTACGCCCGCTGCTGGTCGTCGCCGGCCTGCTGCAGCAAGTGCTGGAAGAGCAGTTGCTCGTTGAACGTACTGGCCACCTCGGCGACGAAAATCGTGTAACTGTAGTACTGGAACGGCTGGTGGCGGGCGGAATAGTAAGAGTGCATCGAATGGCCCGCTTCGTGGGCCAGCGTGAACACGTCTTCCAGCACCTCCGGCTTGTAGTTCATCAGGATGTACGGGTTGCCATCGTACGAGCCGGAGCTGAAAGCGCCGCTTTGCTTGCCGCGGTTCGGATACCGGTCGCACCAGCGGCCGCACAGGCCGCCGGCCAGCGCGGCCGTGTATTGGCCGCCCAACGGCTGCAGCGCGTCGAGCACCAGCGCGACGGCTTCGTCCCAGGTGCGCGTGGAGGTCAACTGGCTCAAGATCGGTACGTACGTGTCGTAGTGATGAATGTCCTTCAAACGCATCTTCCGCCGCCGCAGGTCGTAGTAGGCGTGGATGGCGGGCAGGCGGCGGTGGACGGCCTGGATCAAGTTGTCGTAAACCGCCCGCGGCACGTTGTCGGGGAACATGGCGGCGTCCAGCGAGCTGTCATAGCCGCGAGCGCGGGCGTAGTACACGTCGGTCTGGATCGAACCGCTGAGGGTGGCCGCCAACGTGTTCTCGTGGGCCTGGAACTGCTGGTAGTATTGATGAAAAGCAGCCCGGCGGACGCTCCGCTGGGGCGATTGCAGCAATTGCAGGAAGGTGGCGTTGCCCAGTTCGATTTGTTCGCCGCGCTCGTTGGTCACCAAGCCGAACTTCAGGTCCGCGTCGTGCAGTTGCCGGAACGTCTTGCTGGCCGTTTGCGCCATTTCGCCCTGCATCGCCAGCAGTTCTTCTTCCTTCTTGCCCAGCGTGTGCCTCTTGAAACGCAGGATCCGCTGCAGCACCAGCCGGTAAGGCTGCAGATCCTTGGACTCCAGAAACCGGTTCATCTTGGCGGCCGAAATGGCCAGGACCTCGGGGCGGATGTAGCTGGCCGCTTCGCTGGCGCGGGTCGCGACGTTCTGGAATCGTGCGACCATGGCCTGGGAGGGACTGTGGGCCTGGTCCTCGGCGGCTTTCAAGTAGGCGTAGCTCCCCAATCGCTCGCCCCAACGATCCATGTCGCAATCGAATTTCAAACAGGCGGCAAGCGCGGCGGGGTCGTTGCCCAACTGGCCGCGGAACCGCTGGAAGCCGGGAATGCGGCGTTCCCACTTGCCGAACGCGGTTTCCCACGCCTTGTCGTTGGCGAACAGACTCGAAAGGTCCCACGTATCGGCAGGCTCCACTTCCTCGCGGGCGGGCAATTTTTTGATTTTGGTCGTCGCCATGATCGGCAAGGTTCGTTTCTTGGTTGGGTCTTGAGAAGCCCCGTTTCTCCGAAGCAGCCGGGCTTCTGGCTCCCAGATGCTTCTGAGCCGGCACTCAGTCCAGGTCGCCCTCAAACAACTGGCAATAGCTCTCGTAGCGTCGCGCGTCTAGTCGCCCGTCGGCCACGGCGTCTTTGACGGCGCAGTCGGCTTCGTGCGTGTGAGTGCAGTCGGGAAAGCGGCACAAACTAACGTAAGGCCGCACGTCGCGAAAGTAGCCGGCGACTTCCTGCGGCACTACGTCCCACAACTGGAACTGTCGGATACCCGGCGTGTCGACGACGTAGCCGCCGGCCGACAGTGGGATCAGGCTGGCCACCGTCGTCGTGTGGCGGCCTTTCTCGTTCTCCGGGCTGACCGCAGCGATCTGCAGGTCCAGACCCGGTTCGATCGCGTTCAACAGCGATGATTTACCCACCCCGCTTTGCCCGGCAAAAACGCTCTGCCGCCCGACGATCCGGCGTTTCAACCGCTCCAAACCGAAACCGGTTTGCGCCGACAGCAGCAGCACCTCGTAGCCCATCTGGCCATACACGCCGACCAGCGGTTGCAGGTCGGCGAGTTCCACCAAGTCGACTTTGTTGATGCACACCATCGGCCGGACGAGGTCTTTCTCGGCCGTCACCAGCAGGCGGTCGATCAGGTGCGGCTTGAGGACCGGTTGAGCTGCGCTGGTGACGATCAGCACTTGATCGACATTCGCGACGATCACCTGGCGCCGGCCGCGGATCGCACGGCTGAGCACGCCATGCCGCGGTTCGATACGCTCAATGATCCCCTCGTCGCGGCCAGCTGGGCGAAAGCGGACGCGGTCGCCGGCGGCGACGACGTGCCGCTGGTCGGTACTGAGCGTTTTCAGCAAGCGGCGCGTGGCGCAGCGATAGATCTGGCCGTCCTCGCCCAGGACGTTACTGGTCAAGCCGTGGACACTCAAGACACAGCCGCTGCAGCAAGCCCGTTCATCGACCTCCAGACGGAGGCCAAGGCCGCCCGCGTCCTCGTCCGAGATCTCGCTGCCGATCACGGTACGCTTGCGGGTCAACTCGCCTTTGCCGCTGACCCGTTCCGTTTGGGCCGAGTCGTCGTCTTCCAGTCCGGTGTCGTGATAGTCGCGAGTCAAGTCGCCCTGCCGAGCGCGCGGCATGCGATTCTTGCGAAACTCGGCCCGGATTTTGCGTTTCTTGTCATTCGCCATTGCCAGAACACCGTTGGGCCACTATGACATGCGAACCAGAAGATAACACGTTTCCCGCCGTCGTCCAACGCCCGACGCGGCGCAGCGAGTCATGCGATGAACCGCCAAGACGTTTTCATGGCCGGCTTGGCCCTGATGCTGGCGCTGCTGGCCATCGGGGCGGCAGTGCACAATCGAGATAGTTACTATCGGCTTCCCAAAGTCCGTTGGATTGACCAACGGTGGGGACGTGGCGTGGCCCGTGTCGTCTACGCAGTCATGGGCCTGATTCTGCTGGCGCTGGGCGTCCTGATTCTGTCCGGATGGACGTTGCTGGGGCCGTGAAGTTGGATTAACGGGGTTGTTTCACCTGTTCCTGCGGGGAAGATCGGGGCGTCTGGCCAGCCCGATTTGACAGGGGCGAGGCGGTAGCGAATGGTTTACCAGCGGCGTTGCGGCAACGGCGAGCGGACAGCGTGTTTCAGAACCGTACGAACCCCTCCCCGGAGCGGATGACGCGAATTTTAACGAATCTATAGCGTAAAGAGTTTTGGCGGAATAGAATTAGGTTAGGTCAATAAGGCGACCTTTACCGGTAAGACATTGGGCAGGGAAGGGGCCGGCTCAGAAGCCGGGGCGGTCCTGCCCGAAACAGTTCTCTGAGTGGAGTCCCCAAGTATGTCGCGACGTAGTGCCCTCGCGTTGTTCGTATCGCCCGTGATGGCCTTGGCCTTTGCGGCTGCGGCGATCGCCGCAGATCCTCCTGGCGGCGCAACCTCTGCCAGGTTGTCAACTTACGAGAGTCCGGCAGGGGATGCCTTTTTTGCCCTTAGCATCCCTCCGGTGACAGACGCTCAAGCTGCGTTTGACCGTGACGTGGTGGTCCTGTTCGACACCTCGGCCAGCCAAACCGGCGCGTATCGGGACGATGCACTGAAATCGCTTAGGACGCTGCTCGGCCATTTGGGCAAGGCGGATCGCGTCAAGTTGATGGCGGTGGATTTGGACGCCGTACCTTTGACGCAGGCCTTCGTGGCACCGGACAGCGAAGCCATGAACGCCGGTTTGGCCAAACTGGAAGGCCGGGCACCGCTGGGCTCGACCGATATTGATCACGCGCTGAAAGGCGCGGCGGAAAGCTTCAGCGGAGCCCCAACTCGGCCACGTTGCGTGGTTTACATCGGGGACGGGATCAGCCGAGCCAAGATGATGCAGGCCGACGACTTCGCGGCCGCCGTCCAAGGCTTGGTTGACAAGCGAGCTTCCGTCTCCAGTTTCGCCATCGGTCCGGACCGCGACATCTATTTGCTGGCCGCAGTGGCCAATCATACCGGTGGAATGGTGTATCTTGATTCGAACGAAGGCCAGTGGGCAGAACGAGCAGGGCAGGCGATGGCGGATGTCGTCCGCACACCTGTGTATTGGCCGACGGCTGTGAATTTGCCCGGCGCGATTCGCGAAGTGTATCCCAAGAACCTGCCGCCACTGCGCGGTGACCGCGATACGGTGGTGATCGGCCTGCTGCAGTCCCGCGACGTGAAGGACCTGTCGTTGACCGCCGAACTGGACGGGAAACCCGTGGAACTTCGCTGGAACGTCGCAGTCCACGATGCCTTGGACGACTACAGCTTCCTGCCGCAATTGGTTGCCAGCGTGCGGGACAGCGGCGGCGTCGGCCTGCCCACACTGGGTTCGGCCAGCCTGCAGGAAGTCGCCAAGATGGTGTCGGCCAACAACGAACTGCTGACCAAGTTGGGGCGCAACGCACTGCGTGTGGGCGACACGGACGGGGCGCTCAAGGTGGCCGACGCCGTGCTGAAACGCGATCCCAACAATCCTCAAGCTCAGCTAATCCGCGATGCTGCGAAGCGGAACGGCAACGATACGGACTTGCGCCTGATCAATCTCCAGGATCCGGCTGCTGGCGAGGCTGCCGCGGGTGCCGCGCCGCCCGCCCCAGGCGGAGGCTTGCTGGCCGAAGTGGAAGCGGGCGGAGACTTCCTGGCGAACGTCGAGGCCAGTCAGCAGATTCTCGAACAAAAGATCAAGACGGAAGTGGAACGGGCACTCAATCAGGCCCGCGATCAGATGGATACCAATCCGGAAAACGCCAGACGCGATCTGAAGATCGAGTTGGAGACCATCGAAAGGTCCCCTGACTTGGGACCCGAAACGCGAGCCCAACTGAAGAGTCAGATCGAATCGGCGATCCGCGAAGCCGGACGGCGAGCCATCGAAGTGGCAGCCCGCAAAGCTCTGGCGGAGGAAAACCGGGCTGCGGCGGAGGAACGCCAGCAGTTGGTGGAAGAAACCGCCCGCAACCAGCAGAAGATCAGACAGTTGATGGACCGCTTCAACTCTCTCATGGACGAAGGCCGGTATCAGGAAGCCGAGGATATCATCGCCGCTCAGGTGCGGGAACTCGACCCGTATGGCACCACGCCCATGGCGGCCACGTGGGCAGCCCGCTTCGGCGGAAATTGGGACGCCTTGTGGGCAGTCCGCGAAGTCCGCGCGCGGAATTTTGCACGATCCTTGTTGGAAGTCGAGAAGTCCGCGGTGCCATTCCCGGACGATCCGCCGGTCATGTATCCCGAAGCTCAAGTGTGGGCCGACTTGACGTTGCGCCGCAAGAAGTACGCTTCGATCGATTTGGCACGGCAGGGCAGCGCCGAACAGAAGATCTTCGCCGCCCTGGATGACGATACGCGGATCGAGTTCATCGAGACGCCGCTGAATCAGGTGATCGACTTCTTGAAGGACCAGCACGACATCAACATCGAAATCGACACCAAAGCGCTGGATGACATCGGAGTGGGATCGGACTCACCGATCACTCGCAACCTGAAAGGCATTTCACTGCGATCCGCATTTCGGTTGATGCTCAAGGATTTGGGGCTGACCTATGTCGTCAAGGATGAAGTGCTGCTGATCACCACGCCCGAAGAGGCCGAAAGCAAGCTGGTCACCAAGGTGTATCCCGTCGGCGATCTGGTGATCCCGATCCAGAGCGGCATGATGGGCGGCATGGGCGGCATGGGCGGCGGCATG
>ERZ795059.5608-NODE-5608-length-11350-cov-3.682603_pt1 | contig 11350 bp, 6 predicted proteins | sample MGYA00375143_ERZ795059 | MGnify/ENA primary metagenome ERZ795059 (study PRJEB30188, sample SAMN05720168) | activated sludge metagenome | isolation source: Anaerobic digester | place: USA | collected 2015-01-07 ... | reverse complement strand
TCGCTGTACATGCCAGTGTACCTCATGAGTGCTGAAGCAGTCTTGGGTAAAAACTGGATCGAAAGACAAGCCAAAAGCCTACCCCCAGATCCAAACGCGATGATCCCCATGAGTGAGGGAGGCCTGACGTACTACGCTGCAGCACCCACTGTGTATTTCAACGGGATCACAAAGAGTATGAAATACATCATGAAGGACCTAAAAGAGGAGACAGACTTTGACATGGTGTCGAAATCTTCTCTTCCGTACGATCCGTACGACTGGGAGCAAGACCTCGGGCTGCAGACAGAAGTCTTCATCTAACGATCCTCGAATAGTTACTCGCTATGACGATTTACAGCTTCAAGAGCGTCGGACAGACTCAAGACCAGATCGTCAGCAGCTCTGTGTCTTCGTCACCAGTTCCGTATGGCATCAAGACACCGATGCAACTAGGCTCTTCGGAAGGAATCTTCGCGATGAACTACAGTCTCGAAGACCAGTTCGCAGACAACTTGAGGAACCTTTTACTGACGAACTGGGGTGAGAGAGTGGGTCTGCACCAGTTTGGAGCGAACTTGAAACCTTTGACGACAGAGTTCGTGTCGCAAGAAGACTTCGACAACAGAGCTGTCGAGCGGATAAAGTCTGCAGTCGACAGATGGATGCCCTTCATCGAGCTCGAAGAGTTCTCGTCTACGATAGACAGAATCGAGAACAAGAACACAGCGATCGTCAAGATCAACGTCACGTACACCATCCCAGCGTTAGAGACGCCGAAGAAGGGTGTCCAAATAGTCATGTACGTAATTTGACGTCGTCGTCTAATTACGAGCAACGACAATGGCGATTTCAGACAACAAGACAGCGCTAAAGAACGTCCGCAACCGCAATTTCTTGGCACGTGACTTCGACGGGTTCAGGACGGTCCTCCTTGACTACGCCCGTCAGTACTACCCGACACGAATTGCTGACTTTTCTGAGTCTTCTGTCGGCGGCCTGTTCTTGGACATGGCAGCGTACGTAGGAGACAACTTGTCGTTCTACTTAGACCACCTGTATGGTGAGCTGAACAGCGACACAGTCGTTGAAACGTCCAACATAGAACGAACTCTCAGGAATTCCGGCGTTCCCATCAGTGGTGCGTCTTCTTCGACTGCGACAGTCGACTTCTACATAGAAGTGCCCGTCGCCGGCGACGGAACTCTAGAACCAGAGCAGACACTCATTCCAACTATAAATGCACGCACGACTATTCAAGCTGATAATAGCGTAGAATTCACGCTGTTAGAAGACGTGAAGTTCTGGGTTGTCGATGCTGACAGCGGCGTTCTGTCTGTAGATCCCTCAGTCGACATGTCAAATGGCAGGAGGATCGGCAACAAGATCGTGTCGAAGATCTTGAAGAAGAGCGGTGTATGCACGAGTGGTACACAGACTACAGAGACGTTCGCGATAGGAGACTTCGTTCAGTTCAGGCGGATCGACCTGTCAAATCCAAACGTCACACAGATCCTGTCTGTCACAGACAGTCTTGGAAACACTTACTACGAAGTCGCCAGTTTGACTCACGATGTCGTGTACGTCAGCGCGACTAACAACGCAGTCGACAGTTCGTACGTCAGAGACAAGTTGAAAGTCGTTCCTGCACCTTACAGGTTTATGAAAGAAGTTTCTCTTGCTGGGAGAAACACGACGCTCATCTTCGGAGGAGGCACTGCAGACAACCTAGAAGACGACATAATTCCTGATCCTTCTGAGTTCGCGATACCGCTCCCGCACTCACAGATGTTCTCAAGAGTTCCCGTGAATCCACAACAGATGCTACAGACGTCTACGCTTGGAATCGCAGGATCAAACACTACGTTGTCTGTGACTTACATGCATGGTGGTGGATTGTCGCACAACGTAGAACCAAACACGATCAGAAGCATAACGAACTTGTCAGTGTCGTTTCCTATGAATCCGACGCCAGCACAACAAGCTCAAGTCAAGAACACGATAGAAGCGTCAAACCCTAACAAAGCATCTGGTGGGGAAGACGCTCTCACACAAGACGAACTTCTCGCTCTAATGCCGACAGTGAAGAACTCTCAAGAGCGGATCGTGACGAAAGAAGACCTTCTCGCGAGAGTCTACACGATGCCGAGCAACTTCGGAAGAGTGTTCAGAGCATCGATCTCAAAAAATCCGAACAACCCACTCGCGTCGATTCTCCACGTCGTGTCAAGAACGTCCGACGGAGAACTGATGACCTCTCCAGATTCTCTCAAGATCAATCTGAAGAGGTACTTGAACTCGTACAGGATGGTGTCAGACGCGATAGACATCAGAGACGCAGCGATCATAAACTTGTCTCTGTATTTCCAAGTAGTCGTCGATCCATCGCTGAACAAGAACCTCGTCTTGCAGAGCATCATCAAAGACTTGACGAGTCAATTCGAGATCACGAAGATGCACATAGGTCAACCGATCGTCGTGTCTGACGTAGAAGCCACGATCTATTCAAAGACTGGCGTTATCTCTGTTGACACGATCAAGTTCGAGTGTCTCCACGGTAGAGTCAACAACATCGATTACTCGCCGATAACGTTCGACGTGAAACTGAACACGAGAAACAAGATCATCTATCCACCCGACGGAGCGATCTTTGAACTGAAGAACCCAGCGTTGAACATCGTCGGAAAGGCAACGTCCAATGTATAAGATCGTCAAAGCAGACAAGGACGCATACATCACAGACAAGGTCGTCAGGTCCGTCAGAATGTTCTCTGGAAACGTCGGGTCTGCTGGGACGCTAGACTTGTTCAAGCTGTACGGAATGACGTACAGCGGATCGACGCCCTGTTTAGAGAAGTCTCGGATCTTGATACACTTTGATCTAGATCCGATCCGTGATTTGTTGTCAGACGGCAAGATAGACACCAACGACTCTTCATTCTGGTGCAAGCTGATCATGAAAGACGTCTACGGTGGCCAGACTACTCCGACAAACTTCGCAGTGAGTGTGTTCCCTCTCTCAGCGTCTTTCACAGAGGGAACTGGCAGAGACGTCTCTTACTACTCTGACTACGACGTGTGCAACTGGTTGTCTTCTTCTTCTGGAGTCGGGTGGTACGTCACTGGATGTAGTCTGACTTGCGATGCCTCGACGACAACACCGGGCGACTACATCACCAGCTCTGCTGGTATTTCTGACACAGAGTCTACGCAACTATTCGTGACAGGAGACGAAGACCTAGAGATCGACGTCACGTCTGTAGTGTCTGCGACGCTTGCTGGTGCGTTGCACGACAATGGGTTCAGAATATCTTTCGAAAATTCCCTTGAGGAAAACACACTGACATATTTCGTGAAAAGATTCGCGAGCAGGACTGCGTATGACGAGTCTAAACACCCGAAACTCGTAGTCGGGTACGACGACTCGATCTTCGACGACACACAAAACATGACGTTTGACACAGCGTGCGATGTGTCTCTCTACAACTACGCTGGCGGTAACCTCTCCAACATCGTGTCTGGCTCTTCACTGACGCAGATCACAGGTGACAATTGTTTGTTCTTGAAGATCTCTACAGAAGTGTCGGGTGGGTACTACGACATGTTCTTCACGGGGTCTCAGTTCTCGTACGGATCGACAGCAGCTTCGTACGTGACTGGAACGTACACAGCGACTGTCACGATACCGTCGACAGACTCAGTGTACAGAACAAAGATCGCAGCTTCTTCATCAGTCAAAGTACTTCCTATCTGGTCTTCTCTTGACAACTCTGTCGGATACGTCACTGGCAGCGAGTTGACAGTCTATTCTCAGTCTAGGGTCTCACACAGGAAGCAGAAGAACTACGTTGTAAACGTCTTGGGGATCAGAGACAGCCACACAGACGACGAAGAAGTGTTCGTAAGAGTCAACATCTTTGACCACACGAGTCCGCTGATCAAAGCGACTAGAGTCCCTGTTGAACTCGCTGGCATCGTGGTCAGAGAAGTCTACTACCAAGTGAGAGATGCTGTCAGCAGCGAAGTCGTAATTCCTTTCGACGACACGAAGAACTCGACGAGAGTCTCGAGCGACTCAGAAGGAATGTTTTTCACTCTGGACGCGTCTAACCTGACTGTTGGAAAGTCGTATACAATCGACTTGATGATAGCGAATGATGGTACGACTACGAAATTTATGAACGCGTCGCCAGTGTTTAGGATCGAGTCTGCGTAAGTTCTTGCGAGCAAGAGATGACAACGAGATCAAGATCACCGTATGTTTCCGCATTTATGAGTGCGTTGCGCAAGGACGGAAAGTCCATCACAGCGAAGTACTCAGACTTCGATCTAGACAATTCTAACCACGGATCGAACACATCGTTCAAGTACGATCCGCTAGACTACCCACTGAAAAGCACTCAACAGCTCAACGTCGACTGGGCGAAGTTCGAAGAGCACACTTTCTTCTCTTCAGCAGAAGTCAAAGTGAACGAAGCGTTCAACAGGATCATCAATGGATTTCCGTTTGACGGATCAAAAAAGGAAGTCGAACAATTCTTGGACTCTCTCACTGGGTTCGAGAAGTGGGTCTACGATGAGTTTCCTCGTTGGTCTGGTGCACTTCACTTCTCTGGAACACAAGTCGGAGAAGATCCTGCGAACGGATACGCTTCTGGACTGGGAACTTGGATAGAAGTCGTAGACAAGTCTGGCAACATGTACCCGGAGCTTGCTAAGAACAACAAGGGAGAAGTCGTCATAAACCCTGACGACGACACCTCTCTTTCAATCGAAGCGCTAGTCTACTTGCCGACGACGACGAACTCAACGCAAGTCGTGTTTCAAAAGGCTTCAACGCAGTCAGACGGATTCACGTTCTACATCTCGCCGTCCAACTCTCTTCTCTCTGCATCTACTACTTTCTGTGTGTGTTCTGGTTCTGTCAGAAACGCTGTGTCACACGACTTGACAAAAGGTACGTTCAACCACGTATGTCTAGTTCTCAATAAGGACACAAGAGAAGACACGCTTCAGTTCTACTTGAATGAGTCACTTGTGTCGTCGAGCGCTTACAGTACGAGGATCAAGAAGATCAATGCTGACGAGGCGAACTTCACGATAGGATCTGGCAGCACTTTCTATTCGTCGAACACACTCATCACTCCGACGCAGACATTCAGTGGAACGATGGACGACTTGAGAGTCTTCCATTCTGTCAGAGACGAGTCTCAACAGAGACTACATGTTTCACGTGGAGTGTACTCAACGCCAGAGCTCAAACTGTACTACAGGTTCAACGAACCGTCTGGGTCTCTTTCCATCAACAACTCATCGATTGATGCTGTTGTTCTAGACAGCAGTGGAAATTCTCTGCACTCTACTGTGAATAACTTTGACGCTTCGCTTCGCGTCAACATGACAGACGACGAAGAAAACGTCATGGTCAACGAGAAGGACGAATTCAAAGTCGTCTTGTTTCCTGCGTATGCTGACGTAGTTTCTCTCAACAGAGAGCTTCTCCTCAGTGCTAGCGCTTACGACAGATCGAATCCAAACATGATCTTGCGACTTATTCCGCCTCACTACTTGCTTGAGGGTGCATCGCAAGACGGATTCACTGAAATCGAAGGGACAATTGGCCAGAGTTATGGCGGTCAAGGAATTCCCGGGGAGGGAGAGATTGGTGGTACACAGATCATTCTGACGTTCTTGTACATCTGGGCGAAGTTCTTCGACGAGATCAAGATGTTCGTGGACGCTTTTGGAACGTTAAAGACTGTCGGATACGACAACGTCGGAACTGTTCCTGACAACTTCCTGGAAGATCTCGTCAGGAGCTATGGATTCTATCTCCCAAAGTTCTTCACACACTCGTCTGTAGAACAGTTCACAGAAGGCCAAAACATCGAAGAAAACTCTGACTCCTCTATAGCGTTGAAGAGCATACAGTCTTCTATCATGAGACGCGTCCTCGTGAACATGCCCGACATCGTCAAGTCAAAGGGTACGAAGCACAGCATACGTTCTTTCTTGAGATCTGTAGGAATAGATCCAGACAATTCTCTGAAGATAAGAGAGTACGGTGGGCCGACGACGAGACAGCTCTCTGTGTCTAGAGAAACGAGACATGAATCTTCTGCAATGACAGTGTTCTCTACGAGTTCTCTTGTAACGACGCCATACCTGTCTTGCTCCAGAGTAGAACCAGGATTTCCAGAGCCTGTTGGAAGTTTCTACACGGAACAAACTACGAACAGAAACGGAGGCACAAACTACGAGTGCGACGGACTTCTGATGTCTGGTTCGTGGAACATCGAATGCGTGTTCAAGATTCCCCCACAAAACACAGGGTCGATCGTAGACCCTTCAGGGAACCAGTCGCTTCTCAGACTTCTGACGACGGGTTCTGCGACTGGGTCGAGACCCGCGCTAATAGCCAACGTCGTGACGACACAAAAAGTCGATTATCCGTTCGAGGCACCGAGAATAGACGCTTACTTCAGACCCGGCAGCTCCATGTCGTCTCCTTTGTTGACGTTGTCTCTCGAGCTTGCAGGAGACGGTATGTTCGATGGTGATAGGTGGAACGTCGCGTTTGGATCGTTCAGAAACGACGATCCTGTACTCGGAACTATATCGTCGTCGTACTACTTGAGAGCTGCGAAGATAGACTCAGGTGAACTCTCTGAAGTGTACACGACGTCTTCTTACTTCTACGACACTTCTCCGAGCACAGCGAACATTTTGCGAAGTGGTTCGACTGATTACAACTCGCTTGGAAGCTACGTGTGCATAGGAGGAGGTCAGTCTATCCACGCAGACGTCACAGATCTATTCTTAAACAACACGTTGAACGTCGACGACATCGCTCGAACGACAGATTATGCTGGATGGGCTTGCAACTTAAGAGTCTGGTCGAAAGGCATGGACGAAACAGAGTGGAAAGAGCACGCGAGAAATCCAAAATCTGTCGGAGTGAACGACCCATTCGTGAACTACAACTTCACAAGAAACGTGTCAGGGTCTTTCCAGAAACTGAGAGTAGACACGCTTCAGAAGCAGCAGACAAGAGAATCTGACTCGTCTGGTGAGATCACGTTCTTGGACTTCGCGCTTGGGTTGGGTTCTTCGACTGGCGTTGGATTCCCGACATCGTCAAAGGTCCTCATGGGAGACGTGTTCAGTTACAGCTATCTGTCGCCAGAGTTCGACGAAGCTTCAACAGACGACAAAGTCAGAATCAAGAGCTACGAAGACCCAGTCTTACTAGCAGAAGATCCGTGGGCAGTCGAATCTCCGTCTTATTTGAGAGAGGGCACGTTGATCATGGAAGAGCCGCAAGACGACTTGCGGCTGTCTCTCGAGTTCTCTCTCGTTGACTCTCTAGACAAGGACATCGTGTCAATGTTCGCGACGCTAGACAGGATCAACAACATGATCGGAAGTCCAGAGCTGATGTTCTCGCCAGACTATCCAGACCTAGAGCGACTGAGAGATGTGTACTTCAACAGACTGTCCAGCAAACCTAATTTCAAGAAGTTCTTCGAGTTCTACAAATGGTTTGATGTGTCTGTCACTTCGTTCGTCGAGCAGCTCATTCCTAGCAAGACGATCTACAAAGGGACCAACTTCGTCGTAGAGTCTCACATGTTAGAGCGTCATAAGAATGAGTACAGACACAGCAGAAACTACGCGGGCGAGAAACAAGTCATCGACGATAGTTTACTTGTGCAGCAAATCGTTGGAAAACTTCGCAAGTATTGATGGTACGAGTACATGAATTCAAAGTTCAGATCCATCAAACCGATTAGGCACGTTCCGTCAGAGAACGACATCGTCTACATCAACATAGACTGTGACAGCAATTACTTCGACACTAGCGAACAGATACACATCAAGAACACGACGTGGTTCACAGAGACGACTTCTCCCACGATGATCTCTGGTTCAAATGTAGTCGCAGGTCTGTTCTCCAAAAAGAGCATAAAGAAGGACGACTCTTCTTACTCGTCTGTAGCGTATCCAGCTGGGTCTACTGTCGTCGATTCTAGCGGTGCTTCTCGCAAGATACTGTCGCTCTCGATAGACTTCTATGCCTCGTCAAGCATAGACGGCTACAGAAACGGTGTAGAGATCACTGAAAACAAACACTGGACTGCAGGACTTGCGAAGATAACAGCTGGCACACCTGGGCACTTAGTCGACGACACGCTTTTTGGTGTCCCGAAAGTCAGCGTGATAGATGCTGACAAGTTCTTTGATGTCAACACGTTCAACCCGGTGTCATACATCATAGACGGTGGAAGCGTATTCGGGAGTTACATGTTCCCGATCATCACTGCCGACTACAACCAGTTAGAGAACTACATCTTAGACGGGATCATAGAACCACTTCCAATTAGATCTGTTGTCTCGAACTTCTCGATCAACTTTCCGATAGAACCCCACTCAGTCAAAGCAGAGTTCGGAAATGGAAACGTTGGTTTCTCGAGATCCTCAGATCAGATAGAGACAGTCGATTACTTCGAGCCAGACAGGCAGACTAGAAAATTCTTCTTGGACGCCGCCGAGACGATCATATTCAAAAACGACGACTGCACGATCACAGCTTCTCTTGGTCCTGCTGTCGGATACGTCAACCTCGACGAGAATTACACGTCTCCGTTCGAAGACGTAGTGTATCCTAGAGGAGAACAACCAAGTTTGACTTACGACAATGAGTTGTTAACAGTGATCAACAAGCTACCGATCAGCGCGTCTTCCTATGTTCCAAGAAAGAAGAAGTCTAACACTTGTGGTTTTGTGTACGACAACAATCCTGAGGGTACGGACTCTATAGCATACGGAGGACTACTTCACTAATGTCTTCTACAAGCGTGTCGACTAGAGAAAGACCATCTAAGAGATTCGACGATTACGTCTTGACAAAAGAAGTGTCTTTATCAGCAGGCCTCTATCCTGTAGCATCAAAGAACATGCAGTACATTTTGTCAAACGGTTCTTACTACTACATAGAAGAATGGCCATATTCTTCTGCGGGCCTGTCTGGAGCATGGTACGGCAATTCCTACATCGACATAGGATTCGATTTCCCGTTTTGTCAAACAATCTACAGACGCGTTTTGATAGACATTTCTGGCGTGTGTTTTTTGATTGATCCTTCTGTCGACGTCACTACGATGGATCCAGACGGTGAGATCATGGATGGTGCTTTCACATCTGACAATGCTGCTCTATTGGACACGTTCTCACACAACCACGCAGTTCTTGCTCCGTGGTGGAGCTCTTATGCTGTCAATACGTGGAGAACGATGGACGACACTTGGGATCTAAATGATCCCGAATCACCCGGGGCATTGAGCCTGAGTTACTATACACAACAGTTAAATCTCTGGACTGGGCTTGCAACAGCATGGCGGTCACATCCCACGATCGTGGGAATTACTAGAGGACTTAGAGAATACCCGCTAGGGCTGGAAGAGTCACACGGTGGGACCAAGTTCTTTAGGGGAGAAGACAGAGAAGGCAAATTTCTTCTAATTCGGTGGAAAAGTTTCACAAACTACGGTGATCCTCTCAATGTCGTGAAGTTCGATCTCGTTCTATACGAGAACGGAACAATAGAGTTTAGATATTGTCCAAAGACGCTTCTACCGACTCCCGGGTATTGGAAGACAACAAGAGTCGCAGAAGAAAGTACGTGTGGTGTGTTCCTCGGAGGAACAAGTTACAGAGACTTTTCTTCTCTTCTTGGGTACAAGACAACAAGGCCAGAACATCCAAACGGTGGATCGATTTACGACGGTGTATACACTGCAAAGTACTTCAGTGAACTCAACACTTACGACAACTGGCCTGGGCAGTCAACTAGCGGGGCTGTCTTGCGGTTCAATCCGCCCACTGTCAGAAGACGTCAAAACAAGTCTGTATTACCTTTGCGAGACTCTGTTTCTTTCGTTAGAACTGGTGGTTCTTCTCTATTCGACGATCAGAAGACGATTTCGTTCACGACTCAAACGATACGCTATCCGTCGATGATGCCGAATTCTTTCATGACAAACTCAAATTCAAGTGACGTGCCGTCTGTCTTAGAACTGTATTCTTCTGGGAGCATAAGCGTGTCTAGAACTGTCACACCCGGGTTATTTGATTCCGTCTTCAACGACAGTTCGATAGAGTCGTCTAGGAGATCAGGAAAATGACTTTCAGACCGTTCTCAGAAGTCGCAAGATTCGAGCAAGACAATTCGTCTGACCCATTCTACGCTTCTGGGTCTAACGCATCTATTGGCGAAGAACCGGGAACTTTCTCGAACAGTCTGCTGTCAAAGGAACAATTTCGAATCTCGTTCTCAGTAGACAACAGCGTAGAGATGCTTCCAAATAGCAGCAGCATCTACTACTTCAATATCGGCTCGAAACAGTGGAATATTCCCACACGATCAATAGACGATCACAGAGGCCCATTCGAGACTTTCTCATGGAACACGTACTGGTCTCCTCCGTCTGGCACAATAAGTCCATTTTACACGATTGGTTCAAAGATCACAGAAGATGCAAAGTTGTTCAATTGTTATGGGTACACATGTGCATCTGGCAGTTCAAACGTCTATCGACAGTCAGAACGTCTTTACGTGCAGACTCTGGATGCCATAGATAGTGCATGGATTGAGAGTACTGATTCGATAACAAACATCTTGAACAGATCGATCTCATTGTGTAGTGATCTATATCCAAAGTCGATTCAACGTTCTAACATCTACACACCTCTAGACGCTGAGACTTTTGAGATCCCAATCTCTTCTCAGTTTCTGATTGAGAAGGTTGTCGTCGAAGTCCCAATGCGAATGGGTACTAATTGGTTTCTAGACAGGACGCTAACGACTCCGTGTAGATACGGCGGGTCAATGTACGACAACAAAAAGATTACGGGACGCGGGGGTAATGGTGTGTCTTCGTTGTACGACATGGGAGGACCAGCTGTGACGGTGTCGTTGATGTGCAAAAAGAAGTTTGGAATTACAAACGTCTTAGACGTGATTTCTTCTGGAACAATAACACACAGTGATGACGCTAATTGGCACTTAGATTTCAAAGCAGGGAGGATAGACGACTCATACGAAGAGTTCACGATCATCCATCCTTGCGGCTTAAAGAGTCCTGATTCAGTAGTATGCAAGAACGACGCTGGCACTTTCGACGGCAAAGTAGAAGTCAAAATGACACCAGCAGTTTCTAATGGAACAAGCGCATTAGTGCACTACTACGCTAGATCGTCTACTGTCGCTGGGTTGAGAAGCCTCGTGAGTCCAAAATACATAGACAATTCTATTGTAGGAATTGACAACGTGACGATAGACTCATTTGGAAGGTGTGCTTCTGGGTTCGAA
>ERZ795059.5607-NODE-5607-length-11350-cov-6.289686_pt1 | contig 11350 bp, 13 predicted proteins | sample MGYA00375143_ERZ795059 | MGnify/ENA primary metagenome ERZ795059 (study PRJEB30188, sample SAMN05720168) | activated sludge metagenome | isolation source: Anaerobic digester | place: USA | collected 2015-01-07 ... | reverse complement strand
CTACACTGGATGGTACACTCTTTCCCTACACGACGCTCTTCCGATCTCCTTGCTTAGGTCTATGTTCGATAGAGCATGCTCCAGTTCTTCAAAACGTTCCCGCGTGATGTCCTCAAACGGAGGCTGTTTATAGTTTCCATTATCATATGGCAATACGCTTAGACCGTTATAGCTGGCTTTATTTTTCCACATCCATTCACCGACCTTAGCCCATTCTTCATCTCGAATGGAAACCGTTGCCGACACATTGTTGGCGTTGTCTCCCATACGATATCCGTTGCGAACCCATTGCATGTTAAACAACTTTACCCGTTCCAGCATCTCCATAACGTCTTCGGTCCGAATGATGCTGCCTTCCGGTGCTTTCTGAGGTATGCAAACAATGCCCTGCTTGCTATTCAACATATCATCTTCCAGCAATTCCGGATGATAGATTTTAAGATAGTCGTACAACGCTTCATTTTTTCCGATGCGCATTCTTCTCAGATAATGGTCGTTGTGCCAGGCATGAATTCCGGATGAAGTTCCGAGCACGAGAGAACTTGTGCCAGAGGGTTTGATGGTCGTACAGCGAGCAGCAAATTGAATCCCAATCCTGGCAGTAGTTTCAATGTTTACGTGCTTTACTTCCCCGGCCGCCTCTTTTAAATCTAACTTGGTCACTCGTCCACTCGCTATGCCTGTCATGCCGACACCAATCAATGCATCTTGCTCGGTGGTATGCTTCCATACATCGCGTAGGTAGTGGAAGTCTGTGAAGCCCGCTTGAAGTGTTCCCAGGAATCCAGCAGCGCGAGCACGTGCGTTCAATTCTTCCTGTGTCTCAACATCCGATACATTCACTTCACAGAGGTTGCAAAACTGAAATGGCCTCAAGGCAATTTCACAACAGGGATTCGTACCCCAGTCAGGATGATTGCTGAAGTAAAAACCAGGTTCACCCGCTCCGGATAATTCAATCTTTTTCCACAGATCCATAAACGCCGCCTGCGTGGTGTACTCGCGTGAAAGTACAGCCGAGTTGTTGGCACGACCACGCTGCTCATTTAATTCCCACCAATTACCAAATTTGCAGGTTAGCATTTCTTCATCTTCCGGTGAAAACAGTGATATCATGGCTGATCTTCGTATACCTCCTGCAAGCACGGCATTGGCAATGTGACACATGATGTCGTGACACTCCAATGGAGTGAGTTGTTCGCCATCCCGTTTTCGATCAAGAGTGGCCGTAACGTGTGCATGACAAACTTTCAAGGGTTCGGGGCCCGGAGCTTTTCCTCCGGCTGTTACTAAACGTGCGCCTTTGGGCCGTATATCCGAATAGTCAAACAGTGGCATCGCATCGCTTTGGCCAAAATAGGCTTTCATGATCATCTTGATCGAATCAGCCCATCCTTCCAGACTGTCACCTATTAAAAATCTTCTGGTCTTCTCTGCCTTATGAATAGCAGGAAGTTTGGTTACGTGATGAAGTTGAACAGAAAACCCTACACCGGTTCCCCCCAACAATAAAAACATGGCTTCTGAAAATGAACGAATATCATCCACAGGCATATACGCACAGTTATAGATACGACTATTGTTCTTCACAATCGGTGCCCCGGCAAACTGCATAGCACGCATGGAGGGAAGCACCTTTTTCTGCACAACCCAAGTCATGTTTTCCCTGATCTCGGTTACCAGGTGAGGATACTTTTCGATCATCATGTTTTCATAACGGCTACAGATTTCCGGCCATAATTCCCTTCGTTGATGTTCGGGGATATATCGTGCGTACTTCATGTAAATGACAATGTCACTGAGAATTTCCTGATTAAGTTCCATGGTTGTTAGTGGTTTTAGTTTAAAAAATGTTTTTAAAGTGCTTAATGATTTTCGTACAGAAGATCTTGTTCGTGTAAGAGAGTCTCCTGAAATGAGCCTGAACCTTTTGGATTAAGGACTGCTTTCAACTTTTCTTCCAACAGGTCCAACGACTGGCAGACAGCTTGGTATTCCGGGCTGATAGGTTGGGAGAGTCTATAAAATCTGCACAACTGATTAAGTTCTGAAAGCATTGTGTTTGTAATGTCAGACTGGCGGGCTACCAGTCGCACGAAGAGAAAGCGCTGACCGCAATTAATAGGGGAGTCGTTCTGTAGAATGAACTTGTGCCACAGGTTGATAAGGCCCCCGAACAATATTGTTTTTCCCTTGCTCAAGTGTATCTCCATCATTTCCACAAGCATTTCAAACTTGGTTTTGATGGTTAGCAATTCATATCGTTGCTCGTGGTCAACCTGCAATGCATGGTTCAATAATTCACACACATAGCAAATGTGGAGTTTCAGTTGGCGATGTTTCTTTAACATGTTTTCTGCCACCTGTTTAAGAAAGTTTCTGTCTCATGGTTCTGAAGTTCCGATTAAACAAAAATAATAAAAGACTAATTAGTCTTTATATAAAATGAATATTTTTATCTCTTTTATAAGAAACACGCACGCAGACTTGAAAACGAAAAGTATAATCTGGAATTGTTAGTTGGATAAATCCATCATGCGATTCAACGCCAGGGCGGCTTTTGTTCGGATACGCTCTTCGACCACCACTTCTTGTTCTTCCGTTAATAAGCATTGATACAGTTTTTCCATCGTATTCATTTTCATATACGGACATTCGCTGCAGGCACAAATATTATTCTGATAGGCAGGAGCGGGGATCAGCACTTTATTGGGAACCTCTTTGCGCATCTGGTATAGAATACCTACCTCAGTCGCCACTATGAATTCCTGGCTGGGATCTTTCTTTACGAACTCAATCATTCCCTTTGTAGAACCGATATAAGATGCGATGCGGAGTATATGGGACTGTGATTCAGGATGTGCGATGAATTTTGCCCTGGGGTAACGCTGATGCAGATCAAGAATCTTATCAATAGAAAAACTCTCGTGTACAAGGCAACTGCCTTTCCAGAGCACCAGATCGCGACCGGTTTTCCAAACCAGATATTTTCCCAGGTTAATATCAGGCGCAAAAATGATAGGCTTATCAGTTTGGATGGAGTTAATGATTTTTTCTGCATTGGATGATGTGCAAACCACATCGCTCATGGCTTTTATTTCGGCACTACAATTTACATAGGTCACCACCGGTGAACCCGGATATTGTTCAATGAACTTCCGAAACTCATCTTCAGGACATGAATCAGCCAGAGAGCAACCAGCCAGAAGATCGGGGAGTAATACCTTTCGTGTTGGATTAAGTATTTTGGCAGTCTCTCCCATAAAGCTGACTCCCGCCACGATAATTATATCAGCTTTCGCACTCGCAGCGTATTGGGCCATCTGTAAACTATCACCTACCATGTCGGATACTTCCTGTATGTCGGGTGATTGATAGTAATGCGCCAGGATGATGGCATTCTTGTCTTTTTTCAACTGACGGATTGAATCGACAAGTAGTTGGGGGCGTGAAATATCGAGGACCATTTTACTTATTTTGATATTCTATTTCTCTAAATATTTAATGTAGCACCTCCTGCGCTTATGACATTTGGCTTCATAGTTTAGCCACATGGATTGTACTCGGGTATTATCTTCTAATTCCGGATTAGATTCGGCAATGGTAACCTTATTTCGGATGAAGGATTTATTGATCTCTTCGATCAATAGAGCATTGACTCCTTTGCCTTGGTACTCAGGGTGTACGGCAATCAGACATAGTTCACTTGTTGTATTTATCCGCATCGCTTTAAGGATATGATAGAACCCCAATGGAAAAAGCGATCCATTAGCTTTTTGGAATGCCTTTGAAAGCATGGGCATGGTGAGGCAGAAAGCGATTAATGTTCCATGCCGGTCAATTACCAAAGAAATAAAGTCTTTCCTCATCAGGGGGAGATACCGTTTTGTATAATATTGAATTTGCTTTTCCGTTAGCGGCACCATTCCGTGCAAGTGACTATATGAGAGGTTAATTAATTTGAAAATCTCTTGGGTATATGCCCTGAGCTCGTTTGATTTTTTTGGCTTTACCAGATGCAATGCATTTCGTCTTTTCACGATGTTTGCCACCTGCACAATTTTCCGGGGTACTGTTTTCGGAATTGATATTTTATACTCTACCCAATCGACTTCTTTTTGGTAGCCTGCTTTTTCAACATAGGACGGATAATAGGGATAGTTATAAAGTTCAGCGAGGGTAGCGATCTGATCATAACCTTCAACCAGCATGCCTCCCGGATCAAAGTTGGTAAACCCCATTGGTCCATGCACAGCCACCATACCTTCCTGATCTGCCCATTGTTCAACCTGTTGCAATAGTAATCTGGCGATGGTATCGTCTTCCTCAAAATCAAACCAGCCAAAGCGTGCAAATTTTTTATTCCATTTTGTGACGAAGGCATGATTGATAATCCCGGCAATTCTACCTACGAGTTTTTGGCCCCGATACGCAAGCCAATATTTGGAGATGCAATGATCAAAAGCAGGGTTTTTGTTCTTTCGTAGGGTAGTTTCTTCATCTATTTTTAAAGGTGGAACATAGTACCGGTTTTTGTGGTATAGCGTGTAGGGGAAACTTATGAAAGTCTTAATTTCTTCAGATGTTTTCGCCTCCTTAATAACAATGCCCATATTGTTAAACGTCATGAATGTGGAATACGGATTCCGCCCGCTTGAATGGATATATTGAACAACGTCTGAGCATCAAATTTATAATAAAAAAAGACAAAAACATCTTTTAATATTATAAATTTGCCAGCCGTGACAAGAGAACTTATTTAGTCATTAAAACGTGAGATGTACCTTAATGATAGAGTAGAGGAACTTTGCTTGTTACGTGTTTTTCATAACGCAATGAAATGATTTCCATTACAAAAATTTTCAGATTTGAAGCGGCACATGCCCTTTATAATTATCCGGGAAGCTGCGCGCAGCTACACGGTCATTCGTATGAATTACACGTGACCGTTCAGGAAACAAAAGCTTCCGATGATTTTATTGAAGGCCAGGGGATATTGATTGACTTTAAAGAATTAAAGGCTTGTGTATTGGAGGGAGCGGTGAAAGCGTTAGACCATAAACTGATCCTGTCAAAAGCATACCTGCTAGCGACAAAAGGAGAGTTCTCAGCCGATGAACTTGTCGTCTTCGATAATGAACCTACCGCTGAAAATTTGTTAATCTTTTTACGTAACCAGATTCGCTCAAAATTACCCACGTCTTTTCAACTTCGTTCTCTTAAGTTGTGGGAGACCCGGGACTCCTACGCGGAATGGTCATAGTCATAATCTGATTTTGTAATTGCGTAGAAAAGTCTTCCCGGCAGCCAGTTCAATCGATAGGTGCTGCAATGTTTTCTCTTTCATGATATCGCGTATCTTTTCTTTATACACTTTAATTTCATTGTGTATCGGGCAGGGAAATTTATCGGAACATTGTTTCAGTCCAAGCGAACAGGAATTTAGAATATCATCCCCGTCAATGGCCTTAACAATGGCATTCAACGGTATGGGCTTGGATTTTGGATCCAGAAAAAAACCACCGTTTGGTCCTTTTATTGACGAAATAACTCCTTCCCTGGAAAGCGTCTGAAGTATTTTTGCCGTAAAGTGTTCTGGGGAGTCAATTTCCTTGGCTATTTCTTTTATGCCCAGTTTTGAACCATCAATACTTTTAACGGAAATATAGAGTGCTGCACGGATCGCATATTCACAAGCCTTTGAAAACATAATTCACAATATTTTTGAAGATGCCTAATTACGAAAAATCTCAACCCTGAACAAATGACCTCACGCTGGGTTGGCAACATTGCCTAAATAGCGTTCAAACAAATTGCTCATACGGGTCTCTGCTTCATCAAGGCTAGATTCTATTTTTTCTTTCAGCGTGGTGAATTCTTCGTTTACCATTTCGGATAGATTTCTGTAGTAAGAAATACCACTCAGTAGATTGTCATAGAAAGATTGCACGTAGGCTTTTCGTTTGTTATCAACCGACCCCTTTGTTTCGGTAAGTAGTTCACTCCAGTAATCGACATAGAGCATCAGTTCTTTAATAAACATGTGTGGCCGTTTACTTCCCTGTAGAATGTTTATCCTTCCATAGATATGGTCAATCATTTTTTGCAACGAAACAATTTCTTCAAAGTAAGCGATGTTTGGCCCGGGACAGATATTTACAGCTTCTAGTTTTTTAAAGGGCTTTAGATTGTATGTTTTAATGGCAGCGTTACTCAATCCAATGCAGAGGCATTCCTTGGCTAATACATCCTTTAACTGACGCTCATATTCTTCGGGTGTTAAATTCAGTGATTGCAATTGTTCTATTTTCTTTTTTTGATAGGTATGCGATGCTGTGCAGATGGGCTCCTCACTAAATTCAGTGTTAGAGACAAGAAATTTTTCAGTACAGGGACTTCCGGGCAAGCCGCTATCAATGCGGGCCTGTTTTTCTTTGTCTCCTGTGGTACCTTTCAGATAATAGAACCGGACACCAAGTGGAGAATTCTTGCTCAGGATGACATCCTGCTCCTTTGCTTTACAAAGTAATTGAAGCGTATGCTCGTCTACCGTAGTGGCTTCCGGTACCAGTAAAAAAGGTGTACCCCAACCGGTGCTGTCTACCTCATAATAGTTATGCAGGAATTCATCTTCTTCATGTGTTCCAATGCCACCTTGTACGGTAATCTTCAATGAATGGGCTTTTTCAAACCCAACGTTGCCTTTTGCTTTGAGGGCATTGTTGTACAGATCGAATAAACTGGCTATCAGCTCCTGTTTTTTATTTTTGAATTCTTCGAGTATGGGACCCAGAAGAAAACCATCAGATGCAAAGGCATGCCCGCCACAATTCAAACCCGATTCAATTCTGAATTCACTTACCCAAAGCCCCTTCTTTGCCAGCATTTTCCCCTGGATAAGAGCCGAACGATAGTCAGATACCTTAATGACGATCTTCTTTTCAAAATTTCCAAAGCTGTCAGCATCAAATGCGCTGAGCTTTTCCATGTAATTAAATAAACGGGGATTCATCCCGGCAGAAAGTACGACAGATGAATTGGTAAGATTGCTATTCGCATAACCTCGCAAAGCGGCAACGGCATCAGAACCGTCTTCGATAGTATTGCCTTGCTTGTCTTTTGTATTTCGGTCCAGCTTAGTCATGATGTTGACATCAATAGTTCCGGGTCGGATTTGCATCCTCAACCAATTTTCCAACTGAAGTGTGTCCTCCGTATTTTTCACTGTTGCTTTTTGGTCATAAATCCTTTTGAGATCACTGTCATCTGGAAGCATGTCAAAATATTTGTTGATGTCAGAACCTTCTTCGAATTTCAATTCTCTTAGGTCTTCCACCTGCTGTTTAACAATGCGGTTTACCAGATTCAAATAATCCGTAATGCGCCTGGCGCGACTATCATTTTCTTTTTGCGTGATGGGATGATAGGTCTCCTGGATGTAAGGATAATAATGACTTCTCATTTTCTCTATGAGGTTATCCTCAATAATGGATATAACGGAGGCAATACCAAACCTTGCCACTTTAATGGGAGAATCGACTGTATAGGCCAAACCCATTACAGGAATATGAAATGTGTGCGGTGAATCTGAGTACATAGCATTTATGTTTTGATACTGGCGGTGCAAAGGTAGTAAAATAAAAGACAAAAAAGTCTTTTATTTGAATTACTTACTTAATTTTGACCCTGACTAACGTATGTGGTTAGCAATCGAATTAAACACAGGTACAATGGAGGCACATTATTATCAGGTAGTGATCAATTGGAATGAAGACAGAAAAGGAATGATGTGTTCACCTGAAATAAATTCCGTGCTTGGAGACAAGGGATGCATGGAGGTAGCCACTCCACCACAATTTGCAAAAGGTATTCCTGGAATATGGTCACCAGAGCATTTGTTTACGGCCGCAGTGAGCAGTTGTTTAATGACCACTTTTCTGGCGATTGCCGAAAATTCAAAATTGGAATTTACCGCATTCTATTGCGCATCGAAGGGGAAACTGGAGCAGGTGGATGGAAAATTCCTGATGACTGAAGTGATTTTGGAACCAGAAGTAACCATTCGGAAGGAAGAAGATCGTGAACGTACATTGCGAATCTTGCAAAAAACAGAAGCGGCTTGTCTGATTTCAAATTCAATAAAGTCTACCATTACCATGTTGCCAACCATTACGGTGAGAGGTTAGCATTGTTGTAAATACCGCCCGGTAGTGACATAGTGGCAAACGGAAAGTGAATGGCAACACTTTTCCAGGGTTTAAATGGCCTGACTGAATATTTTTTTATCCTGATCCTTTTTCACAGTCTGATCAAAGGCGCTGCAAATGTTGCGGATGAAGGCTCTCCCCAATTCCGTTACTTTCAAACCCTGTTGAGAAAAGGAAATAATTCCATCGTTCTGCATGCTTTTTAAATCGCTTATTAGCGAATGGGTAAGTACTTCGTGCAGTAGGCTGGAGGCCAATTCACCCTTACACGCAATGTCTAAAATGCAACGTTTGAAGATAAGGTCATCCGTGGAATGAAGGTGACCTTTGAAGACGGCCCATTCCCCGTTGGAAACTTTTTCTTCATAGTCTTCCACTTTTTTCAAATTTTGGGCATAGGCGTATTTTGCATCGCTGATGGAAGATACTCCCAAACCAATCAGTAAGTCAGTAGAAGAGGTGGTGTAGCCCATAAAGTTTCGGTGCAACTTCCCTTCGCTTCTTGCCTTTGTGAGCGAATCGTTTGGTAAGGCAAAATGGTCCATTCCAATATCAAGGTATCCTGCTTCCAGAAATAATTTTCTACCGGTTTCATACAGGGAACGCTTCAGTACATCACCCGGTAAATTTGAATCTTCATAACCTCGTTGCCCCGGTCGCATCCAGGGTACATGAGCGTAGCTATAAAATGCAATTCGATCGGGTCTGAGCGTAATCGTTTTTTTGACCGTATCCTCAACGGTGTCTTTCGTCTGATACGGTAATCCATAAATCAAATCAAAACTTATCGATTCATGTCCAGACTCCCGACTCTGGTGCGTAACACGTTCCAGATTTTCAAAAGGTTGGATACGGTTAATGGCCTTTTGAACTTTTTCGTTAAGATCTTGCACACCATAGCTTACGCGTCTGAAGCCTAGATCCGAAAGCGTTTTTAAATGTTCCAGCGTGGTATTGTTGGGATGGCCCTCAAAACTGAACTCTGCCAGTGGATGAATCTGTGCGGATTGCAGAATAGTTTGGATTAGCAAATGCAGCTTCTCCGGGGCAAAAAAAGTTGGAGTGCCACCACCCAGATGGAGTTCACGGATCACCGGGCGTTCCGGAAATAACGAAAGGTATTGTTGCCACTCCTTTACCACAGAATGAATGTATTGATCTTCTACTTTGTGATTTTTAGTAATGCGTGTGTTGCAGGCACAGTACGTACACAAGCTTTCGCAAAATGGTAAATGGATGTATACACTGATGCCTTTGCTTTGATTCGTCTCCGTGAATGTCCTTTTCACAGCGCGTAACCATTGATTCATATTAAAGTGATCTGTATTCCAAAACGGAACCGATGGATAACTGGTGTACCGCGGTACCGGCACATCGTATTTTTTAACTAGCTGTTCGTAAGTCACAAGATCGATTTTATCCGGTAAATTTAGATGAATTGATATTCCTCATGTATGATCCTACGCATATCGGAGGGGGCACCTCAAAGTCGGAAGGGGCAAATTGAAAACCGGAAGATCTTTATTTTATTTGATAAAAAAGGATAAAAAAGTCTTTTAATATTATCTTTGACCTGATTTTATCAGATCAGAACATGAATGAAGCATCACGCGAAGCGAAACCCTTGGTTTATTCCTGCTCAGGTTGCTCCAGCGCTGCTCAAATGGCCAATGACCTGGCGATACAATTAGATAGGAGTGGACTGGCGGAAATGTCCTGTATAGCAGGTGTGGGAGGGAACGTGAAAAAATTGGTTCGATTGGCAAAGTCCGGCAGGAAACTGATTACCATTGACGGCTGCCCACTAGCATGCTCCAAAGCTTGTTTGCGTAATCATGAACTGATTCCCGATTTGCATTTTGAGCTAACGAGCTTTGGCGTTGCTAAAACATTGCGTCAGGATTTTGATGAAGTCCAGTCCCGGGAAATATTGGGGCAAATTGAAAAAGTTATTAAAAGAAGATGTGCCGTAAGCGAATCTAAATCCGTCACCCAAGGTGATACTTTTAATCAGGATAAGGATGACGATGAAGTATCGGCCAGGAAGATTTGAAACTGTAAAGATTGAATACCGATGAATATGAAACGATCGACCTTGCACCCTGCATTTTTAGTATTTGGAATGTTTGTATTCGTGCTCCTGAGTTTTAAGGAAGAACAAAAGGAACCCTGGACAGTTCAACAATTGCTCGCACCTGCGGATCTTGCGAAAACAATCAACAACCCGGATTTACATCAACCCCTTATTTTATGTGTGGGGCCTGCAGCCCCGATTAAGAACTCAATTGATATTGGTCCAACCCGCGATCAGATTAATCTGGATTCTTTGAAACAGCAATTGAGGAATACGCCAAAAGATGAACTCGTTGTACTGTATTGCGGATGCTGTCCTTTTGATAAATGCCCCAACATACGACCTGCCTTTGAACTGCTAAATCAGCTGCAATTTAAAAATCACAAACTTCTAAACCTGCCTCATAACATAAAGGTAGACTGGATCGATCATGGTTATCCGGTGAATAATTGAAACCGATGAAACGAAAATCACTTCTGACATTTCTGTTCGGCCTGTGTGTTTTAGTATCCTTTTCTCAAACGCAAGGTTTGGAGATTGGAGACAGCGTACCGGAGATCAGACTACCCAACCCAGTGGGTGACACCATAGCATTGTCCTCTTTTCAGGGAAAACTTGTGCTATTGGATTTCTGGGCATCCTGGTGTGGACCATGCGTTGAAGAACAATCCGAATTGTCCGCTCTTTACGAAAAATACAGTCAGGCCCAATTCTCCAATGGCAATGGATTTGAAATCTATGGTGTTTCATTGGATCATAAAAAAGCATCGTGGCTCAACATGATCGACAAAAGGAAAATAGTTTGGATACAAGTCAGCGACCTTCAATATTGGAATTCACCGATTGCCCGACAATTTAATATACAAGAACTCCCCTATAATCTATTGATTGATCGAGATGGAACTATCATCGCGAAAGATGTACATGGTGCAGCATTGGATAAAGTGCTTGCTGACATTAAGAAGCAGGACAACTAAAATGCAGAGCGAAGTAGGGATGGGCCTCGCGGGTTTAGATTGTTTAGGAATGGAGAAGCCAACACGATATATAAGACTTTGGTTGTGGACTG
>ERZ795059.5600-NODE-5600-length-11362-cov-20.758291_pt1 | contig 11362 bp, 12 predicted proteins | sample MGYA00375143_ERZ795059 | MGnify/ENA primary metagenome ERZ795059 (study PRJEB30188, sample SAMN05720168) | activated sludge metagenome | isolation source: Anaerobic digester | place: USA | collected 2015-01-07 ... | reverse complement strand
CCACAACTACACCCACACCTAATATATCATCTAATATTCAACCAGAAATAGGTGAACAAAAACCTATTAATAAAATTAATGATACTGAAAATGTTGATACATTATTACCACCTATACCTTCGGATAATAACACTCAAAACTCTGGAGTAATGAGGGTGGATACTCCATATATACCACCAGAAATACCCCAACCTAAAGATAATGATGTAATTAATGCATTAACTAATATTAATTCTAATTTAGAATTAATGAATAATAAACAATCACAACCTATAATATCTGAACGTACACCCGATCAAACAATGTTTAACGTATCTACTATAGTTGGAGGTGGTCAGCAATCTAATACAATGCTTCAACTCGCAATTGAAACCATAAGAGATACATGTTATTCAATTAGAGAGCGAAATCGTGGAGTAATTTTAGATTATAGATCATTAGCATAATAAGATCATGGCAAATAATACGGAAGCAACAAATAATAATATACTTTACAGTTTAGATAGTTCTGATGCAACATTAAAGTATGGTGCACCTAGATTAATACCTAATAATAAATCTGGTATTAATGTTACTGCTGATTTTCCTTGGACCACTTTACCCGCAAGAACGAGAGTTAATGTACCGTGTATAGAATTAAGAGAGTATAGATTAACATCATCCACAATTATTCAATCATTTATACAACAAGCTCGTAGTGCGGTTGATGCGGTAGGTGGTGCAGCGGGTAATGCTATGGGAAGTCTTATCGGTAGTATTAAAAATGGAATTAAAATGTTAGATTTTAATGTTTCAGATGATGAAATGAATAAATGGTTAGATTCAATCCCTAGTGTTAAGGATGTTGCATTTCTTGATCCATATAAACATTTATATCCCGTTACAAGCACTGGATGGTATTATATATTTCCGTTTCTAACCGGTCAAAATCAAAAAGGTTCCAACAGTTGGGGAACTGGAGGTAAAGATGATATATCACAAGCTATAACACAAACTAAAAAAAAGGGTGTCGAACAAGGTGTAGTAGGTAATGTTATTAATATGGCGGAAGTTGTAGGTAAAACATCAAAAATGTTCAATATACTAGAACCCGGATCATATACTGAAAACATTAAACATTATAATCCATCTGGTGATGAGAGCTATAAGGTTCAATTTACTTTAAGTAATACCGGAAAGTTTAATGATGTTCAACGTAACTGGGAATTATGTTTTATTTTGACTTATCAAAATAGACCAAACCGTAGATCTGTAAGCTTATTAGATCCACCGGTAATATATAATACCACTATACCTGGTGTTAATCAGCTTTTATACTCATATATATCAGAACTTCAAATAGATAATTTAGGTACATCTAGATATATAAACCTCCCTATAGGTAGAAAATTAATACCAGAAGCGTATAATATATCATTTACGATTAATAGCTTATTAACACCTACCCAAAACTTACTATTATACGCTCACACAGGATCAAAAATTGAGGTTGATGTATCATGAGTACTAACGGACTACACCAAAACGATATACCTGAATTACCGAGACTTACTCAGTATAATTTTGAAAACCTATTTAAGGTATATACAGATAGAGATGATCTGTATTACTATAATATTACAAATTCTATATTTTTTCCTGATGATATAGCTAATGATGCATATTTCAATTATAGAATATCTGGTAGTAATGTATCATGGACATATCTTTCATATATTCATTATGGTACTATAAAGTTGTGGTGGATATTATGTACATTAAATAATGTAGACAATCCAATGATTTTACCCGAACCCGGTACGTTTGTAAAAATACTTAAACCGAATGCGTTAAGGGATGTACTACAACAAATTCAGCAAAATCATTAATCTATGATGGATAACGATAAATCATTAACCATTATAGATTCACAGGGATTTAAATTTACTGTATACCTTTATAATGGTCAAGATAAACCTACACCACTCAACAAGTCTATAATTAAATCTATCGTTATAGATGAAACAGCTAGTGAGTGGTATATTACTGGTTTTATAATTATTGAAGACAAATTCAATGTATTACAGAGACCGTGGACATCTGAGAGTACACCACCAGATGGAATGATATACAAGTTTAGAAATGATGGTAATGACCAAATTATATTGAAAATACAACCAATATTAGATGGTCAACCAAAAGATGCATTAAACCCTGAAGTGTGGAATATTGATTTAGTTCTTGCGGTGTATGATGTTCAAGACTTTTCATTTGGAGATGAATCAGCTGTTAAATATAAAAAATTGTATTTTTGGGAGAAGGATTATCAAACATTTACAGAGAATAAAATATCATGGTCTACAGCAAATCTTGTAAAAAATGCAGCTAATTTAACAGATAAAGATAAGCGAGTATATACGGGTTTAGCTATTAAAGATCTAATAACTAATGCTCTCAATTATCCACAAAAATTTAGTAGTAATTGGGATATAGGAAGCTCAAAAATATTCTATACATCGAGCACCAAAAGTAATATCTATGATAATCTTTCATATTTAAGGAAATGTCATGTAAGTGAGTTTAAGGGTGGAAATACTGGGGATTTTTGTATACTATCTCGTAATAGGTACACTAAGGAATGGTCGCTTGAATCACTATCTCAGATTTTTAGTAAAGCCGTAAAAAATAATATACCCGGACCATATCAATTAGAGCACTTTTTTATAGGTGGTAATACTAATGAGATAAAAAACCAAACACCATCTGTATCACCATATAAAACACCAATAAATAAGGGTGTAGTATCTACAACAAATAACGTACATCTGGGTCAATATAGTACTATAACATCGTATCAATTTGTTGATATGGCTGCTATTGATAATGTTAAAGTGTTAAATTCTACACCGGTATATTATAATAATACCAAATTACACCAATTTGGTATGGATTTCGAGAATCATGATATTGAGAATGTTAAAGATTATATACAGACAAACTATGTAGATAAACTCAGACACTCTATTTCACCTGAAGTACTACTCACACTAAATAAGAATAAAATTGATGGTCACGCAATCGATCCAGTATATTCATTTGGTGATACCGATACCGACAGATTAGCTAGCGGTCAAAATATACTATTAATGAGTAGTTTATTTCTTAATCAGTGTATCGTGTTTACTGTACAGGGAATGACACATAGAACATCGAACAAATTTATAGGTATTGATCGTATATACGGTGAGACTGATAACGATTTCGATAATAGACTATTAGGTCAATGGTATATAATAGGATGTAAACATATTTTCATTGAAGATAGATACATAAATGAGCTAACTTGTGTTAAAATACACTCATGCGATGCTCGTAAATTAGATGACAACTTATAATGATTGAAGTACTAGACAGCTTAAAATACAAAACCACTACCAATCTATTTGATATAGGTGTATCGAGTAATAATTTCACCCTACCCACATACACCCAATCAATTATAGATGGTAGATATAAATATTCAAATTCATATACCCCGAAGTATCTAGAGGGTGTAACAAATTATAATGTAGATAACCAGACAAGTAATAAAGATACTATACGATCATATATAGATTTAAAATCTAGTTATAATCCTACAGAATTAATAATAGATTATATCGGTACAACAATATATAATAAGTTAAATTCATTTGATATTCAATATTATCTATATTGGTATGATGTTGTTAATTGTAGATCTACATATACAGTACAACAAGAATTGACGAGTAAATCACTATATAGTACCTTTAGTGATAGTGTTGGTACATTGATGCTATATACACCAACACCAGAAACTATATACCCTACAGATCTTAATACAGCAAAAATTCAACCATATAATAGAACAATCGAACCATTAATACCAGAGAATATTAAAACATTATTGTCTCAATCATATAATGATGTAAACTCACCATATGCTGAGAATATCATTAACATTACTAACAATTCAGCCTCATCAACGTCTCATGGTTCTCATTTGGTTGTAGATAAAAACAACAATACTCGTTATACCAGCATATCAACCAACTATATTAACGATTTAGTATCTAATTATAAACAACTTATGTATATATCTCCATTATATGCTATAATGGATGGTACCGTTACATTTAATCAATCTCCATATTATACCTCGACTATATGTGGATCATCTGTAGTTGTAGATAAATTAGGAAATAAGGTAAGTATAACTCAAGGGTGGTCAGAGTTGATAACTCTTAGTGCATATCCAGAATCATAAATGAAAAGATATTACGGTAATTATTTAGGTATAGTCATACAGACTAACGATCCCGAATTTCGAGGTCGCGTTAAAGTTTGGGTACCGTATGTTAGTGCTACAGTATACGATGGTTGGAATAAGGACCGTAAGGATAAAAAATTTAAGCATTTAGGTAAGAATGTTGATTCACCTATAACCGGTCAACTATTAGAGGATTTAAAAAATATTCTACCGTGGGCTGAATATGTAGCACCGACTATAGGTGCTACCGGTAGTGGTACATATAATGCATCTTCAAATGATGTTACCATTTCTGATAGTAATACACCAGAAAATAAAATATGTAAATCCGAGCAGGATGCTAAATTTAAAAATAAGAGACTTAATACGGATAATACGGGTGAGAAACCAGGAAAGATATATGAAACAAAATACGGAAAGATAAATGATGCATTTATAGATACATCTACAGGTTTATCAAAAATAAATCCAAACGCTTACAATTACACACCATCTACATATTCAAACAGCGCAAAAGGGTCATTTTCTATACCTAACGTGGGTACGCATGTTATGGTATTTTTTATGGAAGGTAATCCTATGCATCCGTATTATTTTGGTGTAGCGTTTGGTCAAGATGATTTTGCATCTATATATAATCCATCTCAAGGACAATACGAAGATTATCCACAAGATTATGAGAATAATATTAATTCTATAGATCCAACATATCGAAACAAATATGTATTCTCACAAAAGGGTGGAACTTTTGAAATAATTAATACCGATAAGAGAGAATCTTTAAAACTTACGCATTATAGTGGTTCATTTAAGGAATATAATAATAACACCGGTATAGAGCTCTTAACTACAGATAATCAAAAATTAGTAATAGGTGATGAATTTTTAACAAATAATGGTTATCTCGGTCAATGTATTAAGAGAGATTATGAATTAGCGATACATGGTAACCACCAACGTAAAGTGGGTATAATTACACCATCACTAATGTCTAACTGGGTTAGTGTATATCAAGATATTGCTAATATAAAATCATTATTTGAAATTCGTAGAACTCCATTCGTATCATCTAGATTATCTAGCCCAAATCAAATAAGAAGTGGATCATTTGCTAATTGCCCTACGTGTGGTGGTAGTGGATCAGTATTTGGTGATACTTGTAATACTTGTGGTGGTAGCGGTAGAAGCCCATCATCCCAAAACGGTACGTGGGCTATAGATCCAGCTAAAGCTATATTATCAGATACGTTAAAAAATAAGGCAATTCAATTAGCAGAGATCGAACGTAATATGGGTCGAGGTGGTAATGATATATCACAAATAGCTAAACATAAGATAGAAGTAATCGGTACATTACTCAACAAATTTAATGCAGCGCGTATAGATCCAATAGGTGTATTGGATCTATACGCAGTTACTATAGCTCAAAATGGTGTATATAACCAAAAAAAAGCATTTCCAATACTCGAAAAGGTTCACGTAGACGATCTACCGGGTGGTACATTTACTCAATTTATTGGTAATAGATACGATCTAATGGTAGGTGCTGGTGGTTATAAACTAAAGACTCTGGGTAATATTGATATCGGTGGTGCAATTACTACGATGATTGGAGATCAAGTAATTATAGGGTCTAGTAATGAAGTTAATATAGATGGGGGTAAGAGGCTTAATCTTGTAGGTGATAGTATTGTTATTAAATCCAGATTGGGTAAACAAGTTGCTGTTGATGGTAATTTCGGTACAACAAAAAATGTAGTAATTGGTGGCGGTACACACATAGAAGGTGAACTTAATGTACATCACATTACTGCACCATTAGAATTTCAAATAACTGAACCGACACACATTAAAACCAAGTTCATTATTAAGAATGTTAATATTCCTGCATTAACTCAAGCTGATGGAGCTAATAAACCAATAACTGCGAATGAAATGACCGGTGAAATCGAATTAGAGGTTGATCATACCCACTATTTCCGTAATTTACCACTATCTTTAGTGGACGGAAAAACCGCTGTAAGAAACGACTCAAAATCTGCAGATAATACAGATTCATCAACACCGCGACCATCAAACGATAGGTCTGATGGTCGTAAAGCTGAATTCCAAGATTCTAATAAGGGTCCGGATAATGGACCGGGACCCCATTAAACCGCTCTATACTTCGGTAACATAGTATATGATATGTTATTATTGATAATGTATTTGTATATATTATCAATAATAGTCTCTAGAATATCACAAAACGTTTCTTCACGTCGTCTCTTTGTAAAATCTAAACCGTGTGAGTGTTCATAGTAATTAAATACCATATGAACCGCTTCATGGGCTATTATACTAGGATGTAGGTTTTCTAGTGAGAAGATTATACTACCTACTAAGTATTGATTCTCTTTTGTGGGGATATCAAATACAGCACTAGCATACACTCCACGTTTATCTATCATTGAAGGTTTAGATACCCTATTATAATATGTATTTAAATCTTCATCAGTATTAAATAGATATACATATAGCCGATAATCCTTACCATACTGATGAAAACCTATTGGTATTACATGAGCCGGTTGAGGTGTGGTTTTCATGACATATCAAATGTTTCACGAATCTTAATAACGTAAGGGAACCTAGGTATCTTCTTATCTGGTGTAAGGTTAAAATATTTTACAGTAGCCATTCTACCAATTAAATTTTCCTTATTGTTAAGTAGATCTTTTAAATACTTCCTATTACCTTTAATATTAGATCTAAAGGTTTCACCATCATCATTTCGAAGTATCATATATCCAGCCATTCCGGATTTATTTCCATTACCTTCACATACTTCAATAATAGGATATTCTCGATCTTGAAACTCCTTACGCTTTAATAGACTCTTACTTCTACTCTGCTCATATACTGTATCCATTCTATACATACTACCTTCATATCCATCTTCAATCCACTTTTCATACCAATACGTACCCTCTTCTAGTGAATTAATTCTTACGGTAGGTACTAACACAAAACTAGAATCTAGATTAAATTCTTTAAACAGGTTAGTTAAAAATTCATTACGCTGAGAGAATATTCGAGTAGTATCTACCATATCATAAATCCAATATTGGATAGTACTATCAGATTCCATTAAATCATTTTCAGATGGTTTTGATTTTTTAATTAACGAACAGATCTTATTAAAATCATTATTAAGTTTATCACAATAAAGCTCACCATCTAATTTAAGATCTGGATATTTATCAAACACGCCAGCTTTCTGTAATTTGGTTAAAATATGAGGACACGATACGAACCGTTTACCATTACGAGATTGCATCATATTAGACAGACAAACGCACCGACATCCGTCAAGTTTGGGTTGTGTATACATTGGCATAACTAGTTCATTAATACGATCTTCGTATTTTTGAGCTAGCATAGGTTCGATAAAAGCTACATTGTCAATATCAGCTACATTATCCCAATATCCACCATCCTTCTTTTTCTTCCATGTAGCTTTTGCTTCAAAAATAGCTTGCTCATTACCATCACGGGCATTAGCCCTACCCGTATTAGTGGATATAGCTGTAGTCCACTCCGTGGTAATTTTTTTACCATCAACTTGACCATATACGGTCCGATATTTATCACCATCAACTTCAATAGTCCATTCTTGAATGGCACCGGTATTGGTTCTACTATAAAGAGTCGGTAGTGTTTTCATATTTTGTATTATATTAGTATTTTCTTATACCATCAACATCAACTGTAATTATTCTATCAAATTCTTGTTTGGTCGCTGCGTAATACCTACCCTGCTGTTTCCATATTACTCGTACTGGTACTTGCCTAGCTCGGTTATTATTACGATCAATAGCTATTGAAATTGGAGTAACTACTTGAATGGCTACTAATTGCGCGTTATGACTACGACCAATACGTATTACTTCTTTACGATCTTCCGGTGCAAGGTTTGTTGCATCCCATATAACATTATTACCGCAACTTAATGAATCATTAATTCTACTATAGGCTAATTCAAAAACTTGAGAATTCTTACTTTGATCTGAAGCATCTCCACATAATTCCTCTCGAATATTATCTGAAGATATCAATACAGTACGACTATTATCCGAGTTTATCGATTGTAATAGTCGTTGAGCTATTGTAGATTTTCCACTACCAGAAATTCCTATCATTACGAATAATATCATTGATAAATATACTACCAACATTAATACAAAAATCAATATAAATTATAACTGAGTAGATTATCTGTATTATGATTCATACGTCTAAACTTCCTAATTCATCATCCTTTAGTGTGTCTTTAATGTCTCTATCTCTTCTGATTTTATCTTCTGGTGTATAGAGTGATGAATAGTATATATTACCTTTAACATTATCAACTATTTTGAATAGTTCTGTATATGAAAGGTTTGGAGTATTATAACAATGAAAACTACCACCAACAGTATTAGGTGTACCGTCTAGTGATATAAGTTGATTATTAGAGCACTCAAAACTACCACCAACAATATTAGGTGCTCCTTCTAGTGATGTAAGTTGATTATCATAGCAATAAAAACTACCACCAACATTATTAGGTGCTCCTTCTAGTGATGTGAGTTGATTAAAATAGCAATAAAAACCACCACCAACAGTATTAGGTGACCCTTTTTAGTGATGTAAGTTGATTATTATTGCAATAAAAACCACCACTTACATTTCTAAATTTGAAAGGGATTTTAGTTAGTTTTTTACGACTTAAATCTACCTCACCGTCCACATCTATAGATCCATCATCATTAATGGTATATTTACCGTTAATACATTTCTTTAATAATTCAAGATCGATATTACATATGGATTCTAAGGATTTCATACGTCTAAACTTCCTAATTCATCATCTTTTAATGTTGTTTTAACATCCCTATCTCTTCTGATTTTATCTTTATCTTCTAGGGTATTAGGTGATGAATATAATATATCACCTTTAACATTATCAACTATTTTAAATAATTCTGAATAAGGAAGATTTGGATTATCATAGCATAAAAAATTACCACCAACAGTATTAGGTGCGTACTCTAGAGTGGTAAGTTGATTATGATCGCAATAAAAACCCCCACCAACAGTATTAGGTGCTCCTTTTAGAGATGTGAGTTGATTATCATGGCAAGAAAAATTACCACTAACAGTATTAGGTGCTCCTTCTAGAGTGGTAAGTTGATTATAATAACAATAAAAATTACCACTAACAGTATTAGGTGCTCCTTCTAGAGTGGTAAGTTTATTATAATAGCAATGAAAATTACCACCAACCGTATTAGGTGCTCCATCTAGAGTGGTAAGTTGATTATAAGTACAATAAAAATCACCACCAACAGTATTAGGTGATCCTTTTAGAGATGTGAGTTTATTATTATTGCAAGAAAAATTACCACTCACTTTACCGAAGTTGAAAGGGATTTTAGTTAGTTTTTTATGACTTAAATCTACATCACCTTCCACATCTATAGATCCATCGTCATTAATAGTGTATGTACCTTTAACACAGATATTTAATAATTCAAGATCGATATTATTAGGATTTTGATTTTCTAATAATATTGAGTTATATATGGATTCTAGAGATTTCATACGTCTAAACTTCCTAATTCATCATCTTTTAATGTTGTTTTAACATCCCTATCTCTTCTGATTTTATCTTTATCGTCTGGGGTAGTAATCGAACTATAATATATATCACCTTTAACATTATCAATTATCTTAAATAGCTCTGTATATGGAGGATTTGGATTACTATAACATTTAAAACTACCACCAATAGTATTAGGTACTCCATCTAGAGTGGTAAGTTTATTATAATAGCAATAAAAACTACCACCAACATTATTAGGTGATCCTTTTAGAGATGTGAGCTGATTATTAGTACACACAAAGTAATCACCAACAGTATTAGGTGCTCCATCTAGAGATGTGAGTTTATTACAAAAACAATAAAAACTCCCACCAACAGTATTAGGTGCACTTTCTAGTGATGTGAGTTGATTATTATGACAATAAAAATCACCACTTACATTTCTACATTTAAACGGAATCTTTGTTAAATTTTTATTGTTTAGTTCTACACTACCGTCCACATCTATACTCCCATCATCATTAATAGTGTATGTACCTTTAATACAGCTATTTAATAATTCAAGATCAATATTATTAGTATTCTGATTTTCTAATAATATTGGGTTATATATGGATTCTAATGATTTCATGTATGAATATAATATGGGGAATATAGATATTTAGTATTTATTATAGAATATATATTATTAGATGTTGGTGTAGTCCATAATAATTGTATTACTCCCGGTCCACCGTATTGATTATACTCTAACCTAATTTTACTGTATCCCTCGACTAAGTCTAGGAACGGTGTGACATTGCTTGTTGTACCTTGCAATTCCCAGTCATCTATCACTAATATATCATCTACCCACAACCGAACACCATCATCACTAATTACACGAAACTTATACGACCCGGTATTATATAATTGTATATAACCATCCCACCGTACAGAGAACTGACCATCATGCTGTAAATTTAGAGTAGATAATAATTCGGTTTCATTAGACCATAAAAAGTCTATATTACTATATCTAGTACCGTGGAATTTACCATCTAAATTCAAACCATCATAATAACTACCTAATAATCCAGTACCGGATAGTGGTCCGGTATATTTCCATTGAATGATTTGCTCGGTATCTTTTAGTGGTCTGATAATACCCACAAACCCATTACCGTTTACATCTATATACTCTGTTAAATATGTATTAGTAGTATAATCATACTGTAATATAGAGTAAAAATGGGTTATACCACTACTCACATCACCGGCGCTTAGTATACCTAATATTGGATATGGGTTAGCTGCCGGTATTGATAATGCTGAATAAAAATGACCAGAAGCTGCTTGGAGTTGAGTGCGGAGTTGTAATACTTCTTCATATGGTAGATGTATAATCATACGTCTAAACTTCCTAATTCATCATCCCTTAGTGTTTCTTTAACGTCTCTATCTCTTCTGATTTTATCTTTATCTTC
>ERZ795059.5597-NODE-5597-length-11367-cov-5.803748_pt1 | contig 11367 bp, 11 predicted proteins | sample MGYA00375143_ERZ795059 | MGnify/ENA primary metagenome ERZ795059 (study PRJEB30188, sample SAMN05720168) | activated sludge metagenome | isolation source: Anaerobic digester | place: USA | collected 2015-01-07 ... | reverse complement strand
GGCAATTCCACAATCAGAACCTGAAACAGATAAAAACAATTCTGCTTCTCTCAAATTATTGGTCATGATGGCTGAAGACAATCCTTGTGGCACATTGTTTTGAATGGCTATGGCATTGTTTATGTCTCCACTGTACTTTAAAATATAAAGAATCGGTGCAAATGTTTCTGTCTGGACGATGGCCATATCATTATTGGCCTCTAGTATACACGGCCGCACATAACAGCCACTCTCATATCCCGGACCAGACAACACTTCTGAAGAAACTAAAACCTTAGCTCCTTGATTGGTCGCCTCAGCCACCGCATGGAGGTACGATTGTACAGCCATCTGATCTATCACAGGCCCCACATGATTGGAGACCTCCAGTGGATTTCCTATTTTTAGCTGTCCATAAGCTTTACAAATGGCATTCACCACTACATCGTAAACTGATTCGTGAATGATCAATCTCCTTGTTGAAGTGCAGCGTTGTCCTGCAGTTCCCACTGCTCCAAAAACAGCTCCAGGTACAACCACTTTAAGGTCTGCTGTGGGCGTAATGATGATGGCATTGTTTCCACCCAACTCCAAGATCGTTTTTCCCAATCTTGCTCCCACGACTTCACCTACTTTTTTACCCATTGTGGTACTTCCGGTTGCTGAAATCAGGGGAATTCTATGATCATTGGTCAACCATTCTCCTACGTTGTGGTCACCTGTGATGATACAGCTGATGCCTTCGGGCAGATGATTGTTTTTGATGACTTCAGAAAAAAGTTGTTGACATGCCACTGCACAGAGCGGCGATTTTTCACTTGCCTTCCAGATACATACATTTCCACAAACCAGAGCAATCATGGCATTCCATGACCAAACAGCCACTGGAAAATTGAAAGCAGAGATGATACCAATCAAACCTAGAGGATGCCATTGCTCGTACATGCGATGATTGGGCCTTTCTGAATGCATGGTCAAACCATAAAGTTGCCTGGAAAGTCCTACCGCAAAGTCACAAATGTCAATCATTTCCTGAACCTCTCCAAGGCCTTCCTGAAGAGATTTCCCCATTTCATAAGATACCAAATAACCTAATGCTTCCTTATTTTTTCGCAATAAGTCACCGTATTGTCGCACGATTTCTCCCCTTTTTGGTGCTGGCAACTTTCTCCATTCCATCCATGCTTCTGTCGCTTGCACAACAACTTCTTCATATTGTGATTTCGTAGAAGTAGTTACAGTGCCTATGCATTTGCCATCCACTGGTGAATGAGACGCAATGGTTGCATGACTATCTAGTCGCGTATTCCCTATCCAAGTGCCGCAATTGAGATCAGATAAGTTTAATTGTTTGAATGCATTTGACATATCGATGGCTTCCTTTAAACCAATAGACAGCTCTGAGGCTTTGTACATTTGGTATTAGTGACAAAATGTAAATTTAGCACAATGTAGGCATAGCTCAATATAAAGTAATGGCTCACAGGAATTTTTGCTAGTGGCCAAATCCATGTAAATTAGATTCCTTTTTCCAAAGATTCAATCAACATTTCGAGACTTTTCTTTGCTTCAGGTCCAAATTTATCGCTGTTCTTTTCTGCCTTTTGAGCCTCTTTCAAAGCTTCCTTTTTATTCCCAGCTAAAACAAGCGTATTACAATACAAAGCCAGATTGTCCAAACTTTCTTGGTGTTTGTATAAGTCTTTAGCAATCTTATTTGCTTTCTCAATAACTGCAACGTCTTTGGGAAAAGCACCACACATCTCCGTGATCGTAGATCTTACTTTGACATCATCAGATTTACCAATGGCTTTCAAATAATTTTCAACGGCAGTGATGTAGTTATTTGATTCATTAAAAGCTTTGAAATAACTCATTTGAGCTTGTGAAATAAAATCATCCTGATCTTTTGTAAGCCCTATTTCTGCCTTCTTTACTGCGTCATCGAGCAACATTTTCAATTCAAATTCAATGGCTTTGTCCGTTGTGGCCATGCAAGCTTTTTTTACTTTATTGTTGTAAGCTTCTTCACCTACTTTGGCAATAATGACCTCTTTATCTTTGATCATGGTTTCAAATAGCTTACTATCTGCATCTGTTGCTGCCTCAAATAAAAACATGGCTTTTTGCTCAGGACTTATTGCTGGTTCTGAAGCCAAATAATTGTTGGAAACTTTTAGAGATGATGCACCAGACCTGTTTAATGCTTTGACGTATTTGGTCATAAATTCGTAAGATCGATCTCCTTTTTCATAAAGAGCTGTCATTTCTTCAATATTGTCACCCTTTGAAAGTGCTTCATTTGCCAATGCAAGCAAACCATCGATGCGCTGCATTCCTACAGCTCTTTGCACCAACTTGCCATTGCCATCAATAAAAAACAAAGTAGGATAGGCCCTTACAGGGAAGTCATTGCCAAACGCTCTTCCGTCCGGTTCCTCCATATCAATTTTGAGGTTGATGAAGTTTGCGTTGAAAAAATCTCCAGCAGCTTTTTGAGTGAATGTCTGCGCCGCCATGGTTTTGCAAGGCCCACACCATTTTGCATATGCATCTACAAAAATCAATTTATTTTCTGATTTTGCTTTTGCCAATGCTTCTTTCCAAGTGATCTGGGAAAACTCAATTCCTTGCCCAAAACTGGTTATGGAAATAAAAAGAAGGAGTAAACTTGTTATTTTAGCCATGACTCTTTGTTTTTTATATAATCTGGTACACTCATATGAAATAGTATATAAGCAAAATCATTCCAAAATTATAAAATTTGACCGATACAATGGTGGATTAACAAATTTATAACTGAGCTTCTTCCATAAAGCACAAATGAACGCCAATTTCAGATTTGTATGATTAAAACTGAACAGTAAGTTGCATGGTATCAATTTGTCCATTGCAATTCTCAATAATGCCCATGATACCAATACCTCCGTTGGTAAACGTCCTACCTTGAGGGCACCTCAGAAATTCGCTGATGTCTTCATAGGCGATTCTTTGTGACTTTAGACAGCACGTGGTCAAATCCAAACATTGCGTTTTTTGGGGTAAAATACCATCCAAAATGATGGCTTGATTACTATTGTTTACACAGGTAAAACCAAATCCACCAGATAGTTTTACACACTTTATTCCAGAGATTGTATCTGTAGCTGTGAAGTAAATGTTGGTGGTCACAGAGTCTGCGGTGGTTGAATTGATCAAGGTAATGCTCTCGGGAACTATGCTGATGGAGCTGGTCACCGTTCCATTGCTGTGTTGAACAGCTTGGCTCATTTCCCATTGACCCACCGGTGTTGACGATCCCCCAACGGGTACTGTTACTAGTTTTTCATCGGCGCAATTATTACATTTTTTACAGGAAGTTTGAGCAAAGAGCAAAATGCTTATTAGCACGATCAAAGAAACAATATTGGTTGTTTTCATTTTTGGTCTTTTTGGTTAGTTAATATAATATTGACAAAGTTAATTGCCAATAACAAATATAATAAACTATTGATTGTCAGTCAATAAGTAAATGCTTTCCAAAAAAACTTTAACAGTGAAGAAATTCACATCACCGCATGGACCCAAGAATGTCGATCGCTTCATCGAGTTCTTCAATGGTATTGAAATAGTGAGGAGATAGTCGGATAGCCCAGTCGACTCCTTTTTGAGCAAAATCCAAAAAGGCCATGGATTTACGAGCTATGCTGTAGTATATTTTGTGCTGGTCAAGATGGGAAATGACCTTTTCTAGTTGGAAGCTAGGGTGATAAAGCGTAATGATATTGCTCAACCTATTGCCTTGATCCATCAATAAAATATCTGTTTTTTGTTTAATTCCTGACCTCAAATGATTTCCCAAAACAGTATTATAGGCTTCTATATTTTGGATGCCAACGCTATTGAGGTATTTTAAAGATAAGCCAAAACCAAGAAGATTGCTATAAGACCGCTCAAAAGTTTCAAATTTCTTAGCAGTGTTTCCGTATTCAAATTCATCTGCACTTTGCCAGATGGTGGTATCTCCGTCTGCAGAAATCGGGACCAAATTCATAGTCAAGGCGCGGTCACTTACATATAAAAGCCCAGTGCCCCGTGGCCCTCTGAGAAATTTACGCCCTGTACAGCTCAAAAAATCACATCCTATCTCTTTGACATTTACTTCAAGCTGCCCTACTGACTGACAACCATCAATTACATAAAGGACTTCAAATTCTTTGCAGATCTCACCAATTGCAGCTACATCCTGAACGACACCTGAACTGGTAGGAACATGGGTCACTGCGACCATTCTTGGGTGTAATTCTGTAAACTGTTTACGCACTGCTTCTAAATCAAAAGAACCATCAACATCCTTTTTCAAAAAAGCCAAAGAAATATTGTGTTTTCGCCTCAACTGATCAAAGACAATAAAGTTGGAAATATAGTCCAATTCTGAAGTGAGAATGACATCGCCCATTTCAAAACGCAGCGAACTGATAACCCGATAATAAGCAACTGTTGCGCTTTCACAGAAAGCAATTTGGTGAGATTCACAACCCAATAAATTTGCAGCTTCCACATATGCTTCAGAAGCTTCGGAGGCATATTTGGCCATGGTTTTATATCCTCCATATATAGCTTCCTCACGCAAATAATCTATCTGACGGTCTACTACTTGTGTGACCGGCAATGACGAACCAGCACTATTGAAAAAAAGTTTATCAATACATCCTGGTGTATCTTGCCTGATTTTTTCAATGTCCTGACTACTCAGCATGATTATTTTTTTTCTGCGATGATGATATATTGATATTCCAAAGTGACATTGTCCTCATCCACTTCCTTAAAACCTGCTTGGTGAAGATCCTGAACTATTTTATCTTCAGCAATTCGCTCTGAAATCGGGGGGGCATCAATAGGTAGATTTTTTGTTTTGAAATCAACAATCATGAGTTTTCCGCCTTGAGGCAGAACTTCATAAATCTTTTTTAAATAAGCTTGTCTATTGTTGATATAGGTGATGGTATTGACAATGACTGCAACGTCTACCTCATATTTTTTGATAGCTGGATCCTGTGGCCCTACCAACCTCGTTTCGATTTTGGAATTTATTTCGCCAGGCATATTCATCTTCTGAAGGTTGATCAAGTCAATCATGTCCTTATCAATGTCGATGGCTATGACTTTTGCAGCCTTCATTGCAATTCTGAAACTAAAAAAACCTGAGCCCGCTCCGATGTCTGCAACCACTTTTTCTGACAAATCTCCAAGCTTGTCTATAATGGCACTAGGTTTTTGCCAAGAAGAACGCCCGGCATTCATATTCGGATCAAATTTGGAAGGTGTGCCAGCACTGAAACCATCTATATTCTCTTCCTTACAAGTCCAAAGACAGCAAATTAGTATCATGAAACCAAACAAACGCATAGCCGAAATGGGTGGTAATAAAGTTGTCAAACGTTTTGTCATGGCATAAAGATAATGCTAAGCAAATATTTTTTGCGCAAAACTACCGAATTGCTTAAGCTACTGCCGCCCTATACAGAAAAAACAAGACACATTTTCTAAATTGACCATTCTCTAATTGGCCCATTAGTTATCAGTTTCTATTTCGTCTGTCGACCCTTTTTTTTACCACTTCCGCCAATTCTTTCCTGAATTCCTTATCGTAATAAAAGACTTTGAGAATCTTTTTTGAGCTGAGAATAGATTTGAACTTTGTGATATACTTTTTCTCTATATCTAGTTCTTTTTGTTTGTATTCAATAAATGCATTGAGGTTTTGATCAGCCTCTGCCTCAGTCATATTTCTCAATACTGCATCTTGAGCCAAGTTTTGACGGATGAGTTCTTGATCCTTTTCATATTGGTTGTATATAGGCCAGAATTTGACAGCCTCGTCCTCTGTAAGATCAAGTTTTGAAGATAAATAAGCTACCTTTTGGCTTCTTATTTTTTCGCGTAATAAGTGGCCGCCGTTTTGTTGGGCCATCAGCTGCATACCTCCTATAAACAGGAAAACAAGCAGCATGAGATTTTTAAGATTTTTTATGCTCATTGTTATTTTAATTCATCAATGCTTCATCTTCCCACTCAATTAATTCTTCGAGTGCTTCAGCATTTTCGTCATCAAAAAATTGAATATCAATATCATCTATGTGTTGCTCACTTACCAAACCAGATCCAAGCAAAAGTGACATATTTTCGGTTGTTGTTAAGTCATTGACGAGCATGTCTACATCTTTTTCGTTGAGGTTATCGACAAAAGCAGTGAGGTTTTTGGGTTGTACCTGATCAAGTGATTCGACATTTTGATCGTTGACGGTCCTGAGTACCAGCGTGCCCATCATTAAAAATAGCACCACTGCAGCAGCACTCATCCAGAATTTATTAAACTGTACTTTCCTTGGCCCAAGTTTCTCTTCAGACAAAAGCATTACTGTCTTTTGTTCAAGATTTGCGAAATAATTGGGAGGCATATCCCGACCAACATGACTTTCTAGGTTTGTTTCTAACTTATGTTGTGACAATACTACATCCTCCAAAAATTCGAAATAGGAATCTTCAACCGAATCCAGATTATCCAAACGGTCTAAAACTCGACCAAGAAATGGCGCTTGGACCTTTATTTCTTGTCTCAGATCGACGTCCTTGTATTTATTGTTCTGTTCCATTTTCTAAAAAAGATTCTATTTTTTTTACTGCAAAATGATAAGATGCTTTGAGCGCGCCAATAGAAGTCAGTAGTTTTTCTGACATTTCCTGATATGACATTTCTTCAAAATACCTCAAAGAGAATACTTCCTTTTGTTTCTCTGGTAGTAGTTCGATCGCGGCGTCCAATTTTCTTCTGATTGTATCTGCACTCATTTGGTCAAATTCCCCAGCTTCAATTTTGGTGTGTTGATCTATGGGAATGATTCTACCTCCTGATAATTGGCTTTTTCTATATGCAAGTGCTTCATTTACGGCTATTCTATGCAACCAGGTATACAAAGAAGATCTCCCTTCAAAGTTTTCCAAAGCACGAAAAGCCTTCAAAAAGGTGTTTTGAATGACGTCATCTGTATCTTCATGAGTCATCACAATTTTTCTGATTACCCAATAAATACGCTCTTGATGTTGCCTCATAAAGTATCGACAGCCCATTTCTTTGGTATGCTTGTCCTTGATCATTGACAAGATCACTTCATCAGAAATATTGCTGGAGTCAGATGTCATCATTTTTTGTCCGTGCATATTGATCTATCCTTGCATTTAAGGTTAGATGTTTTAAAAAGTCAAAGGTTTAAATGTATGAACATTATTGTCATAATTTTTCATATCTGTCTAGTTCATTTACATCTAGAATGGTCATTTCATCCGTAGAATAATACATCAGTTTGAATTTTGCCTGTTCTATGATTGAAGAATAGTCATAAGAGTAATTTTTAAATATTTGCTGATTGTATTGTGGGTCAAAGGCTTTGATCATGATGATAAATTCCATCATATTTTTGGAAAGTAATTCTGCGGATTTTTCAAATAAAGGACTTTCTTCATTTATAGGATGGACAATGGTCCAGTTGAGTGGTAATAAATACAAGTGATTAATTTCCAAATTGAGTCTCTGAAATCTTCTTTTGAAAACTTCTCCATTTTGCTCCAACCACGTTGCCGTTATACTTGCCTCGACATTCATAAGGGTTGTATTGGATGCATTTACAATTCTGAATTGTAAGCTGTTGATGTTTTTATGAGGAGTCAACAGCATATTTTTGCTGAATTTTATCTTCACCTTGGCTTTGGAAAATCTGAGGAAAAGTAGACCCGTGGCTATAGCAACCATAAGCAAGCCATAAAAAGCGTCTAAAATGACAATCAAATTTGCCCAAAAACCGATTGGATAAACATTGCCATATCCAACCGTTGTAAAAGTATGAACACTGAAGTAAAATGAATCCTGAAATTTTTGTAAAAGTGATCCCTCGTTTAAACCATAAATCACATTTGGCCCGAGTAAGCAAAAAATGGTTGCATAAAAAGCATTCACTGCAATATAGAAGGCCAATAACTCCAAGATAAAAAGTGGCCAAGGCAACCTGATCATATGTTCGTAAAAGGTTGATTTTTCCACACCTCTTCTCAATATATTGAACTGGCCATCATCTTTTATCATTTTGGATTTGCCACCAATAAATCTTGTTCCAAAACCCAATTCAAACTCCTCAGGATTTGATGGAGAGTCCATTATCTTTTTACGCAAACTCATAAAAGCAAGATTTATTTATTTTAAAACAATGGCAGCAAGCATTCTCCCAGTATTTCCCTTTTCAAATCTATGGGAATAAAAGAGTTCGTTGTTGTCTACAGTGCAATACTCAGAAACTTCAATTTGATGGGAATAAACACCCAAATTGATTAGTTGGTTGCGGCAAATACCCTTTAAGTCCAAGAGAAACTTTTCTGAATTTTGACTTGGGCTATAAAAGTTTTGGTCAAAATGACTTGCAACTTCAAACCCAACTTCATAATTTTTATGTGAAATACAAGCTCCAATAAAAGCATGGATGTTTTTTGGGGAAACGCCATATGCTTTCTGCATAGCATGGACGGTCTTTTCTATGATGTTACTGGCAGTTCCTTTCCACCCGGAGTGAATAGCAGCGATCGCATCTTTTTCTGGACAATAAAGCAAAATTGGTACACAATCAGCAATGGTCACTGCTAAAATTATCTGAGGTACATTGCTCATCAGGGCATCATACCCTTCATATCTTCCTGGTTTATCCACTTTTAAAACCTCATGACCATGGACTTGTTTTGATTTGGCAAGTTGTCCTAGTTTATGTCCCAATAAATTGCAAAAGTGCGTCTTATTCAATTCCACCACTTGGGCATCATCGCCTACTGATTCTCCCAAATTAAAAGAAGGGTAAAGTCCTTTTTCGTAAATACCAAAACGCGTGCTTTGGGCTGCAACTATTCGATCAAAACTTTTAAATATTAGTGGGGAAATGATTGAAGGATGGTCCATTTTTAATTTTATAAACCGAAAATACAGCTTGAAAAATAAAAATTATTCAAACATAAAAGTAGAAGCAAATAATATTTTTGGAAGTAACCGAAAATTATACTTAATCAAGTCATTATGCAGTTGCGCATTATTTATTTCTTTGCAAGGTAGTTTGTGCTATTTTTGCAGCTTTTTACAGTAGGATAAAACTCAAGTATGATGATGAAGGAACTTATAGCCAAATTTCCAACACAAATAATAGAAGCATTGGAAATTGGTGAAAAAGCCGAGATACATGGACATGCAAGGCCAATCACTAAGGTTTTTGTTGCGGGACTTGGGGGATCAGGAATAGGTGGAGATTTTGTATGGGCTTTCATTAAAGATGAGTGCAAAATTCCAGTTTTGGTGGGGAAATCCTACCATCTTCCAGCTTTTGTAGATGAAAATACACTTTACATTGCTTCTTCATATTCTGGAAATACAGAAGAAGTTTTACATTCTATCGGTGAAGTCCAAAAAACAGGCGCAAAAATTGTGGTCATTACGAGTGGCGGAAAACTTTTGCAACTAGCTCAAGAAAAAGGATACGACTATGTTGCATTGCCTCCAAATTATCCATCACCAAGAGCTTGCTTGGGATTCTCTATTGTTGCCCAACTTTATGTGTTTTATAAATTGAACCTCATTTCAAGATCTTCAATTGACCAAGTAAAATCATCCGTTGACCTTTTGAAATATGATCAAGACGAAATAAAAAACAAAGCCTTTAAAATTGCTAAACTGATTGCTGGTAAAACGCCCATCATCTATGTTTCTGATCGTATGGAAGCGGTAGCATTGCGATTTAAACAACAAATCAATGAGAACGCAAAGACCTTGAGCTGGTATAATGTCATTCCAGAAATGAATCACAACGAACTAGTTGGTTGGTCTGAAATGCATGTCAATGCAGCCGTTATTTATTTTAGAAATAAAGATGATTTCAAAAGAAATGCATTGAGAATAGACATCAGCAAAGACATCATAGCTAAACAAACTCATACGGTGATTGAGATTTTTTCCAAAGGGCAATCGCCTGTAGAAAAATCTATGTATTTTATCCACTTGGGAGACTGGATTTCATTGTACTTGGCAGAATTGAAACCCGTTGATCCGTCAGAAATCAAAGTCATTGACTTTCTCAAAACAGAATTGGGTAAAATTTGATGCCTCATTTAGTACTTCCAATAAGCTCACTTGTTTGGAATAATTGTCTTTTGATTTTATTATAAAAGCCCAATTGGCCAAATTCTGAAGCCGTCATCATAGTCCTTTCTGACAATTGGGCAATGTTATGAATCCGTTGAAGCAATTTTTGATTAGTTGCCAATGATGTTTTTGCGTGATCTAAGTATAGATTATCTTCTAGCCCAATGCGAACTCCACCACCACTTGCAAGACCCATCATGTTGGCGCTTAATTGATATGTGCCCAATCCTGCAACAGCCCAAAAACTACTAGGCGGCAGTCCATTTATCAATAAGCCCAAATGATCCGGCTTACTTTGCATTCCTGCAATATTCCCCAGCATAAAATTGAAATAAAAAGGGGCTTGAATGATTTTTTTTGAGATCAAATAATGGGCGTAATTCATCATGCCTAGATCAAATACTTCGAGTTCTGGCTTCACACCATAATGCATCATTTCTTCACACAACAAGTGTATGGTATCTGGAGCATTTATGCTGGCCTGATTTACAAAATTGAGCGAACTCAATGTCAGGGATGCCATGTCTGGGTGTAGTTCGAGAGGTGCAGCACGTAAGTGGGGATCTGCAGTGTTTCGGCCACTGAGCGAAAAGCATTGCACTAATTCTGGACAGTACTGGCTTATCCCTTCACTAATCCTAGAAAATATGGATAGGTCGGCACTTGGTTTGCCTTCGTGGTCTCTGGCATGAAGATGTACTATGGTTATTCCTATCTCATAGGCAGCACATACTTCTTCAATGATTTCATTGATGGCAATTGGAACCGCTGGATTTTGCTCCTTGGTTGGTACCATTCCAGTAGGTGCAAAATTTAAGATAAACTTCTCAGTCATGCGCGTCTAAATATTTACTATGTGATGTCCAATAACCTTAAAATTGTACTAAAGCTGCGATTTGATTTGTCAAAGAAATAAACTTATGAGCTTTTTATAGATTAAGTAGGGCAGAAATATGAAAGTTTTAGCATATGAGGTCAGATTATGTTGCAATAAGTACATATTTTACAGCCCTCAATGAAGTTATTTAATCTGAAAAATGCTTACGAGTACAAATAATTTGAATAAAAAAACGGGCTTTTTAAACATCCTGATAGTTGCAACAACCATATTAGTTGGTGCTGTTTTTATTTACTATCGAATCAATTATTTGTATGCGCCCCTCGGAAATGATGAATCAGTC
>ERZ795059.5591-NODE-5591-length-11375-cov-6.734806_pt1 | contig 11375 bp, 7 predicted proteins | sample MGYA00375143_ERZ795059 | MGnify/ENA primary metagenome ERZ795059 (study PRJEB30188, sample SAMN05720168) | activated sludge metagenome | isolation source: Anaerobic digester | place: USA | collected 2015-01-07 ... | reverse complement strand
TAAGAAAGTATTTTCAAGTTTTTTCATAATGTAGTTTGCGTTGATAATCGCATTTTCAGCAACGGCTCTGAGTCCTTCACCACTAAGGGTTTTGATATAAATCCAGGCACGAACATTCACAGCAAAATTGCCATAGAAAGAATGTACCTTACCAATAGAAGTTTCTTTGTGAGAACTATCTAAAATGAAATGATCTTCAACTTTACTGATCATTGGATAGGGAAGGAATTTCACCAAATCTTCTCTTACGCCAACAGCGCCTGAACCTGGTCCGCCACCACCATGAGGGGTTGAGAAGGTTTTATGCAGATTGAAATGCATGACATCAAAACCAATATTTCCAGGGCGAACAATTCCCAATAAAGCATTGAGGTTCGCACCATCCATATACATTAACCCATCAACAGAATGGATTACTTCTGCAATCTGTTCAATTTGAGTTTCAAACAAACCTAAAGTATTTGGGTTAGTCAGCATAAAGCCGGCAGTATTTTCATTCACAGCTGCTTTTAAAGCTTCCAGATCAACCATTCCTTTATCATCTGATTTGATTTCAACCACTTTCATTCCGGCAAGTGCAACAGATGCTGGATTGGTTCCATGTGCAGAATCAGGTAAAATGATTACATTTTTATGATGATTCCCCTTAGCTTCATGATAAGCTTTCATCACTTTCAGACCGGTAAATTCACCATGTGCACCAGCAACAGGTTGTAAAGTAACATTCTTCATACCGGAGATTTCTGCCAGATCATTTTGCAAATCATACATAATCTCTAAAGCACCCTGAACAGTATGTTCTGGCTGGTAAGGATGTAAATCCATCAGGCAGTTATTTCTGACGAAAGCTTCGTGAGATTTTGGATTATACTTCATCGTACATGAACCAAGCGGATAGAACCCTTTTTCAATAAAGTGATTTCTATGGCTGAGTTCTATAAAATGTCTCATGACATCCATTTCGCTAACTTCAGGTAATTTTACCTGTTCTTTTCTTCTGTATTTCTCAGGGATACAATCATTTATATTGACATTCACATCATTTTTTGGTAATACAGCACCTTTTCGGCCTGTTCTTGATTTTTCAAAAATTGTTTCAGCCATTGTTGACCTCCATTAATGCATTTACAAAGGCATCTAAATCTGCTTTTGATTTTTTCTCGGTTACAGCGATTAAGAGCATATTATCTTCACCGATTTCAGATAGATCAACACCGGCAAGAATATTCTTTTCAAGCAGTCTGGCTTTTATTTCAGTAGCTGCTTTAGGTGTTTTAATCGTAAATTCTTTAAAGAATGGATGATTAAATGCTAATTCAAAACCATCCAGTTTAGCAATCTCATTTGCCAGATAATGAGCTTTAGTTGCACATTGACTTGCCACTTCAATCAGACCATTTTTACCTAACATACTCATATAAACTGTCGCAGCTAAGGTGCATAAAGCCTGGTTTGAGCAAATATTAGAGGTTGCTTTATCACGGCGAATATGTTGTTCGCGAGCCTGTAATGTTAAAGCATAAGCTCTTTTTCCATCAGTATCAACGGTTTCACCAACGATTCTGCCTGGCATCATACGGTTTAAATCCATCTTTGTTGCCAGGAAACCAAATAATGGACCACTATAATATTGTTTGTTTCCAAGCGCTTGTCCTTCGCCAACAACGATATCTGTATGATATTCAGCAGGCGCATTCATTACTGCAAGTGATATTGGATCAACAACTGCAATAAATAATGCTTTTGTTTCATGAATCACAGTGTCCATTTCAAACATATCTTCAAAGTTACCAAAATAGTTTGGTGTCTGAACAACTACACAAGCTGTTTTGTCATCCATTGCATTTTTAACATCAGCAGGATTAATCACACCATTCACAGCAGGAATATAAACTAATTCAATGCCTACCCCTTCTGTATAGACTTTAATGACTTCTTTAAAACGAGGATTGATGGTTCCTGCGATAATTGCTTTATATTTTCTGGTTTTTCTGGCAGCCATCAAAATCGCTTCAGCAGCTGCACTTGCACCATCATACATACCAGCATTGGAAATATCCATTCCGGTCAGATCACAAATCATTGACTGATATTCATAAATTGCCTGCAAAGTACCCTGGCTAACTTCAGCTTGATATGGAGTATAAGCAGTTAAGAATTCAGCTCTGGAAATGATATAATCCACAGCAGCAGGGATAAAGTGATCATACACACCTGCACCCATAAATGAATTCGCTTTGTTCGTACATAAGTTTTTACTTGTAATTTCAAAAAGTCGTTTCGCAATTTCAAGTTCAGACATTGCAGGTTCTAAACCCAGAAATTCTTTTAAACGAAATTTTTCGGGTATATTGGCAATGAGTTCATCAAATGAACTTACGCCAATCTCTTTAAGCATTACTTCCCGTTCTTTGTCAGTGTTGGAAATATAAGGCATAAATTCTCCTTTTATATTTTTTCTTCGATTGTTACTTTTTCTTTTAAGGTTTCTTCTTCAAGCACAGCCATCTCATTGAGCGCCATATTGATCAGTTTAACTCTTTCATTATAAGGGATAAAGGCACTCTTAAATCCGTTGATAATCAAGTTTTTAATATCCAGATAATCCAGTTTTAAGAGATTGATTGCCAGCATATACTCATCAGTCATGGTGGTATCAGATATCAAACGATTGTCTGTGTTTAAAGTAACTCTCAGACCATAATCCAGATAGAAATCTATCGGATGGGCTTCTATACTGGCAACAGCTTTGGTATGAAAATTACTCTTCAGACAGATTTCCAGAGGGATTCTGTGATCGTTGACATAGTTTAAAAGATCTCCATCTTCAAGCAATCTGGTTCCATGACCAATACGATGAGTTCCACAATAGTGAATCGCCTGAGAAATGCTTTCAGGTCCATACGCCTCTCCGGCATGAATCGTAATGTTTAAATTATTTCTTAATGCTAAATCAAACGCTTCTTTATGTTCTTTTGCTGGATGATTGTATTCAGAGCCAGCCAAATCAAAGGCTATGACACCCTTATTTTTGTATGCAATAGCAAGTTCAGCTAATTTTAATGAAGTGGATGGATTCATATTTCGAATACCGCAGATAATTACTCCGGTCTTGATATTAAGTTTCTTTTCTGCATCTTTCAGTCCGGCAATCACCGCATCTGATATCTGAGTAAGCTTTAAGCCTTTATTTGTATGTAAAATGGGTGAATATCTAACTTCCATATAACGGATATTCTCTGCAGCACAATCTTCTGCAAGCTCATAAGCAGTTCTATAAAGTGAATCTTCTGTCTGAAGCACGGAAAGTGTAATACCAAAACCTTGAAGATATTGATCTAAACTGGTACAGGAATCTGCACAAGAAACAATTTTCTTTAATTCTTCCTGTGTTTTGGCTGGAAGTTCTACTTTCTGCTGTTTAGCCAAATCAAAAATAGTGGACATTCTGAGTGAGCCATCAAGATGAACATGCAAATCTGTCTTTGGTAGTTTATGAATAAAGTCCTTTTTAAGTTTCATTTTCTATTCTCCTTCCTTTTCCTGTGTGTTTACTTTATTATTCCAGTTATTATAATGAATTATCTTCTCTTTTGCCAATCTTTTCTTTGAAGAGGCAAAAAAGGAAACCGCTTTCGCATAGAGATTCTTTTTATCTTTTGGATAACCAAATGGGCTTAACCCTACAATTTTTATATGAGCAGGGATATCAAGCAGGTCTTTTAGTGCTTTTTCATTAAATGCGCCTAACCAGCAAGACCCGATTCCATAATGCCATGCAGCCATCATCATCTGTTGAAAAGACAAAGCGGTATCAATTAAATATAAGGGTTGTTCGTTTAAAACGATAGACTTTTTGGGATCTGCACAGGCAACAATAACAACAGGCGCATCCTTGATAAAGAAGTTTACAGATCCAATCAAGCTGTGAAAAGCAATTTTTTTGATGAGATCCTGATCTGTAATCACAACAAATTGCCAGCACTGGCTATTTTGAGCAGATGGAGCCAAACGACCTGCTTCCAGAATGATATCCAGTATCTCTTCTGAAATCGGGTCACTTTTATAACTTCTTACACTATATCGATCATGGATATATTCCAGAATTTCCATCCTGCCTCCTAAAATTCAATATCTAAAAAGGGTACTTTTAGTCAATAAGATTTTTTAATGATACAATATTTTTTATGTTTTCATTTAAGAATGAAATGATCTAACTTTAAAACTAATACAAGTATCAAAATCAAAGCTTGATTCATCAAAAAGGATTTTTATTAAAATCTAGTAATCATTTTTAATAAGTTTATTATCAAAATCAAAAAAAAGAATTGACAATTTATCACATTTGAGTAACGTTATAATTATGGAAAAAAAAGATAAATATCCAACTCAAAGAAAAAAAGAAAATAATACTCAGGGTAATCAGCAGATTAATGATATAATAAACTTGAGCTCAGGTGATTTAATTAATGGTCAGTATGAGATTGTTGAAGAAATACATCGAGGAGAATTAAGTAAAATTTATCTGGCAGAGGATTTAAATACATCAAGATTTAAGGCTTTAAAAGTTTTTGGTAAATATCACGATATTCAAATGTATTATGATCATTTACGAATGAACATTACCTTGTTAAGCAAGTTAAATCATCCCAATATATTGAAAATACATAATTTTATAGACTCAGACTATATTTTTATGGATATGGATTACATTGATGGAGAAACTTTAAGTCAGCAGATTTATGCAAAAAAAATAGATAAATCTCAACTACTTCCATATGCAATTCAAATTGCCAATGCCCTAAATGAAGCACATAAAAATAATGTTTTTCATTCAGACTTGAAACCTGGCAATATTATGATTAACAGACAGGGTATTGTTAAAGTGATTGATTTTTCTCACAACCTTTTCTTTGGCGGAGTTCAACAATCAGTTTTGTTCACTCCTGAATATATTGCACCAGAAGTTGCAGGAGTAATAAATTCTGATGATAATCAAAATTTCGATCCTGTTCAACAGGATATTTTTGCATATGGCGTAACACTTTATGAAATGATTTATAAAAAACTACCCTTTAATTTATTAGAAACAAGGCAATTAGATTATCAGATTCCAGCAAGATTAAGAAAAAGTAAAAAACCAATTGATAAGGTCATAAAAAAATGTATTTTCAGATATCCAGAAGACAGATATCAGACGTTTGAAGATATTCTGGCAGATTTAACCAAGTTAAAAAACTTTAAAACATTATCATTTAAAGAATTTAAAAAAGCATTATTAAAGAAAACAAAATTTAAAAAAATCAATCCAGAATACAAGAAAGATTTAAAATATCTTTGGATGGCGTTACTGTCATTGTTTCTTGTACTTCCTTTTTACCTGATTGTACAAAATAATATCAATATCCCCGATAAAGAAATAGAAATTGACTCACCACCACTCAGTGTTTTTGTCAATATGAACTATGCAGGTGAAAGTCCGATAAATGTTCAACTTTCTAAGGATGATCATATTGAGTTTAAAGACGATCAACAAAACAGTATTTTTGAGACTCACTATCAAAATCAAAAAAAAATACATCTTGAGATAAAAAACAAAAAAATCTATCTCAATAATAAACTAAAAGGCCAGATTATTGAAAATCATGATGATTTACCTTTAAAAAAAAATCTTGAATACATCAGATCAGAAATACGATTAACAAAAAGAGATTTTAAGAAACAAAAAAACAAAAGGCTCGTCATAAATCTTTCTAGTAATTTTGATAAGCAGGATATTAGCGAACTTCCACTAAACACTCGTTTTATCAATTTAAGTAAAAATAAACGGTTAAAAAGCCTGCATCAATTAAATCAGATGACAAATCTGGTAGGTCTAAATCTTTCTGAAACGAATATAGATATGAATGAGCTTAAACAATTTAAAAATTTAAGACATTTAAATGTCAGCAAATCACGTCTTAATCGTATTTCCCCTCTTCTTATGAACAGTAAACTTAAAAATCTTGATATCTCAGAAACCCACTTAAAAAGTATTAATGCAATTGATAATCTGAAAAATCTGGAGAACATTTCTCTTTCTGTTGATTCTTTAAAAAGCATAAATCCTCTGTTAAAGATTGCTGGCTTAAAATCTGTGAGTACAAACTCCAATTACATCAATCCTACTGTTAATTCTGAAGTTGTCGAAAAGTTAAACCAAAATAAGTCAATCGAAATGGCAAGAAAAAGATATGTTATTAAAAAGAAAAATCATTTTAATCTGATTATTTTCTTTCTTGTTACTCTTATCATGGCGAGTATTATATTTTTAATTTTTAAGATGATTTTTATACGCAGTAAGCATGGAATTGCAACTTTAATCTCTGAAATAGAAGAAACTTTACCTGAACAGAATATTGAAACTAGTAAAAAATATAGTAAAAGAGAAATTGATTTTATTAAAAAATCTATAGAGGATAAACGATTTTATTCGCCTGCTAAAGAAAATGCGCTTTTTTATATTTCTGCTCTTTTACATACTAATCCTAATGATGCAGAGTTAATATCACTTAAAAACCAAGTTCTTGATACTTTAAAAACAAAGAAAGACTTACATCATAGCAGATTAGAATATGAAGCTGTTTATCAGATTACAAATGCCTGTAATCAATTCTTCCCTGATCCTTCTTATTCAAAGCAACTTAAAGCCATTCAGAAAAAATTGATAAAAAACTACTCTGTAAAAATGATTCAAATACATGGAGGAGAATTTACCATGGGTGACTTTACTATTCAATATTCAGACAATGGAAATCCTGCTCATCAAATATTTCTAGACTCATTTAAAATGAGCCAGACTGTCATCACCAATCGGCAATTTTGTGAATTTCTTAACGCTGAAGGTAATCAAAAAGAATATGGTATTTACTGGTATAAAGAAGATAGCCAATATGCACGGATTGAAAAAGTTAAAGGTAAATTTGTTTGTAAAGAGCCCTATGCTGATTTTCCAGTTTTTGATGTTAACTGGTTTGGAGCTAAAAGATTCTGTGAGTGGAAGGGAGGACGTTTACCAAGCGAAGCTGAGTGGGAATATGCGGCCAGATCAAGAGGTAAAGAGTTCATATATGCCTTTGGAAATACGCCTGATAAAAGTAAAGCCAATTACCTGGTTAATATGAATGATACACTCTGGCATTCAGTTTTTCCGGTAAAAAGTTTCAAACCCAATAAACTTAAGTTATTTGAAATGAGTGGTAATATACTTGAATGGTGTAATGATTGGTTTGATAAATATTACTATGATTTCTCACCCAATATCAATCCTAAAGGACCTGAAACAGGAGAGATGAAAGTAGTTCGCGGAGGAGCCTGGTGTTTTGGTTCAGATCAAATGAAAACTTTCTATAGAGGTAGTGCAAAACCCTTGACCCGGAATAATTTCATAGGTTTTAGAATGCTTATTCCTGAGAGAAAGGACATAAAATGAAAAAAAAATGGCTTATCATATTCTACTTATTTATCTTTTTCTATCTGTCTGCAGATTATAAAAATGAATTATATCAGACAGCTTATAAAGAGATTTCTATTAGTATAAATGAAAAAGTAGGTAGTTCAGGAGTATTTATTTATGGTGATTTTATGGGAAATGATGGCAGAATTTTTTCAAAATTTCTATTTTCTGAACTAACCAGAGAAAATCAGTATCATTTCATCAACAGGGAAAATTTAAAGAAAATATTTTATGAACAAATTTCACTTAACGACCCAATCTATGAAGTTCAGACAAATCAGATAAAGTTTAAAAAGCCACAATGGATTATAGAAGGAGAATGTAATTACACAGAGAAAATTGTATGGTGGAAGAAAAAAAGCTATCTACAGATTGATTTTTCCTTATCCAATATTCAAAATGGTACGAATGATATTATATTTCACAAAATGTATACGAAATTTTGGGAAGTACCCATTATCTATTCGGTTTTATTTGTAATATTGATTATCCTCTTTTGTCGCTCTTTGGTTCAAAAGTTCAAAGGATATTACAATTTTCTAATTTATTTTTTGGGGCTTATAATACTTGCAATTTATTTTATTTGGTTGCATTTGTAAAATTATCATTTTTTTATTTGACAGCATCGAAAATCTAAATACTTAGTCATTATGGGAGAAAAAAAATGCGAACTAAGATTTTACAGTTACTTGAAGGAAAAAATAGAATATGGGATTTCGAGATATGGATGTCACAAACACAGACATTTATTTGTGACGAAATCTCTGCTCAACTTATAAATCCTGATTTTTTAACTAATTTTTCCCGAAAGCAGTACTTAGATGAAATACTAGAATATTTAAAATCTGACCAATTTTTTAACAAAAAGTTAAGACACCACATTTTAATTGCAAGTATTTTTTTTCAAACAAAAGAATATCACTTATCTGATGAATATCTAAACAAAATAATCCCAGAACTGAATCCTCAAAATTACGAAGAAAACAGGATTGCATCCTATATTTTCTATTGCATGGCAAAAATCTGCTTAGAAAAAGCTGACTTCAGATCTTCAAATGAATATTTTATCAAAAGCTATCAATCAATTCTCGATCATGGTTCTCCTAATGAAAAAATATTTATCTTGTTAAGTTGGATTATACTATTTATTGAAAGTAGTTTTATTACATTGGCTGATAAACTGTTAACTCATCTAAGCAGCCATTTTATTCCTAAGCAGGATGATAATTTTGCGAAACTGCTCTTTTTACAGTTCTTTTGCCAAAAAAAACTGAACAACCTTGATGGTTCAATTAATTGGGTTAATATGCTGTTATCAATGCCCGCTTTGCATCTGGATGAAGATGACTGGTATTCTGTTCATATTTTCGCTGGAGAATTCTACGCCACATTAAAAAGAAATTTTGAGAAATCTATTTATCACTTTACATTTGCCAATTCCTTTTTATCTTTAAAATGGAAACATTTTATTAATCATATCACACTACTAAAAGATTACTTAAAAATCACTGATTATCTCAACATACGAATTGCTTATGAAGATAAAATGCATGAAATTATCCTGGAAAACAATCTGCATAGTTCTCATTATCTCAATTCTCTGAAATCAGCTTATGAAGAATTAGAAACGGTATATACCAAGGTACAGGAAATGTCAATGACGGATAGTTTAACCGGACTAAGAAACAGACGATTTTTATGGATTAAAGCACCTGAGTTTATATTTTTGGCATCATCACAAAAAGTCTGTATCAGCTGTATCATGATTGATATTGATGATTTTAAACATATCAACGATACAAATGGTCATCAAACTGGCGATGAAGTCCTAAAACAATTATGTCATATTATCAAAGAATTTTTCAGAAAAACAGATATGGTTATTCGCTTTGGTGGTGAAGAAATCTTAGCTTTATTACTCAACTCAAGCCTTGAAAACACTGAACGTATATGTGAACAACTCAGAATGAATATCAATAATTTTATTTTTTCATCTAAAAATAAAACAATTAAATTAAGTGTATCAGTTGGAATAAGCCACCGAAAAGTAGTAAAAAATCAAGTGAAACTTATTGAAGAAATCATTGAAGAATCTGATCTGGCAATGTATTTTTCTAAATCAAATGGAAAAAATCAAGTCAATACATATAGCAAAATAAAAAATATAAAGCGAGGAAACGATGGCTCAGGTACTCATAAATAATGTAAATAAGATTTATGAAAATGGATTTCATGCAGTTAAAGATGTCAATATACGGGCAGAAGATAAAGAATTTGTTGTTCTTGTTGGACCTTCTGGATGTGGAAAAACAACCACTTTGAGGATGGTTGCCGGTCTTGAAACGATCAGCTCTGGAGAGATAATCATTGAAGATAAAATTGTCAACGATGTTTTACCAAAAGACCGAAATATTGCCATGGTTTTTCAGAATTATGCCCTATATCCTCACATGAGTGTATATGAAAATATGGCTTTTGCACTTAAACTTAGAAAAATGAATAAATCAGAAATCAAAAATAAAGTACAAGTTGCTGCTGAAATGCTGGGTATTGAAAAACTACTTGATAGAAAACCAAAACAACTCTCAGGTGGTCAAAGACAACGTGTTGCATTAGGAAGAGCAATTGTCAGAAACCCAAAAGTATTCCTATTTGACGAACCTCTCTCAAATCTAGATGCAAAAATGCGTGTTCAGATGAGAGCTGAAATATCACGATTACATAAAAATCTTCAAACAACTATGATTTATGTAACTCATGATCAAATTGAAGCAATGACGATGGCTGATAAAATCGTTGTTATGAAAGATGGGATTGTTCATCAAATTGACACGCCATTAAATGTCTATAATCATCCTGTTAATCTTTTTGTAGCAGGTTTTATTGGTAGTCCAGCAATCAATTCATTCAAAGGAAAGTTACTTCATGAAAACAGTCAGTTGTATTTTGTTAGCGAAGATTTAAAAATATGTTTAACTCAAGAACAAGTACACTCATTAAAAGACTACAAACTTAATGATATTATTTTTTCAATAAGACCTGAAGATATTTATGATTCAGATTTTGATAACCTTATCCAGGAGAAACAAATCGTTAAAGCATTCTGTGATATTGTTGAACCACTCGGTAATGAATATATGGTATATTTAAAAGTAGGTTCTTACAATATAACAGCTCGTTTTGACCCTAAAAAACTGCCAGTTATCAATGAAAATATGAATATCAGCTTTGATATGTCTAAAGCACACTTGTTTAATCCTGAAAATGAATTGTGTCTAATTTAAAAAGTATTCATAAAGAAGCAGCAATGAGATACAAATCAAATTCAATAAAAACAGCTAAAGAAGATAGTTAAAAGGATAATGTTAACAGCCCTATATCATGCTTTTGCCTATCTAATAATCAACTCTCATACTTTCTAAAAGATAATTAAGGATATTTAAAATGAAAGAATCATTTTTTGAAGTTTCATCTTCAACTCCTATTTTAGCTGTTGCGCTTCATGGAGGCCATCAGCTTCGTGATGAAATAAAAAAGATAATTGGATTAAGCAATAACGTACTTTTACATGAAGAAGATCCATTTACCGATTATATTGCGAGTGCTTTTGATTCCAGAATTATTCAAAATACCAGTCGCTTCGAATATGACATTAACAGATCTCCACAATCTGCAGTTTACAAAATACCTTCTGATTGTTGGAATCTGCCAATTTATCCAAATCAAATAAAAGAATCCATAAGTGAACAGTCACAACAGAAATACTCAGTTTTTTATAAACAAATTGATGAAATACTCAACAATTTACTTAACAAATTTTCTAAAATCTTCATTTGGGATATTCACAGTTTCAATAATCGTGGAAGACCTGATATAAATA
>ERZ795059.5588-NODE-5588-length-11376-cov-17.042929_pt1 | contig 11376 bp, 7 predicted proteins | sample MGYA00375143_ERZ795059 | MGnify/ENA primary metagenome ERZ795059 (study PRJEB30188, sample SAMN05720168) | activated sludge metagenome | isolation source: Anaerobic digester | place: USA | collected 2015-01-07 ... | reverse complement strand
ACAATGCCATTATACCGGGCCGATACGCCCGCGTCAAGTCATTCAAACATGTGTAAATGATCGTCAGTTCTTCCATCAGCAATCTGATAAACATTCGGGTTGGCAGACGAAAAACCGCGCAGTCGCCGCCGCCGCTTTTTCAAGTTGCGGAACTTCGTTTATAATGAACATTGACGCGAAGGGAGTTCGGTATGGTTCCGCCGCCGGAGGGATACGATGGCTGCTGACAGCCGCAAAGGATACACGCTTGAGCGCTTTCCGAGCGTGCGGCGCCTGACCGTTGACGCCGGATGGATAGTTTCGCGCAGGCACAACGTTCACGGCTTGTTCGAAATAGACGTCACGGAAGCGCGAAAGATAATCAAGGAGCGGCGGGCGGCGACGGGCGAGTCGATTTCGTTCACCGGAATCATGGTTCACTGCATAGCGCGCGCGGCGGCGGACACTCCTCACATTCACGCTTGCCGCGATTGGCTGGGCCGTCTGGCGGTGTTTCATGACGTTAATGTGAACACGATGATCAGCGCGGAGATAGACGGCAATCTGACGGTAATCCCCCTCATCATCCGCGCGGCGGACAAGAAGAGCGTCAAGCAGGTCAGCGACGAGATTCGCGCGGCGCAGGAAAGCCACAAGTCGGGGCGCGGCGGGCCGGAAGCAAAATACATTAGCCGATTCGTGACGCTTCCCTCGGCGTTGCGGCGCTTGTTCTACCTGTATCTTTATAAGAAGCCCGCGATGTTGCATGAAATGTTCGGGACGGTCGCCGTGACCGCGGTCGGCATGTTCACGGGCGGCGGCGGCTGGGGCATCCCTTTCGGCAACCACACCCTGAGCGTCGCGCTGGGCGGCATAGCAAGAAAGCCCGGCGCAGTCGGCGACGAAATACAAATCCGCGAATACCTGTCCGTGACGATTACCATAGACCACGACATTGTGGACGGCGCGCCCGCCGCGAGGTTCGTCAGCCGTCTCAGGGAATCGATCGAATCCGCAAGCGGCCTCAGCGAAATATAAACCGCCTCAAAGCTCGGCCCCAATCCGATATTATCATTGAAGAAAAATGTCAATACCGCGCGCCTCTCCGCGACAAAATATATTTTTGCCATTGGGAGAGTTTTGCCATATAAATATGCGGTCGCGCGAAGCGGCTCCGGCGGCGGAGCAATCGCGAAATGCGGCCGGCTCGGACTATTTGGGAAAAGGGAGCGACTTGCGGCTATGGCGGAAATGATTGTTTTGCACAGCATGGTTTCAGGCAAAGCTGGAGCGGATGCCGGAATGAAAAGAATCTCCGACATCGTAAAAAAAGCGCTCGGTCTCGACACGCTCATTGAAAACACCACAATCGCGTGCGTTTCGACCGTTGAGGAAGTCAAGGCCGCGTTGACCAAGATGATAGAGACCCGCGCTCCTAAAATCGCCATCAGCGGCGGCGACGGCTTTTCCGCTTTGTTCGCGAAGTGTTTCTTCCAGATAAGGGAATCGATGAAGAGGGACGATTACAATCCCGACGTGCTTTTTCTGGCGAGCGGCACCGGCAATGCCATATCATATTGCGCCCGCTTCAAAAACCCGATTGTCGCATTGAGGAACTTCTACGAGGGCCACTATAAGACCGAAAAACTCAACATGCTCGAAGTGTCGTTCAACAAACTCAAAGAGATAACCCATTTCGTGAGTTTCGGCGCGGACGGGGAGATTCTTGAGATATACAAGAATCAGCAGCGCAAGGGGCTTATCGGCTACATCGGAGCCGTGTTGAAATACTCATTCAGCCGCAAGCTTTACAACCCGTTCAGCAAGAACGACGCGAACTACACGCTCGACATAGCCAGCGACGGCAAACACATATTCAGAGGCAGATACGAAGGCGGAGGCGTTTCCAGCATTCCGTATGTCGGCTACGGGTTCAGGCCGTACCCGCTCGCGACAGGGGGCGACGCCCACATGCGGTTTGTTCTATTCGGCGCCATACTCATGCCAACATTGTTCAAGTTCACCAAACTGGCGTTTCCGAAACGCCCCAACCGTTTGATATATGACAACAAGTTGAACGTCCCGGCGGTGCTGGATTTCGCCTTCGACCGGGACGTCCACGTACAGACATCAGGAGACAACATCGGGAAACAGTCCCGCGTCCGCGTGGTGTTCTCCAAAAAACTAACCCTCAACATCGCCACAAGAGCGAAATAGTGGTGCGGCGGCATCGACAGAATCGCAATGACTAAAGCCTCACAGGAATCAGACGCGGCAAGGAACGAACTAAGCCGGATTTGAACATCTCCGCGATTCTGTCCGTTATAACTGTTGCTGATAATATCTGAGCGACTCACATAGGAATCATAAATGCAACGCTAGAGATCGGATGAATTTGTTATTGCTTGAGAAGAAAATAGCAATTTGTTTTTCAGTCAAGGAAACGAGATCAAAACCCACTAAAAGAACTACATCTAGTACCTGAATTACGCCGTCTAGCTTTTTGACCGCATATCAGCCTGATGGTCAGGCAAAGACGCGGCTGTGAAAATGTTGTGTAATGTGATGCAAGTGAGGTTGACTCGCATAGATTAGAATAATATCATCTGTGAGCAAGGTGTTATAAATGGATGAATTCGTTTCTAAAAAGATTCAAGACTGTATTAATCGCGCCGAAGATCTGATTCGCTCAGCGAAAAGAGTTTTAATAAGCGAGGATCTTCCGAATATCTCTTTTTTCCTGTCAATATTAGCGTTGGAGGAAATTGGCAAAGCAGAAATACTTGCGATGTGTGCGATTTTCAAGGCGGTAGGAAAACCTTATGATAATCAGCTGAAACGCACACATGATCATGTTGGTAAAATATTCTGGGCATTATGGCATCCAAGCATCTCAAGCGAGCACATAACAGGCGAACAAATTGGATATTATCAAGGACTTGCAAGAGATCTGTTTAAAAGAAGAAATCTTGCATTGTACGTTGATTGCTATGAAGGCAAAGTAAACGGTGGCTCACAATCAACCGAGGATATTGAAAAAGAAGAGGCCGAGAGCATGATCGATCTTGTGCAAGCCAGAATTAGCCTCGCTAAGGAAAAGGACATCGCATTTATTGATTCAGAGCCAGATGAACTGATTGAGTGGTTTTTTATGATCACCGAGGACGATAGGAAGAGAAACCAAATATTTGGTGATTTCTATTTGTCGAAGCTTAAAGAACTTGGCAGCGTAAGAGAGTGGTTGGGTTGGTTAAAAGATTGGTTAGAAAAAGAAGAAGAAGCTGTAAGACAGGTTCTGGTTAAAGAGATTAACAGAAAAGCACCTCAAAAGGGTGAAGGAATATCGAACAAATGGGAAATAACGATACGTCTTCAAACACTTTCACACTCAATCAGGCCGAAGACATTGAAACTATGGAACGACAAAGTGGATTCGATACAAATTGCGCCCGTTAGGAGCGGCAAGAATGAGATCGACGTAAAGTTCATTCTGAGAGAAGATATCACGGTGGACTCTCTCTACTATGCAGGATGGGGTATGGCACGCATGTTCGTAACTGCTATCAACATAGGCACGATGGGATTGTTCTGGTGGTATGTGCCAAGAGATATTGATAGGTATTTTATAAAAGTAAAGGATCTACAGTTAATGCATGAAATAGAAATGGGGATACGGCCAAAGCTTCAGTTGGATTGGGAAAAACATCAAAGAGCATTTTCTGAACAGGATATTGAAAACACGATTTTGAGTTTCATTTTTATTCCTAGCTCAAATGAAAGGAACCAGCAAGAGCCATTCACTCATTACATAAATGGATTGGCATTTATGTGCAAAAACGATATTTATTTGCGGTTTGAGGCTAATGCATATTTTGAATTCTACAAATCTCTAAAAAAAGGAATGGAGTTATATGCAGACTGGAATCCAAGTGAGGATTATTTAAAAGCGTTCACTAAGTTTATGTTTGATTTGAAGCCAGATGCTTCTGATTTTGAGAAGTATGTTGCATATGGCGAATTACTCGAAAAACAAGTCGAGACGCCTCAATTAACTCTCGAAGATGTGGCAATGATGAAGGCACTATGCGACTGGTATTTTATGAGACAGTTTATGAGAATGGCCGAAGATAGGGCCCTGCAGGAAATCAGAACCGACGATAATGACAACTCTTGATTTGGTGAAGCTTGAGGAGCTGAAAAAGATATTAAACTTGAATTGCTTTGGAAAATACAGTGTATTTATCTCCTAATTAGGCCAACCTTGTTTCCTCTGTAGCTTTGTCACAAAAGTTCAGATAGGCAGGGGTCACCATTCGGCTTTGAGGCCGAAGAAGAGGGGGCCGCCGACCCGGATGTGGTTGTGCCTCTTCTGGATGAAGTCGTACGCGGCGTCGGGTATCTTGACGTTTATCTGCTGTGGCCGTTTGGCTATTTTCCAGCGCTCTTCGAGCGGGGCTTGTTTGCCGTCGCGGACGGCGGACTCGACGTCGGCGGCGAATCCGGCGATGACGGCGTCGATGAAGCGAACGCCTGAGCGCGCGCCTTCGTCGTATATCGGCGCGTATTTGTCGCCGAGCGCCATCCTGTCCTGCGGCAAGCCGAGGACTTCTCCTTCGTGCGCGTAGATGGTGTTCATGGCGGCCAAGCTGAGCATGGGTTTGCCGGCGTCCCAGTTGAAGACGGATATTTTTACGTTTTTGCCGAGGACGTCTCCGTCGAAGAGGGGGACTTCTGCGGGGCCGGGGGTGTCTTTGGCGGCGATGGCTTTTGCGGTCATGGATTCGAGGGCGGAGGCGAGGGCGGAGGATTCGGGCCGCCGGTCGAACGTTATCATGGCGGCGATTTCGGCGTCCGTGAACTCGACTTCCTCGTAGAACTGCGGGAACACGAGCGCCCTGAGGTCGGACGCGCCCGTGAGTATCATCGCCATCCGCTCGACTCCGAATCCGATGTTGAAGACGGGGAGGTCGATGTTGTAGTTGCGGAGCGCGGCGGGGGCGTAGAAGCCGAGGTTTCCGACTTCGATCTGTTCGCCTTTGTATTTGACGAACACTTCGGTGTCCGTTTCGGGGTCGTAGTATCTGCTGGCGATTTTTTTCTTCTGGAAGTTGCACTCGTCGAAACCGAGGCGTTTGAGGACGTCGATGGTTAGGCGTTTGCCGTCTTCCATAGTGAGTTTTTCGTCCATGACGACGACGGAGGCGGATGTGCTTTCGAATAGGTGGCGGGGGTCCTGCCGTTGTTCGCGCCTGAAGCGGGAGCCGACGGAGAACAGCCTGACTGGCAGGGGCATCTTGTGGCGCATGCGTTCGAGAACGGGGAACCAGTTGCTGGTCATGTGCGAGCGCAGGGTTTTCTTGGTGACGACAGGCTTGAGTTCCTTGAATTCCGGGAAGACGCGTTCGAGGATTTCCGCGGCTTGGTCGCCGGTGATTTTCAGCCTGAGGGCGAGTTCTTCCAAGAAGTCGTCGGCTTCGATAGCGGCCTCTTTGTATTCGCGAAGGAGTATGCGGAGGTCTTGTTCGCGGTCGAAGCCGGGGACGATTGCGTTGATGAGTTCGAGTTTGGGTTTGCTGAGTCCGATGTCCGCGCGGTCGAGTCCGGCGATGTAGAAAACGCGGTCGAGGATGAGCGGGGCTTCGGGGCCGTATTGTTTATAGACGTGTAGGTCGTCGACGATGGCCGGGTTGATCATTTCGTCGAGGCCGAGGTCGAGGAAGGCTTCGCGGAAGCGCTGGTTGAGGGCGGCGACGGGGTGCTCGCGCCCGGTTTTCATCGCGAACGCGAGGGCTTCGGCGGCCCCGATTTCGATGGAGCGGCTCAGTTCGCTCATGGGGTGTCCGCGCCCGGCCATCTCGAATGATTTGTACCAGCCGAAGGGACACCGGATGATGGGTAGGTCTTCCATGGCGGCCCTCATCATGCGTATGATGCGCAGCGAGTTTTCGGGGCGGCCGAGGTTGTTCGACAGATGGGAGTATGGATATAGGACGATGGATTTCGCGCCTGTCTGCTGGAATACTTTTTGGATTTCCTCTCGGGCGCGCGCGACCACCGCGTCGGCGGTTTTCTCGTCGTTCTTTTCGGCGGCTATCATGACCACCAGAGCGTCGTCTACGGCTGCTTCGCGGACGACGGGCGGCTCTATTTTTTCAGCGAACTTCGTCTGTTCGGTCGCCCTGAAGGAAAACGGGGCGGAATGTATCATAAGCAGTTTCATCGAAGCTCTCCTCCGCCGGGCCGACTGTGGTTTCTGCGTCCGGCGTTCCAATAATGTTAATACATAAGGGCGAAGAATTAAAGGCGCGCGGGCGCTCGCGGCGTCGCGTGGCGGGGGGCTGCGGGTTTTCGGGCGGAGCGCGGCGGGTCTGCGGCGACCGCAGAGCGCGCGTCTTCAAGTTGTGATTTGCGGGAGCCATATATATAATCAGAAATAACATATTTTGGGAGACGGATATGGACTGCGATTGCGGCTCGACCGGAACGATGATATGGAAAGAGGCGGATACGCTTCCTCCGCGCGTCAAAAGGCTCCGGGACGAGTATTTCTCGTTCTACGAGCGGGACTATTTCCGCAACGAGGCGCTCGGGTTCTCCACGGGCGCGCAATGGGACGTGCTGTGGCGGTCATATAACTGGGGCATCAATCCTGAAATTTTTCCGTTTTTCGCGGCGATTGAGGACTCTCTGCTCGCGTCGGCGGTCATTGTGAAAACGCCTGAAAGTTTCTGGAAGCTGCCGCTTGTCCGTCGGCGGTCGCTGTTCTTTTCCGAAGTTTTAAGAAAGCATTTGCCGGCGCAGATACTTGAGGGCGAGTTGATTGTGGGCGCGCAGTTCAACAACGCGATGTCCCTGTGCCTGAACAAGGCGGAGGCGAAGGGGTTCCGGGCGGCGCAGAAGAAGTGGTGGGACGCCGCGCAGGTTCTGAACGACACCGGTGTGGGCAACTGCGGGGCGGTGCCGGGGCATCTGATTCCGAACTACAAAAAAGCCGTTGAGATAGGATTCGCCGGGTACGCCGAGGAGATAAAAGCGGAACTGAGGAAGCAGCCGGATGAGAGGAAGCGGGCGCAGTTGCAGGCGATGTTGGAGTGTTGCGAGGCCGTTCCGGATTTCACGTCGCGGTATGCGGCGGAGGCGGAAAGGCTGGCGGCAGCCGAGGGCGACGCGGCGCGCCGCGCGGAGCTTGCCGAGATAGCGCGAGTCTGCCGCAAGGTTCCGTGGAACCCGCCGGAAACGTTCGCGGAGTCCCTGCAGGCGGTGTGGTTCACGCACATGCTGGCGATGTTCTCCGAGTCCTATCCGGGGCCGGGCGTCTCGCACGGGCGCATCGACCAGTACCTGTTCCCGCTGTACAAGAAGAGCGTCGAGCAGGGAATGACGAGGGAGCAGGCGCGCGAGTTGCTGATGTGTTTCTGGATAAAACACAATTATGCTTATGATTTCATGGGCCGCGTCGGGGCCAATCAGGGAATAAATTCAGGGTTCGGGCAGTTGGTCACGTTGAGCGGGTGCGGGCCTGACGGCTCAGACCTGACGAACGAGCTGACGATGCTCATGCTGGACGTTATCGAGGAAATAAACATGCTGGAGCCGAAGCCGAACGTGAGGCTGCACAGGAACTCGCCGCCGGAGCTGGTGGAGCGGGTGGGCGGGATGCTGTCCAAGGCGCAGGGCGCGCCCGTGCTGCTCAACTTCGACGAGGCGTCCATGCGCGGCCTCAAGTGGCAGGGCATGCCGGAGGGCGAGCTGTGGGACTACGCGCCCGTCGGATGCCTAGAAAACGCGTTTCAGGGCTGCGATCGCTCCGGCACGGTGGACGTCAACCTCAACTTGGCCAAAGCGGTTGAACTTACGCTTAACGACGGTTGCGATTTGGCTACCGGATGGCGAATCGGCCCGAAGACGGGCGACCCGGCGGCTTTCGACTCGTTCGACAAATTCTACGCCGCCTTCAACGCGCAGCTTGACGCCCTGCTGGACGTCATCTGCGAGTGCGTCGAGACGGCGGACTTCGTCCGCTCCAAATACGAGTTCATCCCTTATCTGTCCGTCCTTGTGGACGGCTGCATGGAGAACGGCAGGGACATCAACGAGGGCGGCGCGAAATACAACTACATAACCGTCGAGGGCATCGCGTTCGGCACGACGGTGGACTCCGTCGCGGCTGTGAAGAAGGTGGTGTTTGAGGAGGGCAGGGTGTCGATGCCCGACCTTGTGGCGGCTATCAAGGCCAACTACGAAGGACACGAAAAGACGCGCCAGTTCATGATGAACCGCGCGCCGAAATACGGCACGGACGACAACGAGGCCGACGCGCTGGCGGCTGAGATTAACAAGAGGTGGACGGAGCGGGCGTTCGCTCGCGTCTCCCCCCACACCGGCAAACGGTTCCGGGGCGGCTACCTTTCTTGGAACTACTGGATAGCGTACGCGCCTTTCACAGCCGCCACGCCAGACGGCAGAAAGCGCGGCTCGTTCCTGTCCAACGGCATAGGCCCGGTAAACGGGATGGACCGCAAAGGGCCGACCGCCAACATCCGCTCCGTAGGCAAGGTCGGGCTTGAGTCCGCTCCCAACGGGGCGTCGCACACCATCAGCGTCAGCCCGTCGCTGTTGCGCGACCCCGAACACGTGACGAAACTTTCGTCCATGCTGCGGGCGTACGCGCTCGAAGGCGGCACCGCGCTTCAGGTGAATGTGCTCGACCCCGACACTCTCCGGCGCGCTCAGAAAAATCCAGAAGAATACCGCAACCTGCTGGTCAGGGTCACCGGCTACAACGCCTATTTCGTGAACCTCGGCAGAGAGATTCAGGACGAGATAATCGCGCGCGAGGCGGGGGTTCTCTGAGAGATGCGCCGAACCGCCACCATGACCGCGCTTCCGGCGGCGCGCCGATGAGCCGCGAAGCTGTCATCTTCAACGTCCAACGCTTTAGCACCGAGGACGGCCCCGGCATCCGCACCACATGTTTTCTCAAAGGCTGCCCCCTCTCATGCGTGTGGTGCCACAACCCCGAAGGCATATCTCCGCGCCCGCAGACGATGTGGTACGACGTCAGGTGCATCGGCTGCCGCAGTTGCGTGGACGTCTGCCCGGTGGGCGCGCTCACGGCGGGCGACAAAGGCATTAAGATTAACCGCTCCACATGTTCGGCGTGCGGCAAATGCGCGGACGCCTGCCCGGCGGCGGCCATCGAGATTATCGGCAAGAGCTGGACGCCGGAGGCTCTTACGGACGAGGTTCTGCGGGACTCCGCGTTCTATGAAACATCGGGCGGCGGGGTGACGATATCCGGCGGCGAGCCTCTGGCGCAACACGAGTTCGTTATGGATTTCATCAGCAGATGCAAAGGGGCCGGACTGCATGTCGCGCTGGACACCTCCGGCTACGCCGCCCCCGCCGTGTTCGACCCCGCCGCCGACGCCGCGGACATGGTTCTGCTTGACCTCAAAACGATGAACCCCGCCGCGCACCTCGAACTCACAGGCGTCCCCCTTGAACCAGTGCTGCGCAGCGCCCGCAGTCTCGGAGAAACCCGCAAACGCGTGTGGATCCGCACCCCGGTTATCCCCGGCGCCACGGATTCAGACGAGAACATAACCGCTGTCGCCCGCTTCATCGCGGACAACATTCCCGGCTGCGACCGCTACGATATATTGCCGTTCAGCAATATTTGCGCGTCCAAGTACGAGAGGCTGGGCATGGAGTTCAGGTTCAAGGAAACCCCGCTAGTGCCGATGGAAAGGATGGAAGAGTTAAAAGCCGACGCCGAACGCGCCGGCGCCCCCAACGTCGTCATTCAAGGCCTCACCACAAGAAAACCCCAATAATGCCGTTAAAATCTTTGTATTGTTAAATCGAACAAGGCTGCCTTAGTATTTCTACAGCAATATTTGTCGCATAAACTGCGCTTCCCCGCCCAATGACGTTTGCACAAAATCTGTTTTTTAATTAACACTAAAACTGACACGACCGTCACGGCTAGACTCAAAACTACCACCCAAAACCACTCAAACATTACAAAATACAGACCTGACCCCTCATTCCCCAAACACCGTGACCACAAACGTGCTATGGATCCCAAACTCGTGAATCCTACTTTCTAAAGTTCAAAGGTACGCACAAAACCCCATTTCTTCCATAACACAATATAGGCAATGTGTTGCTTGTTGTGTCTGATTAATCTTCCCATAAATATCTCGGCATATTTTGTAATGTCATCGTACAATATCTCAATACCATCAACGGGCTTGCCAAATAATATATTCGCTGAGTCCAAATCTTCTTTTGACATCCGAATAGTATCAAAATCAATCTTTTTATATTCTAAGTTTGGCAAGCACATGCCATCGGTCCCAATATAATACATACCTTTGACTATTTTCCAAATAACATTGTCTTTCATATCACGAACTCGCTTATCATTTGAATATGTGCCATCTAAATTGAGCACAATGTCATCGTTGGGATAATACAAATCAGATTTGCAGCACGTAAGTATTGTTTTCAATTCTTTCTTGTCTATGAGTCTATTATTTATCTCTTGTTTTGTTGCGTTATGTTTTATTAATAGTTTTCTATCTAAATCGTTAAGAATAAAATCATTTCCTGGCACTTCACTGCTTAGGCCACCAAAGAAATAGTAAAAGTTTTTTTCCTCATTTGAAAATGAATTGTTGCAATTATGACATGCGGGTAGAGTTCTAAGCTGGACATTCTTTGCTATTTTATAATCAATCGGAAAAAATGTGCGCGGTATAAAATGTTCCTTACAAGCAAGCGATAAATTCTGCTGTTTAAGAAGGGTTTTATTCTTTGTTATTCTTTTGCCACATAAATAGCATTTATAAATCTGTCTCATTACCATACCTTGCTAACATTATTCTTGAACTCCATCGGATAATTGAATGATTGTTAATAATATAATCAAGCTCCGGATAATAAGGATTTGAGGGCATAGAGACAATTCACAGAATGATATTTACTCTCGGATCGGATATTCATCATGATGTTCTCTATCGCTTTTCAAATCTGTTAACGTAAGAATTATCCGGCAATGGTCTCGGCTTGACCAATGCCCTCACGAATCGTGAAACTTCTATGCGGCTTTGCCAAAATAGAACTTCTTATGGTGCCATAAATCATAAAGCCATAGCAAAATACCTATAATAACGAATGCATATATCAAATTATCGCCTAAAGTTTTCAATTCCGGTAGTTTCATAAATAAACGAATTGCTAACGAGGCTGATATAAGAATAAGATTTTGAACTATCCAGCAACAATACAAATTGTTAATAACTTTATTGCCATTACACTTGATTGATAAAAGCAATGTGAGCTTCCCCCCGAAAACTGGACAGAGGTTTAAGGTGGAAAGAGGGGTGGTGT
>ERZ795059.5587-NODE-5587-length-11378-cov-5.488916_pt1 | contig 11378 bp, 5 predicted proteins | sample MGYA00375143_ERZ795059 | MGnify/ENA primary metagenome ERZ795059 (study PRJEB30188, sample SAMN05720168) | activated sludge metagenome | isolation source: Anaerobic digester | place: USA | collected 2015-01-07 ... | reverse complement strand
ATCGACGCCTGCCGAGCCGGCAAGGATGTGTATGTCGAAAAGCCGCTGACGCTGACCGTGGACGAGGGCAAGCGGCTCACGCGGGTCGTGCAGGAGACCGGCCGCGTGGTCCAAGTCGGGTCGTGGCAGCGCAGCGACCACCGCTTCCGGCTGGCCGTCGAGATGGTGCGTCAGGGCCGGATCGGGCGACTGGAACGGGTCGAGGTCATATTGGGCAAGAACGTCACTGGCGGGCCGTTTGCCGTATCCGAGCCGCCGCCGCACCTGAACTGGGACCGCTGGCAAGGCCAAACGCCGGCCGTGCCCTACATCGAACAACGCTGCCATTACACGTTCCGCTGGTGGTACGAATACTCGGGCGGCCAGATGACCGACTGGGGCGCCCATCACCTGGACATCGCCCAGTGGGGCATCGGCGAATTGCCCGTCGAAATCTCCGGCCAGGCCAAGCTGCCGGACGTGCCCAACGGCTACAACGTGGCGGTCGATTTCTACGCCGAGTACAAGTATCCCAGCGGCGTGGTCATGACGGTCAGCGACACGGGACGCAACGGCGTGATGTTCATCGGCAGCGAGGGCCGCATCTTTGTCAATCGCGGCACGATCTCCGGCAAGCCCGTCGAGGACTTGGAACAGCAGCCGCTGCCGCGCGACCAGTTCAAGCTGTACGCCCACGACAACCTCAGCCGGCCGGAGCGGATGGGCAAGCTGGATTCGATCATCAATCACATGGGCAATTTCTTCGATTGCACCCAGTCGCGGCAAACGCCGATCTCGGACGTGGTCAGCCAGCACCAGAGCGTCACGACCTGTCATCTCGGCAACATCGCCATGCGGCTGGGCCGGCCGCTGAAATGGGATCCGCAGGCCGAACAGTTTGTGGGTGACGAAGAAGCGAACAAGTGGCTGCGGCGGGAACCGCGGCAAGGGTACGAGTTGCCGGCGTAACGCGAAACAAGAGGGGACTTGTCGCTGTGGCGGATTGGGAAGGGCTGGGACCAAGAGTCCCCTAATCTTTCCCCTAATCTCCGCGGGGCTCCGACACAGTAGCAGGAGATCAGATTAGGTGAAAGATTAGGGTTTCAAGTGCCGGTGCCGCCGGCCAAGTTCACAGGTATAACGAGGGGACCGACCATGACACCGACCCGTATCACCCGCCGCCAGTTCACAGCGGCGACGACGGCTTCGCTGGCCGGGGCTTTCGGCCGCCATCTGCTGGGGGCCGAACCCGCACCCGGTTTTCGGCTGAACTACATTTTGGCCTCGCCGATGTACGGCACGACGCCGCTGGCGGAAGTGCTGCCGGAGGTCAAAAAGACGGGCGCGACGCACATCGACATCTGGCCGCTTAAGCACGCCAACCATCGCGAGCAGGCCGAGGAAATGGGTTTGGATCGGTTCGCTGAACTGCTCCGCCAGCACGGCGTGGGGCTGGGCATGATCACGCGCTACGACCTGGGGCCGTACGGTCTGCAGGACGAAATGCGCGTCCTCAAGGAACTGGGCGGCCGCGTCATCGTCACGGGAGCGCGCAACGCGGAGGGGGCGACGCTGCGGGACCGCGTCAAGGCGTTCGTCGAGAACCTCCGCCCCCACGTGGCGCTGGCCGAGGAGCTGGACGTGGCGATCGGCATCGAGAACCACGCCAACTCGCTGATCAACGAGCCCGATTCGCTCCGTTACTTTGCCGAATTCGCGCCCTCCAAGCACCTGGGCATCGCCTTGGCCCCGTACCACCTGCCGCAGCAAGAGTCCCTGATCGCGCAGCTGATCACGGAATTGGGCGAGCATTTGGTCCATTTCCAAGGCTGGCAGCACGGCATGGGCTGTATGACGAAGCTGCCCAAAGACCAGGAACTGCTGCAAATGCCCGGCCGCGGTCCGCTGGACTTCACGCCCCTGCTGCGGGCGCTGAAGCAGATCCGCTACCAGGGCTTCACCGAGATCTTCATGCACCCCGTCCCCCGCGGCATCCCGATCCTGGAGACCACGGCGGCGGTGACCGAAGAAATCAACCGGGCCAGGGCGTATCTGGAAGGCTGTTTGGCCAAAGCGTGAACGCGGACGCTCCGCGAACCGATCGGGGAGAGAGGATGAACCAGCGACCATTGTCGGCAAGCCAGCGCGGGTACTTGTTGACGTGCGCCGTTACCGCGGCGCTGGCCGGTTTCTTGTTCGGGTTCGACACGATCGTGATCTCCGGGGCCGAACAGAAGATCCAGTCGCTGTGGCGTCTGGACGGCGTCATGCACGGACTGTGTATGAGCGCGGCGCTGTGGGGAACGGTCTTCGGCGCCTTGTTCGGCGGTTGGCCGACGGAACGATATGGCCGCAGAAAGACGCTTCTGTGGATCGGCGTGCTATATTTCGTTTCCGCGGTCGGCTCCGGCATCGCACCCGAAAAGTACTTCTTCATGCTCGCACGGTTCATCGGCGGCTTGGGCGTGGGAATCGCGACCGTGGCCTCGCCGCTGTACATCTCCGAGATTTCGCCGCCCCAGCTGCGCGGGCGGCTGGCGGGCATGTTCCAGTTCAACATCGTCTTCGGCATCCTGATCGCTTTTGTCTCCAACTACTTCATCGGCAAGTACGTGAGCGAGTCGGTCGCCTGGCGGTGGATGCTGGGCGTCGAAGCCTTTCCGGCCCTGCTGTACACGGTTTTGTGTTTTGGCATCCCGGAGAGCCCGCGCTGGTTGATCGTCCACGGCGGCCGGCGGGAAGCCGGCGCCGAGGTGTTCCGCAAGATCAATCCGGCGCTGCCGGAAGCGGAAATCGAGGAGTTGGTCGATACGGTAGCGATGAGTGTCGGAGACCTGACAACCGCCGCCAAGTTCTGGACCGCGCGGCTGAAGGTTCCCATCCTCCTGGCCATCTTGATCGCAGCGTTCAACCAGTTGTCGGGCATCAACGCCATCCTCTACTTTGCGCCGCGCCTGCTCGGATTGGCCGGGGTCAGCAATCCCCTGTCCGCCTCGGTTGGGATCGGGGTTACCAACCTGGTGTTCACCTTTGTCGGACTGTGGCTGATCGACAAGGCGGGACGGCGCACGCTGCTGTACATCGGCTCGCTGGGCTACATCGCCTCGCTGGCCGTCTGCGCCTTCTCGTTTTTGACCTACCCGGCCTTCCGTGTTGTATCGCGTGCTATCGACGTCGAGACCGGCGCCCGGCAAGTCCTCGAACTGGACGATCCTGGGACCGTCCTGTCCGAGTCCGACAGAGACGCCGTTCGGAAGGAATACAGCGAGGCCCAGCAGTCGCTGGCCGCGGCCACGTCACGCGAAGCCTACGCGGGCGAGGCGTTCGTGATCTCGGACGAGGCGGGGCCGAAGGAAGTGGAAAGGTCCGCCGCCAGAATCAAAGGCGAGGCTTCCACGATTCTGGGGGCGAAGAAATTCGTCGTGCTGTTCTCGATCATGGCCTTCATCGCCGCCCACGCGATCGGTCAGGGGGCCGTGATTTGGGTGTTCATCAGCGAGATCTTCCCGAACCGCAACCGGGCGGCCGGGCAAGCCTTGGGCAGCTTCACGCATTGGCTGTTTGCCGCGTCGATCACGCTGCTGTTCCCCATCGCGATCGGCGCGTTCGATGCGGGAGCCCTGTTCGCCTTCTTCTGCGCCATGATGTGCCTGCAACTGGTGTGGGTCAAGTTCATGGTGCCCGAGACGAAGGGCGTCCCACTGGAAGAGATCCAGAAAAAGCTGGGGATCCAGTGAGAAACGACGGTCAGGGCCCGTTCTTCTCGGCTTGACCATAGACAATCCGGCACTTGACGATGCGCCGGTTCACCACATCGACGGCAAACAGCCGGTCCTTCCAAACGGACAGGGCGGAGATCGTTCCGAAGGGAAGTTCGGGGTGGGGGAACTTGCTGCCCCGGCCCTGGCAATCCATGTTGCCGTAGCTGCCGAACTGGCCGACCAGCTGTCCCGTCGCGCAGGCGATCACTTGCACGCTGTACTTGCCTGCGGCGTACAAGTAGCCCTTTCCGTCCAGCGCCTGGTGGAGCCGGAACGCCGTGCAATGGCACGGCGGATTGGCCACTTGGGCCCAGCCGAAATAGCCGTCCCAGATTCGCGACCACAGGGGCTCGCCCCCGGACGGCGGAAACTTGGAGAGCGCCAGATAATCTTCCCACGGCCTGTTGGCGGGACGGTGAACCACGTACAAACTCCCTGCTTCGTCAACTTGGATGCCGCGCACGCAATCCAGGCGGAGCAGGCCATTCTTCTGCAGGTTTCCGTCCGCGTCGTAGACGTTCACCTGCCGGCGCAGGGCGTCGTAGGCGCTGACGGGCCGCTGCTTGGAATCGACGTCCACTTTGGCGACATAGTAGATATTGCCATGCCGGTCGACGTCCATGCCGTGATACACGTCGTGCCAGAAGTTGACTTGCATCGTGGGATCGACGGACAAGGCGTTCGTCCCCGTAGCCTGGAAGGGAACCGGTTTTCCCGCACGGTCGAAGCGCAGGATTTCCACGCCGGCCTTCCCCAGTTTCCACCGGTAGACGCGATCGTCTTTTCCGAAAAAGGAATCAATGAACAGCGGCTCGTCCGGATAACGGAAATGGCGATCATAATCGAGCGTCCACCACGGCGAGGTGGCCCGCAACCCGTTGGCGTTGAAGAATAGCGGCGACCACTTCTTCAGCACGTTGCCTTCCGGATCGACCCGGTAGACCGTTCCGTACTGTTTCAGACGGTAGTCGGAATCATCCTCGACGTAGAGATCGCCCGTTTGCGGATCGATATTCAGGATCGGCTGGCCGCCGCTCTGCCGCGGACAGGAAAGCGTCTCGCCGCTGTCTGCCCACTCCCCTTTCGCCGCCAGATCGTCCCCCGCCAACTGCAGCAAGCTGCCCCAGCCGGTGCCATTGGCCACCCAGACCAGCGGCGGCGACACGCCTGTGTCCACGGCGATCTGCAGCACGTCCGGATCCAGCGGCCCGGAAACGGCCAGCAGTTCGGGCTGCTGCCAACTCCTGAGCTTGATCAGTTTCCGGGGTTTGTCCGGTTCTTTCACCGCCGCGGCATGCACATCCTGTTGAACCGAAGCCAGCGACCGTTCGATCCGCTGGTCCGCTGGACGCGGTTCAGGGCCGACGAGTACATACAGGCATTTCTCGCGGTCGATCGCCAAAGCGGTCGGACCGTGCAGCGGGTATTTCTGTCCCTCATGTTGATAGTGCGTGATCGAAGCTACGGTGTGGCCGTCCCTTTCGAGGACTTGCAGCCGGTTGTTCCCGGCATCCGCCACGATCAGATGATCGCCGTCGCGGGCCAGCCCGCTGGGTTCTGCGAATCCCGTAAACGAACCGTGCATCTGCAGCTTGGGACCAGCGTGGATTTGACACTTCCAGACGCATTTCCCGCGTTCCTCCCGGCCGATCGTTTCCCCGTGATAGGTGACCTCATCTTCGCCCACTTCGAAGTGGTAAGCGTACTGCCTGGTCGGGCGCGTGCTCTGGCCCGCCGAGACGAACAGCAGGCCGCTGGAGTCAAGACAGAAGTAAGGATAGCGAAGGGCATGAAACGGCATGTAGTTCTTCAGATCGGGGACGTGCCACATGTCCTGGGTCCAGACGGTGCTCTCGAACGGTTCATTTCGGCCGCGATGATAGATCGAAGTCCAGCCCTCCGCCGGCAAGCTCCCATCCGGCCTGATCCTCCAGATCGTCCCCCGGTGAATGTTGGACATGATCAGGTCGCCGTTGGAGGCCAGCACGATCTTCTGCGGATGATGCCACCAGTCGCCATACGGGGACGGCTCGCCCCAGGGCACGAACAGCTTCGGGATGACCAGTTCGGTCCCCATTTCCCGAGCTGTCTGTCCACACAGATCTCGAACACTCGCAGGAGCCAGATTGGGATTCAGCGGCATGATCGTCCGCAAGTACCTGCCTTGCCGGTCGAAGATCCGCACTTCGGCCACGCCCCTGACGGGTCTCGTATCCGCCAGCACGTACAGCTCCCCTTTCGCTTCGTCCACGGCGAGGTCCCAGATGATGCCCCGCGCGTGCGGATCGCCCATCAGCAGAAAACCCTCCAACTCCAGCTTCACTGCCCCGGTCGTGCCAGGGTGAGCGGAACCAGGGCCCAACTCGATGATCCGCTTTGCTTCCTCGGCCAGGAACGACGTGGCGGTCCTGTTCGGAAGCCGAAAGAACCGGTTCAGGCCGCGCGCTCCGTATTCGGGCGGCGGAAGATTTTCCCGCGCCGGAATGCCCGTCAGCATTCCCCAGTCACCGGGATTTGCAGACACACCGCACCAGCAATGAACCTCGCCTCCCGCGATGCCCAAGCGGCGGATGTTGAACCCGATCTCGGATGTCAGGGTCTTGTTCTTGTTGAACGCACTCAGAGGGAGTGCAAATTCAGCAACCCACGATCCCTCGGCGTTTCCCACCGCAGACGGCAATTGCGGTTGCCAAGTCCGGTCCTGCCAGGGCGGGTCATGTTCATTGTAGCAAGAGAAGATCTCGCCTTGGTTTTTGTTCGCAAGCCGGATCAGGTAGTACGAGTTTCCGTCGCCGTTCGAGTCGATCAGCAGTTCGACAACTCCCGCTCCTTCCGCAGGTTTTTCCGTCGCGGCATTTTCCGCAGTCGCACAGCTCACGCCGACATACAGATGGTCCGCGCCGCACAGAAAAAACGCTTCGGTTGTCGATTTCGCCGACGCTCCCCCAGCGGTCTTCAGCGGACCTGTCTTTGCCGCACCGGCCCAGCACGATTCATCGAGCTTTCCGTCAATCACCGGCTGGAAATCCGTCGGTGGCACGGGCAACATCGGTCGATCGTCGGCCCTTCTGTCGGCGGCCGGCGCCCTGCTCAGGCACACCAGCCAGGCCAGCAGGACAACGGCGGCCTTGATCGCAAACTTATCAGACTTGTCAATCATGTCCTACTCCTTTGCAGCTTCCGCGCTGACGTCCAGGATCAAATCGAACCACTCGCCGTGGCCTGTGCGCCGCCAATCCTGAATTCTGTACGTCTGAGCCTAGTGCCCCGGCCCGAACAGTACCGCGTTCAGGAACAGGCGCTGGGTCGCGGGGTACATCGCGCGGTAGTTGGGATCGTCGGTAAATGCGACGACATGGCCCGATCCCAGGGGTTCATAGATCAAGTACGGCGTCTCGGCCACCACTTCCAGCGTGTCCGGCCAGCAGAAACCGCTGGTCAAGACGTCCGCTTTCGGCAGGAAGCTGACCAGACTGCGGCCCCTGGACGGCGCGGGCGGCGTGAGGACCGTGTTGCCCGAGAAGAACACGTCCATCGTCTCCGGGCACCCGAAGGTCAGCCAGTGTTCGCGAAACACCTTGGCGCGCAAGAACACGCCGGGGGACGAATCGATGGCTTCGCTGCCGGCGGCTTCGGCGGTCGAGCTATCTGAGCCTTCTTTCGCAGCGGCCGTCGCCGGAGCCGGCTTCTTCTTGGGCTGGACGCTGAGCAGTCCGACCGCCTTCCCCGTCGCCCACGAGGCCGCACGCTTGACAAGGATCAACGTGCCTCCTTCGCTGACCCATTGGCGAAGGCGTCCGGCGTCCTTCTCGCTGGGCGCATCCCGTCCGCCGTAATCGCCGTCCGGCAGCACGAGCACGTTAAAATCGTTCAGGTCCAGGCGACTCAAATTGCCGCCCGCGACCCGAGTGACCGGATAGCGGAGGACTTGATCGAACAAGTGCCACGTGTGTCCCACGCTGTATCCGGCGGGGCGATCCACCAGCAACGCCACTTTGGGCGGGCGCACCCATTGGACGTGTGGCCCGCCCAGTTGGGCGCCCTCGGACGCCAACCCCGTGTGGGTGGCCAGGACTTTCAGGCCGGACTCCTGAGCCGCTTGCGCCATGGCCTCGTGCAAGCTGTCCGGGTTCTCGTGCGTCCGCAAGATCAGCGTTCCTCTGGGGCACGCCTCCTCGCCTATCTCGAAATCGCGATCCGCCACGTGGACCCTCAGCCCGTTGCGGAGCCACTCGGCGAGGGCCGGCAGGGCGGCGTCGTGATCGGGGACCAGGTACGCGACCTTCGTCCGGCCGCCGACAACCTGCCCGGCACGCGGCGCGCCGTCCCACAACTCGCCGGCCACCTCGACCGAAGCCTCGCTGGACAAGCAGTCCACTCCCCAAGCCAGCGGCAGTGACCACGCGGTGACGTCGTAGATCTCGCTCGCAAAACGTTCCGCCTTGCGCTGCAACTGACGTTCGACGTACTCGCGGTCCATCTCCACCTGGCGATCGAGCAGCGATCGCACGAGGCGTCCGGCCGGCTGCGCCACCTCGATGTGGAAGCTGCCCGCCGGGATCTGACGCGCACCCTTCGCCGCCGTCCGGATGTCGGTGCAAGTGGCCTTGACGGACTTGGTCACCCGGCGCACCTCGACGCCGTTGCGGCGGAGCAGATCGGCCAGGCTCGCCGCCCGTTGCGGAGTTTTGTCGGTCAGCAGGAAGTAGTGGCGAACCGGACCTTCGCGGCCCAGCTGAATACTGCGGCGACGCGCTTCGTAGAACTCCTCGACCAGCCGTCGGGCGTTCGCCGCGCCGAATTCGACCGTGGCCAGCGCGCTGACGTAATGGTGGGAGACCGCGTCATGGAAATGCAGTTGCCGCTCGTCGTCGCGATCGATCACCAGGCCGCGAACGCCGGCCTGCTCCCAGAGAATGCCCAAACCGCCCTGCAGCGTCGGCCACGTGGAACCGTAGCCGGGATAAAAGCCGTCAAACATCTCCCGCGTTGTGAAGGGAAAACCGTAATCGTCGAACCGCCGCGCGAGCTGCCGGCTGAGCAGGTCCTGCGACTCGAGCTGGTGCGGCAGGTTGAAGGGGTTGTCCGAACCTCCCTTGGGACTGAAGAAGTACGTCGCGTTGTGTCCCATCTCGTGGGCGTCCACATAGATCTGCGGTTGCCACTGCAGATAGGCGGCCACCCTGGCCCGCGACTCGCACTGGCTCTGCAGGAACCAGTCGCGGTTCATGTCGAACAAGTAGTGATTGGACCGCCCGTCGGGCCAGCGCTCGGTATGTTCGGCGGCCAGCGGTTGCGGGTCCGGGAACGTGCCGCGCGTTTCGCGGTACACGTTGACGAACCGCTCGTGGCCGTCAGGGTTCTGCAGCGGATCGATCACCACGACGGCGTTGTCCAGCAGACGCCGGGTCTGAGGCCGCCGGTCGGCCAGCAAGTGATAGGCCGTCAGCAGGGCGGCTTCGGTGCTGGAGGTCTCGTTGCCGTGGATGCCAAAGGCCAACCAGACCAGCGCCGGCGCTTGGACGATCAGTTCGCGAGCCTTCTCCGGCGGCGTGCGGCGCGGATCGGCCAGTTGCAGGTTCGCCGCGCGGATGGCCTCCCGCCGCTGTAGGTTCTCCGGCTTGGCGATGACCAAATAGTACAGCGTCCGCCCCTCGTACGTCTTGCCGTACGGCACCAGGGCCGCCCGATCAGGCGCGGCCTTGGCCAACGCGTTCAAGTACCGCTCCATCTCGGAGTGGCTCGTAATGTCCCGTCCCCACTCATGGCCCACGACCTTCTGGAGCGTAGGAATCTGCGGGTCCGGCTGCAACTCCGGCACCGGCAGCAGCCAGCGGGCCGCAGGTGCAGTCTCAGCGGCCCAAACCAGACACGATGCCGTGCAGAACGTCCAGATCCAGGCCAGGGCGAAGCTTTTCGTCATGACTTGCACTTTCATTCAGGGACTGTCAAAATCCGAAACAAAGTCAAAATTCGAGATCCAAATGCTCACAGACAAAGTTCTGCCGATCAAGACACCATTGTGATTCGGAATCCGGCGGAATCAATTGGCGGCCTTTGTTCACACTCAGGGAGATGCCCCATGCTTGCCATCCATCGCGTTACGTGTTGTCTGCTCATCGCGGCCGGCGTCGCGGCTGCCGGGGAGATTCAGGTCGACCCTGGTCCCGGCGGGAACATCGTCGTGCAACGCATCGACGGCCAGACGGCGTTCGTGGCGCCGGATCAGCGCGATATTCAGAAAGGCCAGTGGTGGTTTTACTGGAGCTTCCGACTGCGGGCTCCCGCCCAGCAGCCGGTGACGATCGTGTTTTCCGGCCAGAATCCGCTGGGCGTGCGCGGGCCGGCGATGAGCCTGGACGGCGGGACGACCTGGCAGTGGCTGGGAGCCGGCAGCGTGAAGTCGTTTCAGCACGAAGACAAACCGGCCTGGTCATTCGTGGCCTGCGTGCCGGACGGAACTCGTGAAGTCCTGTACGCGTTCTGCCCCCACTACCGCGAAAACCATCTGCGCGCGTGGCTGGCCAAGCAACCGCCCGACGCGCCGCTGCGGCTCGAAGAACTCTGCCGCAGCCGCCAAGGCCGCACGGTGGAGTTGCTCCGTGCCGGCTGCCTCGATCGCGAACGTTCCCGCGGCGTGGTCCTGCTCACTTCGCGGCATCACGCCTGCGAAGCGATGGCCACGTATGCGCTGGAGGGTTTTCTGGCGGCGGTGTTGGCGGATGACGAGTTGGGACGCCGCTGGCGGGACAATTGGGAGGTCATGGCTGTCCCGTTCATGGACAAGGACGGCGTCGAGAACGGCGATTCGGGCAAGAACCGCGCGCCGCACGATCACAACCGGGACTACAGCGCCCAGCCGCTGTATCCCGAGGTCGCGGCCTGGATGAAACTGGGCGAATCGCTGCAGGACCGCGTCGTCGCCGCGATGGACATGCACTGTCCGTGGATCCGGGGCGAGTGGAACGACCGGTCTTATTTCGTCGGGCCTCGCGACGCGGATTTCTGGAACAAGGAACAGGAGTATGCGGCCATCCTGGCGCGGGTGCGGTCCGCCCCCATCCCGTTTCGCGAGCCGGACTGCCTGCCCTTCGGCACCGCCTGGAACACCGGGGGCAATTATGCGCAGGGCAAGTCCTGCTCGGCCTGGTCCCTCACGGCCTTTCCCCAAGCCGAGCTGGTCGCCAGCCTGGAACTGGCCTACGCCGACGCGCTGGGCGTCGAGGTCACCGCCGACAGCGCCCGCGCCTTCGGCCGCGACCTGGCCCACGCGCTGGCCGAACTGCTCGACCAGAAACGGCCGGCCCAACGGCAAGGACGGTAAACATCTGGCTGGAGCGGCAACCTGGCTGTCAACAGGTCCTCGCCCGCCAAGGGAAAGCAACGTAAAATGAACGCGCATGGCAGCAATCGCGCCAGTGCGAGGACGCGGATTGGCTCAGCCCATTGCTGACCGTCAATCGCAAGTGCCCAAGCTCGACGCCACGTCTTCCCATTCGACGTCGTGAGGCAGGCAGCCTTGCCGCACGGCCCCGGCGGCGACCGCGCCGGCGGCTTCGCCCAGGGCCACCGCGTTGCCGGTGACGCGGTAGCTGGAGTGGGCCCAGAAGTCGCCGCTGATGCAGCGCCCGGCCATGA
>ERZ795059.5583-NODE-5583-length-11385-cov-5.265402_pt1 | contig 11385 bp, 6 predicted proteins | sample MGYA00375143_ERZ795059 | MGnify/ENA primary metagenome ERZ795059 (study PRJEB30188, sample SAMN05720168) | activated sludge metagenome | isolation source: Anaerobic digester | place: USA | collected 2015-01-07 ... | reverse complement strand
CTAAAAAACCGTAGCCAGGATGGATCGCTAAGTTTGCCGAGATCTGTGAAAATTCCGGCAAACTTAGCATTTTCGGCTAAAAAACCGTAGCCAGGATGGATCGCTTCAGCTTTGGTTAGTTCAGCCGCACTTATAATATTAGGTATATTGAGATAGCTTTCTGAAGCTTTAGGCGGTCCAATACAAATAGCTTCGTCAGCCAGCATAACATGCAAAGAGCGGCGATCAGCCTCAGAATAGACAGCTACAGTTTTTATGCCAAGTTCTTTGCAGGACCTGATGATTCTCAGGGCGATCTCGCCTCGATTGGCAACTAGAACTTTGGAAAACATACTCAGACACTCGCTTTGATGACGAAAAGACGTTGGCCATATTCAACCGGTTTGCCGTTTTCTACCAGGATATCGGTTACCACTCCGCTTACATCGCTTTCAATCTCGTTCATGAGCTTCATAGCTTCAATAATGCACAGGGTCTGACCCTTTTTAACTGTATCTCCTATCTCAACAAATGGAGCAGAGGTGGGAGATGGCGCCCGATAAAAAGTTCCTACCATAGGTGATGTGATGTAATGAAGGCTTTTATCCTCAAGCAGAGCCGAGGGCGGGACGCCTGCCAGCTCACCGGCGGCCTGACCAGGTTCAGGGCGAGAGGAAGTCATGACATTGGGAAATATAACTGTTGATGATTGAGGCGGAGCAGAAGGCTGGCGGCTGAGCTTGATTTTAAAGCCCTCCACCTCCAACTCAAAGTCAGCCAGGTTTTTCTCTTCAAGAAGGGATATCAATTTTTTTAATTCTTCATAATCGATTTTTGACTTGAAAAGATTCTCCTGGCCTGAATCTGAGTTTTTTCCATTTTTCTGGGTCATAACGCACCTTCCTGAAAATTAACTAAAACTTTACTAATCTACTGGCAAATTGTCAAGCTGGCGATTTGCCGGTCAATTTTTCTAGACCCATTTGTCCGAGCTCGTTGACCTCTCTCCACCCGTGGGGTAAGATAAAAAAGACTGAGATTTATCACAGGTAGGGCCCAAACATGTTTGAGCAATTGACAGAAAAATTGCAAAAGACTCTGAAATATATCAGGGGTGAAGGCAAAATCACGGAGAAAAACATAGCCGAAGCCCTGAAAATGCTCAGGCTGGCCTTTCTTGAGGCTGATGTTAATTATAAAGTCGTCAAAGAATTTGAAGAAAAAGTTAAGTCCAGAGCCTTAAATCAGGAAGTAATGATGAGCCTGACTCCCGGTCAGCAATTTATAAAGATAGTCAGGGATGAACTGACAGAAATTCTGGGGCAGGAAGCCAGGGGGCTGATCTGGGCCAGCCATCCCCCATCAGTGTTTATGCTGGTTGGACTTCAGGGCAGCGGTAAGACTACGACTGCTGGCAAGCTGGGGCGTTATGTCCAGGGCCAGGGGAAAAACCCACTACTGGTCTCCTTTGACCTGAAAAGACTGGCTGCTCAGGATCAGCTGAGAATCATCGCCCGGTCGCTTGATCTGCCGTTTTATGAAATGACCGCTGACAGGATGAAAAAGCCGGAAGAAGCCCTTAAAGAACTTTTGACCTATTCCAGAAACCGGGGCTATGAGCCGCTAATTGTCGATACTGCCGGGCGGCTCCACATCGATGATGAGCTAATGGCCGAGCTTCGCCTGGCCAGGGATATTCTCCGGCCGGCCGAGGTGATTTATGTCGGCGATGCCATGACCGGTCAGGATGCGGTCAGGAGCGCTCAGGCTTTTGAGGAAAAAATCGGGTTGACTTCCATCATTCTGACCAAGCTGGATGGCGATGCCCGGGGAGGAGCGGCCTTGTCGATTACCTATGTCACCCATCGTCCGATTAAATTCATCGGAGTCGGAGAAAAGCTTGATAAGCTGGAGGTTTTCCATCCGGACAGAATGGCTTCGCGCATCCTGGGAATGGGCGATATTCTGAGTTTAATCGAGAAAGCCGAGGAAGAAACGGATCTCAAGCAAGCTGAAGAAATGGCCCGCAAGCTCAAGAAAAATCAGTTCACTCTGGAAGATTTTCGGCAGCAGTTGGTACAGTTAAAGAAGATGGGCAGCCTATCAGGCTTGATGAATTTCTTGCCGAAGGTTGGCCCGTTTAAAAACCTCGGCAACCTGGACATTGATGACAAGAAATTGATTTATTTTGAGGCCATAATTAACTCGATGACGAGGGAAGAAAGGGAAAACCCCAGAATTATAGATGGACGGCGGCGGGCCAGAATTGCCAGGGGGAGTGGTCGGCCAGTGCAGGAGGTCAATCAACTCCTAAAGCAGTTTTTTGAAATGGAGAAGCTGCTTAAAAAAGGCACCTTCCAGAAGCTATTAAATGCCTAAATGGGGTCGGGCCAGCGGATTCCATTTATTATTAATGAGATAGATAAGGCCGAGGGGAATTTCTTAACACCGCTGAGCTTCATATCATTAAACAAATCAAGTAAGTAAGCCTAATCTAACGAGACGAGTGGCAGTGGTGATCGCAAGCAGATATGTTTTAGTATCTTCTTGATAATAAAGAAAATGCGCTGGCCCGACCCCATTCTAAAAACTTACGTAACCAAGAAGGTAAAGAATCACTATGATAACCGGCTGGTGGATTAGATAGATCAGAAGTGAATGGCGGCCGCACCAGTTAATGAAGTTATCAGGGAGCTGGCGCCGGAGGAGGCTTTTGGGCTGAGCATAAAGCCATTTTCCCAGGGCAGTTCCAATCAGGAAAATTCCAAACCAGGGGATTAGCGGAAAATAATCAAGCGAGGCAAAGGAAGGGCTAAAAAGGCCAAAAGGAATAAGCCAGTTAGTTTTGACCGCCAGGATTCTTCTCAAGGCAGGCATAAAAAAAGCGCCGGAGAGAACCACTGCTCCCCAGACGGCTCTGGTGGTCGGTCTGGTTTTATAGAAGACCAGGGCATAAATAAGAACCGAAACAGCCAGACAATGGATGATCCCGAAAAAAATGGCTGAAGCTGGGTCAAAAAGGTAAGTCACAACGGTAATCAGAAGTGCGACCACCGCAAATTTAACAAAACGACGAAAATTGTTCCGGCTAAAGGTCGAGGAAATACCGGACAGAACAACAAAAAGCCCGGAGAAAAAGTTCTGGGCTACCAGCCAGGCAGGAGAAGAAAGATCAGTCGAAAAGCCCAGAAATTTTTTTATCCCGACAAAATCCCCGAGATCATAGAGAAGATGATAGCCGACCATCAGGATAATCGCCAGGCCGCGAAGAAAATCTATTTCCCAGATCCTGGCCCTGCTGTCTGATTTTGTCATAGCTGGAGTATATCCTTTGTGAGCAAAGGTGGTCAAATGAAGGCCAAAAAAAAAGAAAGAGAAATTTAACCTCAGAACTTTAGATAACCAAGTTGAATTGACGTCACTTATTTAATAGAATCCTCACCGTAAACAAGACTGGTAGGAGAAGATTAATGTCTCCAGCGATAATTATGAAGAAATTAAAACTAACAACGTGTAGGCAATTGTCAGTCGCCACGAAGAGTGAAATAGTTTCACGCCTCCAGAGAGCCAGACCTGAAAGGGCTCTATTCCTCGCTTGTCTGTTCTTTCTTGTTCTATCGCTTGATGTTATTACTGCCTTTAGCTATGACGTGCCTAGAGTTAGACCAGAGGAGATCGGCTTATCTTCAGAGAGACTCGAGCGCCTGGCCAGTGTGATGCAGAGCTACTGCGACCAGCAGGGTGCGCCCGGGATGGTGGTTCTGGTCACCCGGAAGGGGCGGATTGCCTATGAGCGCAGCTTTGGGAAGTTTCGTCTGGACAAAATGGATCCTATGCCGGTTAACGCAATCTTCCGCATTGCCTCTCAATCGAAAGCGGTGACTTCGGTGGCCATCATGATGCTTATGGAGGAAGGCAAGCTTCTCCTTGATGATCCGGTGAGCCGCTATATCCCCGAGTTTAAGGAAACTTATGTGGCGGTAAAAGCTGAGGGCCGGGAGGTTAAAGGCTACAGCCTTGTTCCCGCCAGACGGCCGATTACCATTCGCGATCTCCTGACTCACACGGCCGGTATTTCTTATGGCGATGGACCGGCCCGCGATGAATATCTTCAGGCTGGAATTCATGGCTGGTATCTTACCGATAAAAATATGACCATAGGTGAGCTGGTAAAAAAACTGGTCAAACTGCCTTTCGATGCTCAACCTGGAGAGCGGTTTGTTTATGGCTATAATATCGATATTCTTGGCTACCTGGTAGAAGTCGTTTCGGGTCAGACCCTGGCTGAATTTGTCGAAAAAAGAATTACCGGACCACTCGGCATGAAAGATACCCATTTCTTCTTACCTGAAACCAAGGCCTCCAGGTTCACGCCTGCTTATGGTTTGAGTGAAGATGGCCAGATAAAAATGATAGAAGACCCAGCCACCAGTCCTTATATCTATGGCCCCAAAAAGTGTTACTCGGGCGGGGCTGGGCTGGTCTCGACGGCCGAAGACTATACTCGGTTTCTTCTCATGCTGCAGAACGGCGGCGAGCTGGGTGGATCGAGAATTCTCAGCCCGAAATCAGTCGAGCTGATGACTTCTGATCAGGTTGGGCGGCTTTATTCGGGCGGTTCGGTTGGTTTTGGCCTGGGCTTTTCTATTGTTAAGGATCTGGGAGCCTCTGGTATCCCGGGGACTGTTGGCGCCTTTGGCTGGAGTGGTGCGTATTTTACCACTTATTGGGTTGATCCGGTTGAAAAGCTAACGGCCGTTTTTATGATTCAATTGTTGCCTGTTCCGGCTAACCTGACCGACCTCCAGGACAAGTTCCGGACTCTGGTTTACCAGTCTATTGTAAATGGGGTCGGGCCTCAGTAAATAAATCATAATAAATGGGTTAGCCTAAAAATAGCTCAAAATTGGGCCAGCTGTAGGTGTCAAATTTTTCTGGCCTGCTAATTTATAAAGATAAAGCAATTTGTGATGAAGCTAATCAAGGTGGTTAAGGGCAGAAAGTTAAGTTATTGATAGTAAAGAAAAAGCGCTGGCCCGACCCCGTTTAGAGAAGGAGAAAAAATGGCTAAAGAGACTGGAGATGAAAAGTTCTGGCGGCAGGTGCGCCAGGAGTTTATGCTTGATCCGCAGATGACTTTTTTTAATACAGGTACTCTGGGAGCCATGCCCCGTCGTGTTTTTGACCGTGTCGTTGACCACCTGCGTCTTTGCGCCGAAAAAATTGCCGAATGGGATTACTATGGTGCTGACTGGATTGCAGGTTACCAACCCTGGACCGAAATAAGAGGAAAAGTTGCCCGCTTGATTAATTCTGAAGTGACGGAAGTCGCCCTGACCGAAAATGCTACGGCCGGAATGAATTATATTTCCAATGGTCTGGACCTTCAGCCCGGCGATGAGGTGCTGGGGACAGACCAGGAGCATCCAGGCGGTGAGTGTGGCTGGAAGCTTAAAGCTAAACGCTGTGGCCTTGCCTATCGCCAGCTGGCTTTAGATAAGCCGATTCAATCTCCAGGAGAGGTTATCGAAACCTTGACCAGAGCCATGGGGCCGAGGACCAGAGTTATAGCTATCCCTCATATCGTCACTGGCAGCGGTGCTGTTCTGCCAGTCAAAGAAATCTGTGCAGAAGCTGCCAGGCGCGGTGTCTTTACCGTTATAGACGGTGCCCAGACGGCCGGGCAGATCAAGATAGATGTCAGAGAACTTGGTTGCGATGCTTATTACGGCAGTCTTCACAAGTGGCTTTGCGCTCCCGCCGGCAATGGCTTTCTTTACCTCAAAAAGGAAAAAGCTCCTCGGGTCTGGACGACGCTGGCCAGCACTCAGTGGGATAATCATGAAGATGATGGCTTTCGCCTCAGCCAGCGAGGCACGGGCAATCTGTCGCTGCTCATGGGTCTCGATGAGGCCCTGGATTTTCATTTTGAACTCGGACCGGAAAGAGTTTATAACCGTATTAAATCTCTGGGCGATTATTTGAGAATGAGACTTAAGGAAATTCCTGGAATAAAAATCTTTACACCGCTTGAATCTTCGATGACAGCCGGCATCACTGTTTATAATATTGAAGGTTTGACCGGCGATTTTATTCAGGATGAACTCTGGCGTCGCGGGCGATTGCGACCGCGCTCGATGGGGGATATCTATGGAGTCCGCCAGTCAACTCATATTTACAATTCCTTTGAGGAAATTGACCGGACAATTTCGATTCTTAAAGAACTGGCTTCCGGGTGAAGTTTCTTATCTGGTTTCTCTTGATTTTTTGAGTTCCAGGCTTTCTTCTATTTCTTTAATTTTCGCGGTCAGTCTTTTGGCGCTAACTGGAAAGGCTGTTTTTATCTCCGGAGCAAATACCGAGACTTTAAATTCTTCTATCATCCAGCGCAGCTCAAAAAGTTTATCTTCATTTTCTGACAAATTTTTTGTCCTGAGCAGGTTTTTTAACCGCCCATACTCAGACTCGAATGGTTCAACTTGAGCTGCTTTGGCCCGGTCTTTTTCGGCTGAGAATCGAGCTCTCTCTACTCTGATACCAAAAGCATGCACCAGGCGTGGCAACTCTCGAAGAAAAGCCAGAGGGTAAAGCCGTATAAAGTCTCCGGGCACCAGCCGCCCCAGCTCCTCCTTTAAGCTGTTAGGCAATGATGAGCTTATCCTGGCCGTTTTCTGTTCCTCTTCCATATTTTTAATCAACCGGTAGGCCTTCTGATATTCTTGAAGAACTGCTTCTACGGCTACAAAGACCTCATGACTTTTTTCAAACAGTTCTTTAAGTGCTTTTTCTTCGAAAAAACGAACAAAATCTTCCTGCCGACGAAAATCTTTCTGGAAAACTTCTTTTTTTACCCGGCTGACTATTTCTTCTTTGACTGCTGCTTCTCCTCTGAAAAAGAGGAAAACCGGTTTTAGCTCCTCGGATAGGGCATAACTTCTTTTGATGAAACCTATATCTTTTTCGAACCGTCTGCTTAACATAGCTTCCAGTGCCTGGAGATGGCTCTGCTTGGCCTGATTTTTATTTTTAAAGAGCTTCAAGTTTATTTTCTGATCGCTTGTCTGGAAAGCAGGGTAGCCCCTTAAAAAATCATCAATGATTATTTCTTGCGGAATTTCAGGAAGATCTTCGGGCCAGTCAGCCAGCTCTTCTCTTTCCCATCTGCTTCTGGCCTCAAGCCACCCAGGCGAATCTTCCTCCAGTGACTTTCTGGCTTTTTCATTTAACATCTGCCGAAGAAAGGTCAGATCACGGCCGACCAGAATTTCCTGGCCATGGTCATTGATGACAGAAATTCGCATTTTTAAGTAGCGAGGGATTTCAAGTTTACTCCAGATTTCCTGAGGCACATCCAGGTTATAGCGTGTCTTTAACAGGGCAGAAAGAGCTTCGTAAAAAGAAATACCTGATGGCTTTAATTCCCTGGCGACAAGCTCGGCTGTGTCCGATATGGGTTGTAAAAACTTTCGGTATTCCTTGGGTAAAGCCTTGAGTGTGGCCAGAACTTTTTCGGTCATCAGCCCTGGAACTGGCCAGGTCAGCAGGGCCTCGGGGACAGCACTTAGGAGCTGGCGCGGAATGAGGATAGTGACACCGTCTTCTTCCTCTCCTGGAGCAAATCGATATCTTAATTCATAGCTATGACCTAAGATTTTTATATAGTCGGGAAATTGACTGACGAGCTCCTGATCGGGCTGCGTCAGATAGAGATTTTCTTCCTTAAAGCGAAGGAAATCGTCGCTTCCTGCTCTTTTTATCAACTCGTCGAGAGCATCAAGACGGTAAATCCCCTGCAGTCGGGCTGAATAAAAATCAAAAAGGTACTGATCAGGTATAAGAATCTGACGGGTACGCAACTTTTCTTCGAAACGCCGGATTTTCTTTACAACTTGCTCGTTATATTCAAGAAAATCATAGGGCCGATTGACCTGGTTATTGAGCAGAGCCTCTTCAACAAAAATTCGATGAGCTGTCTCCGGGTCCTGCTGCCCAAAGGGGACATCGCGGCCCTCGACAATGTTCAGACTGAAAAGGCTGATCTTTTCTTTAGCCCGTACCTGGCCGCGGTCTTTATCCCAGTATGGTGATTCGTAAGAATAATGGCAGAGATGAGGAGCCAGCTCTTCTGCCCAGGCAGGATTGACTCTGGCTGCCAGACGCAGATAAAGCTGGTTGGTTCGAACCAGCTCGGCGGCTACCAGCCAGTCAGGGGATTTTTTAAAGAGGGCTGAACCTGGCCAGAGCCTGGCTTCTTGACGGCGCGCTAGCTGATAAAGATTTTTTTCTTTTTGAACTGCCAGGTGAGAGATAAAGCCACTCAGAATGCTCTGATGAATCGCTGTGTAGCGATCAGAATCCGAAGCAAGCTTTTTCTCAGGTCGAGCCTCAATCTTTTCCTCTTTGAGAACCTCCAGTATCTGGTCACGGAGAAAATGCCATTCCCGCAGGCGGTTATAAGAAAGAAAATAATCTCGGGCGAATTTTTTGAGTGCCGAAGTGTCGGCTGAGTCCTGACTGATAGTTTTCATCGCTTGCCAGATATTGAGCAGGGTCAAAAAATCTGAGTCAGGGTGATCAAAGACAGATTGGAGACGATCAGCATCAGCTGCCCTATCGAGTGGCCGCAGGCGCGGATCGGGCAGGCTCAAAGCAGCGGCGATAATGGCTACTTCTTCTACCACACCGCGCTGCCCTGCCTCCAGTAGCATTCGCGCCAGCCGCGGATCCAGGGGCAGTCGGGCCATCCGTTGACCGAGTGGAGTCAACTTCCAACCACCATCGGCTTTAGTGATAGCCCCGAGTTCAAAGAGGGTCTGGTAGCCATCCCTGACACTTCTGGCCGGAGGTGGATCGAGAAAGGGAAATTTGAGTGGGTCGCCCAGCTCGAGGTATAGCATGCGTAAAATAACTTCGGCTAAATTACTGCGCAGTATTTCAGGAGGGGTATAACGAGGACGAGCCAGAAAATCTTCCCTGGAGTAAAGCCGGAGACACAGACCTTCGCTGACCCGGCCGCAGCGTCCCTGGCGCTGTTCGGCGCTAGCCTGAGAGATGGGAAGAACTGGCAGGCTATGAATTCCGGAGGAAGGCTGATATTGCGACAGACGCGCCAGCCCGGTATCAACCACATAGCGAATGCCCGGGATGGTGAGCGAAGTTTCAGCCACATTGGTGGCCACGACTATTTTTCCCTGCTCGAGGCTATAAATCTGCCTTTGCCGGTGAGCTGGCAGGCGGGCATAGAGTGGAAGAATTACTGAATTCTGATAGTGCCGGCCCTGCAGGCGTCGGCAGGTTTCCATAATGTCTTGCTCGGTCGGCATGAAGACCAGAATATCACCTGGACGTTTTTCGCCTTTGATAAAATCGACAGCTTCGACGGCCAGGTCGACGTAGTCCAGCTCTTCTTTTTTCTTTGGCGGCTGGAGATCATCAAGATACATGACTTCTACCGGGAAAAGACGACCGCTGATCTTAAAAACCGGTGGATTACCAAAAGCCCGCTCGAATTTCTCGACCTCCAGCGTCGCCGAAGTAACGATGAGCTTTAACTCCGGTCGTTTGTCGAGCAGGCGGTGCATCAGACCAAGCAGAAAATCTATATTCAGGTTTCTTTCATGAGCTTCATCAATGATGATCGTGTCATATTCTGTTAGCAGGCGGGCGCCCTGAGTTTCAGCCAGCAGCATTCCATCGGTCAGGATCTTAATATAAGAGCCGGGGGAGGTCCTGTCCTGGAAACGGATCTTGTAGCCGACTGCCTGCCCGAGAGGCAGATGTAGTTCATCAGAGATTCGCTGGGCAATGGTTATGGCCGCCAGTCGGCGGGGCTGGGTACAGGCGATTTTGCCAGCCAAACCCTGGCCTGCTTCCAGACACATTTTCGGCAGCTGGGTGCTCTTACCGCAGCCAGTTTCACCCGAGACAATTATCACTCTGTTATCTTTAATGGCCTGAATAATTTCCTGGCGGTGCCTGGTAATGGGCAGCTCCGGCGGATAATAGAGACGGGGCTTTTTTCTCTGGCGGGCCAATCTCTGTTCGGCCGATTGTTCCAGCCTTTTTTTGAGATTGAGTAAAATTTCGGCTGCCCTGGCCGGATTTTTCCTGGGAAGGTTAGAAGAAATAAGCCGGACCACTCTTTCCCGGGCATAATAGGCATCCCGGAGCATGGCTTCAGAGGTCAGAGATATAACGTGCTGGCGAAGGGCAAGAAGATCAGGTGCTACGGCGCGAGTTCCGTCGGCTCGAGGCTCATGATCACGCTGTTTTCTCATCTTCTTCTTCTAACTCCTGCTCTTATTATACTAGAAGCAATTAAAATGGCGGTCGGTAATTGAAAGTCCAGTTGTTTCCACCGATTTTCGGGCAGTTAATTATAGGTGGCCAATAAAACCAGGAAAATTCCAGGCAGCATTGGCCAGGTAGGTTAAAAAAATAAAAAGCCGAGAAGATTTAGCCAGGTCAACCAGCCCTGGTGCTCAGACGCGATTCTGCTATAATTCTTACTTAATTTTAAGAAAATCCGTCTTACCGGCATAGAAAGAATAATCATGAAAATAGGATTTATTGGTTTACCAAAGTCAGGGAAGACAACTCTGTTTAACGCTCTGACCGGCTCTTCGGCGCAGGTTTCAGCCTTTTCCACCGGACGGGTCGGCCCAAATCTGGCTTCCGTCAGGGTTTATGATGAACGGGTGGAAAAACTGGCGGCAATCTATAAACCCCAGCGCCAGGTTTATCCGGCGATTGATATCGTTGATCTGGCCGGGGTAAATGAGGGCGATGGGAAGGCAGATGCCTTTTCAGGCGATCTGATGAAGCTGGCCAGAACTGTTGACGCGCTGGCGATAGTTTTAAGAAATTTTAAAGATACAACTTCTTCCTCGCCGGCGCCGCTTGTGGATTTGAAAAAGATTGAACAGGAATTACTGCTGGCCGATTTGATAATTTCCGAGAAGCGATTGGAAAAGGTCGAGGCCAGTCTTAAAAAAGGTGGCGGTGGAAATAGCGTCCAATCACTAAGGGCCGAGCATCAGGTCCTTAAAAAGATAGTCGATGCCCTCAATGAAGGGCGGCCGCTGCGACAACTGGAATTTGATGACAACCAGAAAGCCCTCATTCGCTGTTTTCAATTTCTGACCCAGAAACCGGCTATGGTCATCCTGAATTCTGATGAAGCTTCAGCCGGAAAAAATGATAGTACCCTGGAGACCATCAAGCAGCATTACCAGGTGGTGGAGTTTGCCGGCCAGCTGGAGATGGAATTGTCTCAGCTGGATGAAGAATCAGCCCGGGCTTTTATGGAGGATCTGGGAATAAAAGAATCGGCTAAGGACAGGTTAATTGCGCTGGCTTATCGTGTTCTTGGCTATATCAGCTTTTTTACAGTGGGGGAAGACGAAG
>ERZ795059.5581-NODE-5581-length-11386-cov-7.039979_pt1 | contig 11386 bp, 9 predicted proteins | sample MGYA00375143_ERZ795059 | MGnify/ENA primary metagenome ERZ795059 (study PRJEB30188, sample SAMN05720168) | activated sludge metagenome | isolation source: Anaerobic digester | place: USA | collected 2015-01-07 ... | reverse complement strand
TCTCTTGTCATGCTATCAGCTTGCTGATAGTATGACTGAAAAGCACTGTTTCGTGATATCAATGACTTGTGAGATTTCTCACTTCGTTGCCAATGACATCTTTGTATGTCATTCTGACGTATGACAGAATCCATCTTGTTTTTCCTTAAGTACAAAGGAATATTTTAGTCATTAGTTATTGGTCATTAGTTGTAAGTAAAAATACTAATGACTAATAACCAATGACTAACGACCTAACAAACATTTAACAAGGGGTTGCAACCCCTTGTTTTAAGATGGATTCTGACATCCGTCAGAATGACACATTTTGTCATCTCTGTTATAATGAAGCACTTGCTTTATCATGGGGTTCAAAATGACACTTTAATTGTATCTATGAATGCAACTTGTTATAAACCAGAGGTTCAACAAGTTGATAGTATTGCCCACTTCTCATTTAGTTCATTTCTTCAAAAGTAAACGTCTTCGTTTATATGTGACCCCAATTCTTTCTAAACCTTATAACATTACCAAAAAAAACATAGAATCCGAATAATAAAAACAAATCAGAATCCGAATAAATCCGGAAATTCTATTTAAAATTACAAAACTTCTTTATTATGTCTGAAAAAATTGCTAAATTGTTATTTGTTATTGATTTAAAAATAGAAAGTATTAAATATTAACAGACGTAGTTTTATAAAAAGTATTCAGGCAGCATCATTGTTACCACTTGGTTATAGCTTTCTTCCAACCGGCTTAAAAGCAGAAAGTATGCAATATCCTTTGCTCTCAGAAGTAAAACTATGCCCTGTTGCCCCAAAAATCCTAAAAAAAGGTGATACAGTTGCAATAACAGCACCTGCAAGCCCATCTTCTCCCGGGCAAGTAGCAAGCTGGGTTTTAACATTAAAAAAACACGGCATAAAAACAGAAATTGGAGATACAGTAAAAAATCACAGCACCAAACATAAATACTTTTCGGCTTCAGATGAAGACCGGGCAAATGAATTTATGCAATTCATACGAAGAGAAGACATTAAAGGTATTATGTGTGCGAGAGGAGGTTGGGGCGCTCTAAGAATCCTTCCTTTGCTTAATTATAACGAAATTCAGAATAATCCCAAAATGATAATCGGTTTTAGTGATATAACAGCTATAATCAATGTAATTTATAATAAATGTGATATAATTACATTTCACGGACCTGTAGCATCAAGTTTTAATGAATTTATCTATAAATCATTTAAGAAAATCCTTTTAGATGAAACAAATGAAAGAATTTCAATCGTTGCTCCTGAATCAAAAGTAATTGTTGCCGGAAAAGCAAGCGGTCGCATTGTTGGAGGTAATCTATCTGTTCTAACTTCTTTAATTGGAACTCCTTATGAAATAAACACAAAAGATGCAATTTTATTGATTGAAGAAAAAGCAGAAGAGCCATATAAAATTGACAGAATGTTAACTCAACTTAGATTAGCTGGAAAATTTGACCAGGTTGCAGCTATTATCATAGGTGATTTAGACAAATTAGACCGAAAAAGAAATTTCTTTCCGGGCTATTCTCCAACTTTAAGAGAAGTATTCGAACAGCATTTTAAAGCTATTGGAAAACCAACAATTATTAGCTTCCCGTTTGGACATACAAATAAAAATGCAACTATTCCAATCGGCATTGAAGCAGATTTTGATACTTCAAAAAAAATGCTTACTTTTAATAATTTTAATAATGTATAAATATGAAACAAATGAAAAGAATAAATATAAAGAATATGAATTTAGTAAAACATTATACAGTTTTAATAGCATTAATGTTTTTTTGTATTATAACAAAAACCACCAAAGCACAGGAATTTCTTTCTGACTCAGTGGTTCAGGAAATAAAAGATACTTTATGCTTTAAATTGGATTTCAAGCCCGGACAGAAATTGACCTATAGAGTTGAGTCTTTCGATAGTATAGCAATTGATTACGGTGCCCCTTTACTAAAAAACAGGATTGAACTCTGGGAAATAAGTTGCGATAGCATTACTTCACAGGGAAATTTCTTTTTATCACAAAAGTTGGTAGAATTTAATAGCATAGAAGCCACAAAAGATGAAGAAAAAGTTGAACGCTTGGAATCGCCTTGGCTGAATAAAAGAGTAGGTATTGAAATTGATTCCTTAGGTAACCGCTTATCTGTGATTTATATAGATACCGTTTCGCCTGCTCTCGCTCCGGGAGGTGCTTTTCAACCTTATATCCTGTTTAAAATCGGAGAATCTTTAAAATCAATTAATGAATCATGGATTACAGAATCAACCGATACGCTTGTCGAAAATGGTTTTCCACCTGCAATTTTAAATCAAATATCACTAAACAGGGTTAAAGGCAGAATTGACACACTTGATTTTAATTGCAACAGATTTGATTATATTAAAACAGCACAGGGCAGTGTCGAAACTGTTTATGGAAATGGCAGCTTTTTCACAACTGTTGTTGTAAATTCGCACGGAATAATGGACATATCATCTAAGCATTTTTTCCCTGTACATTACTATAGCACAATTGAGCAAAAACTGATAATGCATTACTCAGATAGTCAAAAAATTAAGGGATGGCATTATATTACAACAAATTTTACTTTAGAAAAAAATGAGAATAAAGAAGTAATTAAACCACCAAAAAAAATTAAAAATGGAAAAAAACAACCGTCAAAAAGGCGATGAAGCTGAAGCCCTTGCTGTTGAATTTTTTAAGAAAAAGGGATACGTAATTTTAAAACGTAATTTCCATTACGGGCAAATTGCTGAAATTGATATCGTGGCTAAAGATAAGGAATATCTTGTATTTATTGAGGTTAAGTCCGGAAATACAAAATATGTGAATTCTTTGCTTGAAATGATTACACCACAGAAACAAAAAAAGTTAAGAACTGCAGCCAAAGCGTATTTACAAATAAATAAAATCGAAAACATCCCTTGTCGTTTCGATGTTCTTACAATTGATTTCACTAATGAACAACCTGTTTACGAACATATTGTAAATGCAATTTAATGCGAAGTCTAGAAATACAAAGCTGGGGATTAATTGATTACGAAGAAGCTTGGGAAAGACAAAAGCAATTGGTTTCAGAAATACAAAGCCAAAGGAATCGTAACGTTTTAGTTCTTTGTCAGCATCCATCTGTTATCACAATTGGACGGAACGGTAAAGAAAGCAGTTTGCTTTTTTCTAATGAATTTCTGAAAAAAAAAGGAATCAAAGTAATTTATAATGACAGGGGTGGTGATGCAACTTTGCATAATCCAATGCAACTTGTAGGATACCCCATATTCGATTTGAGTTGCTTAAAAGAAGATTTACATTGGTTTTTGAGAAGTATTGAAACCAATATCATTTCACTTTTAAAGGTGTTTAATCTTAGTGCAAATACTATTTCGGGTCTAACCGGAGTTTGGATTGAAGAGCAAAGAAAAATATGTGCTATGGGTTTTCACTGCTCTAAATGGGTAACTTCTCACGGATTTTCGTTAAATGTTTCAAACGATTTAAGCGAGTTTGAATACATTGTGCCTTGCGGTATAAGAAATAAATCAGTAACATCAATTTGCAAAGAAATTGGCACGAATCTTGATATTAAAGAAGTAGAGAGTGAGTGTAAAAATATTTTTTTTAACTGGTTCGATAGAATTTAAAAAAAGTATTTGCATAATTCAAAAAAAGTGTGTATTTTTGAAAACCTGAAAAAAGCGGGAATAGCTCAGTTGGTAGAGCACAACCTTGCCAAGGTTGGGGTCGCGAGTTCGAGTCTCGTTTCCCGCTCGACGAAGCAATTCGTCACTTCCTCTTTATGCTGCATGCCTTGCCGTCAGTCCCCCCGTCGGTAAGGCATTTTTTTTAAAATTAAAAATGGAGCTAAAATGAAAAATTCAGTTATTTACTTTTTTATCTTATTCTTGCTTAGCACTTTTTTGATTTCCTGTGATAGTAGTACCAATAATAGCAATGATATTTCTATTAACTATCTTTACGACGAAGCTGTTATTGATGCTATGATTGCAGATTCTTCCGAAATATCACACAATTTAATTCCAATAGTCAAAGATAATGAATTTCTAACATGGAAAACAATCAATAATAAAGATTATGTTTTAGCTGTTACTTATACTAAATATAATGCAAGCTACCCTCTTGGCGATACAGTAGAACTTAAGTGGGGCAATGTATGGATATCTTTGGCTCCAGAGCTAAGAAACAGAATCAGCGGGATAAACTATTCAAATGATAGCTTACTATCTCTCAGAATTCATCAATTGTTAGGTTTGCCCTTTAAATATGAGAAGAAATATATTGTAGAATTCTGGGTGAGTCCGGAAGATATGTTCAGAGCAAGTGCTGACAGCGAAATCACGGATAATACTGCCGGCTTATATTTCCCTGATAATGTTTCTGCGGAATATAAAAGTTGGTTTAACTCAAATATTATCTCTTCTTATTTTCCCGGAACCGCAACTCTTCGTTATCCATGGACAAGATTAGGATATACTTACGATTGGGGAAATCCAAAAAATGAGTTTGGAGTTAGCGAATTTATTGTTAAAAAAGATGCAAAGGTTATTGTAGAAAATGTAAAAACTCAACAGGAATATTTTGTAAAATAAAGTAAATCTTCTAACTCCTTTTTATTTGTATTGGGCTGGAGTTCTAATATTACATTCACTTTAAATAACTAGTGTAGTAATTCATTAAAAGACTTACTATTTTGTGTCATTCCGAACCCCCTAATAAATGAAGACTTTTATTTTATATGGAAATGACATAAATAAATGTGTCATTCTGACAAATGTCAGAATCCATCTTAAAATTAGATTTTATAGGTCATTAGTCATTGGTTATTAGTCATTAGTATTTTTACTAACAACTAATGACCAATGATTAAAAAGCAAGATGGATTCTGGCATACGCCAGAATGACAGACAAAGATGTCATTGGCAAACGAAGTGAGGAATCTCACTAGTCATTGATACCACATACTTTGAGATTCTTCACTTCGTTCAGAATGACAAGAAGTTATTATCAGGTTTTCAATGAATTACTACACTAGGAAAGTTGAATCATTAATCATTAATCATTAATCATTAATCACTATTTCCGGTCTTATTTATTTTGGAGTATTAGCAAGCCGTAGAAAAATGAAGAGAAAATCAGTTGGAAACCCATAACCAAAAGAGTAAAAGAAGCAATTACATAGCGTAGAGTAACAGAAATGCCAACCTCAAAGAAAGTTCCTTTAGTCCACAAATAATAAGTATATAAAGAGCCGGCAATGCCGAGTGCGATAAGAATTAACCCAATAACGATACCCTTATTCGGAGTAAATTTATTGAAAAATCTTTCTATTATAGGACCAGCCGGTATTAATTTTTCATGAACTGCAAAAGTTTTAGAAAAAATAGAAAATATTATGGCTTGAAAACCAATCATAATTCCTGCAACAGCATAAAGCATTGAGTGAACATCTGGAGTAGTGCTGAAAGGACGGGGAAGTATCCAGCCAGCAATCGCTAAACCGAAAAACATCATAATCATACCGGGATATAAGAAAAGCCAGCGGGGAGAGTAGATAAATAAGAATTGCAAGTGTCTCCAGCCATCGCGGAAACTACGCAAATGAGGTTTCCCGCTTCTTCCGTCCGGAGAAAGCACTATTGGCACCTCTGTAATGTTCAATCTAAATAAAGTTGCCTTGACAACCATCTCGCTTGCAAATTCCATTCCGGTAGTACGCAAGTCTAATTTTTCAAATGCTTCTTTTGTGAAACCTCTTAAACCGCAATGGAAATCACCAACTTTACTTTTAAAGAAAAGACGTCCTACAAAGGTTAAAAAAGGATTACCGATATAACGGTGCGACCAGGGCATTGCCCCCTTAACTAACTTAGCTTTAAAGCGATTTCCCATTACTAAATCGTAACCGGAGCGAAGTTTCTCAAGCATTGGAAGAAGTTCGAGAAAATCATAGCTATCGTCTGAATCTCCCATTATAATATACTTACCTTTTGCAGAATTGACACCACCTGAAAGAGCAGCGCCATAACCTTTTTCTTCAACTGAAACTACTCTGGCTCCTGCTTTTATTGCTAATAGCTGAGAACCATCTGTGCTGCCATTATCAGCAACGACCACTTCGCCATGAATTTTATGCTCACGCAAAAAAGTTCTTGCTTTCCAAATGCACTGACTTACTGTTTCTGCCTCATTCAAACACGGCATAACTATAGAAAGCTCCAAATCATCTTGCGGAAGATTTTGAACTTCAAATTCAAGAAAGTCCTTATATTTTTCTATAATTTCCGGCATTTAATGCGTTTTATTCAGTTTGCTATACATTTTTTGGTTAATTAAATTATATCAACTTTTCACGGATGCATTTGGGCAAGACCAGTTGCATTTATTTCAGTCATACTATCAGCAAACTGATAGCATGACTTATTTATTTCCAATTTTGTAAATTTTCTTAACTTATCAAAAGTTCAAATATAGAAATCTAATCTTTCTAACCTATCTAATCTTTCTAAAATTTACTTCAATTCACATTAGTATTTTATACTATTTAAAAATTCTTTTGCATCTTCAGAGTTTGGCTGCATTTCAATAACTCTGGAAACATCTTTTCTGGCATTTATTTTGTCATTTAAATTCAAATGAACTTTTGCTCTGTCAAAAAGAATCTGAGCATTATTTGGCTCAATTCTTAATGCTCTGTTTAAAAAGAATAGTTCTTTTTTATAATCATTTTGCAAACGGTAAATTGCTGCAATATTAACGAATCCCTGCACGAAATTTGGGTCAAGAGATGTGGCTTGTTTATAATCTCTTAATGCTTTTTCGTATTGCTTTAAATAAAAATAAACGGAGCCCCGGTTGTTATAACCGAGGGGGTTGTCTGGAATTAGCTCAACTACTCTTGAGTAGTATTTAATTGCTTCTTCATAATTTTCTTCAGCAAGCTCAATATCTCCTAATGCAGAATAAGCACGGGTATCATTCCTGTTTAAATTAACAGCTTCTTTCAAATCTTTCTTGGCATTTTCGAAATCTTTAAGCATAAAATATGCCTGAGAGCGATTAAAATATCCATTAAAATCGTTAGGAATTTTTTCAAGATATTTTGAATAATCAGAAATTGATTTTTTATAATCCTGAGAATTGAAAAAAGCGTTCCCTCTATTTAAATATACATCAGGAGCGACTTTCTTTTCTATTTTGATATAACTTGTAAAATCATCAACTGCATCTTTAAATTTTCCGATTTGCATATTTGCGAATGCACGATTGTGGTAAGCAATCGAATATTCCGGCATAATACGTATAGAATTTGAAAAATACGTAACTGCTTTCTCAAAATTTGCATCTGCAAGATAAGCAAGGGCAAGGTTATTGTTTGGACGTGCCTTGTTTGGTGATTTCTTAACTACGTCCTCCCAAAGTGTTATTTCGTTTTGCCATACTTCATTGCGCAAATAAGTCATAACCGAATACACTACGATTAATAAACCAAAAAATGAGTAACCAATAACTTTATTTCTTTTTACAAGCAGTTGATTTACAATGCTAATAAGAATTAAGATGAAGCCAAACATAGGCAAATACATTCTATGCTCGTTCATTACATCAAGAATAGGTATAATGCTTGATTCTACTGCTAAAGTAATGTAAATCCAAAATATTCCGAATGAAATTAATGGACGCTTCCTAAAAGTCATAATGCCAATTATTATCACAGTCAAATTAATTAGCAAACCAAGGAAAACATCAAAATCCCAAAAACTGTTAATAATTGGGAAATCGTGGTCTAAATTTTGGTTGATTGGTAAAAGATATAAGAAAAAGTAAAATGGAATGACCTTGAATTGGGCTAAAAGGTAAGTCCAGCTTGTAATTCTCTCTCCTGAAAAATTCGTAAGTTCAATGAAAATTTTACTTGGTCCCACTAATGCCAGAAATGCAATCCCGGCTATTACCAGAAAACCAACAGGTATAAATATTTTCTTCGATATTCGCTGTCCCTTTGTTCTGAATAAGCAAAATTCAAATAAAATTATTGCAATTGGCAGTGTAAATGAATTTTCCTTTGTAAATATTGCAAAAATAAAAGAAATACCACATAAAGCATAAATTATGAATTTGAATATTCGCTTTCTTTCTGTTAATCGGGCTGTTAAATAAAAAGTAAGCGTTAGCATATAAAACATCGCAGAAAGAGATGTCAGACGCTGATAAAGATAAGTTACTGCCTGAGTTTGTATTGGATGGGCAATGAAAATCAGCGACCCGAAAAGCGCCAACAAATGCCTGTGCTTATACAGGTCAGTTTCTTTAAGTGCCGGAGTTTTAAACGTAAGATTTATTAGTAAAAATACTAACAGTCCGTTGATTACGTGAACTATTATATTAAAAAGATAATATCCCCAAAGGTCGAAACCTGCTATGTTATAATTGATGGAAAAAGTTGCAAAAGTGATGAATCTAAATGGATTAACATCAAAAAAATCTCTTAAATATCCAAACTCTTTCATTCCGAACGGTTCCATATAGGTAATGTCGTCGAAATGCATTGTGTTATCGTAGATATTTGAATAAATTATAAAGCCCAAAATTATGATTGAGCAAATAGAAATAGCGAGAAATATTTTCTTATTCTTACCCGTTCTTTTTGATATGTCTAATTTTCCGCCTGTATCAACGTTCATAGTTTTATTTTTATTAATTAACAATTTCTGGACTTATTTTAAAATTATAAATTTAATGACTTTTGAATTTCCTTCAAAATCAATTTTACAAAAATAAGAAGAATTTGTTTCCTGAACTAACAAATTACTTATATTGTAGCTATATTCACCTTTTTCAGAAAATCCTTCAAATAATACTAATCTCTCTTTTCCTGTAATATCATATATTTTCAAACTAATAATACCACTTTTTTTCAAATTTATATTTATCTTTGCTTCATTTTGAATTGGATTAGGAACGATTTCAGCAGTAAAATCCTGATTTACTTCAATTGCCTCGCTTTGAACTTCTCTCCTTTTCTTTTCAACTAATTTAAGTAAATTATTTTCACGGGTAATCCAGCCACTTAATACAATATCTTTTGCAAAATCATCATTATTCATTATTTCGTTTTCACCAAGTGTTCTGTTCCAAATTTTTACATCTTTGATACTACCACAGAAGCGTCCTTCAAAATCATTGTCTTTTAAAATTTTAGTGCGTCCGCCAATAAATACTTCTTCATTACCAAAATTAAGAGGAAAGCCAGTTTCGGCAGATTTAACGAGAGTTCCATTAATATATAGCTTAATTTCTTTTGAATTTGCAGTCATAGCAATGTGATACCAAGTATTTAATTCAACACTTGCTTTTTGATTGACGACAACTGCTTGTACTCCTTCAGCACTGGCAACAGATGCAGCAAATCTCTTACTTTTTTCATCTAAATAAATGGCAAAGCCCTCGTTGAAATGCTCAAGGACATTTTTTTTAAAAATAATAAACTGCCATATAAGATTGCCACCATTTTTAGTTGCAGAAAATGAATTTACTTTAACCCAAGCTTCTGCTGTTATTTCAGTCAAATATGAAATACTATTATCTTGAATATAGATTACATCACTTGTTCCATCGAAACTAATTTCTTCATTTGTGTATGCTTTACTTATTGATAAAATAAAAAATAATGATACAACAAGCAGTTCTATTTTCATTTTCATTCTATTCTCCTTATAAAACAATGCAAAACACATTCCTAATAAAAATACACCTTTTAAAAAAAGCAATTTAATATAAAATTTGAATAAAAAAAATGAAAAATGAATAGAATTTATTTTACCCTCTGCAATGTATAATAATCCATCTATTATTTAGAAGAAATTTGAAGATAATAAGACAAATTAAGGTTTTTTCCAAAATCTTTTCGTAATTTTGATTAATTTTTAAAAACATATTTTAAAAAAGATATGAATGAAATAAATGTATTGGCAGTAGATGACGAATTTGGGATGCGAACTGGTATAGCCCGAACTTTAAGTCATTTTAAACTACAATTGCCAGATGTAGAAGATGTCATTAATTTCAATGTAGAAATAGCAGAATCTGCAGAAGAAGCTTATGAAAAAATTACAGCAAATCAATATGATTTATTGCTGTTAGATTATAAATTGCCCGGAATGAGTGGTTTGGAACTCCTTGAAAAGGTTGGCTCGAAATCAGAATCAATGCTTACAATAATGATTACTGCTTTTGCTTCACTAGAAACCGCAGTTAGTGCTGTAAAATCAGGTGCATTCGATTTTCTCGCAAAACCGTTTACTCCGGCTGAACTCAGAAAATCAGTAACAAAAGCTGCTCAGAACGTCATTTTAGCGCGTCAGTTAAAAAAATTAAGTGAAGAACGCAAGCAAATCCGCTTCCAGTTCATTTCAGTTTTGGGGCATGAGCTAAAAGCTCCATTAAGTTCAATTGATGGCTATCTTTATATGCTAAAAGACCGCTCCGCTGGAGAAAACATCGCAGATTATGAGCAAATGGTCGATAGAATGATCATCCGTACTGATCAAATGAGAAAGCTAATTTATGATTTACTTGAAATGACTAAAATTGAATCCGGTCAAAGACAACGTGAACTAAAAACAATTGACATTGTTTTAATTATTAAAAATTCTCTTGATGTTCTAAAAAATGATGCTGAAAAAAAGAATGTTACTTTAAATCTTAATTGCGAACCATCTATTGAATTTGAAGCTGATAACTTAGAAATGGAAATTATCTTAAACAATTTAATCTCAAATTCAATAAAATATAACCGTGATAACGGACAAGTTGATATTTATATTAATAAAGAAGACAATAAACTGACAATTCAGGTTAAAGATACCGGTATTGGTATGTCAGCCGAAGAAATAACTAAACTCTTTAAGGAATTTGTCAGAATAAAGAATCCAAAAACCAAAGATATTCTGGGTAGCGGGCTTGGGCTTTCAACTGTTAAGAAAATTGCTGAGCTTTATAATGGCACTTGTAGCGTCCAAAGTCAGCCAGATATTGGTTCTACTTTCACTGTTACTATGTTTGAAAAATAATTACCGGAAAGTTAAAAAAAGTTAAAAAATCAAGTGCTTCATTTAAATGGAGATGACACAACTAAAAGTGTTATTCTGACAAATGTCAGAATATATCTAGTGTAATAATTCGTTAAAAGATTTACTATCTTGTGTCATTCCGAACCCCAAAATGAAGGAAGACCATTATTTAAATTGAGATTACATAAGATAAAGATGTCCTACATCTCCGAGAAGTAGGACATCTGGTTCAAGAAGATCGGAAGAGCGTCGTGTAGGGAAAGAGTGTACCATCCAGTGTA
>ERZ795059.5580-NODE-5580-length-11386-cov-9.217280_pt1 | contig 11386 bp, 7 predicted proteins | sample MGYA00375143_ERZ795059 | MGnify/ENA primary metagenome ERZ795059 (study PRJEB30188, sample SAMN05720168) | activated sludge metagenome | isolation source: Anaerobic digester | place: USA | collected 2015-01-07 ... | reverse complement strand
AGTAAATGCAACTTATGATAAGGTGGTGAGGAGTTTGTTCTTCTTCTGTATGGACCGTAACAACCAGTGGACTAAAAAGTTTTTTTTGTGTTAAACTTTAGCTATGAAGATTATTGGTAAATGGATTGCCACGGTTAGTTTGTGTTTGGCACTATTCTGTGTGTTTTTTCAATACGCCTATGCACAAGAAGGCGATAGTGGTTGGAAAATAGAGGAATTTAAGAGCAGTATTAACGTTAGCGAAGACGCAGTCCTCGATATTACAGAAACCTTATCTGTTGATTTTGGCACACAGCAAAAGCACGGTATTTATCGCTATATCCCTTTAAACTACTACAACAATAGTGGCCAGAGTTACAAGCTAAAAATGAAAGTTATTGCTGTAACTAACGCTAACGGCTCGCCACTGCCGTACGAATCAAGTGGCTGGTTCGGTAAAAAAACTATTAAAATTGGCGATCCCGATATCACTGTTTCCGGCAAACAAACTTATGTTATTAGGTACGAAATCAAAAGAGGAATTAGGTTTCTAGAAAATGATGAGCTTTACTGGAACGTAACGGGCAACGACTGGTCGGTGCCGATCGAGAGTGCGAGAGCGGAGGTTAATTTTCCCACCAGGGGAGGGGCGCTTAAAACATTGTGTTTTTCGGGCTTAGCTGGCTCTACAGAAAATAATTGCGTTGCCGAAACAGAAGGAGCAAGGGCACACTTCTTGGCGCAAGATCTTACCCCGGGCGAAGGATTAACAGTTGTCGCTGGTGCACCCAAGGGAACACTTGATCCTCCTAGTAAAGCAGCGCTAACCACCGGTTTTTTATTCGACAATATTAGTTATTTTATACTTGTTCTTACGCTGATTATTTTTTACTTTACATGGCGTGCGCACGGTCGAGATCCGCTTGTTAATAAGGCGGTGGCGCCTGAATTTGCTCCCCCCGACGACCTCACCCCATCGATGATGGGGGTGCTTAAGGACGAGCGTGTCGATATGCTCGATATTTCAGCAGGCATCATTCAACTTGCATCGCGTGGCTATATTACTATCCACGAACCAAAAAAAGGAAAAGACTATACCCTTAAAAGAGTGCCAAGTGCTACTAAGCCCCTCTCTGACTTTGAAAAAATGTTGCTTACGTCTGTGTTTAGCGACACGCAATCTAAAAAAATCAGCGAACTGAAAAATAATTTTTACGTTCACATCCCTGCCTTAAAAAGTGCCCTTTATAACGAGATTATGAATAAGGGATATTTTGAGGAAAACCCCAACTCCACCCGGGTACGTTATACCTTGCTTGCCCTTTTGTTGCCTATTGGAATGATGTTTTTGCTCGGGCTATTAACAGACAGTGTCACCGCAGCGATAATTTGTAGCATTGTTTTATCTCCTTTCGCACTATGGTTTGGCTTCTCTATGCCACGCAAAACTAAAGAGGGAGCAGAGGCGCTAAGGCAAACAAAGGGGTTTCGTATGTTTATTTATACCGCCGAAAGGTATCGCGCCCGCTTCGAAGAAGATAAAAATATTTTTTCAAAATATTTGCCTTATGCAATTGTTTTTGGCCTTACAGGAAAATGGGCGAAGGCCTTTAAGGGGCTCGATGTCAACCCGCCAGATTGGTATGTAGGGAGCCACCCTTTTGACACTATGGTCTTTGCCCACACCCTTTCGGGAATGAACGCGAATATGGGAGCAGCGCTAGCCTCGCACCCCCAAAGTAGTGATTCCTCTGGTTTCGGTGGCGGTTTTAGTGGTGGTGGCTTTGGCGGTGGTGGTGGCGGAAGCTGGTAATACTAAAGTATTTTTTATCATTTGGGCATAATAGAAGAGGGGTTAGCAATGTCGGAAAAAGCTTCACCACCTGTGCATAATGTAGCACAAGGCGAAGGTCCGCTAGCATCGCAAGCACAATCGTCATCAACAGTTCCAACCCATAAGGTGCGCATACGAACAGTTTACGCAGGGATATGTTATGTGTTGGCTGTTTTGCTGGTGTCGTTGTTAACGTACTTGTATGTTGCAAGACTTGTTTCGATAGTCTCGGTAATAGGGGCTATTGTGCTCGTTGTATTTACCTGTCTCGTGACCATAGCTTATTATTTGATACAAACGCGCTACACTGTAGTTAGTAGGAACGAATTATTTTGCCACCTTCGCAAACTCTTGCTATCTGTTATATTAATTAGCTCCTTAATTTGTATATCGATAATAGAATCTTTTTGGGTATGGTTTATGCTACATGCCGACTATGGTATTCCCCCCGAGGCTATACTTATACCACTGGTAGCAGTTATTGTTTCTTTAATCCTATTATTTTTCGCCTTCAAAAAAGCAAGGTCTTTAGCAAGGCAGATTCCCGCCGCACCAGGTAAAAAATTGGCAGGCGTTATGTTGCTTTTGCTGGTGCTGCCTGCCCTTGTAACGGCGATAACCTATAATCCAGTAAACAATCTGATACTAGAGAGGCAAAATCAAAGTTATACAAATAGTAAACTGTGGACCTTTGTCCCAACCTCTTCTACGCACCCACTTTCTTTAATGGATAGAATTGTTTTTCCTGGTGACGGCATCTGGTATTTTGACGAAAATAATCACGTTGCCTACTATGACTTTAAGCAAAAAACCAAAACCTTTATTAGTATAGTCCCTTATAGTTACGAAGCGTATAAAGGAGTGTCGGAAGAAATTTATGGTGATTATTTTATATTTCGCTTTACGGCATCCTCCAATATGGTGGGCGGACAAGAAGAATATACTGTTTTTAATAACAAGAGAAAGGGCACGGTAAGAGTTGTGATACCGCGACCTTCTCAGGTATATTATAGTAACGGCAACCGCCACACGGTTTTGCCAACCGATTCATACGCCTTGCTTTCGCGCGATCAGTTTAAAAACGGTAAGGATAAAGATACAATCCTGGTCGAGGTGCCAGTATCAATCAACCAGAGAGAGGGTTACAACCAATACATAGAGATTGACCTAATCAGTGGAAAAATAATCGAGATAGATGAACAAGGTTACAATGATGCCAAGCATCTCTATAATACGATTGATCGCCCGCTAAGTATCCACCGTAGATACGAGATTGATTACCCTGGTGGCAATGATTTTTATGTCATCGATAGAAAAACTGGCGCTAAGGTTAAACAACCAAGTCGCAGTGCGTATTGTAAAATCAGCGGAGGAGAGAATTATTTAATTTGCGACACAGAAGACCTAGAGTGGTGGCCAGATAAAAGCAAAAAAGGCTTTGTGTATTGGTCGTTATCCGAGCTTATGAAATAGTTTTCTAATAAAGGAGGAAGTTAGTAATGCCAGAGCAAGTGGTATCATCACATAATAAAATACAAAACAAAGACTTACCGGTGCCACAATCGTCATCAACAGTTCCAACCCATAAGGTGCGCATACGAACAGTTTACGCAGGGATATGTTATGTGTTGGCTGTTTTGCTGGTGTCGCTGTTAACGTATTCAAAGATTACGGAAATACAAATAGTAAAAAAGTGGAGTCGGGTATTAATAATAGATATTATCGTGCTGGTTGTGTTTGCTTGCCTGGTTACCACGGGTTATTATTTGGTGCGTACACGACATACTGTGGCTAGCAAACGCGATCTACTTCGCTACCTTCTTAAATTATTACCATTTGTTGCATTAATCGTTGCGCTTATTTACTCCTTAAGATTTTTCTTGCCTTTGTTTCTTTTACTCTTTAGCGATCACCTAGGTCTTGTTGACGTTGGTAGTCTTCTTATGAATTTTATAGCCGCTATCGTGCCTCTTGTTGGACTATCTTTGGTCTTTAGAAAAGCCCACCTCGTAGCTAAGCAAATTCCTGTTGCTCCCGGTGTCAGGCTCGGAGGAGTTATATTGCTTTTATTGATACTGCCTATTCTTGTAACGGTAGTCGGCTATAATTCGATCAAGAATTTTGTAGTAGGAGTTCATAACATAAGTTGCAAAAACAGTAAGTTGTGGACCTTTGTCCCAACCTCTTCTACGCACCCACTTTCTTTAATGGATAGAGTCGCTTTCCCTGATGACGGTATCTGGTATTTTGACGAAAATAACCACGTTGCCTACTATGACTTTAGGCGAAAAGAGAACACTTTTATTAGTGCGGCCTCTTATAATTACAAAACATATAAAGGGATGCTGGGAGAAATTTATGGTGATTATTTTGTATTTCGTTCAACAATGCCATCTGAGACAGCCGATAAAAAGGAGGAGTATATTATTCTTAACAAAAAAAGGACAGGTGGGGTGAGGGCCGCTATACCGCAACCTTCGCGGGTTTATGATCGCAGCGGTAATCGCTACACGATTCTACCGGGTGATATGTACAGCTTATCTTGGGCCCCCGGATACGTAAAAGTAAGAGACAAAGACACAATTCTAATACAAAAACTTGTGTCGATTAACCAGAGAAGTGATTATTATCAATATGTCGAAATGGATTTGATAAGCGGTAAGGTTACAGAGTTAGACAGGCAAAGCTTTGATAATGCTAGCACAATCATAAATTCTTTGTCGGATTATCCTCGTACTGCTCATCAATATGATATCGATCATGTTGCTAATGACACATTTTATTATGTCATCGATAGAAAAACTGGCGCTAAGGTTAAACAACCAAGCCGTAGTGCGTATTGTAAAATCAGCGGAGGAGAGAATTATTTAATTTGCGACACAGAAGACCTAGAGTGGTGGCCAGATAAAAGCAAAAAAGGCTTTGTGTATTGGTCGTTATCCGAGCTTATGGAATAGTTTTCTAATAAAGGAGGCATTAACAATGCCAAAAAAAGCTTCATCACCAACGTCTAAGCTAAAACACAATAAGCGTTTGTCAGCATCTTCTGCTGGCGAGGCACGCGTACGGGTGGTTTATGCGCGGCTATGTTATTTGCTAGCTGCCTTAATGGTGTCACTGTTTACGTATTTGTATGTTGCAGGGTATAGTTCAAAAATTCTAATAATGGTTGGTATTATTGCTCTTATTGCGTTTTCCTCTTTAGTAACTACTGCTCATTATCTAGTGCAAACACGGCATACTATAGCCAGTAGAATTGATCTATTTCGCCATCTTCGTAAATTGCTACCCCTTGCTGTATTGATTGGCGCTTTTATTTGCTTGTTAGCGGTTTTGCTGTTTGTGATACTATTAGGTTGTTCTAACCTCCACGCGGTTGCTTTTGAAGGTCTTTTGGGAGTATTTATAGTTGCTATTGCGTCTCTTGTTGGGCTATTTTTGGTCTCTAGAGAAGCTCGTCGCGTAGCTAAGCAAATTCCTGCTGTTCCTAGTATAAAGCTGGGAGGAACTATATTGTTTTTGCTAATCTTGCCCACTTATGCGACGACAGTAGCTTACAATATTGCAAAAGACCAAAAGATAGAAAAGCGAAACCAAAGTTATGTAAATAGTGGACTATGGACTTTTATTCCTGCCTCCTTGGTGTCTCCGTGGTATTTAGTAAATAAAGCCGATGGTATGTGGTACCTCGACGAAAATAGTCATATTGCCTATTATGATTTTGGTCAAAAAATTAACACTTTTATAAGCCAAAACCCCTACCTCTACAAAGAGTATCGCCTGGACTCAGGAAAGGTCTACGGCGATTATTTTATATTGCCATCTAAGAAAGAAGATGGAGAGGCAGAATACACTATTCTTAACAATAAAAAAACGGGCGCAATAAAGGTTACTATACCGCAACCTTCGCAGGTTTATGATCGCAACGGCAATCGCTACACGATTCTACCGGGTGATTCCTACGATGCATCTTCGAGCGATTACCTTAAGCAAGGAAAAAACGAAGATACGGTTTTGATGGGGATATATGTATCAATTAATCAAGGATATAGCCATTACCAATACATTGAAATTGACTTGGCTAGTGGGAAAATTAAAGAACTAGATAAGCAGAGTTACAATGATGCCGATTATTATTCCGGTGCGTCTAATGGTGCCGCGCCGGGCACTTCTCGCAGGTACCGTATTAATAGCAATTTTTACATTATTAACAACGAAACTGGCGCTAAGGTTAAACAACCAAGTCGCAGTGCGTATTGTAAAATCAGCGGAGGAGAGAATTATTTAATTTGCGACACAGAAGACCTAGAGTGGTGGCCAGATAAAAGCAAAAAAGGCTTTGTGTATTGGTCGTTATCCGAGCTTATAAAATAAATTTGTAGTAGATATTAAAAGAGAAGATAATGCTGTTCGAGCGAGAGCGAGAACTTTTTACTGTTCGAACGCAGTGAGAACTATTACGCTAGTCCTAGTATCAGCGTCTAGTAGTTCTCGGTGAGTACACCTCGAACGATAAGAATGGCGACCGTGGCACCTGTTACTGTTCGAGCGGAAGCGAGAACCCCGCCAGAGAATCGGACGGGGCAAGCTACAGCGCGAGGTGTAGTATCAACGTCTGATAGTTCTCGGGCAGTAGCCCTCGAACGGTAAAAGCGATTCTCTCGTCTGCCCATAAAAGTAACGGGTGTAAAATATTGATTAAATCCTATTTTACAGGTACAATAATATCGTACAGTGGCATACTAAATTGGCGTTTACGTTTCTGTGTGCCTGTAGCTCAGTGGATAGAGCGTCAGCTTGCGGAGCTGAAGGTCGCAGGTTCAAATCCTGCCAGGCACGCCACCTTTTAAAATAGTTTAGTAGTTTTATAAATAATCTATGAGCCTTAAACGGAAAATTGCTTACAATACGGCGGCACAGATCGTCGGCCGCGCTGTGAATACCGTTATTTCCATTGTGGCAATTGGCATCCTAACTCGCTACCTCGGTGTTGCCGGCTTCGGCAATTACACAACAGTTTTTGCCTTTGTCGGCCTTTTCAGTACCTTCGCCGATTTTGGCTTTATGCTTATCCTTTTGCGCGAACTAGGGGCAAAAAAAGTTTCACCAGAAAAGGCGGCAGGCAATGTTTTAAGTATTAGAACTATTTTTGCTCTTGTTGTTTATGCTTTATGTTTTGCGGTGGGTTGGTTACTAGATTATCCTCTGGTTGTTAATCTTGGTATCGGCATTATTGCCCTTTCTATGCTATGGGGGACCATACAGGGAACGGTCGTTGCTGTTTTGCAAGCCAATCTTAAGGCCGACAGAGCGGTGCTGGGTGATGTTGCTTCCCGTCTTACTACTCTTGGTTTAATAATTCTCTTTTCACGCCTCCAATACGGTCTTTTAGCGCTTCTTTCTGCTTACCCCGTAGGTGCTTTTGTCGGTCTTGTTATTAATACCTTTTATGCTAATCAATGTGTCAAGCTTCGCTTTAAGTTCGACAAGCAATATTGGCGCTATCTCTGGCAACAGAGTTGGCCGGTGGGATTAGCGAGTATTTTAGCGATAGTGTATTTTAAGATTGATTCAGTGATGTTGAGTGTAATGAAGACACAGGTCGATATTGGTATCTACGGTGCGCCCTACAAAATATACGAAGTCCTTTTGGCTCTCCCCGCATTATTTATTGGAATAATTTTCCCAATAATGTCGGGTTACCTTGCGCAAAAAAAGCTCGAAAAATTTTGCGGTGCTATGCAAAAATCGTTCGATTTTATGATGCTTCTTTCGGTGCCACTAATGGTTGGTGCTATTACCTTGGCAAGGCCAATAATCAATATTGTTGCCGGCAGCGAATTTATTCGCACAAGTACATTTAGTATCGCAGGTTATCCGATGACAGCGGTGAGTACATTGCAGGTTCTTGCGGTCACAATAATCTTAACTTACCTCACAAGCATATTTAATAATATGATTATCGCTGCTGGCAAACAGCGCGCTTTGCTTTTACCAAACCTTTGTTTTATGTTACTCAACATTGTCTTAAACCTCTTGCTTATTCCAAGATTTAGCTACATTGGTGCTGCGGTGGCAACTATTATTACGGAACTATGTGTTCTTCTTGTTAACCGCCATCTTTTGCATAACTTCATCGATTTTCGCTTGAACGGGTCGGCGAGCGCAAAAGCGATAGTGGGTGGTATTATAATGGCTTTGGCAATCCTGCCACTACGTAACACATTCATTGTATTGCCTATGCTGGTAGGTAGCCTTGTGTACTTTGTGGTCGTGGTTGCAACAAAAGCGGTAAGCAAAGAAATGTTAAGAGAAATAATTAAAGGGGAAACAAAAGCCTCTTAATGTATTTTGGAGTAAATTATTATGGTAATCGGCATAGATGGGACAAGGGGTATCAACGAAAAAGCGGGTATCGGGCGCTACACGAAAAACTTAGTAGCTTATATGGCGCAATATCCCAACGTCGATGTCCGTTTTTTCTTTACTTTTATGCGGGGAGCAAAAAGCAAGCTTAAAGAAATTAAAAGCATTACCGGTACGCGTCCTTTTACCACCAAAAGAGTACCCGGTGAATTCAAAAACTCACTCTGGGGTGGCCCCATTTCTTGGCCCGATTTATTTATGCCCCAAGTTGATCTTTGGCATGCGCCCAGTATTTGGGAGGCGCCCTTAGCTACAAAAAAACCACTTGTTTTAACTATCCACGATATGACATCTTTTTTGTTTCCACAGTTGCGCGGGAAAAAAGTGTCGGGCAACCAAAATAGGCGCACAATAAAAGCAATTCGCCGCGCCGATCATATTATTGCTGTCTCCAAAGCAACGAAAGACGATATCGTCAAATATTTGCCAGAAGCAAAAAACAAAATTACTGTTGTTCACTTGGGTTTAGACCCTATATTTCGTACTCTTAACTACATTAAAAGAGATAAAATAATATTGGCGGTGGGAACAATTGAACCAAGAAAAAACCTAAAACTTCTTTTCGATGCTTTTTTAAGGTTGCCACAAGAGTTGCAAGACGAATATGAAATATGGGTGGTTGGCGCCAAAGGGTGGAACGATGGGGCGATTTTCTCCCATGCCAAAAAGATGGGCAAAAAAGTAAAGTTTTGGGGCTATGTAAGCGACAAAAAACTGGTAGAAATTATGAACCATGCAGAGATATTTGCTTTTCCCTCTCTTTACGAAGGTTTTGGTCTTCCTTTAATAGAGGCAATGGCCTGTGGTTTGCCCGTAATTACTAACAATATATCTAGTATGCCGGAGGTGGCCCATGGGGCGGCAATGGTTATGCCTCCTAATGTTGTGCCTTGGGCGGCGGGTCTAAAAAGGCTCATCACCGATAAGGCAAGTCGCAACGTTTTAAGGGTAAAGGGGCTGGGCAGGGCAAAAGAATTTAGTTGGAAAAAAACAGTTAAAGAAACCGCCGCGGTGTACAATAAAGTCGTTCCGTTAGCAAACTAGCAAGTTTTCGTGATACAGTAAAAAGTAAGCAACAAAAGAGGTATGGTGGCAAAAATAGGTATCGACATACAGACAACCTTAGGGCAAAAAACCGGTTTTGGTTTTTATGTTTCTAATCTTACCGAGCAACTAAAAAAAATTGATAAAAAAAACAAATACGCTTTTTTTAAGCCAGCGGAGGAGCGTGACTTTAATGCGCCGCGCCGTTTTTTGTGGGACCAGTTTAAACTTCCTCGTCTTGCTCGTGCCGCGCACGTCGATCTTTTGCATCAACCAGCTTTTTCTGCCCCTATCTTCTTTAAGGGTAAAACAGTAGTTACCGTACACGATATTATTGCTATTTTGTTTGGCAGCGATATTCCCTTTTACTCAAGGCAATATTTTGCACGGTGGATGCCTTTCTCTTATCGTTTTGCCGATAAAATTATTTGTGTTTCCGAGCATACAAAGCAGGATCTTATCAAACACCTTGGGGTGCCAGAGGAAAAAATGGTGGTTATCCCCGAGGCGGCAGGAAGTCGGTTTAAGCCCATCAAAGACCGACGAAAAATTGATAAGATTCTCGATAAATACTATATCGACGGGCGCTATATATTGCATATTGGCACTCTTAATCCCCGTAAAAATCTTGAGTTTTTGATTCGTGTTTTTAACCGTATTCATAAAATGATGCCCGATATAAAACTCGTTATTACGGGTAAAAAGGGATGGTATTATGAAAATCTTTTTGAGGCGGTGCGCCACTTAGGGCTCGAGAAGTTTATTATCTTTACTGGCTATATAGAAGACGAAGAGGCACCTTATTTGTATAACGGGGCCGATGTTTATGCTTTTCCTTCTATATACGAAGGCTTTGGTTTGCCTCCTCTGGAGGCGATGAGTTGCGGTACACCTGTTGTGGCAAGTAACACATCGAGTATTCCCGAAGTTGTAGGAGACGCGGGTGTACTTTTGTCGCCTAAAGATGTTGAAAGCTGGGTCAAGGCGATTTTGCGTATTTTGCGCGACAAGCCATTGCGCGAAAAAATGACAACCGCTTCTCTAAAACAAGCGAAAAAGTTTAGTTGGCGCAAAACTGCTCGCCAAACGGTAGAGGTGTACGAGGAGGTTCTTCGTGGCTAGCAAACCTGTGTTGGCGTTTGTTACCGAGGCAATAAGGCGCGATATTCACGAGCCACTGCGTCATTTTAAGGATTTTGAAATAGTGCACTTTTATTTTAAGGCGCCCTACGGTGATATCGGTACCAAAGAACTCGAGGGTGGCGCGGTACGCGCTATTAAATTCGACAATGCTCGCCACCTATACCGTAAGCTAACACGCCTTGCTCCCGCGGTTATTCAGGGTGCCGAGCCGTATGCCTCAAAAAAAGCACTTATTTTTTCTTTCGCCGCACAAAAGGCGGCACGCAAGGTGGGGGCAAAATTTATTTTTCCTATGCTCGAAAATCGCCCTCCCCATACCCGCTTTGGTGTTTTGTCGCCCCTTGTTAAACTTATTCTCCGGCTTTATTGCAAAAAAACAGATTTAATTTTTGTTCTCAACAAAGGCGCGCAGAAAAATCTCCTCGATGTCGGCGTAGAAAAGAAAAAAATAGTTCGTGCTTTGTGGGGTGTCTGGGGGGTAGATACCGAACTTTTCTCTCCCCAAAAAAACGGTAAAGAGCCAAAATGGCAGATACCTGTTATTTTATATGTCGGCCGTTTAGTGGAGGAAAAGGGTATTGCCGACATCCTTAATGCCTATGAAAAAGTTATCGATATTACGCCGGCACACTTGGTCTTTGTGGGCACAGGTCCTATGGAGTGCGAAGTCGAAAAATATCGTGCCGGCAATAGAAAAAAAGGAAAAATAACTCTACTTGGCTTGCGCCAACAGACAGACCTACCTCCGCTTTTTAGAGCGGCGACGGTAAGTGTTTATCCTTCTCGCACCGTGCCGAAATGGGAAGAGCAGGTAGGAACAGTCAACCTGCAAGCGTTGGCGTGTGGCACCCCCGTTGTTTCCGCCCAAAGTGGCGCAATACCAGAGTATATCATCAACGGGAAAATCGGCCTCCTTGTTCCCGAAAAAGACCCGAGTGCCTTGGCAAAAAGTCTTTTAAC
>ERZ795059.5579-NODE-5579-length-11390-cov-8.677724_pt1 | contig 11390 bp, 17 predicted proteins | sample MGYA00375143_ERZ795059 | MGnify/ENA primary metagenome ERZ795059 (study PRJEB30188, sample SAMN05720168) | activated sludge metagenome | isolation source: Anaerobic digester | place: USA | collected 2015-01-07 ... | reverse complement strand
CCAAGGCGAGGACCGCATGACCAAGAAAATGATCTGTGTTTAGCGCAAGGTGAGGTCAAGGCGGGTTTTGGCGGGGCAGGATATATTCTGCAGCCTTTGTGGTATACTTTCACCAAGATGATTCGAGCGCAGGAATAGCCTATGCAGCATATTGTCGGCATAGCCCAGATGAAAGTGTCGAAGAACCCCCAGGACATCCTGGTGACGTATTCGCTGGGGTCGTCCCTTGGCGTGGCGCTGTATGATCCACAGGCGCACATTGGCGGGTTAATTCATTGCATGCTGCCCCTCTCGAAAGCGGCGGATGTATTACGGGCGCAGCAGCATCCCTGTATGTTCGCGGACCTGGGCATCCCGCGTTTGTTGCAAACGATGACGGGCCTGGGGGCGGATCGCCAGCGCATCGTGACACGGGTCGCGGGGGCGGCCTGCCTTCTGGATGACAACCACTTGTTCCGGATTGGCAAGCGCAATTATGTGGTGTTCCGCAAAATGCTATGGTGGAACAGTCTATATCTGTCTGCGGAACATGTCGGCGGAACCCAGGCGCGGACCTTGTCGTTGCATATCGGGACAGGCCAAGTCATGATCCGATCAGGAGGAAAAGAATTTGCCTTGGAATAGACGAAAAAGCTCCTTGATGGTCTGGAGATAGTGCGCATGAGCCAACGGAAAGAGATTCTTGAGAAGGTGGCGGCCATTCCGGCGCTGCCCGTGGCGGCGGCACAGGTAATCCATCTGATTTATACGCAGGAAGCGGGCGTGGCGGAAATCATGAAGGCCATCGAATATGACGCGGGCTTGACCACTGATGTGTTGCGGCTGGCGAATTCGGCCTATTTCGCGGGCCCGCGCACCATCAGCACGCTTCGGGACGCCGGCGTGATTCTGGGGGCTGCGCGCATTTTGCAGATGGTGATGGCTTCCGCGATCTTCCCGCTGGCCAGCAAGCCTATTCAAGGGTACGGTTTGCCCGCTGGCCAGCTTATTGATCATCTGGTGGCCGTAGGCATCGGTTCGGAACAACTCGCGAAGGAACTTCATTTCAATGCGCCGCAATATACCTTCACGGCGGGGCTTCTTCATGACATCGGAAAAGTGGTCCTGGGTACGTTCATAGAGGTGGATGCCGAACCCATTCTCCAGCAGGCCTATGAAGAGAAACTTTCTTTCGAAATGGCCGAACGCGCCGTTCTGGGCATCGACCATGCCGAAGTGGGCGCGGTCCTGCTCGAATCGTGGCACCTCCCCCGGGAAATTGTGACACCGGTGCGCTGGCATCATCAACCGGATGACGCCGGTGAGAACTTTTTAGTCGCGGATTTGGTTCATGCCGCGGACACGTTAAGCCTTCAGTGCGGTCTGGGCGTGGGTATCGACGGGTTGAATTACCATGTATCGCCCTCAGCCGTGGCCCGGCTCAATTTGAAAACCGCCGTGGCGGAACGGGTCACGTGCGTCATGCTGAGTGAAATGCAATCCATCCGCCAACAACGCGGCGCATAGGACGGAGGCGGCTGTTATGGCCTATACCATTCTCATTGTGGACGATTCGGAAACCGCCCGTGCGGCGCTGGCCAAGGCCTTATCCATTGCCCAGACGCCCGTGCGGGAGTTTTATCAAGCAGCGGATGGTCAGGCCGCATTGGCGCTTCTGGAAGACAAACAGGTGGACATTGTCTTCCTGAATCTCTCCATGCCGGGCATGAATGGCTTGGATATGCTGAATCGAATGAAGGAACGCGGCCTGCTGGACACGGTCCCTGTCGTGGTGGTCTCCGCCGACGGCAGTGAAACACGCATTACAGAACTGGCGGAACTCGGTATCCGGGGGCATGTCCGGAAACCATATACTCCCGAACGTCTCAAGGCCAGGGTGGACAAGCTTCTGGGAGCCATGCATGAGCAATGAACTGAACCAAGCAAAACACGTGTTCTCCCGGGTGGCAGAGGACTTGGTCTTTATGTTCTCCGAGGAATGGGACGAGGAAGACCGGCCCGCAACGGAAGAGGCCTTTGTGCTGGCCCGGATACGGTTCACCGGACCGTTCAACGGGGCCTTGTCGCTTGCGGCCCCGGAATCCCTCTGCAAACAAGTGAAAGAAAACATGCTCGGCGCCAGACTGGAAGAAGGCATTGGGGGAAAATACCTCCATGACGCCTTTGGCGAACTCCTCAATGTCACCTGTGGCCATCTGCTGACGGCCCTCGCAGGCGATGATCCTGTATTTAACCTCGCGCCCCCGGAAATCGTGGTTCTGGATCGCACGGGCTGGGAAAAATTTAAATCCATGCCGGGGATAACAGCCCTCCTTCTAGAAGACATGCCGGTACTGCTCCATTTCGAACAAAAGGGGTGATTCCAGGGGATGAAAATTTTGGGGAAACTTCTTTGACAGGCCCTAATATGTATGCTAAAGTATGGGGGCTTTTTCCCCGCCGGGATGTTGAGCCGGCCGCGTGAACAAGCGCGGCTCGGCGGTTCGGCGGAGAGAAAAAGTGGACTGGTTTTTTTCAACCCCAACTGGAGGGAGACGCAACAATGGCTGATGTAGCGGGATTCTTCAATGCGGTGCCTGAAAAGGTAGACAAAAGCAAGGTTGGCAGCATGAACGCTGTGTATCAGTTTGAAATCACCGGTGAAGGCGGTGGTGACTGGTATGTAACCCTGGCGAGCGGCGACGTGTCCGTGGCCCAAGGGAAAGCGGAAAAACCGAGCATCACGCTCACCATGGATGCCAACAACTTCATGGACTTGATCGCTGGCAAACTGAACGGCCAGACAGCGTTCCTGACCGGCAAACTGAAGATCAAGGGCGATATGACCCTGGCCATGAAACTCCAGAGCGTGTTCGCGCTGGGTTAAGCTGGAATTTCGGGAGGGATGCCGCGGGGGTGTCCCTCCCGTATTGTTTTTGCATGCGTTACCATGCCTTGTACTTGGCGGCCATCTTGGCCGTATTCCTTGGGGGGTGTGCGCCAAAGCCCGCACCGGCACACGGCATAATGAATCTCACCATCTCTTCTCCTGAAGGAATTGTATTGCATGCCACGCTCTTTCAACCCGCCAATGAGAATCCTCCCGGTATTTTATTAGTGTCTCCCCCCGGACGGGATCGCCATGTTTGGGACGCAGCGGCAGAACGGCTCCGCACGGAACATACTATGTCCCTTACATTCGAACTTCCTCATGAAATCGAGAATGATGGTGACCGCGTGAGAGGGGCTCTGACGTCCGCCAAGAAGGTCTTGTTGGATCATGGGGCTGATTCCGGAAACCTGGCAATAGCAGGAGAAGACTTCGGCGCCAATCTCGCAGTGCAGTATGCGCTGCATGATCCCGCTATGCAGGCAATAGCACTTATTTCGCCGAACGCGGTCCAACAGGCCGCGGAGGTAACATCCGCCATAGCGAAGCTTAAGGAGCGGCCTATTTTTCTCATGGCGGCGGAAGGCGATACGGTATCCGCGGCACTGGCGGCATCCCTCAAGGCGTCCGCCAAAGGATTCTGTGAATTGCGAATGTATCCCGGCACAGCGAATGGCGCGGATCTCTTCGTCTCATCCGTCGATGCACTGGAACAGTTTCTTCAATGGATAAGCCTCGTAGTGGGGCGCCAGGGTTCAGAAGGTGAACGCGGCGATGGCCAGCATGACCAGCCCGCACAGCAGCTTGGCCAGTAATCCCCCCACTTTGCCCAAGGCCGCGCCCACACCAGTCCAGAGAGCCTCCCCCGCGGCCTTTTCGTGTTTCACGTATTCGTAAAACGCTGCCGCCAGAAACGCACCGGCGCACGCGCCAATCAAGGTGCCGATGATGGGAAACCAGGGCGTGCCTGCAATAGCGCCTGCGAAGCATCCTATGAGAGCGGCCACCATGGCGCCGCGGCTTCCTCCGAATTTCCGCGCCCCTACACCCGCCACCAGAAATTCAAGGATTTCCCCCGCCACGGCAACAAGCGTAAGAAACACCAACGGCCAAACGCCAAAATGCTCAAAGCGGGTTACGGCCCAGGCAATGCCCACCGCACCCAGAATGATCCAGTTGCCAAATAATCCCACGACATCGAGCAGCAAGCCGATGAGCACGGCTAATCCGAAAATGGTCCAGCCTGTTATCGCCAATAGAGTTCCCAAGTCGTTTCCTTTCTTGGCCCCCGAGGTTATGGTTCCTGCGTTTCCGAGGCGGCGGAGGTGCTGAATTTAACATCCACCACGCGGCCCTTGAACACATCCAGGATCTTCGACACCTGCGGATTTTCCATTACATTGCGCACATCGTCGGGATTCGCCGACGCATAGCGGGGCAACGAATCTTCAACCGTTTGGGGCACGGGGAGGGTATGAACCGTATCGCCTATCTCCGTCCGGAAAGTAGTCAGATTTTCCGTTATTTCCACCAGAGCCGTTTCCAGAGCGCGGCGGTTTTCTGCCTTTTCAACAATAGCCCGCGCCTGTTTGTGGCCGGCGTCAAACCGCAACACCACCGTGTTCCCTTCAATGCCTCCGAATACGGCCTGGTTTAACCAAACCCCCAAATTGAGATTTGCGCGGCCCGCCCGAAGCATAATGTTGGGCCAATGCCGGGGGAACGTATCGGGGGTAAGGGTGACACGCCGTATTTTCGCCGGAGCAGTGGATGCTTCCGCCACGCTCGTTACGGCTTCACGAGCGTGGCCCGCGGAGGGTCCGAAGGCTCAGGGGGAACCACGGCGGTTCCGAAGGATTCGAGCAGAAGCAGCTTTTCAAGCACGGTATCCACGGACAACTCAACCCCCACTTTGGAAATGCGAATCAGCAGGGATTCAAGCGCGATGCGCTGGGCCAATTGCGAGTCAAAGCCGCTGGTCAGCGTGGCAAACTGCTCCACGAGCCGGATGAGATTCGTGAGTGTATACCGTTGTGCGCGTTGCTGCGCTTCGTTCTGTTCTTCTTCCGGCAGATGCAGCAGATCCGCGCCCTGGGCCGTTTTGATCACAAGGAGATTGCGGTAATAGCGGAGGATTTCCTGCACAAACTGGGAAAGATCTTTTCCGCTGCTGACCACATCCTCGACCAGGGCCAGCAACCGCCCGATATCCTTGTTCAGGATGGCGTCACAGAGGGTGTGCATCACTTTCCAGTCAACAAGCCCCAGCACGTCGAATACATCCTGAAAGGTAATCTCTTTGTCGCAATAGGAGATGAGTTGATCGAGAATGCTTTCCGCATCACGCACGCCGCCCTCCGCGGCGCGGGCAATGGCGTACAGGGCTTCATCGCTGGCCTGAATGCTTTCCTGCCGGAGAATCTTGCGCAGAAGTTCCACAATGGCGGGGATGGGTACGCGCCGGAAATCATAGCGCTGGCATCGCGAGATGATGGTGGCCGGAATCTTATGCGCTTCCGTGGTGGCCAGCACGAAAATGGCGTGGGGCGGCGGTTCCTCCAGTGTTTTCAACAGCGCGTTGAACGCCGAGGTGGAAAGCTGATGCACTTCATCGATGATATATACTTTGTACCGCCCGGAAGAGGGCACCATGCGGATATTTTCGCGGATCTCCCGGACATCTTCCACTTTGTTGTTGGAGGCGCCGTCGATTTCTATGACATCAATGCTGGATCCTTCGCCGATGGCCCGGCAGTTCTCACAGGTTCCGCAGGGCGTTACCGTGGGCTCCTTGTAGGAGAGGCAGTTGAGGGCCTTCGCCAGAATCCGCGCCGTGGTGGTCTTTCCGATCCCCCGTGAGCCGATAAACAGAAACGCATGATGAATGCGCCCGGACGAGATGGCGTTTTTCAAGGTGCGGGAAATGTGTTCCTGCCCCACTACATCCTCGAACTGTTGAGGACGCCATTTCCGCGCCAGCACCAGATATCGTTGATCCGCCATACAACCTTTCCTGCGCCACAGTATAAAAAACAGCTCGCGCACCCATCTCCGAACTCGTGCCCAGAACGGCCTCAGGAGCCGTTAGCTCGGGCCAGGCACTCCCGCAGCACACGGGAATTTCCAACTACGGTTGCTTCTGTCACGACCTGGCCGGGTTTGTCAGCATCCCGTTGAGCAGGACCCAACCGTCAACACCACGTGCCCCGCGCCTGACTAAAGAGCAAGAGGCCCTCGGATGGGAATTCGACCTCGCTAAAGCGGATTGCGAGCCACAGGACGCCGCTACTTTCCCGTCTAGCGCGAGCCAAACTCAGGGCAATATTTTGCCGTAGCGGGCACTGTACCATAGGAAGGGAAAACCTGTCAAAAAGCAGACGGCCCGGAACATACCATTCCGGGCCGGTGAGAACAACGCAGGGCGTGATTATTTCTTGCCGACAATCGCGTCCTTCGCCTGCTTCGCAATACGGAATTTCAACACTCTCTTCGCCGGGATCACAATTTGTGCACCCGTTGCCGGGTTGCGGCCCATCCGCTTCTTGCGGTTGACAACCACAAGTTTGCCCAGCCCCGGAACCGTGAAGCCGTTCACGGCTTGTGCATACGCCAATTCGACCAGCGCCGCCAGCACTTTGCCGACGTCTTTCTTGGTCAATCCGGCTTCCGCCGCCAACACTTCCACAATCTTCCCCTTCGTCAAGGGTTTGTCTCCGGGTTTGGCCTTCTTAATCGCCATCGTTTTCTTCCTCCGTTCGTTGGTTGGTTCCCCACCACAGGCGCCTCCGCCCCAAGCGAAACGTTGCAACGGGCAACGCTCCATACCGCGCGGCGCGCCACTTTCTCGCCAGGCTATAGATACCTTTTTCCGACAGCCCTTTGATAGAAAAGGCATAGCGTGTAAATAGCAATTTGTCAAGCCCTATTTTCAAGGCGATCTGAAGATCATGGCGGAAAAACCCTTTATTTTACGCAAAATCTGGGCCTCAACACCGGCCTCGAAATCCCCATGCCCATATAACTTCTTGATAATAAACAAGATAGACCTGCCAGAAAAATGACGGAAAACATGCCTGCGGAAAAATTCCGCTGGGCCAACCGCTGTCACCCTATTATCCCGGTACTACAGCAGAACCCTCGCTTTTTTAAAGAAAAAATCTGCACGCGTGCGTAAATTTTCATTCCAAGAGGATATCGGTATTCGCTACAAGAACGCGGAAAACAACCAGCTACTTGTTTCCCGGCGAGAAGCTTGGCACAATGGTTGAGCGCCTGGACAGTGGATGCCGGGCATTGAATGTCAGGCCAGAATTGGAGAATGAATTATGCTTCAGGAACGCCGGAAGACGGTGCGCCGCCAGGCGGACCGCGATATGATGCAAAAATTACAAGAAGCGCGGCGGGGAGAGGATGCTTCCCGCGAAGAGCGGCATCGGCGCCGCCGTGCGATCCGGCACACCTGCAAAGTAAATATGGGCCTTCGTATTAAGCACAGCACCGGACAATCTGACACCTGGTCGGAAACGGAACATCCCATTGCAGGTAGAATTTTGGATCTCAGCTTGGATGGATGTTCTATCTTCAGCGGCATTCAACTCGATATCGGCCAGGACATGAATCTCGTTATTGAAGTGCGAAACGGCAGGAAAATTCAGGCCGCGGGAATCGTGCGCTGGACAAAGTACGTCCGGGAACATGCGGGATTTGCCTCAGGGCTTCAGTTTACGGCGATTAGCCCGAAGGATCGGCAGACGGTGGATGCGTTTTTGAAAGAACTGGACGAAAACATCGGCTTGTAATGCAACGAGAACTACCGGCCTTTGCCGGTAGAGAAAGAGGCCGACATGAAAAGCGTGTTCGTGATTACGATGTGGTCGGGGGGGCGGCCCGCGAAAAAATGGAAGTCGGAAAAGCAACCTGAACTTCTCCCCCAGGGCACAGGAGTTTCGTTTACCTGCCTGGAAACCAAATTGCCCGTCCAGATCATCGGCAGCATATCCGTCGAAGAATATGAATCGGGAAAGGAAGAAATCCAGGGAGGCTTCTATCACACCTCCGATCAAAAAGAAGAAGACGAATCAACGTTTTTTCCGGAACCCACCAACATCCAGCGGATTTTTTAACCCCGGCATACTCACACCATGAGCAATTGCACAGACAACAAGATTCACGTTTCTCTCATTTAAGGACATGCACGGCAATTTCCGGGGGCGCGAAAAAACGGAGGGGCGCAATACAAGAACCGGTTCCCCGCGAGGTGTATCCGCGCAAAGCCTGATACCGCCAGGAACCATAATTCATGTAGCGCGGATGACTCGCGTTATGCAGGATGGCGATGCCGCCCGGTAAACTGATCTGGCCGCCGTGAGTATGACCGCATAAGAGCACCGTAACGCCCGCCGCATTGGCTTCGGCAAAGATTTCGGCGGAATGAGCGAGAAGAATTGTTGCGCTGTTTCTTGGAATGCCATCAATCGCTTTGGCGATGTTATCCGTCTGAAAAAGATGCGGATCGTCAATGCCGGCCAGGTAAATCTCTTTCTCTTCACGCCCGATCACAACCCGCTCATTCATCAACACACGAACGCCCATCGCTTCAAGTTCCGGGAGGATCTCTATACGGTCATGATTTCCTAACACCGCGAAGATAGGGGAGTGAATGCACTGGACAAGCCGGCGCATTTCGCCCATCGCTATCGCGGGATCTTGCATGGTTACCGAACAGAAATCGCCGGTGATCACGCAAAGGTCGTACGAGAGGGGTTTTACATGGTTCCAGATCGCCTCGGCGATGTCTGGATGCAAATCCAGATGAAGATCGCTCAAATGCAGGATGCGATAACCCTTAAACGAAGAGGGGAGATTGGGCACGGTCAGCGCGTGTTCATGCACTTCAATGGCGCAGGCATTGCGCAGGCCACGGCTATACAGGCCCAGCAGTTTGAAAACGATGGTGACCATCCGCCGGAGGATCTTGGCATTTTCCGGATGAAAATAGGTGCGGCCAGAGCCAAAGGTCTCATTGGCATGGTATAGTTGCAGATCCACCCGCCGGGAATACAGATCTATTCCCACCCGCTGAATCAGTATTTGCTCACCGGCATCCATGCTGGCCGGGAATCAGGCTTCTGCCGCGCCTTCGCCCAACAGCGTCATGCGGCGCGAAAGCTCGCGCAGATAGGCGTCATCCCCACCCGGAAATTCCTCCGTCCCGAAGCCCTCGTACCCAATTTCATCCAAAGCCTTGCGGACCGCGGGCCAGTTCACATCCCCTTCGTAAGGAAGCTTGCACCATTGGAATCCATTCCGCTTGAAATCCTTGATGTGCAGTTTGACAATGCGTTTGCCGATCGTGCGAATCCAGTCTTCAGGATATCCGAAAATGACCATGTTGCCTACGTCGATATAGGCGCGGATCCACGGGCTGTTAAATTCATCCACATAGCGCGCAAATTCCAACGGGCTTAGCAGGAATTTATTCCAGACATTTTCCACTGCGATCACCACCTTAAGTTCTGCCGCCAGCGGGATTAAATCACGGATATTCTTTTGGGAACGTTCCCAGGCTTCGCCATACCCCACCGTATCATTGACCACGGCAGGCACCAGCAGTACGGCATCTGCGCCAACCGCTTGCGCAGTGCGCAGGGCTTGCTCGATCTCTTTCTTGCCTTTGGCCACCGTGGCGGGATCAGAATGCGACATGGGCGCTCCCCAACCGCCGTATATCACGGAATGCAACCGGATGCCCGCGCCGTTCGCAGCCTCCGCCATCCGTTTGGCCGCGTCCAGGTCTTCCAGCGGCGGTATTTCAACGCCGTCGAAACCAATCTCCTTGGCATACTTAAATTTTTCGAGATCGGGACGATCCCCGGAGAGATGACCCAATTGCACCCCTTTCAGCAAAGGTTTATACGCAGGATCCGCCGCGCGCGCGGATAATGTGGCCCCGGCTGCGACGCTTGCCGCCGCCGTAATGAGAAATGATCGCCGGTTGATTCCCTGTGCGCTCATACACTGACTCCTTCTCCTTGGGTTACATTCTATTGTGGCTCATATTCAGGAGAGTATAGTGTGCTGAGCAAATACGCAGATGTCAACTTACAGGCGGGTGTTTCAAATAGAGAGAAGGAGTAAATCACCGATAAGGGATTTACAACATGCGCCTTATCGAGCCCAAAGGAAAGCTGTTTTAAAAAAATTCAGAGTGAGACTGAAACAGAGTATAGCGGCGGAACCGTTACCCGAATACCGCCTTAAAATACTCTTTATTGTCTATCATCCGAAGATCGGTATTCAGGAAGGAGTCTAATTCGGTCTGAGATATAGGAGCCTTGGGCGGACTGTCCAGCAGAGGAGCCGGTTCCGATTCCCCTTTCGGAGGATCGGGGAATAACAAGTCCGGATCATCTTCCTTCTCATCAAACATCTGCTCAACCCGATCATGTAAAAATAATCCCAGCACTTCCAGGAGGTGTTCCCGCTTTTCATCCACTTTCCCCCGAAGCATGATATCCTTGTCGAGCGGGAGCACATTCCCGCAAAAAATCGCCACCATCCCCTGGCATTCCGGGCAAGGTCCGATGATAATAGCTCCCAAAGGCGGTAAAACAATTTTTCCTTGTGCACCGCAGTGTGGGCACTTAACCTCTATTACCGATAACATCATTATGACTCCTCAGCGTATTAACTGCCTCGACTATAGTATATCATCAAATCCCGAAAAACACAAAATAGCTGAAAATTATCAATTTTCGAACTTTGGGACAAAAAGAAAGCTCATAATTGATAAACACTCTTATCATCAATAAGATTCCTTTGGGCAGTAACTGATCCAAACCATACAGTGCAAAGACGTTAAAAAATCGCCGCACAACAACATAACCCATTTCAAGAGCCGGACGCGTCCACATTGGGATAAATTGAATGAAAGAGGTTTGTGCGGTACACTGAGCGCTGTTTTGTGCAAAGGTACGGATAAGGGAGCTCAGGGCAGTGTCAACATCCATAGTAGAGGAAAATCGTGTAGAAACGCTGGAACCTTCTTTGCCGCAGTGGCAACGCATTGGTCTGGTGGTCATCGTGCTGCTGCTTTCTATTTTAACCGTGGTGATGACATTTCAGCATGTAATACGAACTGATCCGTCGCAACTGGCCGGGAAATATGACATTTACCGGTATTACGGCCCATCAAATTATTTCCTGGATTGCAGGTTGCACAACGGGGAACTCCCCTTGTGGAACCCAATGACATTTTGCGGGATCCCGCATGCGGCGAATCCGCAGTCCTTTGTATTTTATCCGCCTAACCTGATCCGCAGTCTGCTGAACTTCCGGCCCAGCCCGTACTCCACGCAGGCGGGATGGGTGATCATGATCGGTCTTCATCTAATCTTCGCCTTCATATGCGCATTCCTATTCAGCCGGGAACATAAGCTGAGCGTGCCCGCATCGCTGGTTGTGGCGGCGTCATTCAAGATCGGAAGAGCACACGTCTGAACTCCAGTCACACCATCCAATC
>ERZ795059.5578-NODE-5578-length-11390-cov-87.749096_pt1 | contig 11390 bp, 7 predicted proteins | sample MGYA00375143_ERZ795059 | MGnify/ENA primary metagenome ERZ795059 (study PRJEB30188, sample SAMN05720168) | activated sludge metagenome | isolation source: Anaerobic digester | place: USA | collected 2015-01-07 ... | reverse complement strand
TGCCGCTTTTGGGCCCGCCACGCAAAATTATTATTCTTGAAAAGGCAAAATAAAGCAAAAAAACCTTCTAAAAAACCCTTTTTTGTGTTAGCTTTCACGCAAGTTTTTTCCAGAAGCAATTTTCGAAAGAATTACAAAAAATAATGAGTAAAATCATATGCATCGCAAACCAGAAAGGCGGCGTCGGCAAAACGACGACAGCGGTTAATTTGTCCGCCTCGCTGGCCGCGGCCAACCGGAAAACTTTGCTCATTGATGCCGACGCACAGGGCAACTCCACCAGCGGCCTCGGCATCGAACGGATGCGGTATGAAAAAGCAAACTTTTACCATGCCATGATCGGACATGCGCCCCTGGAATCCGTCATTGTGCAGACCGCTCTTCCCAATCTGGACATCATTGCGTCGAATCAGGATCTGATCGGCATGGAAATTGAGTTTGTTTATCTGGAAAACAGGGAAAGCCGGCTTCGCCAGCTTTTAAAAAATCTGGATCGGCCCTACGAATTCATTATCATCGACTGCCCGCCGTCGCTGGGGTTCATGACGGTCAATGCGCTCGTCGCCGCGGACACGCTGATTGTCCCCCTGCAGTGCGAGTATTACGCCCTGGAAGGTCTGGGACATCTGCTCAACACGGTCAAACTGGTGAAAGCCAATCTTAATCCGCAGTTGGCCCTGGGCGGCATCCTGCTGACCATGTTTGATCCGCGCAATACACTTTCGCATCGCGTGACGGAAGACGTCCGGAAACATCTGGGCGGAAAAGTTTTCCAAACGGTCATTCCGCGCAACGTGAGGCTTTCGGAAAGCCCCAGCCACGGATTGCCCATTATTTTATACGACATCAAATCGCGCGGCGCGATCGCCTACATGGAGCTGGCGCAGGAAATTCTTCGGGGAGAAAGATAAATGGCGCAAAAAAAAGACGCTCTGGGCAAAGGCCTCGGCGCTATTTTTTCGGATTTGCTTGAAACAGACGCCGGCAGGAAAGCGCCCGTCAACACCTGCGGTATTGAGGAATTGCGGCCGAACCGCTGGCAGCCCCGGAAAAATTTCAACGATGAAGACCAGAAAAAACTCGTGGCGTCCGTCCGGCAAAGCGGCATCATTCAACCGATCATCGTGCGCCGGGCCGATTCCGGCTATGAAATCATTGCCGGGGAGCGCCGCTGGCGCGCGGCGCAGGCGGCGGGCCTCAAGGATGTGCCGATTGTGGTCCGCAAGGCCTCCGATGTGGAAGCCGCTGAATTGTCGCTGATTGAAAATCTCCTGCGCGAAGAGCTCGGCCCCCTGGAAGAGGCGGACGCCTATGTCACACTGATGGAAACCTTTAAACTTTCTCAGGAATCCATCTCCGCCCGGGTCGGCAAAGACCGCTCCACGATTGCCAATATCGTCCGTCTTTTAAAGCTGCCGGACAAAGTGAAAACCGCCCTGACGGAAAAAAAGATTACGTCGGGACATGCCCGCTGCCTTCTGGCGCTGCCGTCGCCGGGCGAGCAGGTCGCCGCCCTGGATATGATCTTAAAAAGAGAACTCAACGTCCGGGAAACCGAGAAGCTGATCAACCGGTTAAAGCAGAAACCCGCGGGAAAAAAGGCTGTCGTTAAAGACCGCTACATGGCGGATCTGGAAAAACAATTGACGGCAAAATGTATGGCCCGTGTACAGTTGAAAGGGTCATCCAAAAAAGGAGCTATTGAAATTTCGTACAGGACGATGGATGAACTGAATCGTCTGGCGCGCTATCTTTTAGATGAATTGTAAGAAATAAAATGTATCAACACCTGTTGATAAGATTGTTTGAAAAAGGTTGATCATGGAATCTGTCTGGGACAAAGCTACAAAAATCATTCAGGAAAAAGTATCAAAGCAGAACTTTGACACCTGGATAAAACCCATCAAAATCGTCTCCATGGAAGACAAACGCGTCCAGTTGTCCGTGCCCAATAAATTTTTCAAGGACTGGCTGATGGACAACTATTTGTCCATGATTAAAAACTCACTGCACAGCGTAGTCGGAATCAGCGTGGATATCGATTTTATGCTCAGTAAGGATAAGGAAAAAAAGCCCGAAGTGGCCGTATTGCCTTTTGAACAGGGTAAAAATCCAACAGCCCCCTCGCCGGGTAGAAATATAAATATTTCTTTCCTCAACAGCCATTATACTTTTGACCGGTTTGTGGTCGGCCCCTCCAACCAGTTTGCCCATGCCGCCTCCATTGCCGTCGGCAAGCAGCCGGCGAAAAATTATAATCCTCTTTTCATTTACGGAGGCTCGGGGTTGGGGAAAACCCATTTACTCAATGCCATCGGGTTGATGACCATTGCCTCTCATCCGGATTTGAATGTCATGTATGTGTCGGCGGAATCCTTCATGAATGAAATGATTAATTCCATCCGCTACGACCGGATGCCGAAATTCCGGGAAAAATACCGGAATATCGGATGCCTGCTGATTGACGACATTCAGTTTCTCGCCGGCAAGGACAGAACGCAGGAAGAATTTTTTCATACCTTCAACACGCTACATGACTCCGGAAAGCAGATTGTTGTGACATCGGATAAATTTCCGAAAGATATTCCAAATCTGGAAGGCCGGCTGCGATCGCGCTTTGAATGGGGTCTGATCGCGGATATTCAGCCCCCCGAAATCGAAACAAAAATTGCAATCATTGAAAAGAAAATGCACGAGAGCAAGATGGAGTTGTCTCCAACGGTGACGCATTACATTGCCTCGCATGTGGAATCCAACATCCGCGAACTGGAAGGATTTTTAATCCGGATATCCGCGTATTCCTCCCTCACCAACCGGGAAATCGATCTGGACCTGGTGAAGGAAGTTTTGAAAACACTCGTTAAACACAACAATAAAGAAGAAGTGAGTGTGGAGGAAATTATTAAAACCGTCGCCGGGAAGATGAATGTCAAAATTTCGGATATCAAAGCACACAATAAAAACAAGAATCTGGTCCTCGCCCGGCAGATCTCCATGTACCTTGCCCGGAAACTGACTAATCTTTCTTACCCCGACATCGGACAAAAAATAGGCGGCCGTGATCATTCCACTGTGATTTATGCCAATAATAAAATTCTAAAAACCGTTGAGTCGGACGCCGCCTTCAAAAAAACCATTCAGGACATCGAGGATAATATTGTCCACAAAACTTAATCGGAGTCTGCACACCTCTTCAACAGGAGAAGAAGACCGAAAGGATTGAAACAAGAGCTGAATAAAAGGCAATCCACATATCCACAGGCGTTATTACTAATACTGATTATGTATATTAAGAAAAAAATAAAAACATTAATGGGAGGCGACGATGGAATTCAAAGTGAACAGAAATATTTTTCTGGACGGGATTCAGAAAACGTTAGGCATTGTCGAGAAAAAAACAACGATCCCTATTTTAAATAATGTTCTTTTAAGGGCGGAATCCAACAAGATCAAAATTATCGCCACAGACCGCGAGATCAGTCTGATATCCGATTATGAAGCGGATATCGCGGAAAGAGGCGAAGTTACCCTGTCGGCCAAAAAGCTCTTTGAAATGGTTCGCGAGATTCAGGGAGATGTTGTCCATTTTACCAAAAGCGCCAACAATATTGTAAAAGTAACGTGTCAGAGGGCCGTTTATAAAATTCCGGGGCTCCCCGCGGACGATTTTCCCAGTGTTGCCGACAGTCAGCAGGTGGAATTTTTCAGTATTCCCGGATCAGTCTTGAAAGATTTGATCAGTAAAACCTCTTTTGCAATGGCCTTCGATGAAAGCAGGAAACACCTGAACGGCGTATTGCTGGAGACCGCCTCCGACGGAAAGAATCATCTCTGGCGGATGGTGGCAACGGACGGACATCGACTGGCAGTGGCCAAAGCCATAACGGCCGATCCGTGTCCGGAACTCGCCAAGGGAATTATCATTCCCCGCAAAGGACTTCTGGAAGTGAAAAAACTGACGGATGTTCATGAAAACGTCAGTGTCGGCGTCCATAAAAACATGTTTGTGGTAAAAACGGAAAATACGATCTTAAAGATCAATCTGGTGGATGCGGAATATCCTGATTACAAACGGGTGATTCCGACGGAAAAGGGTACCAGTGTGACGCTGGATAAGGAGTTGTTTCTGCATGCGCTGCGGAGAATGAATGTGGTGTCTTCCGAGCGTTACAGCGGCGTGATCATATCGTTTACCGCGGATAAAATGACGTTGAATTCCACCAACCTGGATGTAGGCGAGGCCACGGAAGAAATTGACATTTCATATGCCGGTGAAGATATGGATGTCGGATTCAATGTTAATTATGTCATCGATGCCGTATCGGCCATATCGGTTGATAATGTTGTGATGGAAGTGGGGGTTGGTTTGAAACCGACGCTGATTAAACCGGCCGAGGGAGATAATTATTTATGTATTGTCATGCCGTTAAAAATATAAATTTGTTTTATGGAACAAGGAAGAGGTTGAAGGAGTAAAAAAGCAGTTATGGTAGAAACGTACGATGCCGACAGTATTAAAGTTTTAGAAGGCCTGGAAGCGGTTCGCAAGCGTCCGGCCATGTATATTGGTTCTACAAGCAAAGAAGGTCTTCATCATCTGGTTTACGAAGTTGTTGACAACAGCATTGACGAAGCGGCGGCGGGGTTCTGTGATTCCATTTCCGTGAAAATCAGGGTTGATAACAGCATTGTCGTGGAAGACAACGGCCGGGGCATTCCGGTGGATATTCATAAAACGGAAGGCGTGTCGGCCGCGGAAGTCGCCATGACCAAACTGCACGCCGGAGGAAAATTTAACAACGACACCTACAAGGTATCCGGCGGATTGCACGGCGTCGGCGTATCGGTGGTTAATGCGCTTTCCCGCGCCTGTGAACTGGAAGTGCGACGCGATGGGAATGTTTACCGGCAGACCTATAAGCGGGGCATTCCGGACGGGCCCCTGCAGGTTGTCGGCAAAAGCAGGGGACGCGGCACCACCGTCTCTTTTTTGCCGGATGATGAAATTTTTGAAGAAACCGAATTCAGCTTTGATGTGATTGCCAACCGCCTGCGGGAACTGGCGTTTCTCAACTCCGGCGTCAAAATCACCCTGATGGATGAACGCTCGGAAAAAAAGGCGGAATTTTTCTATAAAGGCGGCATTGTTTCTTTTGTGGAATACATCAACCGCAACAAGAAAGTGCTCCACAAAGAGCCGATCTATGTGACCGGCGCCCGGGAGGACTGCTCGGTGGAAGTCGCCCTGCAATACAACGACAGCTATCTGGAAAACATCTTTTCCTTTGCCAACAGCATCAATACCGTGGAAGGCGGCATGCACATGGTCGGCTTCCGCGCGGCGCTGACCCGCGTGTTCAATAATTACGCCACCGCCAACAAAATCATCAAGGACGGCAAGGAATCCCTGCGCGGTGAAGACTTGCGCGAAGGGCTGGCCTGCGTCATCAGCGTAAAGGTCCGCAACCCCCAGTTTGAAGGGCAAACCAAAACCAAACTGGGAAATTCCGATGTTCGCGGTCTCGTGGAGGGAATCGTTTACGAGAAAATCGGATCCTATCTGGAGGAAAACCCGTCCGTCGCCAGACAGATCCTCAATAAATGCATGGACGCCGCGCGCGCGCGCGAAGCGGCCCGAAGAGCCAGGGAACTGACGCGCCGCAAGAGCGCGCTGGAAGTCGGCTCGCTTCCCGGAAAACTGGCCGATTGCCAGGAAAAGGACCCCGCCCTAAGCGAGCTTTACCTGGTGGAGGGAGACTCGGCCGGCGGCTCGGCCAAACAGGGACGCGACCGGAAAAACCAGGCGATCCTGCCCCTGCGCGGGAAAGTGCTCAATGTGGAAAAAGCGCGCTTCGACAAGATGCTGCAAAACGAAGAAATCAAGGTGATTGTGACGGCCCTCGGGGCGGGCATCGGCGCCGACGATTATGACGTCAGCAAGCTTCGGTATCACAAAGTCATCATCATGACGGATGCCGACGTGGACGGATCGCACATCCGCACGCTGCTTTTAACCTTCTTTTTCCGCCAGATGCGCGAATTGATTGAGAGAGGGTATTTGTTTATCGCGCAGCCGCCGCTGTACAAGGTGGTGGACAAAAAGAAAGAGTTTTACATCCAGAACGAAGAACAAATGAAGAATTACATTCTGGAAAACGGCGTGAACAAGGTGAATTTATTTATGGGGGACGGAAGCCCTTTTCCCGTTTCGGGTAACAAATTACTGACCATCATTAAAAAAATTAATCGCATCAAAGACCTCCTGGACCGTTTTGAAAAAGATCATCGAGACCGGAATGTCGTCCGGATTGCGGCCGGAGATCCCACGCTGACGGATGAGACGTTTCAAAACGAAAGCGATCTGCTGAAAATCGCGGGCAGAACGGTTGTCGCCCTGGGCAGCGACGTGGTAACGGACTACCGCATCGATGAGGACCCCGATCACGGCGGCTACAAGATGCTTTTCGACATTCGATATAACGGAACGATTCATACCACCTGCATCGACCGGGAAATCTTCCGTACGCCGCAGTTCGGCGAAATCCGCAATCTGATGGGGCAGGTTTCCATTCTGGGGGAACCGCCCTACAGTGATCAACCGGAAGATGCCGCCCAGCCGGTCACTCTCCCGACCGCCAAGGATCTGGTGGACCACATCATCAACCTGGGCAAAAAAGGCCTGACCATCCAGCGTTACAAAGGTCTGGGTGAAATGAATCCGGAACAGCTCTGGGAAACCACCATGAACCCCGAAAAGCGAACCCTCCTTCAGGTGGGCGTCGAAGACGCGGTGGTCGCCGATGAAATCTTCACCACGCTGATGGGCGACGAGGTGGAGCCGCGGCGCGAGTTCATTTACCAAAACGCCATGTACGTATCCAATTTGGATATTTAAGAAGGAAGAAATAAAATGGAACGAGACATCCACCACAGGCAAACCCTGGTGAATATAGAAGACGAAATGAAGAAATCCTATTTGGATTACTCCATGAGCGTCATTATCGGTCGGGCGATTCCCGACGTGCGCGACGGCCTCAAACCCGTGCATCGCCGCATCCTGTATGCGATGTCGGAAATGGGCAACCGCCACAACAAGCCCTACAAAAAATCCGCCCGCATCGTCGGCGACATCATGGGTAAATATCATCCCCACGGCGACGCGGCCATCTATGACACCCTGGTCCGCATGGCGCAGGATTTCTCCATGCGCTACACGCTGGTGGACGGACAGGGCAACTTCGGATCGATCGACGGCGATCCGCCTGCGGCCATGCGCTACACGGAAAGCCGCCTGGCTCGCATTTCGGATGAAGCACTGGCCGATCTGGAGAAAGACACGGTCGATTTTGTGCCGAATTACGACGAATCGCTTTCGGAGCCGTCGATTCTGGCGACGCGCCTTCCCCTGCTGCTGCTGAACGGAACGTCGGGCATCGCCGTCGGCATGGCCACCAATATTCCGCCTCACAATCTGACGGAAATCGTCAACGGGACGATCGCCCTGATTCAGAATCCCAAAATGATAGTGGAAGAGCTGATGAAATACATTCCCGGCCCGGATTTCCCCACGGCCGGCTTCATCAACGGCCGGGAGGGAATTCTTGCCGCCTATAAAACCGGGCGCGGCATTATCCGCATCCGGGCGCGCGCGCTCATCGAAAAGAACGCCCGCAACGACCGGGAGACCATCGTCATTACCGAATTGCCGTATCAGGTCAACAAGGCGACGCTGATTGAAAAAATTTCGGAGCTGGTGCGCGACAAGAAAATCTCCGGCATCTCCGATCTGCGCGACGAATCGGACCGGGAGGGCATCCGCGTGGTCATTGAACTCAAGCGCGATGAAAGCTCCGCGATCATTTTGAACCAGCTTTACAAATTTACGCAGATGGAAGTCTCCTTTGGCATCATCATGCTGGCGATTTCCGAAGGACGGCCGAAAGTTTTCAACCTCAAAGAGGTGCTTGAGAAATTCATCGCCTTCCGTCAGGAAGTGGTGGTCCGGCGCACACAGTTCGATCTGGCGCGCGCCCGGGAGCGGGCGCATATTTTAGAAGGCTATATCATCGCGCTGAACAACATCGATGAAGTCATCAAGGTCATCAAGGCGGCCAAAAGCCCCAACGATGCGTCCGTGGCGTTGTGCGCGGCGTTTGCTTTGTCCGAGATTCAGGCCAAAGCCATTCTGGACATGCGTCTGCAGCGGCTGACCGGCCTGGAGCGGGACAAGATCGACGCGGAATACGCGGACGTTACGGCGCTGATCGCCAAACTGGCGGGCATTCTGGACGATCCGCAAAAGGTGCTGAAAGTGATTGTCGATGAACTCCAAGAGATCCGGGAAAAATACGGCGATGAGCGCCGCACGGAAATCGTCGCCGGCACGGAAGACATCGACATTGAAGACATGATCGTGGAAGAAGACATGGTGGTCACCATCTCGCATGCCGGCTACATCAAGCGCAACGCCGTCAGTCTGTACAAGAGCCAGCACCGCGGCGGGCGGGGCAAGGTCGGCATGGGCACCAAGGAGGAGGATTTTGTCGAAAAAATATTCATTGCTTCCACCCATCATTACCTCCTGGTCTTCACCAGCGCCGGAAAAGTGCACTGGCTGAAAGTGTATCAGATCCCGCAGGCCGGGCGGGCGGCCAAGGGCAAGGCCATGATCAATCTGGTCAGCCTGGCGCCGGGAGAGCGCGTCAGCGCGACGCTGCCGGTCAAGGAATTTGTTTCGGACAAGTTCGTCGTGATGGTCACGCGCAAAGGCATCATCAAAAAAACCGATCTGGCGGCTTATTCCAATCCGCGCACCGGCGGCATTATCGCCATTTCCATCGATGACGATGACGAACTGGTGGATGTGCAGTTGACCAACGGCGATCAGGATATTTTCCTGGCCTCGCGGCTGGGCATGGCGATCCGCTTCCGGGAAGACGACGTGCGCGACATGGGCCGCACGGCCCGCGGCGTCCGCGGCATCAACCTCGATGAGGGCGATGACGTCATCGGCGTGGAGATTCCCGCGCAAAACACCTTTATGCTGACGGTTTCGGAGAACGGCTACGGCAAATGCACGCCGATTGACGAATACCGCGTTCAGGCGCGGGGCGGCAAGGGAACGATCAACCTGAAGACCGTGCCGAAGATCGGGAATGTTTCCGGCGTCCTGCAGGTGCAGGGCGAGGAGAACGTCATGCTCATCTCCAGCACGGGCAACGTCATCCGGATGAAAGTGCAGGAAATACCGGTCAACCACCGCGTGACCCAGGGCGTCAAACTGATTGATCTGGCGCCGGAAGAAAAACTCGTCGGCGTGGCCCGCACGACATCGGAATCGGAAGACAAGGACGACACCAACGGCGCCGATGAGGCGAACGGCAACGGGGAAGAGAACGGTCCGCCGGCGGACGAGTCGTAAAATCCGCGAGCGGGGAACGCGACGCCGTTCCCCGCTCGCCAGAATACGGCAATAGTTTTGAGTCCGCTTTCCATTGGTTCTTGTTTATCCTTCCGCACAACGCTATAATTCCCCCATGAAAAAATATGAACTTTTTGATCATACCGCCGATCTGGGCCTGGAAATTTACGGGCGGACGAAAAGGGAGCTTTTCGCCAACGCCGCCCTGGCCCTGTTTGACGTGATGATTCAGGACATCGAGCCTCCGACAAAACGCGGTGGAAAAGAGCGGGTCAAAACAAGAACCGTGCTGGGCGCGGATGTCGGGGATTTGCTGGTGAACTTTCTGCGGGAGCTTCTGTATTGGTTCAATGGGCTGGGCTGGGTGCTGAATCGCGGTTCGATCCTGGTATGCGGCAACAAAAAGCTGGTCGTGCAATGCACGGTTGAGCCGTATCATCCCGAACGGCACTTGATCAAAACGGAGATCAAAGCCGTCACGTATCATCAACTGGCCGTGGAAAAAACGAAAACCGGCTGGAAGGCGAGGGTGATATTTGATGTCTGAAATCAAACTTGAAAAACTCGATGACAACCGCTGGCTTTTGCCGCAGACAGGCGCCATGCGTGTGCCGGGCATCATCTATGCCAATGAAAACATTCACGATTTGCTGAAGCACGATGAAAGCGCCCGGCAGGTGGCCAACGTCGCTCATCTGCCGGGCATTGTCAATTTTTCGCTGGCCATGCCGGATGTTCACTGGGGGTACGGCTTTCCCATCGGCGGCGTGGCGGCTTTCGACCTGGAAACGGGCGTGGTGTCGCCCGGCGGCGTGGGCTATGACATCAACTGCGGCTGCCGTCTGATGGCCACCAACCTGACGTTTCCCGACATCCGGGAAAAACTAAAGGAATTGACGACGGCCCTGTATCATCGCATTCCGTCCGGCGTCGGTTCCACCGGCTACGTCAAACTCTCCGGCAAGGATCAGAAAAAAGTGCTGGAAGAAGGGGCGGCCTGGGCGGTGAAAGCGGGATACGGCTCCGCGCAGGATTTGGAAACCACGGAAGACGGAGGATGCCTTGGCGGCGCAGATCCGGAGCAGGTTTCGGCGCGCGCCCTGGAGCGGGGAAAGCAGCAGCTGGGCACCCTCGGCTCCGGCAATCATTTTCTGGAAATCGAAACCGTTGAAGAAATCTTTGATGAAACCGCGGCGCGGGTTTTTGGTTTGCACAAAGGCCAGATCGTCATCATGATTCACACCGGGTCGCGGGGCCTGGGGTATCAGATTTGCGACGACTACCTGGCGCTGATGGTCAAACACCAGGCCCAAACCGGCATCTCGCTTCCCGACCGTCAGCTGGCCTGTGCCTATCTGTCCTCCGGGCGCGGGCAAAACTATCTGGCCGCCATGGCCTGCGGGGCCAACTACGCCTGGGCCAACCGCCAGATCCTGATGTATCTGACGCGGGAGGTTCTGGAAAAGACCCTGCGCGCTTCCCCCCGCGAGCTGGGGATGCGGCTGGTGTATGACGTCTGCCACAATATCGCCAAAATCGAGAAATTTTCCGTGGCCGGACAGGAGAAAAAACTCTGCGTGCACCGCAAGGGAGCGACGCGGGCCTATCCGGCGGGCCATGAAGCCATTCCCGCTTGCTACCGGAGCGTCGGCCAGCCGGTGCTGATTCCGGGGGACATGGGGTCCGGATCCTATGTGCTTACCGGCCAGGCCAAAGCAATGGACGAAACGTTCGGCAGCGCCTGCCACGGCGCGGGCCGTGTCATGAGCCGGTCGCAGGCGATCCGCTCCAGCCGGGGCCGGTCCATCAGCCGTGAGCTGGCTGACCGGGGAGTTCTGGTGATGGCCGGAAGCAAAGGGACGCTCGGCGAGGAAATGCCCGAAGCCTACAAGAATGTCCATGACGTCGTGGAAGTGGTTCATGACGCCGGCATCGCCAAAAAAGCGGCAAGGCTCAAATCCCTCGCCTG
>ERZ795059.5576-NODE-5576-length-11392-cov-5.642674_pt1 | contig 11392 bp, 7 predicted proteins | sample MGYA00375143_ERZ795059 | MGnify/ENA primary metagenome ERZ795059 (study PRJEB30188, sample SAMN05720168) | activated sludge metagenome | isolation source: Anaerobic digester | place: USA | collected 2015-01-07 ... | reverse complement strand
GTAGCCGGTGTGATCGGATCTGCTGTGGCAGCCGGTGTTTTACTAGGTATTTTGGGATAATAAAACATATGCAAGCATTCTGTTTACGGACAATCTGGCTACAAACAAGATACTTGTAGTACCAAATATAACAGCTTGCTAATATACAATTTAAAAGGCAACTGCTTGCAGTTGCCTTTTAACTTTCAACATAGGACTATAAAGAACTTTAAATCAGCAGACAAACATCATTTTATTACTACTTAATCCCCTATTTTATAAATCTTACATCATGAATCGAGGTCAGTTTCACGACAAACTTAAATCACATAAAATGAAAATGGAGATTGTAGCATAGGCGTAATTCTATATGCTGTGTTTATTTTATCTGAGTAATCTCCATAACTCGGTATTATTTAAAACCAGGTAGTTTTCTGGTTTTCATTTTTTTTCTTGGAATTAGATTTTCATAGTATTTACGGGTATGAATACTATACTCATTACAGATATCTTCCAGTTTTTCAGAGATTTTACGAGAATTGATACGACTAATGACTTCATTTCTGGCATTGTTCATATCTGGAAGAGCCCCTGCCTGGACATCCAAAATCTTTGTAACAATATAATGACCTTCCAAATCTTCTCTTAATTCCATTATATCGCCTTTTTTGTATTTTTCAAAAAGACGATACTCACGACCCAGATCATTAGAATCAAGATAAGGTGTTTTGCCAAAGTTCCATTCTTTTTCTTCATTTACAGAGTAAGTCTGAACTAACTGGTTAAAATCATAGCCTTTTTTTGCCATCTCCAGGACTTTATCAGCCTGAGATTTACGTTTGAGATAAATTTCCTGCACCTTAAATAAAGAAGGTTTCCTGTATAACTCATTATTTCTACGGTATTCTTCTTGTATTTCGTTAATAGAAGGATCTTCAATTTTTAAGTATTGGCTGATAATATAGCTGATCGTTTCTTCAGCCATTTTCTCTTCCATTTGTTTAAGTTTTCGACTTAGTTCTTTCTTAAAAAAGGGATTTTCCTTAAATTTCACTTTATCTGCATAATCCAAAACAACCTGTTGTAAAATAATACTGTGAACAAATTGCTGAACTTCTTTTTCATTATAAGAAAAGATGTTATAAACCCCATAATCTTGCTTTATTTTCTCTAAAAACACAGGAATTTCGAGCTTTTGATTATTAAACGTACTTACTGCCAGATAATCCTTATAAACCCCATTGTAAGAAGACAAACTATCACTCAGCATTTTATTAATCGCATAATAGTTCAGGGTAATACTATCATTGATTTTCCTATATAATGATTCTCTTTCGTTTTCTTTTTTCAAGTAGTAGAGTTTTTTGTAAATATAGTCTTTGCTTTCAGAAAAAGATGGAGTTTTATCCCTATAATAAATCGAATAGTAGTTTTTACTTTCAGCTATACCAGAGAAATCTCCAGTATTCTTAAGTTTCTGAATTTGATATTTTAGTGAATCTGTTGCATCTTCAAGATCAGTTACACCTACAAGACCTGGATTTTTACCTGTATCATCAGGAAAAACATCAGAATAAACATCAACAAAATATTCCCCTTCATTGAGGCGTCTTAGAGCTGACATAGCATTATCGTATGCTGATGATTGATTTTTAGGAAAATTCATAGCTCTTATTTTGTAAAACAGATGATTACGGTAGTACTCTTTTAACTCTCTGTTAGACACTTTGATATACTGGTAAGTCTGATAATCAAAAAAACGCTCAGCTATCAGATTAAGGGTAATGACTTCTTTTTGTTTATCAAATACTGGCTGTAATTCTTTTTCACGAATACCTGAAATTTCGGCAAACTCAAGAATGACTTTCTGAGCAATTAAATTATCAAGTATAAAATTACGCGTATTCTCGTTGATTTCAATGTCCATTTTATCAGCAAAAGTTTCAAAATCAGAATAAAATAATTGCTGATCATTTACGATTCCCACAATCTGTTTTTCTTTAGGATATTTATAATTAAAAAAATGATAAAAAAAGGCAACGAGGAGAATCGTTACTATCATAATGACTGAGTTCTTTTTTTGAGTCATATTTCTTCCTTTTATGATGATGTGTTTCCAGCGAAAATCAGCTGTTATATTTACAATCTACTGACAGAAGGCTACAAACATGATGTTTGTAGTACGCATAAAACACAATATGGATATATATCGGTTTTTATGCAAGTTTTTTTTAAAAAAAATTAAGTTGACGAATAGAGTCCTTTTATTAAATGATTCAAAAAAAATCTAAGGGGTTAGAAATGATAACAAACGAAAAACTACAAACCCGTACTTTAAGATTCTATAATGAATCCTTTAAAACAGATGACTGGGATTTTCTAAAAGCTGAACTTGAAAACCTTCAGATAATGGAGATCAACAATGCTACAGATTTATTAACTTTTTTAGAAAAAAAATCTGAATTTGATGAACTGATTGCTGATGAAATGGCGTGGCGATATATTAAAATGACTTGTGATTCTGCTAATGAAGCATTATTAAATGCTTTCAATGAATATCAGGAAAAAATCATCTCCCCCATGCAAACATACGATTTTGAGTTAAAAAAGAAATTCTATACTTCCCCTTTCAGAAATGAACTGAATGAAAAACAGTATAAACTGCTCAATCAAATCATCGCCAATGACATAGAATTGTTCAGAGAAGAAAATATCGCTATACAAGAGAAAATTACTCAATTAGAAACCAAATATGGTACTATTTATGGTAAAATGAATGTCATGTTTGATGGAGAAGAAAAAACCATGGCTCAACTCAGTGTCTATCTGAAAGAGCAGGACAGAGCTGTTCGCGAAAAAGCATGGCATTTAAGAATGAACAGACTGGCTGAAGACAGAGATGCATTTAACCAGCTGTTTGATGAGATGAAGGTATTAAGAATCGAAGAAGCAAAGAATGCTGGTTTTGATAATTTCAGAGATTATATGCATCAGAAAAAAGGCCGTTTTTCTTATACACCTCAGGCACTCTTCATGTTTCATGAAGGTGTAGAAAAAGCGGTATTACCCTTTTTAAAAGAACAAACAGAGGAAAGACGCCAGAAATTAAATATAGAAAGTGTCAGACCATGGGATACTGCAGTTGATCTCGATGGTAAAAAGCTAAAACCATTTGAAAACAGTGAAGAGTTGATTGATAAATCCATCCGTATTCTGGATCAGATTGACCATGATTTCGCTTTAACACTGAATAAAATGAAAAACAGTCAGTATCTTGATTTAGAAAACAGAAAAGGCAAATCACCGGGTGGTTACAATTATCCAATCAATGCCGTAAACTCTTCATTTATATTTATGAATTCAGTTGGCTTACATGATGATGTAACAACCCTACTTCATGAAAGTGGTCATGCGATGCACGCAATGGCAATGTCTTCCATTACAAATGAATTCTATAAATCTACCCCCAGTGAGATTGCAGAGCTGGCGTCTATGAGTATGGAACTGATGACAATGGATTACTGGAAAGAATTTTATCCAGATAATGCGGATTTTATCAAAGCCAAAAAAGAGCAAATCCTAGGCACTCTGGAGTTTTTACCATGGTGTATGACTGTTGATGCCTTCCAGCACTGGATTTATACCAATCCAAATCACACAGCTGATGAAAGACATCAGTATTTTGCATCCTTAATGGATCGGTTCAATGTAGGGATTGACTGGAATGGACTCGATGCTGAAAAACAAAATCGCTGGATGCTTCAATTACATATCTTTGAAGTACCTTTCTATTATATTGAATACGGAATGTCTCAACTAGGCGCACTGGCAATATATAAGAATTATCGCGAAAACCCAAAACAAGCAATTGAACAATACAAGAATTTCTTGAAAGCAGGATACTCCAAACCAGTTAATGAACTGTATGAAATTGCCGGTGTAAACTTCAAATTTGATGCAGATTACCTGAATGAAATAGTGGCTTTTGTAAAAAAAGAATTAGATCAGTTAAATTAAAAAGCCTTAGAATTTTAAAAGCCGCAGATAAATCTGCGGCTTTCTGTTTAAAGGTACTTCAGTATATTGGATGATTAATACTTAATTTCTCTTGTGATTTTTATACTGCCAATTTCTGCAGTAATCCAGTTGCCTTTTGCATCAAATGTGTATTTACATGGCCAATTTTGGCTTTTCTGCACTTCAAAGCTATTAGTTGTTACTTTTGGAGCAGAGAGTTTTTCATTATAGAGGTTGTCGTAAGATTTAAAGCGATCAGCAATGCCTTTCCAATTAGTTTTAGATGATTTGAATTTCGCCTTATTTTCATAATTGTAATTCAACATTAATGGAAATCCTTTTTCATCAGTCTTTGTAATTTTATAGTTTTTATTCACTTTTGAAGTAACACTTTCTGCTCCGGTCATACTCCAGGTCATCACCACTTCTCCTTTCCATTCAGACAAGTCAATTAAGCCTTGTTCATTGAGGTTAGTAAGCACTGAAAATTCACTTTTTGTATTTGCAGAAGTCAGTTTAATGTCATTATCACCAACAAAACGTTTCATAATTGGATCTGCACTTGAAAAGAAGGAGTTACCTTCAATATACATTCTGCCTTCCATATCAAATGTTAATTGAAGCTCTTCATAGTTATTATTAAAGATTTCACCCCAGAAACCACCATCTATAATACCATCAGCTCGTCCCTTGGTCATTCTGTCCAGTGGGTTATCCCAATTTCTCAGATTACTCTTATCAATGAGAAATGCCTTAGCTGTAATTGATTTATAAGATCCGTCAGGATTATAATCTACGACAAGTTTTTTTGTTTCAAGCGTTTTACCTTCATCTGTTTTACTTTCAATTCTTACTTCTTTTATTTTTCCTGATTTATCAAATTCCTGCTTCGAAATGATTGGATTACCTTGTGAAGGGGTAATGGTAGTTGTTACTTTTTTAGGATTTGTAAAGAATTTCTGGAATGGGAAAAAATCAACCATATATTCGATACCATAGATTGAACAAAGTAAGTCATTATTTGCATAAAAGTCCACTAACTGTTTTACCGGACGAGATAATGAAACCAATAATTGACGGTGTTTTGCTGCTGCAGATGGATAATAGTTAACAAATTCTTCTATATTGTTGTATGCTTCAAACTTATCTCCATCCCCGCCAGTATATCCACCTTTACGATTGATAGAAAAATTGATAACTTTATCAATTGAAGGTTTTACTTCCTGATATTCTTTTTCAAGATATTCTTTTGCCTTAACAGCGTCTTCAAGCCATGCATAACATACTGCCAGATTATGATAAGCAATCCATTTTGTTTTTGGAGAGCATTTATCAACTTCTTTTTCAATCAGTTGAGCATAAGATTTTACAATTTCCTTTTCTTTTAAGGTCAATCCAAAAGAAGTTTTGCCTTTGAATATATTGATGACACCTTCACTTGCTTTTTTACTCTCTTTAATATCTTTGACAGGACCTAAGTCAAGACGTGCATCAATTGTACTAAAACCATATCTTCCAAAAAATTCAGCACGCGCTTTTGCCATCGCACCACGAATACAGGCTTTTTCATAAGTACCAAGACCATCTTTTGCCTGATTAGCTTCTTCATATGTCTGACTGACGAACTCACCTGTCAATACACCATAATTACGATCATAAATCACTTTACCGCTTGGATCAGTCACTTTAACTTTAGCATATACTTTATAAGGGACCACGTGACCACCTCTTTGTTGATTTACTGGAGGTGCAGTCATCGGTTTAGTCAGATCATCACAGCTATATGTCAGATCAAGTCTTAAAACACCTTTACCTTTATTTGGATTTTTAACAAATTTTGGTACTAATGGCCATGTATCATAAACTTCAGTAATATCTTTGACACCTTCTGCTGCTTTTTTCCCTAAAGCACCAAATTTCCCCAGTAAATCTCTTGAAGCAGACTGATCGAGTGTAACATAAACCTCTACCTTTTCGTACTTAATGCCTTCACTTGGTAACTGAAGATAGGTCGTTTCTACTCGTTTAAGTTGAGCAGCCAATAAAGTTGCGAACATGATAAAAGTTACTAATAACAGCGATTTTCTTCCAGTCTTTTTCAAATACATAAATCCTCCATTTTAATGTATTACTGATTACTCAGTATGAGACAATTTTTTGATATTAAAAATAAAATGTCAATGTTTTTTTTAAAAAAATGGGAAAAAGTAACTCTTTCCCATTTATATTTCATGCACAATTATTGGCAATTAGCCATTAAAAAGGATCTCAGAAAACAACAAATCAGTACAATTGACTTTTTTATCACTGAGGTTTTGCAAACTTTCTAAAACCTTTATGTTCAGAGACTTTCATGCCATGAAGATTGAGCTGGTCATTCAATTCTTTAAGATTTAAGCGGGTTGAAATTGCCACTTCCTGTTTACCTGGATACAGGTCATACATATTGCGGTGAAATTCATCTGTAAAATTGAGCATCAGGACATTCGCACCGCTTTTCAGTGCGATAATTCTGCCATCAGAGTTAAGCGCTTCCATAGCTGTTGTAGCAGGAATATTAATATCAGGCATCAAAAGTCTGATAATAGCCATGACTTTAAGCGCTAAAAAAAGATCACCATTTGCACAGTCTTTGAGAGGTGTATCCGGATGAGCAATAAAAGGGCCAACCCCAATCATGTCAGCATCAATCTCTTTAAAAAACAGAATATCATCAGCAATAGATTCAAACGACTGACCAGGTAAGCCGATTAATGAACCACTGCCGGTTTCATAACCAAGATGCTTCAAATTTCTGAGACATCTGATTCTGTTTTGAAAACTCATACCCGGATCCATTTTTTCATAGAGAACATCATCAGTTGTTTCTATTCTGAGAAGAAAACGATCTGCACCTGCCTCTTTAAGACGAGCATATTCATCATGAGTTTTTTCACCTATACTGAGCGTAATCGCTAAATCCATTTGCTTTATTTCAGAAAGGATTTTACAAAATTCATCAGTTGTATATACCTCATTTTCCCCACCCTGTAACACAACTGTGTAGAAATTGTTCTTTTTTGCAATTCTGGCTAAGTTCAAAATTTCTTCATAAGTCAGTTTGTAGCGCTGAACCGCTTTGTTATCACGTCTAACACCGCAGTAAAGGCAGTTTTGTTTACAAATATTGCTTATTTCTATCAATGCGCGCAAATGCACTTCATTGCCTAATATCTCGTTTTTTTTATGACCTGCCTTCTCGTATAAATAAGAGTTGATATTGGAATCACTGAGTAAAGCGACAATTTCATTCTTTTCCAGTAATCCGGTTGAATAGGCTTTGTTGACTATTTCTACATTTGGATTCATGAATTGTTTCCTTCATTGTTTTTACTATATATTTTGACTGCACGATCTAAAACACCCTGTGTTTTACTGATTAACAATCCATAATTCGTAATTGGCACATTAAGACGCTGACATTCATTGATACGTCTTTTCATCTCTCTGAAACTAATCATACAGGCACCGCAATGGATAACCAGTTGATAGGTTTCGAGATCTTCAGGGAAATCATAGGCATTAACAAATGAAAACTGGATTTTTTTATCTGTAAATTTTTCCAGTAATTTAGGAATTTTATGCCTGCCAATGTCATCACATTGAACATGATGCGAACAGGCTTCAGCAATTAACACCTTGTCTCCATCCTGTAAATGAGTCAGCGCATCTAAACCCTGGAGCATCACATCCAATTCTCCCTTATAATTTGCCATCAAAATGGAAAATGTTGTGATTTTTATGGGCTCGGGAACGATTTGATTGATCAATTCGACACACTGCGAGTCTGTAATGACCAGATCGGCATGATTACCCATTTTTTGTAGCATTGCAGGGATTTCGGCTGGTTGTGCGCAAATTGCCACTGCATTTAAATCAAGTATTTCTCTTAATACCTGCACCTGAGGTAGAATAATCCTGCCTTTTGGGGCTGAGCTGTCAATCGGGATACTTAAAATAACCGCATCATTTGCCTTGATTAAACCTTCAGTAATCGTTGGTCGCTGTTCGTATATACCACTTATTTTTTGAATCAGTTTTTCTTTGAGTAATTCGATTTGGCTATTATTTACTGAACTGACCGGTATGATTTCTTCATTGATCATTTCTTGATTTTCAGCGATTAATTGATGCTCAGGCAAGTCCGACTTGTTTTGAACAATCAGGTAGGGCACTTTTTTTCCTTGAATCCTGGTTAAAAAGTGAATATCAAAATCATTGACAGGTCTTTCGTCCAAAAGGAGTATCACAATATCAGATTTCCACATACTCTTTTCTGTCGCTTTGATTCTTAGTTTACCAAGCTCACTTTGGTCATCATAACCAGCAGTATCGTGAAATGTAACTGGACCAACCGGAATCAGTTCATACACTTTTGTTACCGAATCAGTGGTTGTACCCGGATGAGGTGAAACTATCGAAATAGACTGACCAGTTAAAGCATTGATCAGTGATGACTTTCCTGTATTGGTCTTACCCACAATACAAATATTGACTCTGTCTCCTTTATGACTCATGGACTCTCCTTTATTTGATGATTTACAGCTTCTGTACCACAAACTGCCAGCTTGCCAAAAATTCACGTACTATAAGCGACAAGCTCTACTTTAGACTGCTTTTCTAGCAATCTGTTTTTAATGAGTTAATGACTTTAAAAAATATAATTTTGTCAATATTATTTTAAAAGTATAAACTCCTTTTTAAAAGATAATCATTTTTTTAAAATAAGCAAAAACAAAATTAAAGCGCATTATTTCCTTTTAAATAGGCTAATTTGTGGGTCTATAGGCAAAATTCAAAAAATTACTTTACAAAAACTGCAATTATTTTAAAAAGGGATTATCTCTGAAGTCTATCAATCTAAAACAGAATGAGTCATGATTGAAAGACCAATGGGCTGACACCTGAAAAGGGTCAACCTCCCGTGCTTGGAAAGGAGTACACAATGAACGCATTATATTCGGTCAATGAACCGATTAACGAGCCGGTTTTAAAATACTTAAAAGGCTCACCAGAGTTAGAGAGGTTATATAAGGAGTATGATTCCATCTGGAATACAAAACATAACATCCCCCTTATTATCAATGGGAAAGAGGTGTTCACAGAGAACACTTCAAAAATTATCTGTCCTCATGACACAAAACATGAGTTAGGGACTTATTGTCTTGCCGGAGAAAAAGAGATAAATATGGCGATTGAAGCAGCAATGGAAGCAAAAGAGAAATGGGAAAATCTGGACTGGTTTGACCGTGTTTCTATTTTCTTAAAAGCAGCTGAGCTGATTTCAACCAATTATCGCTACATTCTAAATGCAGCGACCATGATTGGCCAATCCAAAAATATTTATCAGGCAGAAATAGACTCCACCTGCGAAACCGCTGACTTTTTCCGATTTAATGCAAAATATGTTGAAAATATCTATAAAGAACAACCAGAATCGAATGCTCATTACCAAAACAGAGTGGAATACAGACCGCTTGAAGGTTTTGTTTTAGCAATTACACCGTTCAATTTTACTGCAATAGCGGCTAATCTGGCATCTGCTCCAGCGATGATGGGCAATGTTGTTGTTTGGAAACCTGCATCCACTTCTATCCTTTCAAATTATTTCCTCATGAAATTATATAAAGAAGCCGGTTTACCTGATGGTGTAATCAATTTTATACCATGCAGAGGAAGCCAGTTATCTTCAATTGCTTTAAACAACAAGCATTTTGCCGGTATTCATTTTACTGGCTCTACAGAAGTATTTAATGACATTTGGAAAGAAACCGCCAAAAACTTAAATACTTATATCAACTATCCACGCCTTGTCGGTGAAACTGGAGGTAAAGACTTTATCTTCGCTCATCCGTCTGCTGATGTGGAAATCCTCTCAACAGCACTCGTTCAGGGTTCTTTTGAATATCAGGGGCAAAAATGCTCTGCCTGCTCAAGAGCCTATATCCCTCAATCTTTGTGGGATGATGTCAAAACCCGTGTTTTAGATGATATGAAACAGATAAAAATAGGATCTCCAAGAGACCCTCAAAACTTTATAAATGCCGTAATCGATAAAAACAGCTATGATAATACCATGTCATATATCCAATATGCTCAGGAAAGTGATCAGGCTGAAATTATGTTTGGTGGAAAAGGAGACCTTAGTACAGGTTATTTTATCGAACCAACCATAATCGTAACCAAAGATCCTTTCTTTAAAACCATGCAGGAAGAAATTTTCGCTCCTGTGCTGACAATCTATGTGTATCCGGATGAAGAAATTGAAAAGACACTTGATAATCTTGACAGCACTTCTCCTTACGCACTCACCGGCGCCATTTTTGCACAGGACAGAAATGTCATCAATCAATTGTCTGCAAGACTCAAATATAATGCAGGTAATTTCTATATTAATGACAAACCTACCGGTGCAGTGGTTGGTCAGCAGCCATTTGGCGGTTCAAGAGCTTCCGGAACCAATGATAAAGCCGGCAGTTTCTTAAACTTAATCAGATGGACCAGCCCACGAACCATAAAAGAAAATTTCTCAGCAAATCGTTACTGGCAATATGATTACATGAAATAAACATAAATTGGAGTAACAATGAATGATTTGATTAATGTCGTGATTGATGGTAAACCTTTACAAGGAAAACCAAACAGTACTATTCTTCAGGTGGCAAGGGATAATAAGATTTATATTCCAACTTTATGCTGGCATGAAGAATTAGCACCGACTTCTAACTGTGGATTATGTGTTGTTTATGTTGACAACAGCCCTCAGCCAAAAAGAGCATGCAGTACACCGATTCATGAAGGAATGAAGGTCGTAACTAACACAAAAGAACTCAGAGCTTACAGAAAAACACTTTTACAGTTATTCTTAGCTAACCATGATGTAGATTGTCCTTCCTGTAATGCAAATAACAAATGTGAATTACAAACCTTATGCAACAATATGGGCGTTAAATTAATGGATGCACCTCCTATCATGAAAAGACACAGTATTGATGATACAAGTGTTGCGATCATGAGAGACCCTAACAAATGTATTTCCTGTGGTCGTTGCGTAACTATCTGTAATGAAGTTCAAAAAGTATCAGCACTTACTTTTGTAAACCGCGGTTTTGATGGTTTTGTGGATGTTGCTTTCTTAAACGGTTTAGGAAACAGTCCATGTATCAATTGTGGTCAGTGTATTATTTATTGCCCTACCGGCGCATTGTATGAACGCTCTCATATTGAAGAAGTTTGGGATGCCATCTATGATGACAAAAAACATGTCGTTGTTCAGGAAGCCCCTGCAATCAGAGCTTCTATTGCGGATGAATTTGGTATGGAAATGTCTGAAGTAACTCCTGGCAAAATGTATGCA
>ERZ795059.5568-NODE-5568-length-11402-cov-5.655151_pt1 | contig 11402 bp, 4 predicted proteins | sample MGYA00375143_ERZ795059 | MGnify/ENA primary metagenome ERZ795059 (study PRJEB30188, sample SAMN05720168) | activated sludge metagenome | isolation source: Anaerobic digester | place: USA | collected 2015-01-07 ... | reverse complement strand
AAAGGGCAGGCCGGCGAGAGCCTGCTGATCTCGTCGAACCCCAGGGAGCGCTACCGGACGATCACGACGTTTGACGTCAGCAATCGCAATTGTGACGTGCTGTTTCCGTTTTCCGTCACGCGCGACACACAGACCGCGGCGTGGTCCAACGGCGTGTACGCGCCGCAACCGTCGCCGGGTGGGAAGTTGACAAGCGGGGCCGTGCGGAAAATGACCGGCAAAGCCGCAGAGATTGCCGCGATCCTGTTGCGGCTCCCGCTCGACCGCGACCTGTTCCAGGAAATCGAGGAGGACTTGGTGAGCGACGGTCTCCTGGCTCCTGAAAATCTGAAAAGGGTCTATGGATATCTCAGGCAGCTTCCCCTCTGTGCTCCGCTGGCCGATTTGCGCGCCCGTGTGGGTGCGAACAGGGACTGGTACGTCGAGCAACTCAGAGAACACAAGGGGCTGGGTCAATCTGAAGCCGAGGCGGAGGCGGACAGGACGTTGTCCGCTCTGTTTGACGGATGGCAGCAGCCGGTGTTCATGAGGACCGACGAGAACGGCGCGGTGGTCAGGGAGGAGGGCGTGCCGCTGCGGGCGATGGTCGCGTATCTGTACGGCGAAGAGGCGAAAAACCTTTATCTGCTGACTCATCCGGACGCTTCTTGGATCGAGTACATCTCGCGTTCCCAACTGGGCGACCGGAGTTTTGATATCGATGCGGACGCCTTGCCGGACCGCGGGGAGATGATGTGTCCCCTGGACTGGGAAACGAATCTGTCAGGGCCGGCCTTGATGGAAGAGTGGCTGGTGCGGTTCGGCGCAAAACCGTTCAACTTCAACAAGGGGCTGGATGATGCTGCCTTGAGTCGCGCGGAAGCGGAGAATACGCAGTTGCACTTGATGGAGGGCTCCACTTTCTTCCGCGGGCTGGCGCTGATCGATCTGATCGAAGCGATGCTGAAACGCGTTTTCGGCGAGAACGCCATCGCCGTGCGAATCAATGCGGCCGGGCAGGGCGATTTCTTTCAGGTCCATTTTGATCTTTCGACGGTGATCGAGGACGACATCAAACGGTTCATGGACCGGGCGATCTACGAACGCTTTGGCCTGAGCCCTGAAGACCGGTACGTGGACGTCTACTGCGGCGGCCCCGCCGTCGGCATCGGCCTGGCGCAGTTTCAGGAACTGGCAGCCGTCACCGCAGAGATGAGAAAAGCAGCGGGTGTGGTACCGTGCAGGCTGACGACTTCCGGCGGTGCTAATGCTGCATTCCTGTCGAGTCCCGGATCGCCAGGACCTTCAAGCTGCTCAGCGGATACCAGCCATCGGCCGCTCGTCCCTTGATGCCCAGTTGGACCGCCGGGTTGACTGATCCCGGTTCGACCACGGCGATCGACAGGGTGTACGTCCCCGCAGGCAAGTCGTTCGGGATGCCGACGCGATCCCAGACCATCGAGTCGATCTTGCCGGGCGGCAATTCCGGCGGTTCGCGAAGGAATTCATCGGTGAACAGCTCGACGGAACCGGGCAGCCAGCGATTCACGGTAATCTCGCTGGGGATCGTCCGCACGGCACCGCCGTCGGCACTTAGGCGGTATGCCAGACGGTAGGGCCGGTAGCAGGGGGCCGAGCCGACGTTCTGCCACTTCATGTACACCGCGAGATTGGCGCCGGCTTTGACTTCGGCTTCGTGCCGCAGTTCTTTCAGGACGAGTCGGTAGCCGAGTCGCCGGAGAAAGCGTTCCAATTCGGGACGGACGAAATCCCCTTTGGGCAAGGGGGCCGACTTGTTGTTGATGTACGAGGCATGGCAGGCTAACGCATAGTTGAAGATATAGCGCAACGACCACCCTTCCTGCACCCATTTTCGCATGTCCCAGCAGGTTTCCCAAGCGATGGGCGCACTCTGCCAGATGTCCTGGAGTTTCCCTTGCCGAAAATAATCCGGGTAGCCCTTGCGCATGTGGCACCAGTTCTTGGAGAACCCGCCCATGTCTCCCAAACAATCGGCTCGCCAGCCGGTGCCCTGATCGGTGGCATACGCCAGGCACTCGCGGCCGCCGATCAGCATCAGCAGCGGCGTCTTGCGGAAGGCCGCCACGTAGGCGTTGACAATCTTCACGCGATTCTCCAGCGCCGGCAGTTTGCAGTTGCTGGATCTGCTCAGATGCCATTCGCCCCACCAGCCAACCGAGCCCAGGTCGAGGTGGTCGAGGTCCGGGTGCCCGTCGTACTTCTCGCCCAACCGTTGGATGAAGTCGAGATGTCGTTGCAGTGTCACCTGGTCGTCCAGGTCCGGAATCGGAAACTGCTCTTTGCCGTCGTAGTCGCTGATCAGTTCCCGGCCGCCGATTTCCTTGATCCATGCAGGATGGTAAGGGCGATTTGGCGTCGTGGAGCAACACATCACGCGAAACGCGAGTTGCTGCCCGGCCTCGCGGCTCTCGGCCAAGACGCGATCCAGGAAGGCTTCCGCGATGCGTCCCGATTCCGGCTCCAATTCGCCCCAGCCCCAGCGGGCGTAATGCACCGTCGACGGGATCCAACTCGGGAGGTTCTTGTCCTGCTTGACCGTGCGGTGGAACGTCTGCCAACCCATGCCGGGATTGGCCAGGATCTCGTCGGTTTCTTCGGGGTGCACCGTGACTTGCGCGTCATCGGCCGAGCAAAAGCCGACAGACAGATTCAGCAGCGCAAGCAAGCTGGCGGCGAGGATGGGGGCTGCAGCAGACCGGAACCGGGTGATGGAGAAAAATGGGCAACGCATGGTGCTCGCCTCCTTGGTACAGTGGCAGAGGGACGGGGAAGACGTCAGAATAGTCTTTGCGATTGCGATTCGCTAGCAACGCGGTCCACAATAACTTCCCGATCCATCAGAAAAAAGCCGAAGCAGCTGACAGAAAAATGGGGTGACAGAAAGATGAGGAACGAAAGAGCGTAAGGAGAATTAGTCTAGACCTGCGTTTCAACCTGTGCCAGCATTTCATTTTTCTGTCACTCCATCTTTCTGTCAGCTATCCTCATTTCTTTTGTAGTTATGCCATAGGTGTGAGATTCGGGAAGTTGTTTCGGCCATCGTTGCTACGATGGGAAGATGGGGGGGGACTGAAAGGTGAAATATCGGACATACCTGCGAATTGTCGTGTCTCTTGTCGCGTCTGTTTTCGGTTCCGTGGTGCTTGCGGAGCCAAGACCTTCCTTCGTCGAGTCGCTGCCGGACGGCGTCTTGCTGGTGCGTGACGACGCGGGGAACTGGGGCGGCCCGACGATGGGGATCACGCATCAGCGCGGGACGGATTATTGGGCCAAGAAGGTCCTGGATTTGAGCGGTGTGTCGGACGAGGCTTGGAATCAGGTCCGGGAGGTCCGGCTGTCCGCGTTCTTCTGCGTCCGCGATTACTCGTGGCATGACTGCCCGCCCGCGAACGGTCTGGATGAAGCCATCGAACTGGTTGTCAACGGGCACGCGCACCGAGTTCCGACCAACGCCGGGCTACCTGCGTACGACGAAGGCAAGTCGATGACGGCCTTCATGCGCTGGCACGACTTCGCGCTGCCCAAGGACGAGATCGTGCGCGGTCTCAACGAAATCGTGCTGCGGATGGCGCCGGTCGAGGGCAAGCGGCCCGATGATTATCTGTACCTGGGCATCGACACGACGGCGGCGGGCGGCAACAGCTTCGTGCGTTTCGGCGCCGGTGCCCCGTGGCAGGAAGACAAGCTGACGATTCCCGGTGGCCGCGGCGAATACATGGTGCGGCTGTACCTGTTGAGTCGCCCGCGAAACTTCGAGGCCCGTTGGCTGCCGGCCGACTCGCGACTGGAGGACGCTCGCCAGATGATCTGCTACGCCGGTTCGCACGGCCCGACGACGCGGGTCGAGTGGAACCCGCGGCGTGTCGATCGGCTGGAGAGCGTGCGGGTGCGAGTGGAAATCGGCGGCAGCGATCGCTTTCGGTTTGCCTGGCTGGATGAAGCCGGGAATCCCGTTCAGCCGGCCGATGTCCAGGGTCCGGTACACGAGGCGACGCTATCGCCGCCGTTGGCATTTGTGCCGAGCGGCGTCGAGCTGCCCAAGAACCTGGATCTGCGCAGCGTGGCCCTGTCGGCTTCGGCGGACTATCACCCGCTGGCGCGACAGGCGAACGTCGCCCCGGCGATCCAGACGCCTGCCGGGCGGCCGGTGGACCGCAGCCCCTCGTGCCGGATCGACGCGGACCGCATCCTGATGGCCAACCGCAACCTGCGCTGCGAATTCGCCCGGCAGGACGGCCGGCTCCGCCTGACCTCGCTGTACAACGAATTCACGGCTGGCGAGATGGTGCGACGATCGGAGGATGTGGCGCTGTGGCTGGTCGAGGTCGAAGGCAAGCGTTACGCCGGTTCGTCGGACTTCGTCTGCCGAGATGTCACAGCGACCGAGGACGGCACGGGGTTTCGCGCGACGTGCGTTTGTGACGCCGCCGGCCTGGAAGCCGTCTGGACGGCCACGATGGGCGACAGCTTGCAGCTGAGTCTGAACGTCGTCAATCGCAGCAGCCAGCCGGTCGATTTCAAGCTGGCCTTTCCGCATTTCGCCGGCTTGTCGGTCTCGCCGGAACCGGCCGGTGATTTCTACTTCTATCCAAAGAGCCTGCTCGTGTCCGACGCACCGGCCTTGATCCGGCAGGGCTACGGCGATCACCAGGCGTTGTACCAGGTCATGGACATCTTCAGCCCGTCGCGCGGCGGAGGGTTGGCGATGCGTTGCCTGGACGGTGACGGCCGCTACAAGGTGCTGGCCTTGCGCAAGCACTTGCCGGGCCACGTCGAACAGAACGAGGACGCGCCGCAGACCCCCACGGCGGACGAGTACAAATGGAGCAACTCGCTGCCGGCCGTCCCCGGTATCAGTTTGACCTACGAGTACCTGCGCCGGACTCGTCCGCCGGGCGCATCGTTCGCGCCTCCCGCTGTGACGCTCACCGCACACGCCGGCGATTGGCAAGCCGTCATGCAGGAGTACGCCCAATGGTGCCGACAGGTGTGGCAGTTCCGCCCGTACCCGTCGCGGCTGACGCCCGCATGGAACATGATCGCCGCGGGCTGGGGGCTGAGCCCGATCTTTCGCGACGGCAAGTACCGCACGGATCTCGTGGGCCCCCGCTGCGACTGTATTGAACTGATGTCGTGGTGGGAATGGTCCCCCCTGGGGCCGACAGGCGTCCCTTTGGATCAGTTCAGCGAGAAACTCGGCGCAGCCAAGTACGAAATGTGGAAGAGCTATTTTCCGCCCGACCCGGTGAGCGGCCAGCCGATGTTCTCGAACAACCCCGGCGATTACGACGGCTACAACGAGCGCTGGGGCGGTCTGCCCGCTTTTCGCCAAGCCATCGAAGCGTACCGGCAGAAGGGGGCTCTGGTCACCCTGTACACCGATCCGTTTCGCGTCGATCACAGTTCGAAGTGCGGGCGGCAGCACGGCGAGCGTTGGGGCGTGGTCCAGCCCGACGGCAGCTATCGGGACGACTATGACGCCTGGCGGATGTGTCACGACGTGGCCGAATACCGTCAGTGGGTGGCCGACAACATGCAGCGCGTGCTGAAGGAGACGGGAGCGGACGGCATTCGCTTGGACGAGTACGGCCATGCCGGCTCGGCGTGCTTCAGCCGGAAGCACGAGCACACGTTCGCCGAATGGGGCTGTACGGAATGGCAGCGCGGCGTGGCCGAGGCGACTCGTCTCGTTCGCCAGGCGATGGATCAGGTCAACCCGCAAGCGGTGCTCACCACCGAGCATCCCGGTTACGATTTCCTGTTGCCGCACATCGAAGGCTGCATCACCTACGACTTGACCGTGCTGGCGTCGCCCCTGCGGCCGGTCGAGGTCAACCTTCAGCGGTTTTTGTTCCCCGAGTGCAAGGCGTTTGAACTTGACCATCGTGGCGCTGATCCGACGCATCGCAAGCGGTTCTGGAATGCGGTGGGGTCCTTTGGCAGCTGCTATCCGCCGTCGTACGATGCGATTTTGCGCGAGAATGCAGATGCGTTCGCCAGCCGCCAGTGCCGGCCGCTGGTGCCGACGCCCGCTGGTGGCGTGTACGCCAACTGGTTCCGCGGCCAGGACAAGGAGATCTACACGCTGTACAACGGCACGGGGCACACCTTCTACGGCTTGGCATTGTCGGTCGAATTGCCGCCAGACCGGCACATTTTCGATCTACTGCGGTGTGAGGAGGCGGACGCCGAGCCGACGGGCGGGCGGCACAGCGTGCGGCTGTTCCTGCCGCGCGACGATGTTGCCTGCCTGGCTGTTCTGCCCCGGAAACTCACGGTGGTCGCGGCGGGCGACCGGCTGCAGATTCGCACCAGTGGTGCAGATGCCGACTCGCGCGTGGCCGTTTGCGGCCGGGACGGCGGGGAAATCGCATCCCGTCCGCTGACCGATGGCCAGGCGGAAATCCGGTTGGGGCCGGCTCAGGGACAGGGACTTTGCGTCAAGCTGTACCGGGGAGGACAGTTGGAGGATGCCGTCGCCGGCTGGTAGCTGTCAAGGACTGGCGAGGGAATCAGCGTCGTCTTTCGCTCCGCGAAAGAACGTCCTTTCGCGGAGCGAAAGGCGACAATGCGACAGTGCGACACGAGTCTGTTCGGCGGTCCCGAGCGGATTTCGATCTCGGCAACTTGGTTCCCTGTATTTTTCTGTCACCCCATTTTTCTGTCGGCCCTCGTCTTTCTGGCTCGCAAAGCGTTGCGCGCGGCTAGCAAGAACAGAGCCATTTCTCGCCCCCACGCGCACTTCCCAGATCTCCGCTAAGGCCACTGCGGTTTCAGCCGCAGTTCGATCGTCGCCCCGGAAACACCCGCCAGGTGAACGGCCAGTTTCCGAGTCTTTTTGTTGCCGCCTTGACGCTCGGTTTGAGGCGAGGTGGGCAGCGGCGCGGCGGGCAGCACTTGCAGCTTGGCGTCGGACGGCGACGCCAGTTCGACCAGCAGCGACTGGCCGCCGATGCGGAGCGTCGCCGTGCGGGCGTCGTCGCTCAGAACGATGTCGGCCGGCGTGTGCAGCAGCGACCAGATGTCGGCCGCAGCCTTGGTTTCCACTTCGTCGCGGATCGTGACCCAGCGGCGGTCGTGCAGGGAAATCGTACGCTGGACCTTCGTGGCGTGCGCGGCATAGGCGGGCGTCAGGTCCAGCACGGCGGACTGCGATGCGCCGTCGCCAGGGGCCTCGAATCGCAGGATCTTGGTCGCTGCCCTGGGGTCCTGGTCCGGACCTTGGTCTGGATTGATCAGCACCGTATTGTGGCCCTCGGCCCGCAGTCGGTAGTACTCCCAGCGTTGGCGGCCAAAGTAGCCGGGCAGGTTGTAGTTGTCCGCGCCCAGATCGACGAACCACCGCTGGCCCAGCGCCTCCAGCACAAACGTGCCCAGGTCCAGATGGCTGTGGTTGACCGCGTTCGAGCCCGCTTTGAAAGCGACCCAGAGGGCGTTGCGGTCGTTCCATGCGCTGCGGAAGATGCCGACTTCGGCGTCGCGGAAGTGCTTGTCCAGCGGCAGCGTCGACAGATCGCACTGATGTCCGCGCGGGTCGTAATACACCAGGTCCATCGCCGACGGCTCGGCATGCGCGATCTGGAACGCCGCGTACTCGGGCCGGTTGAACTTGCGGGCGAACCAGAACAGCTGCGGCGGACGAGGCGTGGCGGCGTGGGCGTCGGCAAAGTCGAAGGTCCGATCCAGCGGGCCGGTCAGGTGCATCGGGAACGTCCCGGCCTCGGAAAAGCCGGGGATGGCCGACAAGCCGTAGTCGGTGCCCAGTGCCGACTCCAAGGCCGCGATCATGGCCACGTTGTACTGCGTGGCGTAGGACCAGTAGCCCGGCCCCTCGCCCCACGCGCCGTCGGGGGCGAAGTTCTTCATGGCCCGCGGCACGCTGCGGATCGCATGTTCCAGGATCTCGCCGGCCAGTTCCGGCAACTCGTCCGCCAAGGCCAGCGCGCCGATCGTCATGCCGCCGTTGCAGACCTGGTTCCAGTTGTGCTGCGAGTTGTGCCACCAGCCTTTCGGCTGCCGATAGACCTTCAGGCCCTGCTGCAGCCCCAGTTCGACCATCGCCCTGCGCAGCGTCTGCCGCTGGTCCGCGGTCCACTGGTCGTACAGCCAATCGTAGCCGATGCCGAACGCCGCAGTCATTTCCGCCGTGTCCAGGAAATGCCGCGGGTTCCAGTCCGGGAACCTGGCCGCCGCCTCCAATTCGCCCCAAGCGCGTTCTACGTGGCGGCGGTCGCCGTCCAAACGGTACAGCAGGGCCAGCGTGGTGACGCGGTCCAGCACGCGCCGGCTGGTCGCCAGCAACCGCAGCCCGTCCGGAATCTCGTACTGCGACGGCCGGGCGCGCAGGATGCTGTCCCCCTCGCGGCGGAGGGATTCGTGCCAACGGAGCAGCGTCTGGTCGGATTTCACGTCCCGCTTCAACTGGTCGAACCTGGCGGCGGTCGCCATCAGCCGCGGATGTCCGGGCCGAAGAGCGGCCAGGATCTGCGCGGCGGTGGGCGAGTCCAGCGGCGGTGGGTCCGCAGCCAGCGTATGGCTGACGGGAATGCACAACAGAGCGATGACGATGGTCGAGAAATGGCGGGCGATACTCATGGTGGGCTCCTGGGTGTGACAGTCGATGTTCAACAAAGCTTACCGTATCGGCCTTCAGACGTCGATGTCCCGCCGCACCGCTTCGGCGGCGGCCAATGAGGACATCGCGTAGAACACGTGGACCAGTGCGAAGCGGATGCCCGGCGTTGGCTTCTCGGTGGCGGTTGTGGCGGCGTTGCTGGTGGTCATGGGAAGTGGAGCCTCCATTCTTGGGATGCGCGCACAACGCGCGGATCTTCGTAGCATGGCTCTCCGAGCCGTGCTCCGCGGCCGGCACGGCTCGGAGAGCCATGCTACTTTGGTTGCAGCCCTTGGCCTCCGGGCGTATGGAGCGTCCCATCAAGGCGCGGCAAGCACAAACGTCGCGGGAGCAAACGGCTGCACCTCGACGCGGAAACGGCCGTCCTGGATCGGCATGGGATCGCCCTGCGGTTGGCCGCGGAGATCGACGCGCTCGGCGGTTGTTGCGCCGCTGCCGTCGGGCAGGCGGATTTGGCAATCGCCGCCGCGGCCGGCGCACTCCCACAACCGCAGGATCGTGCCCGCGCCGTCGGGGTTCGGACCCAAAGCCGTCACCAGCGTGCCGGTGGCGGAAACCTCCAAGCCCCGCCGCGTCGCAGGCAGCTTGCCGGCTGGGCCTTCGGCCCAAGCGGCGGCCAGCGGCGTGCGGGCTTCGGCGGACGGCACGACGAACGCCTCCGCCGCGTCGCCGCCGTCGACCGCCCACAGTCGCACGCGCGACGTCCAGGTGCCTTCATTCCACAGTCGGAAATTCGTGGTCCACTGGTTGTTGAACAGATTGAAGTACACGCGGCTGTGACGCGGCACGAAATCCCGCGAGTACTTCCAGCAGCCGGGCACGTCGAGACTGACGAGCGGACTGTCCAGCGAGCACAGCCCCACGCCGCGTGCGCCGGCATCGGTGACGGTCAAGCCGCTGTTGACCGCCAGGATGTGCCGATTCGCCCCGCGGAGGATGTCCCGCGCAGGATCGATGATAGAGCCTTGCCGGCCCAGGCGAAACTGCGGCTGCGAGACATTCACCGGCAGGCAGATCCAGCCCGCCTCGGGCCACGGATCAGCCGGTTTGTCGTGCAGCGTCAGTTCGATGTCCACGCAGGGCAGATCGCGGTACAACGTGAATCGGGTCGTCACCGCGTGCGGGACGCCGCCGCCGGCCTGGGCCGTTAGTACCACCGACGCGGCGAGCGGACTCTGCGAGAACGTGGCGGCGAACCTTTCGGGCGAGGCGGCGCGGTAAGGCGCCTCGGCGGCGGGCGGCATCGCCGGCTTGCCAATTTCGTTGATGGCCCACTCCGCCTTGCTCTTGACGTATGCCGCCACGTAAGCCTTGACTTGGTCCGCGTCGAATCGTTCGTACAAGTACTGGCCCAGCCCCTGCGGTGCGGCAGCGTCGGCCAATTCGCGGTTCGTTCGTTTGTCGATCAGCGAACGGAGGACACCGCGCTGCCGGTCGATCACGGCGCGATAGAAGGGCGATTCCAGCGTGTCTTGACGCTCGTCGGCACGCAGCTCCGGAAAATGGGACAGGCGCCGATCGTCCTGATCGGAGGCAGTCCCATTTTCCGGCGCGGGCACGTACGTGCGATACCCGCCGGCCGGCACGCCGCGGGCCACGAAGCGAATGATACGGTCGTTTTTCTCGACCGCGATCGCGTCGCCGCCGTCCGCCGGTTTGACGGCGGTCATCGGCGCGTCCCCCACGGCCACGCTCACCACGCCATCGCGCTGCCAGGCCAAAGGATTGCGAACGACGATCCGCGGACCGGTGACATCGACGGCGTTGACGAGCGCCTGCAATTGGCTCTCCTGGAGCGGAGCGATGAGAGCCTGGGCCGTCTTGATGTACGCCGTGTGCTCGTCCCAGGAAGCGTCCAGACGGGCAAACTTGCCTTCCGCGCGTTCCTTTTTCCATTCTTCCCCATACGCATAGTTCCGCTGCTTGGCATAGGACGTGATCCAGTACAAGGCACCGCCCCACGTGTGTTCGCCGTACAGCAGGCTGTGCTCAAACGCCTTGGCGATTGCCGGCCGCGCGTCCGGCATGTCCACGCCCCACGTCCGCAAGTGCGTGTCCAGCGACTCGCAGGCCGCGATGGCGGGGCGGATGTTCCGCGCGATCCGTGCGCCGGCCGGATCGCACATCGGACCGTGAATCCACGTGTCGGGCATGTCGCCGCGGACCACCGGCAGATCGGTCTTGTCAGCGATGATTGCGTCGGCAAAATCAGACAGCCGCCCGATGCGGACTTGGACGCCGGGCAACTTCGTTTCGGCCTCCTGCAACAGCTGTTCGACTTGTTCCGGTTTCGGCGGTCCGGCGTTGTCGCCGGTGTGGATCAATGCCAGCCAGGTCTTGTACGGCCAATCGGCGGGCGGCATCAGTCCCGTTCCGTATCCTTCGGCGATGTACATCGTCAGCAATCGCGAGCCGTCCGGGCCTTCCCACCAGAACAACCGGGGCACTTCCGGGGAGCTGCTGCCCGAGTTGCAGCCCAAGTGCAGGAACTCGACACCGGCCTGCCTCAGCAGCGTCGGCATGATCCAGCTGTGGCAAGGCACGTCGGTCATCTTGGCGTCGCGCGGCAGCGGCAACTCGCCGCGGCGCGACAGATCGGACGAAAAATGCAGTCCGCGCACAAGGTCCTCGATTTCGAGCAGTTCCGTGTGCGTCGTGAACGGCAGCGCGTGCGTGGCGAAACGGCCGTCGCGAAAGGCACGCCACACCCGTTGCTTGCGATCCGCCGTCTGGCCTTCCCAGTCCT
>ERZ795059.5566-NODE-5566-length-11404-cov-7.042559_pt1 | contig 11404 bp, 10 predicted proteins | sample MGYA00375143_ERZ795059 | MGnify/ENA primary metagenome ERZ795059 (study PRJEB30188, sample SAMN05720168) | activated sludge metagenome | isolation source: Anaerobic digester | place: USA | collected 2015-01-07 ... | reverse complement strand
GAGAACAACCTCATCAAGGAGTTGAAGCCGCGCTACAACGTGCGGCTGCGCGACGACAAGACCTACCTGATGATCCGCGTGCACCTTTCGCACCCGTGGCCGCGCTTCGAGACCGCCCACGGGCTGCCCCGGGAGGACGGGGCGCGCTGGTTCGGGCCCTACCACGCGGCCGCGGCCGGGTGCTTCTTCCTGTCGTTCATCGGCCGGTACTTCCGGTTCCGCACGTGCTCGGACGCGGCGTTCGCCTCCCGGAAGAAGCCCTGCCTGCAGTACCACATGGGGCGGTGCGAGGCCCCCTGCTGCCGGGAGGTCGACGCGGTCGGCTGCACAACGGCCGGATCGAGCAGCAGCACATCGGCTTCGAAGCCGTTCGCCGGCTGCCACTGCTGCACCTGGCCGGGCCTTACGAAGACGACGTGACCGGCGCGCAGCGAGAAGCGCTCGAAGTCGACCAGATGCCCTCCACGCCCTCCGGTCGCCACGAGAACCATGAAGAACTCGACGCGCTCGGTCTGGAGCAACTGCGTCGCGGGCACGCGGCCGCGGAGTTCCGCCAGGCTCATCAACTCCGCGCCGATGGGGTCAAGCCGCTCGTTCTTGAAGCGAGTCTGGCGCAGTGCCTTGCGGGGTGGGGACACGAAAACTCCTTTCGGCGCGCCTACGGCGCGTCTGCGCGATTTCTACCATCACTTGCCCGACGCTGACCTTGGCGTCAAGGCTGGGTGCCGGCAAAGTCCGTGCTGCAAACCAACCCAGAACCCCGCCCCAATGCTCTCCTTTCCCTCCCGCCCACGGCGTGCCTTCGCGCTGACCCTTCTCTCGGTCGTCGCTGGCTGCGCGTCGAACAGCTACTCGTCCAAAGGAACCCCCATGTCCTCCGATCCCAAGGCGCAGGTTGTCGCGCTGCTCAAGTCCATCGAAACGGGCGAAGCGGCCCCAGTGGCCGTGGTCAACCCGGCCAAGTACATCCAGCACAACCTCGCCGTAGGCGACGGCCTGGCTGGCTTCGGCGCAGTCCTGCAGGCGCTGCCGAAGGGTTCGGCCAAGGTGAACACGGTGCGGGTGTTCCAGGACGGCGAGTTCGTCTTCGCGCACACCGAGTACAACTTTTTCGGCCCGAAGATCGGCTTCGACATCTTCCGCTTCGAGGGCGGCAAGATCGTCGAACACTGGGACAACCTGCAGGAGACGCCGGCCAAGCCCAACCCGAGCGGTCGCACGATGATCGACGGGCCGGCTGTGGCGGCAGACTTGGACAAGACCGCGGCCAACAAGAAGCTGGTGGCGGCGTTTGTCGACGACATCCTGGTTAACGGTCGCCTGGACCGACTGGCGGGCTACTACGACGGCGACAACTACCACCAGCACAACCCGCAGATCGCCGATGGACTGTCCGGCCTCGGAGCGGCGCTGCAGGCGATGGCCAAGGCGGGCGTGACGATGAAGTACCACAAGGTCCACAAGGTCCTGGGCGAAGGCAACTTCGTGCTCGTCGCCAGCGAGGGTGAGTTCGCCGGCAAGCCGAGCGCGTTCTACGACCTGTTCAGGGTGGCCAACGGCAAGATTGCCGAGCACTGGGACACGATCGAGACCATCCCGCCACGCGCGGAATGGAAGAACGCGAACGGCAAGTTCTGAGGCGCGGAGGACTGTGAGCCCCTGGAAGTTCGTGCTCTACGGCGCCCTGCCGGCCACGGTCGCGGTCCAGACGGCCCTGGCCGGCCAGGTCGTCGAAGTCGTCACGCTCAAGCTCAGGGCCGGCGTCGCTGCGGCCGAGTTCGCTCCGATCGACAAGGCAGTGGAGCGTGAACACGTCGCCAAGCAGCCGGGCTTCGTTTCGCGCGAGAGCGCGCATGGCGCGGACGGCGAGCGGCAGGTGATCGTCCACTGGCGATCGGCGTTTTTCGCCGACGCATCGATGGCGAGCTTCCAGAAGGCGCCCGCCGCCGCGCAGTACATGTTGAGGATCGAGGCCTCGACGATGAGCATGAAGCGCGACCAAGGGTAGCGTTCGGGATGGCCGGCAACGAGGCCACGCTCAAGACCGGCGCGGACCTCCGTGCTCCGGCAGCAGGCCCATCTCCTTCGTGGCCGCGGCCCAGCGCGCACTCGCTGCGCAAGAAGCTGCCCGCCGCGCCGACGTCCCGGTTGACGCGGTCTCCCGCATGTGTCCGCTTTGAGGTGAGTCAGCAATAGACCGCTCCTGGCCGACCTGAGACAGCCGGCTCGCCGGATTGCTTGCCCCAAACCAGCCGCTCAGATCTGATCTTGAACGTCAGCAAAGTGGCGTCGATTTCGCCCACTTGGGCACCCGCCACCGGAGAGCGTTTATCTGCCGCCGAACCTGCGTTGACCGATCGCGCTGAGGTCGACGCGGCAGATAAGCGTCGATGGACCGAACCGCCGCTCGTGCGATGGCGTGCGGGGATATTGGGCAATGTAAGTTTCAGGCGCCGCTGGCGTGTCCGATGCGAGGGGTCGGCACAGCGATGCGTCTCGCTGCACGAGGGCTGGCCGGCGCGTGGTCGTGCCAGGTGGGCCATCGATGTTTTGCGCAGTGCGCGCCGACAGCGTGCTCGCAGGGCCGGGCGCGATCAGCTCCACCGTTGGGCCTGCGACAACGGACAAGGCGACGGACGGTGATGTCGCCAACGAGGCTCACGGTGGTCCTCTGCATGCCGCCGTCGGCGGCGTCGAGCCGGCGCGCAGCGGCGGCAACAACTGCACCGTGCGCCAGTGCCCCAGGCGGCAGTGCGGGCAGCACGAGACCTCGATGCCGGTGGTGCGCTGCAGGAACTGCGCCGCATCCTCGCAGGCTTGGGGCTGGATCGCCGGCATGCCCAGCGCCGTACGCGCCAGGGCCATCCGGTCGTGCTTGAGCGCGGCGCTGAGCAGCCCATAGTGCCGGATGCGCTTGAAGCCCGGCGGCAGCACATGCTGCAGGAAGCGTTCGATGAACGTCGGCCCGTCGATGAAGACTGTTCGCTTGCCGCCCTGATCGTCGGCGCGAACGCGCAGCCGCACGCCCTGGGCGTCGATGCCGACGATGCGCTCGTTGGACACGGCCACGCGGTGCGTGTAGCGCGAGAGGTAGTCGAGCACCACCTCCGGGCCAGCCAGCGGCGTCTTGGCATAGACCACCCAGCCGTGACGCAGGAGTTGCTTCAGCCGTTGCCGGCGTGCCACCTCGGTGGCGGCCGGATCCCGGGGCAACTCGCCGGCCTTGATCGCCTGGCGCAGCGCGTCGAGGAACTTGCCCCTGTACACCTTCGAGAGTGCACGCACCGGGAACAGGAACGTCGGGCTGCGCTTGGGAGCGCACCAGTCTCCGGCCTCGTCCAGTCCGCCGCAGGCCATCAGCGCATGCACGTGGATGTGGCGGCGCAGGTCCTGCGTCCAGGTGTGCAGCACCAGGGTGAAGGCCCCGGTGGCGCCCAGCCAGCGTGTGTTGGCGGCGAACTCGCTCAGCGTGGCCGCCACGCACTGCATCAGCGTGCGGTACACCCAGCAGTCATGGCACCGGGCCAGGCCGTTGAGGGCGTGCGGCAGCGTGAACACCAGGTGGCAATACGGCACCGGCAGCAATTCCGCCAGCCGGGCCTGGCGCCAGGCATCGCGGGCGTGGTGCTGGCACCGCGGGCAATGCCGGTTGCGGCATGAGCGGAACAGCCGCTGCTCGTGCCCGCAGCGGTCGCAGCGCTGCAGTTGCCCGCCCAGCGCGGGCGTGCGGCAGGCGACGATGGCCCGCCAGGCACGCGCCTGCGGCGTGCTCAGCGAGTGATCGCGCAGATAGGCCGGTCCGAAGCGGCGCAGCACTTCGGCCAGGGTGGCGCCCATCGCCGGTGCGGCAGGAACAGCAGCTTCAGTGCAGCGGGGACGGTCGTGGCGGCGACGAGGGGAGCGTCTTCGGCGGGCCCTTGACGTCCACCTTGGGCAGATTGGCCAGCAGCGCCAGCGCACGGTCGCCGGCGCTGTGACCGGGGCGGGCCATGCGCAGGTAGCGGCTGGTGGTGCTGAGCTTGGCGTGGCCCAGCAACTGGCTGATGCTGTTCAGGTCGACGCCGGCTTCGAGCAGGTGGGTGGCGAAGCAGTGTCGCAGCGTGTGGATGCCGCCGACCTTGTCGATGCCCGCAGCATTGCGCGCGACGTAGAAGTAACGTCCGGCGCTACGGGTGTCCAGCGCCTTGGACGGGTCCAGCCGCGCGGGGAACAACCAATCCTCGGGCTGGGCATGGCGTCGGCACCGCCGCCAGTACAGCCGCAACTGCTCGAGCAGCTCGGGCGTCAGCAGGCTGTAGCGATCGTGCCCACCCTTGCCCGCGACGACGCGAATGCACATGCGATCGGGCGATGAGTCGATGTCGCAGCCGCGCAAGTTGCACAGCTCGCTCACGCGCATCCCGGTGGCGTAGGCGGTCATCAACAGGGTGCGCGCCTTGATGGACATCGGTGCGGCGAGCACGGCGGCCACCTCGGCGCGGGACAACACCTCGGGCAGGCGCTGCGGCGTCAGCGCCATGGGAATGCGCGAGCGCCGATCGGCTTGGCCCAGCACCTCGCAGATCAGGAAGCGCGTGGCGCAGGAGACCTGGTTGACGCTGGTTCGAGCCAGTTGCCGATCACGCACGAGGTGCAGCAGGTACGCCTGCACCTCCTGGTCGGTGATCAGTTCGGGGCTACGGTGGTAGTGGCGGGCCATCTGCGAGACGGCCCTGAGGTAAGACACCTGGGTGCGCGGCCGAAAGCCGCGCAAGACCATTGCATCGATCATGCGTTGACGCAGCGTTGTCATCGTCGTCTCCGGGATCCGGGGAACAGTCCCCAGAAGCCAAGCTACGACTCGCTACCCCGCCGCATCCACGAGATTCGATCAGCCGCGCACAACCACCGCGTCAGCGGTTTGGTCCAACGGCCAGTAGCAGTCGGTTGTCGACGTCCCAGATTGCGGACCTTCAAAGCTCAGCGGGCGATGAATGTGGATGCCGACGTTGCCTTGTCTCCGCCTGACCCGGAACTTCCGACCACTTCGACCCGGATCGGTACTGCAACGAGGCCCGCGTACCTTTGCGCCTGCGTTGCATCCATGCGCAATGAGACCACTGAGGTGGACGTGCCGGCCGGCTCCACATCCACCGCGGCAGACTGCTCCGCGCGCAGGCTGGTGCCGTCGGTGCCTTCGACGAAGGCTTGAACTTCCAGCCGCCGAGGCACTAGGCTGGCATTCATCACCCGAAGCCGGTAGACGTTCTCGATGCCTCCATCGGGCAACTGCCTCGACATCACACTTCGGTCGCGGATCACATTGAGACGAAGTTCCGGCCGGGCAAGGAAGGCGACGATCACTCCCAGGCCCACCAGCGCCAGGCCCGCTCCGTACGCTAGCACGCGACCCCGGCGGTGCACTGGGCGCTCGCCAGCGCTCGACAGGGCCTGAAATCTGATGAGCCCACGTGGCGCCTTCATCTTGTCCATGATCCCATTGCAAGCGTCGATGCACAGTCCACAACTGATGCACTCCGCCTGCAAGCCTTTCCGGATGTCGATCCCGACCGGGCAGACCTGAACACACAGGGTGCAGTCAACGCAATCGCCTTGCCCGATGGAACGCGCATCCGATCCTCGGGTACGCGAGCCGCGCGGCTCCCCGCGTGCGATGTCGTAGGTGATGACGCGCGAGGCCGTATCGAGCATTGAGCCCTGGAAGCGGCCGTACGGGCAGGCGTGCTGGCAGATCTTTTCCTTCAACACGCCAGCGTGGAGGTAGGTAGCCGCTGCATAGAAGAAGGTCCAGAAGCCCTCCCAGGGGCCGAAGGTGAATGCCGGGACCGCGGCGGCGAGCGCACGAACCGGCGCAAACCAGCCCACCAGGGAAAAGCCGGTCAACAAGGCAATGCCAACCCACGCGAGATGCTTGGTGCCGCGGCGCAGGAACTTCTCCGTGGACCATGGCGCGTCGTCAAGGCGCATGCGGGCGAGCCGGTCACCTTCAGTTCGGTGTTCAACCCAGGAGAAGATCTCGGTGTAGACCGTCTGTGGGCAGGCAAAGCCGCACCACACTCGACCGTACAGAGCGGTCGCCGCGAAGAGAAGCAGCGCGCTGAACACCAGCACGCCGGTGAGAAGCACCAGATCCTGTGGAAAGAGAACGGTGCCAAAGATGTAGAAGCGCCGGCCCTCGAGGTCGAAGAGCACGGCCTGTCGCCCGTGCCAGTTCAACCAGGGCATGCCGTAGAACAGCAGCTGAGTGGCCCACACCATCGCCCAACGCCAACGTGCGAACACTCCACTCACGGCCCGAGGCTGAATATTGCGACTCGCTTCGATTCCGGCCAGTCCGGCCGCAGGAACGATGGGGATGACGGAGTAGGTGCGCGACATGTCGAAACCGATCTCATGCCGGCCCGCGCCGGCGATACCCTGATCGTGGACAAACGCAGACTGATCGCCAAGGCTCAGCGAAACATCATTTCGTGCGTATCAGATTGCCCGCCAAGGTGACTGGTCACCCCGCATTCGGCCCCGACTGGACCGGTCCGCACCCGGCCCGCGGCCCGACAATCACCTGCCCACCAACCGGCGATCTCGATGGCGCCGCGCCCATGCCCCCCACGACCACCGCTTTGTCGCCAAACTCCGCTCACGCTCAGGCGTCCCACGACAACCTGAAGGGGATTGGCTGGATGGTGGCGGCGATGGTCGCGTTCGCGCTCGAAGACGCATTCGTGAAGGCGGCCGCCCGGCACCTACCGATCGGAGAGGTGCTGGTGCTCTTTGGTCTGGGCGGGATGCTGGCGTTCGCGGCGTTTCCGAACCGTGGAGGCGCGCCCTTGGTCCATCGGGCAGCGGTCTCGGCGCCGATGCTGGTGCGCGCCGCGTTCGAATTCGTGGGGCGGCTCTTCTACGTGCTGGCGGTTGCGCTGACACCGTTGTCCTCGGCCACAGCCATCTTGCAGGCCACGCCGGTGTTGGTGGTGCTCGGCGCGAGCGTCTACTTTCGGGAACGGGTGGGCTGGCGCCGCTGGACCGCGGTGGTGGTCGGCTTGCTCGGCGTGCTGGTGGTGCTCCGCCCCGCTGCCTCGGACTTCTCCGTGCTGTCCCTGCTGACGCTCATCGGCATGGTCGGATTCGCCGGCCGCGACCTCGCAAGCCGTGCCGTCCCGAAGGTTCTCGGCACGAGGCATCTGGGCTTCTACGGATTTCTCACCGTGGTCCTTGCTGGTGCGCTGTATGGCGCGTGGGACGGGAGAGCATTCGTGCAACCCGCTGCAGGGCCTGCTGCAGCGCTGGCCGGTGCAGTGGCGATAGGTGCACTGGCCTATGCCTGCCTGATGAAGGCCATGCGCACCGGCGATGTATCGACTGTCACGCCCTTCCGCTACACCCGGCTGCTCTTCGGCGTTGCGCTCGGTGTCGCCGTGTTCGACGAACGCATCGATGGTCCGATGCTTGCCGGCTGCGCCATCATCGTCGGTGCCGGTCTGGCGATCGCCTGGGATGGCCGACGCCGTCGTGTCTGAAGCGCCTCAGGCTGTTCGTGGCTAAGCCATGGAAGCGGCCATTTCGCCCAACTGACGCACAGCGCCATCGATGCGTGGGTCGCCCGGGTGCCCCACGTTCAGCCGCAGGTGATGGGTGAAGCGTCGATCGGCTGAGAACAGAACGCCGGGCGCGGAACTGATGCCAGCAGCCATGGCGCGGTGGTGCAACACCAGCGCGTCGACCGTTGGGGGAAGTTCGAGCCAAAGGAAGTAACCGCCGCGCGGTTGCGTCACGCGGGTGCTGGCTGGAAAGTGCCGCAACACCAGTCGCCGGACCCGTTGCTGCTCGTCCGCCAGCAAGGCGCGCAGTTGACGCAAGTGGCGGTCGTAGGCCCCTTGGCCGAGATAGTCCGCGATTGCAAGCTGTGGTGGCAAGGACGTCGCCAGCGAACTCATCATCTTCAAGCGTTGCACATCACGCGCGAAGCGGCCGGCCGCCGCCCAGCCGACCCGGTAGCCCGGCGACAGGCACTTGGAAAAGGACGAGCAGTGCAGGACACCACCGGTCGTATCGAAGGCCTTCGCCGGCGGCGGCCGCCGGAGGTCGGCGTACAACTCACCGTACACATCGTCTTCGATCAAGGGCACATCGTGGCGGGCCAGCAGGTCCACCAGCGCGCGCTTGCGGGCGACCGGCATCAGCGCGCCCAGCGGATTCTGGAAGGTCGGCATCAACCAGCAGGCTGCCACCCGCTCTCGCGCGAGGACCGCGGCAAGCGCGTCGAGGTCGACTCCCTCGGCAGGGTCCGTGGCGATTTCTACAGCGCGGAGCTTCAGTCGTTCGAGCACCTGCAGCGCTGCGTAGAACGTGGGCGACTCGATGGCGACCACTTCGCCTGGCTGGGTGACCGCCTGCAGGCAGAGATTAAGGGCCTCCAGTGCGCCGTTGGTGACCACCAGTTCGTCTGAGGCGAGCGGCACCCCCTGCAACGCATAGCGCTTGCGCAGGGCCTGTCGCAGTGTCTCGTCGCCGGCTGTCAGCGCGCTCGTGACCTGCTCCGGCTTCAGCCGTCGCATCGCGCGGGCGCCGCTTCGTGCCAGCGCGTCGACCGGGAAGAGACTTCCCCTTGGAAACGCAGAGCCGAGCGGCACCACCGTCGGATCGCGAGTCGACTCGAGCAGATCGAATGCAAGTGCACTCACCGCCACTTCGGTCGCCTCAGAGCGCGGCACCGCGGGCCGGAGGCTTGCGCGCAGGCTGCGCTTGGGCACCGAGACGTAGAAGCCGGACCTCGGCCGCACCTCCACGAGGCCTCGCGTTTCAAGCAGGCCATAGGCCTGGAAGACGGTGGACGGACTCACGCCGCGTCGATGACAGGTCTGACGCACCGACGGCAGCCGCTCGCCCGGCTTCAGCAGGCCGTCGCTCATTGCCTGCGTCATGTCGTCGGCGAGTTGCTCGTAGCGTGTCGGGTGCTGGGGCATTGGCCGGCGCCTGCCTGATCCGGTTGACCTTGGGAGTTTCTGCATCTTACCGATCAGCGTCATCGGCGCGACCATCCCGGGATGAAATCTGATACTGCGCTCCGCTCCCGCTCCGTCGTCCGCGCTGGCTCCGACGCGCTTCGGCTCGTCAGCGACTCGGGCGTGCTCCGACTGGGGGTGCCCGCGGTGTACGGCGGGGCAGGCGGCGATCTCTCGGCGCTCGTTCAGGCGGCGCGCAGCCTGGCGCAGCGCGATCTGGCCGCCGCTTGGGTGTTCCGCGCGCAGCGAACCGCAATCGAGCTGCTCCTGCAGGCGGACAACGTGGGCCTTCGCGAGCACCTGCTGCCACAGTTGCTGGCTGGAGATCGAGCCGGGACGTTGCCTGTGGGGCCGGAACCGATGCCGCTGGTTTCGGTGGAGGCCGGCAATGCATGCCGGCTGTACGGCAGGTACTCGCGGGTGCCGAACCTGCAGTGGATTGGCTTTTCCATCGTCGCGCCGGTTCGCTTGAGCGACTCCGTCGAGTGGATCATCGTCCGCGGCGAGGAACAAGGATTGGGCGTGGGCATCGACGATGGCGCGCCGTGCCCGCATGGCAGTCGCACCGCGACCGTGACCTTCGACGACGTGTTCTTCCGCATGGACGAGTGGCTTGGCGGTGCAGCACTGTGGGGGCGTTGCGCTCCAGTCGCCGACGCCCTTGCCGTTGCCGTGCCGATCCCGGGCGCTTAGGGTCGCGGTGGCGCTTCGCCTCAGCGTGAGCGCAGAACGTCCAACGTGCTGACCGCGGGGGCACGTTGGCTCCAGGACTGGCGGACATAGGTCAGCACGGCAGCCATTTCCTCGTTGGACAGCATCGCAGGCGGCATGCCGTACGGCTTGGGGTTGCCTGCAGTCGCGGCAGCGAACCCGCCGTGGTCCAGGACTCGAATCAAGGTCAAGACGCTCGGCTGCACCACCGTCGGATTGCCTGCCAGCGGCGGATAGACGCCCCGCACTCCTTGGCCGTCGGCACCATGGCAATCAGCGCACCGGTCGGTGTAGAGACGGGCTCCAGTGGCTCGCAGAGTTGGATCGGCTTCCGGTGCCTGCGAGGGTGCCGGAGCGGGCGGAAGATTGCTGAGATAGCTTGCTGCCCACTGCAGGTCTGCGGGCAGCCAGTGCTGGGTACTGTCCAGGACCACCTTGGCCATCGGTCCGCTTGCCACGCCTCGTGCGTTGATGCCGTCACGCAGTAGCGCGACGGTCTGCGCTGGTTCGTCGGAGGCACCAGGCCCAGGATGCAGCGATGGCGCGAACCAGCCATCGCCGGGCATCGCGCCGCCTTCGAGCCGGCTGCCAGGTGCGGACCATCGGTTCCGCGGAGCGTGGCATTCGCCGCAGTGTCCCAGCCCTGTCACCAGGTAGGCCCCACGCGTGATGCCCTCGGCAGGGGAGCGCTGAAGCTCCGCAGCGGGCGTGAAGTTGAACCACTGCCAAACGGCCATCGCCACGGGCGTGCCGAACGGGAACCGCAACTCGTGAGCGCGACGCGCCAGTTTCACGGGCGGAAGGCTGCGCAGATAGGCAAAGAGCGCGTCGTTGTCCTCGCGCGAAACGTGCGTGTACGAGGTGTAGGGGAACGCCGGGACCAGACGACGCCCGTCCGGGCTGAGACCCTCGTGCATCGCTCGATGAAAGTCGTCTGCGCTCCAGCGCCCGAGACCCGTCGCATCGTCAGGCGTCAGGTTGCTCGTGAACACGGCTCCATAGGGAGTGTCCAGACGACGTCCGCCGGCCATCGCCGGCCCACCGGGCACGGTGTGGCAACCAGCACAATTGCCGACCTTGGCCAGGTAGGCGCCTTTGGTGATCTTCTCCGGATCGCCGGATGCCGGCGCTGGGCGCTCAACGGTTGCAACGGAAGCAGCGCGCTTGCTGTCATCGCATCCCACGAGCGCCACGACACACAGGCTGGCGCAAATGACGGCACATGCGCCGACGAACCGATCAATGGGTGATGAACTCATGGGCGCTTGCCTCCGCAGTCCATCGGCCATTCGCCAGGCGGCCGTGCCGCGGGTGAGGCGTCCGCGGGGACAGGCTGCGCTGCGAGCCAGCGTGCCACTCTGGCGATGTCCTCCAGCGGCAACTTCCGTGCAACGTCGGCCATGCAATCCGGATTTCGGGCATGCCGGTAGCCGGTGCGCCAGGCACCCAGCTGTGCGATGAGGTAGTCAGCCGGTAACCCCAGCAGTCCAGGTACGTGAGGCGCGACACCGGTGAGCGACGTCCCGTGGCAGGCCACGCATGCCGGCAGCCGCAGTTGCGAGTCGCCGACGGTCAGAAGTTGCCGGGCCCTTGCTGCACTGGCACCGGTGGAAGCCACTTCCTTCGGGGGCGGATACGGCACCTTCAGGCCGGCGAAAGATCGGAAGAGCGTCGTGTAGGGAAAGAGTGTA
>ERZ795059.5565-NODE-5565-length-11404-cov-8.214909_pt1 | contig 11404 bp, 12 predicted proteins | sample MGYA00375143_ERZ795059 | MGnify/ENA primary metagenome ERZ795059 (study PRJEB30188, sample SAMN05720168) | activated sludge metagenome | isolation source: Anaerobic digester | place: USA | collected 2015-01-07 ... | reverse complement strand
CCATGCCGCTCGATGGCGACACAAGCGAGCTGAAGGCGATTGTCTCCCGGCCGCACGTCGCCACCGCCGAATTGCCACCGCCTGCCGGCGCGTCCACGACGCCTGACGAAGATGTCCCTCCCGCCAATAGTCTTGCAAGGACACAAACTGGATCGACCGACAAGGAGAACGAAAGTCAGGGAGCCGGCGCCACGACGGGGGGCGGGGATCCCCCGGAGACATCGAATGGCTCGGGTGGGCTTCCGCCTGTTGTTGGAGGGCCAGGGGGCGCGGGCGTAACGGGAGGAGGAGGCGAAGTCACCGGTACACCTGAGCCCGAGAAGGTACGCAGACGCAGATTCGGACTGGGCGTCATCGTGGCGGCGCTGGGCCTGTTGCTTGTACTGGCCGCCATCGTCGCCGCTGTCATGATGCTGGGGAAAAAGGAAGAGCAAAGGCCGGTCATCGGTGCTGACTGCACGACAAATCCGGCGGGCTGTGCGCCGGCCCAGGAAGCGCCCACCGAGGACACGCTTGAACTGTTCAAGCAGGCACTGGCGAAGAGTGACTTCGATACGGCGCGCGGTCTGCAGAGGATCCTGATCGGCCGCGGCAACGCCGAAGCCGCCAGGATATCGGCCGAACTTGCCGGCGCGCGGGACTTCAAGCCCGGCCTTTATGCGGAGCGCAATCTGCTTGAAGCCTATGATCTCTATCGGATGTCCTGCGATGGAGGAGGCGCTGCACCCGAATCCCTCGGGCGCTGGCGCCAGGATCTGGAGAGCGAACTGCAGGCCGGAGGCGGCGCACAACAGGATATGGCCGAGCTGGTGCAGACGGTTGAAGCGCTGCAGGAGGCTTGCAAACCATGAGAAGGCGCATTCTCTGCGCAGCGCTGGCCGTCGTCGCGATCGGCTTCGCCACGGCGCCGGTCAAGGCGCAACCGCCCGCGACCCCGCGTACCGCCCTGGCGCTCAAGACGCCGGATGGCCGTGATCTGGGGATCAAGCGAAGGCTCGTGTCGAAGCCGGGGGCGAAGGTGATCAACGCGCCTGGTTCCAACGACACCAAGGATTCGCCGAAGCCGTTTTCGACGCACTACATATTCGATGTCCGCACCGTGGACGGAAAAGTCTATTTCGAGGTCGGACCGCCTGGACGCCAGCCAACCGGGTGGATTGCGGCAAGCGACGCGATTGAATGGCCGAACAACGTGACCCTCGCCTTCAACGCTCCTATCCAGCGCCTGCCGGTTGCATTCTTCCGCAGTCAGGCAGCCGCCAGGCTGGCATCGGAAAGCGCGGGCGAGGCGAGCATCGCCGCTGTTAGCGCGAGAAGCGCCAGGGGCGTCCGCAATATCTCCGACGGCGTCCTGGCAATCGAAGGCGCACACGCGGACTGGCGCAAGGGCTTCTATCTGATGCCCGTACTCCAGTTCGCGCCAATCGTGAGCGAGGCCTCGCCGGCTGAAACTAGGTCGATGATGGTCAAGACAGCAGGTGTTCCACTTGCGCCGCACGAGCAGGCAGCACGATGTGGAGAAAAACCATCGATCGGCGTCGTGTTCGTGATCGACAGCACGAAATCCATGGGCCCATACATCGCGCGCACCGCCGAAGCCGTACAGACGATGGCGCAGAAGATCCGATCGTCGAATATGGGCGACCGGGTCAGCTTCGGCCTCGTCGCATTCCGCGGCGAGAAGGGGGCAGGCGGGGATGTCGGCTATCTGACAAAGGTCTTCCAGCAACTGGACGCAAGATCTGGCGCTTCGGATTTCGCATCCGTCGTGAGCCAGGTTGAAGCCGCGACTTCTTCGACCCGGACATTTTCCGAGGACGCGCTCGCCGGCGTGCTTGAGGCCCAAGGCATGGACTGGAGCCGCTTCCAGGCGCGCTGGATCGTGGTCATCACAGACGCAAGTCCACAGGAAGCGACGGTGGATGCCGATGGGGTTCGCGTCGATATCCCGGGCGTAGCTTCGTCCTTGTGGGACAAGGACAAGATCGGCCTGATGGCGCTGCACCTGCAGACGCCGGAGGCAAAACGAGCAGGCGACATCGCAAAGGCGACGGAACGTCTTCGCAAGCTTGCCACTGCCGACAATGCTGGCGTTGCCTACTATCCGGTCGACGGGGGCGATGTCGGTGAGTTCGGGCGACAGATCGATATTGCGACCAAAGGGATGCTGGAGGACATCGACATCAGCCTCGGGCAGCTTCAGGCGAAGACCGGGCAGGGCGATGCGTTGCGCGATATCGGTTACGCCCAGCGTGTGGTCTGGCTTGGTCGCTGCGAGGACGCATCGCCGCCAGCCGTCGAAGGCTGGATCCTCGACCGCGCCGTGTTTCCCGAGGGCGCAACGTCGGAAGCTGAAAGGGTCGCGTTTGTCCCGCGCATCCTCCTCACCCGACTTCAGCTGGACCAGCTGGTTCAATCCCTTTCTGCCGTGCTCGATGCATCAACCGCCTCGCCGGAAGCAGGCGCGGATATCTTCTTCGAAGGTATCGCTTCGCGTCTGGCGCTTGCTGCGACCGACCCTGGCCAACTGCCCGGCGGGGCATCTGGCGTTCAGGAAAACGCCGGCAAGGAGGGATCGCTGGGCGACATGTTGCCAGCGTATCTGAGCGTCATCCCTTACAAGCCCGACTTCCTCACGCTGACCCGTCGCGAATGGGATGCCCTCTCGCCCCAGCGAAAGGATCAGTTCCGACAGAGCCTGCGTTTCCGTGTGGACAATCTGAAGGCAATCTACAACGACCCGGACGTCTGGTTCTCGCTTCATGATCAGTCGGACAGGCTCGAGCAGGTGACCCCGGTTCTCCTGAGACTGTTCCCCTAGCGATGCCCCCACAGATCCTGCGTCTGGAGGCCTGCAGGTGTGTCCTCTCGGACGGTGCACGCCGTTTCACGCTGGAAGCCCGGAACATGACGGTCGCCGCCGGCGAACGCGTCGCCATCGTTGGGCCGAGCGGTATCGGCAAGTCGACCCTGCTCGAGATGTTGTGCCTGCTGCGCGCGCCTGATCAGGGCGTCCAGTTCGAATTCGACGATGGTGAGACGATGCTTGACCTGCTGCGTGCCTGGCAGCGACACGACGAGCGCATGCTCAATGGTCTTCGCAGCCGCAGACTGGGCTATGCTCCCCAGCGCGGCGGATACTTTCCGGCGCTGAGCGTCGACATGAATGCATTGTTACGCGGAGATCTGGCGGGGCAGGAACGATCGCGCACGCGCAAGATGACAGACATGCTGGCGCGCGACCTGTCGCTGACAAGTCGCGAACGATCGGCCCGGCCGGATCGTCTCTCCGCCGGCGAGCGGCAGCGAGGCGTGCTGCTGCAAGCCATGGTGCATTCGCCCGCGCTCGTGATTGCCGATGAGCCGACGGCCGCCCTTCATCCCACGCAGGCAGAAGCGGTGCTGCGCGTCATGGCAGGTCGTTGCGCTGCAGTCGGCGCAGCGCTGATCATCTCGACCCATGACATCGAGCTGGCAAGGCAGCTCGGGTTCCGCCTGATCGTTGCCCGGAGCACAGCTTCTCCCGGCATGGTCGAGACGACATTCGACGGTCGCACATGAAGGCGTCAGCCACTCAGGCCGCCTGGAGCGTGCGCCTTGCAGTGGCGGACCTTACGCACGCGCCCATTCGCTCAATGCTGGACTGCATCGGCATGGCCGCGGTCCTGGCCCTTCTGATCGTTATGTGGGGTGTGAAGACAGGGCTGGTCGAAGGGTTTGCAACGCAGCGGCTGGAAACAGCCGAAGGTCTTCGCGTCTACGTCACCGCTCAGTCTCCTATCTCGCTGGACCAGGTCACATGGCTGCGCAGACAGCCGGAGACCGCCTTCGTCCAGCCCAACATCTCGTTCTCGAACAGTCGTGGCCTGATGCAGGTGATGCACGCCGGGTCGGTGGTGCGAAGCGATGTCCTCCTGCTGCCGACTGGCGCCGGAGATCCTCATCTTCCTCAAGGCATTGGCGCGCCGGGACCAGGCGAGGTCGTGCTCGGCGATGATACAGCGCAGGCGCTTGGATTGAAGCAAGGCGACCGGCTCCAGCTGCTTATGGATGCGCGCAGTGCGGATCAGAGCGAGCACCGTACGCTGCTGGTTCGCGGCATTGCGCGTACATCGCGCTGGTTCGATCGCGTCGCGTTGCTTGATCCAGCCCTGGTGCTCGAGATCGAGGCGCGTGCAACGGGTGCCGCACCTGCACTGCAGCCGCCGCAATCATACGCCAGCGTGCGTCTCTACGCTCGCTCTTCACAGGATGTCGCGCGCCTGGTCAGCAGGATGCGGGGCGAAGGGTGGAACGCACAGGCCCGCGAATTGCTCATCAACGAGCGGAAGGCGATCGAGGCGCTGGTGGCGTCAATCTTCTGGACGATCTTCCTGCTCGCCGCCGCCGCCCTGTCCGTGATCATTGGGCTTGGCCTGGTCAGTCGGGCGCAGTCCCTCGTGAAACCCCTCATGGCGATGCGCGTGAACGGTATGACGCGCCTGGCCGTGATGGCTGTGCCGTTCGTGCAGGCAGGATTGCAGTCGACACTGGCGTGGTTGATCGCAGTGAGCGTGTCATATGGCGTTGCGACCGCTCTCAACACGCTCCTGCCGGTCTGGCTCGACATCATTGATGTGACCAGCCAGCCATGCATCATCGATCCTGGTGTCGTCCTGATCATCGGCGCCGGGCTGCTCGCGACCACGCTTGCCGCCACGGCGGCTGCCGCCCCCTTCTTCGATTCATCACGCGACCTCAAAGGAGCTGTAGGGTGATCCGGACTTCGATGTGCCTGGCCCTGGCTTTGCTCTGCTCTGCCTGCGGTGGAGGAAGCAGCGGCGACACAGCCGGTTTCGCGAGCGGTGACGCTTCACCGTGGAAGTCGGAGGAATGGAACCCGGCAAGTCGCGAGGCTGACCTGGTGCTCCCGATGCCATGCGGCGGATCGATGGCGTTCCGCAAGGTGGTCACCCGGACCGAAGACAACTGGCTGTCGGATGTCGCCATCCGCATGGGCGCGCCTGATAGCGGCGAACAGTATGCCGACTATGTCTGGGACGCAGCGATCGCTGGATCGCTGAGCACCTCTGCCTCATCTGCGCAGCGGTTCTACTATATCGGCCAGTATGAAGTATCGAACCGTCAGTGGGCGTCCCTGATGAAGTCCGAATGCCGTGGCGGGGAGGGCGCCGATGCCCTGTTGCCCGCGGCAAACGTCAACTGGTTCGACGCTGTCGAATTCCTGCAGCGCTACAACACCTGGCTTCTCACGAACAAGTTCGACGCCATGACGGCCATCGATCCCGATGGCGCGTTTGTGCGCTTGCCAACTGAAGCTGAATGGGAGTTCGCCGCGCGCGGAGGGGAGGCAGTGCAGGACGAGGAGACCCGCCGTGGACGCATGTTCCCGATGGACGGCGCCCTCGAGACCTACGTCCAGCATTACGGCGCAGCCTCTTGCAACGGAAAGGTTCAGCCCATCGGCGGGCTCAAGCCCAATCCGCTGGGTCTGTTCGACGTTGTCGGCAATGTGTCCGAGCTGACGCAGGACGCCTTCCGGCTGAATGCCGGTGGTCGACTACATGGCGAAGCGGGCGGCTATGTTGCGCGCGGCGGCTCGTGCCAGACGCCAGCCGAACTTGTCGCCACATCCCTGCGCGAAGAGCAGCACATCGTTGATCTCAAAAGGAAGTCGCTCCTGCGTCCGGAGTTCAGCGGCATGCGCCTCGTCATAAGCGGCGCCACGCTTTCAAGCGAGCGCCGGATCAACGAGTTGCGCGAGGACTTCGAAGCGCTCGGCGAACTTTCTCCTGCTGATGCAGCCGAGAAAACGCAGCGTATACTGGACGCCATCAAGGACGAGAAAACGAAGCAGCTCGTGCTGGATCTCAAGACGGAGTACGACCGGGAGCTTACCCACCGCGCGCAGGTCGAAGCCAGGGCGGCGAGGTCCATGCTCACGTCCGGAGCGATCCTGGTGCGCGACTATCGCCAGGACATCAACGAGATGCGTCGGCTGCTGCCCAATTGTGAAATCAATGACCCCAGTCAGCCGCGTTATCAGAACTATTGCCAGCAGGCCCAGGACTTTCGCGCTGCTTCAGAGATGACGCGGACGCTGTATGGCGACCTGCTGTTCCGCCTGGCCGACGACGTCCCACAGAAGGTCCTCATGGGGCAGCGGGATCTTGCCAAGGCGAGCGTGCGCGGATCTTCGCGCGGCGCTGAATTCGTCGATCTGCTCCTTTGCCAGGTGATCGACTACAAGCGCAATCCGCGGAGCGACATCGGAATCTACTTCGAGCAGATGCTCGCTCTCAGTAAGGCGCCGTGTGACCCTTCATCGGCTAAGTAAAATTCCTGGACACTAGGGCTTTGAGACGGGTCCCTTCGGCTCAAGCCGGGGATTTGGTGGCTGCTCCGGCGGGCTCTTGGGAGGCGTTGCAGGCGGATTGGCAGCTGCATTGAAGATCGGCGTCAATCCGCCTGCAACGCCATTGAACTTGCGCTGCAGATAGCCAGGCACCGGAGCCCCTTTGACATTGCCGCGAGAAGCAACAGGCGCCGGGCCCCGATTTCGGGAAGCCAGCGGGCCGAGGACCTGACGTGGCGGCGTAACGCGGTTCTGCGCCGCGGCGCGAGGCGGCTGACCCATGCTTGCCTTGTTGAAACGTGGCGACAGCGCAGCAGCTCTGCCAGGCGCCGGCGCTGCCCGTCCGGACATCGCTGCACGCCCCGGCACCGCGCCGGGGCGGGGCCCGGCCTTGGCGGCGGAGTTGAAGGCAGGTCGCGCCTGAGGTCGCGGCTGCGCGGCGCGGTTGAAGCTCGGTGTCGCCCGGGGCGCACCAGACGCCTGAGGCCGAGGTGCAGACGGGGCGCGTCCTCCAGGGGGCGCAGCTCGACCCCCGCCGCCGCGCGCCTGCGCCAGTTCGTTGTGCTGGCCTGTGTCGGACAGGAGTGGTCTGTCCGGGCTGGATTGCGCATTTGCAGGCGTACAGGTCAGCGCGAAGGCAATCCAGGTACTCGCAAGCATCGCATGAAGCCGCCTTGCCGTTCCACCCACGATGAATTCCCCCAGGACGCGATCAATAAGTGCAGATTCAAATTGAACTGTGCTGCAGCAGTAATACTGTCCGAAATAGAGCGCTCACGCAACGCACCGGGGGACATTTCGTGCACAGTATCCATACGTGGATTGTCGCTGGCCTGATCTTGACCTGCGCCGGCTCTGCGCATGCGCAGGCGTCGCTCAACCCTGCAGCCGCCTATGCCATGGCCAAAAGCCAGCTGAGTAGCGGCAAGGCCGAGCAGGGTCTTGAGACCATGGGGCAGGCGGCGATCGGCGGCTCTGCTGATGCGCAGGCCTACATGTCCAGGGCCTGCGGCATGTTCGATGCCAACGCGCCCGACAAGATCAAGGCTGCCGATCCTGCCTTCTCCAAGCTGGATGGCGCATTCGTCGGAGCACTCGCCTGCGAAATTGCTTTCCGCGCAGCGCAGCCGAACACAAAAGGATGGGAGGACGCAGGTTATCGATACGCCTCGGCAATGGCCTTCTTCGATGACTACGCGGCCATCGGAGAAACGCTGCTGACGCTTGGCGAATCGTCGGACCCTACGATTTCCGATGGAGCGATCGGGTCTGTCGCCGACCTCTGTTCTAGCATGGCCGGCAATCCGTCGGATCCCAAGGTTGGTTCCAGGGGCGTCACATCGGGCTCGATCCAACTTGATCGCGCGGCTCCGGTCTGCGAGACGGCCGCGTATCTCTGGCCAGACAATGCTCAGCTCCACCACAATCTTGCGCGGATCTACATGGCTTCTGGCCAGACAGCTGATGCAGACGCCGCGAACGCTGAGGCGAAGCGCCTCGGGTATCAGCTTGTTGCAACGCCTCCGACCCCGCCTCAGTTGGCTCAGAACAGCGGGGCGCCTTACGCGGGCGGTCCGAAAGCGGTAGCAGGCGGCAAGTACGGCGCGTTCAATCGCCCTGATATCCTTGAGGCTCTCGTTCGGCGGGATGCTGCGACGCTGAACAAGAACAAGCAGGAAACCATCATGTATCTGGCGGTGCTGTCAGAGATCCTGCATGATCCGCAGGCCTATTTCCGCGCTGGCGTCGAGTACGAGTTGGCGCTCGACCCCATTCTCGAGCCGCGGATCAACTACATGATGCAGAGCAATCCTGACCTGTTGAACTCGATGGCCATGACAGGCCTTGAAAGCATTCTCGGTTGTGTTCTTCGTCTTGCTGAAGCGCGCCAGGTAAACGTCAACAACGGGACATTCGATTTCGCATCTGAAGCTGTTGCCTGCAACAAGGGGGCAGTCACATCCAAGATGCAGGACATCACGATAATCAAGGCATATGCCACGCAGGACGCAAAGCGCCTGATCGTTCTCTGGATGACTGATCCTCAGGGTTTCAAGGATGTCTACCAGGGCATTCGCGCTTACGTTGGATAGCAGCCAGGGCCGAGGCGCGATGTCATAGCCCGCCTGAAACATATCTATCCGACTCGACGGCGCGCTGACGAAGATAGTCAACCAGTCCTTGCGTGAAGATATAGTGGGCTTCCATCGCAGAGAGGCATCTGTCTGACGCGGGGAAGAGGGCGGCGCGATTGCGCTCAGAGCCTCGAGTGCTCCTACGAAGTCGCCGGGTTCTCTGGCGCACGCGCGCGCCAGAGTGTCCGGGTCACCCAGGGTGCGGTACGGGCGGCGACCGGCACTACGCGGCCGGTGTGGGATTCGTGGACGAACTTGGATGCGACCATCCCTATCCACAAGCTGTCTTCAACGTGCTGGCATTGACCATTCAAGCGCGCGGCCAAGCTGCTGACGGGCGCCCTGGCTTGTTTGTGCGATCGTGCGTACTCGATCGGCCACCGACGCAATGCGAGTGCATGAGAGGCAAGCTGGAGACCATGGTCCCTGGCGTGACCGACCGGCGGTACGATCCATCGATGATAACGACCGCAACAAAAAACATTACGGTCGCTACTGAGTTGATGGCTTGCGGCGCGGTACTTTACTAGTGCCGCTGCACTGAGGATTTGACGGGTTGGACTGTGGCCTCAGCGGAGGACGGGCAGCGCCTCTGGCGGGATCAGCAGCCGGATGCTTCGGGCGACGCCGGGCTCCCCTTTGATGAGGTAGAGGCGTTCGAGCGTGATGACCATCTGGTGGACCGATGGGGGCGTAACGCTGAAATAGCGTGCCGTGTCTAACGCCACCGCCCAGCTTGCGGGCGATCCTAAGAGCATTCGAGAGGCCTTTATCGGCTTCCAGCGAGGGCTCTGCTAGTACTCCAGTTGCGCATTAGAGCCTGACCGAAAAGAAATGGGATCAGCAAAGGAAGAAAAATGTCCACAGATAAGCCAAAAAATGAAGAGAAACGACCGCCCAAGAAAAAGAGGCTTGGTGACCATAGGCCGTCTGCAGAAGACTGGAAGAGATATGGGGACAAAGCGCAGCAAGAGGAAGACCAGCGCGACCAATGGATAAGAGATGAAATCAAGAAACATCGGACATCTTCGCCTAATCCTACTGAGTCAGAAAATCCTTGAGGAGATTCGCATCGCGTCGAGCTTCTGTAAGCTGGCGATTCGTTGAACAACCGAGGTTGGTACAATGGATCGTTCTAGCATCGCCAGCGAAGCGCGGTTTGAAGCCTATGTCGAGGCCTTGATCGGGGTGCTCGGGCATGCCGACCGGGCCGAACCGATGCGGGATTACTGCACCGGCCTGTTGCTACCGATGGAGCGCAAGAGCGTCTCGAGTTCTGCTACCACCTCCGCTCCTTCGTCGCCGAAGACTGATCCGCTCCCTGAAAAGTCCCTCGTTCTGAACTGGAAAATTCCGCGCTAGTTTCCCTGGCTGGGAGGAGCGTAAGGCAATGAAGGCATCGAAGTTTTCGGACGCCCAGAAGGCGTTCATCATCCGGCAGGGTGATGACGGAGCACCGGTCGAGGAGGTCTGCCGCAAGGCAGGCATCAGCCAGGCGACCTACTATGCGTGGAAGAAGAAGTACGCCGGCATGATGCCATCCGAGATGAAGCGCATGCGCGAACTCGAGGAAGAGAACAGCCGGCTGAAGCGGATCGTGGCGGACCTGTCGCTTGATCGCGCCATGTTGCAGGATGTCATCAAGCGAAAGCTCTGAGGCCTGCGCGCAAGCGCAAGCTGGCGGGGGAGATGATGAGCGAGTGGTCGATCTCGCAGCGGCGCGTCTGTCGCGTGCTGCAGCTTGATCCGAAGAGCTACCGCTACAAGTCTCGCCGTGCCGCGCAGGCCGCGCTCGAAGCGAAGATCAAGGAGATTTGTCACACGCGTATTCGCTACGGATATCGTCGCGTGCATGTCTTGCTGCGGCGGGAGGGGTGGATGATCAACTGGAAGAAGACGCGACGCATCTATCGCGAGTTAGGCCTGCAAATGCTATCGAAAACGCCGAAGCGGCGCGTGAAGGCGGCGCTGCGCGATGACCGCGCACCGCCTTCACGCGCTCACCAGACATGGGCGATGGATTTTGTGCACGACCAGTTGGCGACCGGCTCGAAGTTGCGCATTCTCACCATCGTGGATCTGTTCTCGCGGTTCTCCCCGACGATCGATCCGCGCTTCAGCTACCGCGGCGAGGATGTGGTGAGGACCCTGGAACGCGTCTGCGCTGAGGTCGGCTATCCAGACTCGATCCGCGTCGATCAGGGCTCCGAGTTCATCTCACGCGATCTCGATCTGTGGGCCTATCAGAACAACGTCACGCTCGACTTCTCCCGGTCAGGCAAGCCAACGGACAATGCATTTATCGAGGCGTTCAATGGCCGGCTTCGCGCCGAGTGCCTCAACACCCACTGGTTCCTGACGCTCGAAGATGCGCGTCGGAAGTTGGAGAATTGGCGGAGGGACTATAACGAGCTAAGACCACACGGCGCGATCGGGAACAAAGCCCCGATAACGCTGATCGATCGCCCGGTTGCAACCAGCCCAACCAGGCGATCAGAGGCCGGATTTTCCAGCTTCGGATGAGGGCAAGTTGGGGAGCGCTTCACCAGGTGACGGACTCTCCATTCAAACGAGGGACCACGCGGGGCTCAGACCATCGCAGATCTAGTTATAAGATACTGCGCTACGCAAAATATTACTCTCGCAAGGCAAACTCTAGAATTTCTTTCGGGCATATATTTCGGCACAGGCCGCAGAAAAACGTTTCTCGTCTATTTCTTCTACTTCGTAGCTGGTTTCAATGCGCGAAAGATATTTCCCATCATATTTCAAAGACTGTGTTTCCGTGTCGGGAACTTGGGCTCCCCTTTTCAACGGGCGACCTTCATGTTCAGTGAACACCACTCTCACGGCGACGGCACTCCCCAAAACATAGTATTTGTATGTTTCCGCCATCTAAGCTTTCCTGACTTTG
>ERZ795059.5562-NODE-5562-length-11407-cov-7.767266_pt1 | contig 11407 bp, 8 predicted proteins | sample MGYA00375143_ERZ795059 | MGnify/ENA primary metagenome ERZ795059 (study PRJEB30188, sample SAMN05720168) | activated sludge metagenome | isolation source: Anaerobic digester | place: USA | collected 2015-01-07 ... | reverse complement strand
AGAACAAAATCATCTACAGTTGCAGCAGGAGCTAAGTACGAGGCAGAGATGTTTTTGACAGGTTCATCAAGTGCTTTGACATCAGAGTTTTTTAAAGATGGTGCTCCGCTTCCTATAACTAAAGATGCAAATGGTGTACAGATGGGGAAAGTTGAATTCACTGCTCAAGGCGGTGGATACGATGCCACTGGTATAGCTAAGAAATCATTCAAAGCTAAAATCACAGTAAAGGGCCAAGATTTTGAAGACAATATTGAATATTTTGTTGCTCAACCCGTTATCCGTGTAACTACTGGTAATGCGCCAACGCTGTATATGAATTGTGGTAACACAGTTAATATTGAAGTTCCAGCATTAGGAACAAGTTATAACCCTACTTTTTCGGCAGGAAGTGCTGCTGAAATTATTAAAGGTGCTAAACCTGGGATGGTTACAATTATTCCGAAGCAAAGAAAGATTTCAGTTGCGGTGAGTAATGGAGGCACTAAATTGGGTGATCAAGGATTTGATGTTAAGAATATCCCCGAGCCCAAGTATGTAGCTTATATTGGTTCAACCCCAGTTGATTTAAGGTCTGGTATTAAAGCAAATCAGCTTGGTAATCTTACCATCAAAGCAGAGCCGGAAGCAAACTTTAAACAAGAAGTTCCAAAAGATGCTCGTTATAGAATAAAGAAGGCTGACATATCGTTAGGAAGAGGAACAGCAAGTGTTCAGAACGTAAGAGGTTCTAACGAAAATCCAGATCTTCGCTCTTGGATTGGACAGGCAAGACCTGGTGATAAAATCGTTATTGAAATTAAAGAGGTTTCCAGAAGAAATTTCAAAGACGATGAAGAGAAAGTACCTGTAAGCGGTTCAAGCGGAATCATATTTATTCAGATAAACTAGACTATGAAAAAGTCATTTTTAGCATTAGCGTTATGTGTTATTGTGGTAAGTGCTTATGCACAAGAGCCTCAGGATTTAGAGGTTCAATACAACCCAAATTCGCTCAATCCAATTGCTGTATATGAGCAACTGTATAAAGTTCGTGTTTGGAGAAACATTGACCTTCGCGAAAAACAGAACAAAGGATTTTTTGCTAAAAATGGCGAAATCACTAAGCTAATTATCGATGCAGTAAAATCTGGTGAATTAACTGATGTGTACTCAAGCGATTCACTTACTTCTAAAATGTCTAAGGAGGATTTTCAGAGTGCATTGGTTCAGGAAGCTGCTATTGCTTATCAAAATTGGGATCCCGCTACGAGTTACTATGCCGATGACATTGTTACTTATAATGGTAATAATTACCGCGCTGTGCAGGATAGTAAGGGGGCTGCTCCTAGTGCCACTGGTGAAAACTGGGCGAAAACCTCTCAGGGTAGTGGAATTGAATACCTTGTCGCGGATATAAGCAATGCCCACTTAATGGAGGATATCATTTTCGATAAAAGAAGATCAAGACTCTATTATGATATCCAAGCTATCAATTTAATTATTCCGGGAGCAAAAACAGCAACGACATTGGATATCTCCTTAGGATGGTTCAAGTATAAGGATTTAGAAAAGCTGTTCAGAAATAATGTTCAAAAGGCAGTTTGGTTTAATCGCCAGAATACTGCTCAGAACAAGAACTTTGCTGACGCTTTCCTTCTGCGCTTATTTACCGGAAGCATATATAAAACCCAAAATCCAGATGACGAAACTCTTGACGATACCTATAGGGGTAACGGAAGACCATATCAAGAAGGGGTATGGGCTCGTGAATGGGAAGAAATGAAACTAATGGAGAAGGAACACAATTTGTGGGAATTCTAAGAACAGATCAAAATATTTGAAAGAGGAGGCACTAGCCTCCTTTTTCGTTTAGTGCCTTTAGAGTTAATGCTTTCTTCTTACCTATCAACTTTTCTAGTTCCTCTATCGAAGCTTCTTTTATTTTCTTGACTGATTTGAACTCCTTTAGTAATTTTTCTGCAGTCTTCTTCCCGATACCTTCCAATCCGTCAAGTTCTGTAGTGATTTGAATCTTGCTCCTTTTTTGCCTGTGGAAGGTAATGGCAAAACGATGGGCTTCATCTCGAATTTGTTGTAGTAAAAGAAGACCTGGTGATTTTTTATTGATATGTAAAGGCAATGGATCTTCCGGATAATAAATTTCTTCCAGTCTTTTGGCAATGCCTGCAATTGGTATCTGACCATAGATATTTAATTCTTTCAGTGCTTCACAAGCACTACTAAGTTGTCCTTTCCCTCCATCTACCATAATCAGATCAGGAAGTTTCTCCCCCTCTTCCAAAAGTCTTCTGTACCTGCGTCCTACAATCTCTTTCATTGAAGCGAAGTCATTCGGACCTTCAACTGTTTTTATGTTGTAATGCCTGTATCCTTTTTTATCTGCTTTGCCATCTACGAATCGTACCATAGATGCGACCGGTACTGTACCTTGTAAATTAGAGTTGTCAAAACATTCGATGATAGAAGGCAGTGAAGGTAGTTGCATGTCCTTTTGGAGAATAAGCAATGTTTCTTTTTGTTTCGATTTTTTTCCTTCACGGAGCAACTCGCGCTCCTTTCGAAGTTCTAATGCATTTTTTATTGATAAGGCAACCAGTTTCTTTTTATCACCAATCTGAGGTATCGTATTTTCTACCCCATCTTCAAGCGTACTAACAGGGATGTTGCTAAAGATAATTCTGTGATTGCTTTTAACCTGATCACGCAATTCATGAACTGCTAAGCTTAAAAGTTCGTCATCGGGTTCATCCAATTTTTTCTTTAACTCTACTGTTTTGGAAAAAACAATGGCGCCTTCTTTTATTTGAAGGTAATTCACGTAGGCATATTCAGAGATACTGGTTATGGTGAAGACATCAACATTTGTGATATCCCGATTAACGACAAGTGATTTTGCCTGGAAGCGATCTAACGTTTCTAGTTTTAATTTGAAGCGTTGCGCTTTTTCGAACTCCAAATTTTCAGATGCCGACTTCATTTGATTAGAAAAATACTCAATAACTACATTGATATTACCTTTGAGAATATTTCTTGCTTCTGAAATTTCTTCCAGATAAGATTTTTCATCTTGAAGTCCCTCACAAGGCCCTTTGCAATTGCCAAGATGAAATTCAAGGCACACTTTAAATTTGTTCTGTTTAATATTATTTTCGTTTAACAGCAGGCTGCATGTTCTTATGGAGTAGAGTTTTCGTGTTAGCTCTAATACATTTTTCATTGCAATCACACTGGAATACGGACCAAAGTATTCGCCTTGTTTAGGAATGTATTTTCTAGTGTAGATAATTCTTGGAAACGGTTCTTTCAAAATGCAGATGTATGGAAACGTCTTATCATCCTTTAAAAGAATATTATACTTGGGCTGGTTTTGTTTGATGAAATTGTTTTCCAGCAGAAGCGCATCAAACTCGGTGTTGGCAACGGTGAATTCAATTCGTTTGATTTCAGAAACAAGCTTTAATGTTTTGCGGTTAACACCTGTGTTCTTGTTAAAATAACTATTAACTCTTTTCTTAATATTCTTTGCTTTGCCTACATAGATCAATTCATCGGTATCATTATAATATCGATAGATGCCAGGGGATTCTGGTAATCGTTGAACGACCTCTTTGAGCAGGTCATACATAATATAGGTGTTGAATTAATTTGGTTTCCAATCCTGCGTATCGACAACTCCGGTTGAATCGCTGGGAACTTCATAGATGGCACAGTCTAGCTTAATGTCTAAGTTGGCAGGCCGTTTGAACTTTCCTTTTCTGTATTCGGTGAGCGTTTGGTCAGCATAAACCTTTCTCATATACTTATCCCATATAGGTCGTGCAGTGGTAGAACCCTGACCCATGCTCCATATTTTGTAGTGGATGCTTCTTTCATCTCCACCCACCCATGCACCAGAAACTAAATTACTGGTAATGCCCATGTACCATCCGTCTGAGGCATTGTTTGTGGTTCCAGTTTTACCTCCGATTTCGTTATCAACCTTTAAGTCGTAACTAAGTCCACGTGAAGTTCCACCTGATTCTTCAACTCCACCCATTAACATGTACACCATCTTAAATGCTGTTTGTTCGCTAATTGCTTGTTTTGTTTTTGGAATAAAATTTTCGAGTACGTTACCATTCTTGTCTTCAATGCGTGTTATGTAATACGGAAGTGTGTGTACGCCTTCGTTTACAAATGTGCTGTACGCCCCCACAATTTCGTAAAGTGAAACATCGCTTACACCAAGACATAAAGAAGGAACAGCATCTAACGGACTGGTGATGCCTACGCGCCTGGCGAAATCAACTATGTTTTCAGCACCAACACGTTGAAGCACTTGGGCGGTAATTGAGTTCTTTGATTGTGCCATGGCTTGTCGGAGTGTTAACCAAACCCCAGTACCTCTGTCACCCTCAGCATTTGGCGGACTCCATGTGGTGCCAGACACAGTAAATGTTGGTGAAACATCCTGAAACTTTTGACAGGGACTGTATTCAGACTCCATTGCTGTTCCATACACAAATGGTTTGAATGCAGAACCAGGTTGACGTGTACCTTGGCGAACGTGATCGTACTTAAAATACTTATGATTTATTCCTCCTACCCATGCTTTGATTGCACCGGTATGTGGATCCATTGACATGAAACCCGTTTGAAGAAAGCGCTCATAATAGTTGAGTGAATCCATTGAGCTAAACAACGTATCGCGCTCTCCCTTCCATGAAAATACAGTCATCTGTTTTTTTATGTTGAGAGCAATGTTCACTGAATCATCTCCTTTTCCATATCTGTTTACTAGATTTCTGTAGGTTTCTGTCCTTTTAATGCGCGATTGAAGAAATCCTTTTATCTCATTTCGGTTATCATCAATCCATGGATTACCTCCTTTCCAATGCGCGTCAAATGCTTTCTGTTGCGCCTTCATATTTTCCTCCACAGCTTCTTCAGCATACCGCTGCATGCGGCTATCAATGGTGGTATAAATTTTAAGTCCGGATTCCCACAAATCATAATTATGTTCTTTACACCAACGCATTAAATCATTGGTGATCTCTCTTCTAAAATAGGTAGCAAGACCTTTGTTTTGATTTTGAACCTGAAAACGTAAAGTAATTGGTAAGACCTTTATCGAATCATATTCAGCGCGTGAGATGTATTGGTGCTTCACCAGTTTGCTTAGAACTTCGTTTCTTTTCTTTAAAGAAGTTTCTGGATATCGATGAGGGTCATAAAGTGATGGATTCTGTAGCATACCAACAAGTACTGCCGATTGTGGAATATCTAAACTGTCTGTTGTTGTATCAAAATAGGTGAGGGCTGCGATTTTAATTCCAAACGCATTACTCCCAAATTCAAATGTGTTGAGGTACATCGCAATGATTTCCTCTTTTGTAAAATTGCGCTCTAACGTAACGGAGATAATCCACTCTTTAGTTTTCTGAACAATACGTTTAGGAAGGCTTCCTAATTTTGCGACAGGGCCATCTAAACTTAATTCTTTGTTTTGAGTGAAAAGATTTTTTGCTACTTGTTGAGTGACTGTGCTTCCTCCGCCAGCGGGATTGAAAGTGATAATACCCCAACCTACCCGAACGTAAGCCCAAAAGTCCATGCCGGAGTGTTCATAGAATCGATGGTCCTCCGAGTATATTAATGTATTGACAAGATCGGGTGATAGATGGTCATAAGTAATCTGACTTCTGTTTGATGTAAAGTATCTTCCTAATGAAACTCCATCTGCGGAGATCAGTTCAGACGATAAATCATTCTCCGGATTTTCAATTGTTTTGAGACTGGGCATTCCGCCAAATAATCCGAAAAGATCAATCTTAACCGAATAGACGTAAAGCGGAAAGCCGATAATAAAGGCGAGGAAGAAAATCCAAATACCTTTTATGATTTTTCTAAACCAGCGATTTTGAATTAGAAAGAAATCAGCGACTTTCTGTAGGATAGTTTTTTTCAAAGAATTGGATGTACTCATCGAGACCTTTAGTTCGGTAAAATATATCGAAATTGTCCTTCGTAATTACAAAACTATTGAATTTATGGTTTCGAAGTTCGGTAAAGGTAGGAAGCTTTTCGTTGAAAGTCTGCACATACTCCAAAGCATAACTTATGCGAGGTAAATCGGCCACGAAAGTTATGGTGAACTCATCGTTTAAAGCCAGGTTGCTGGTCTTCAGTTTTAAGTCGTTGAAGTTTGCTTTGTTGAATTTTTCAAGTGTAGCTGAAGCGATGTCGTTCAGGTTCTCAGTCTTCTTGTACACCAGCACAAAGTAATGTGGTTCTTCAAGCGATCGGATATATTGTATTCCTTTTTGCTTCTCTTCTTTACTGATCAGATTGAGAGAGGCATCCAATAATTTCTTTGCGTAAGCGGAGATATCTCCTTCCGGATATTCTTTTATAAAGGAATCGAGCGCAAGTTGATACTGACTGATGTCTTGTGTTTTACCTATAATCAGGATAGAGAGAAGTTTCATGTTGGGTGTAAAGGCCGTTTCACCCAGCGCCATTGCTTCTTTTAGCTTTTCTTCGCAAGCACCAAAATTGTCTTCCAGAAAATAGTCGTAAGCAATTTTATACATCTGCTTTTGCTTTTCTAGTGCGAGGCTTGATTCTTCAAGGTAATTGGGGTTTACTAAAATCCTGGCGTAGGTAGATTCCGGATATTTTTCTTTGAGTAAAGCGGCATAGGTATTTGCCTTTTCAGGATTCGAATCTTTATAGATTAAATACAATTTATAAAGCACCTCTGGTTCATGTTCGGTTGTTGGGAAGCGCTTCAGTAATTTGGTGTATGATAAGATTGCATTATCCGTTTCCAGCAATTTGAAGTAATAGATATCACCCAAACCGAAATAAGCATCTTCGATTTTCTTTAATGACTCTTTCTTTTGCTCAGCAGTACGTGGAATCTCCTTCTGAATTCGTTCATATTCGGCAGCAACTGGATCTGCAACAGCAGTCGTTGCAATATCTTCTGGTTTGTCTTTCTCAGAGTTTGGAATGGCTGTATTGGTTCTAACAACATCAGTGGTTGAAGCAGATCGAAGTGACCGTCTCCAGTTATCCTCTAAAGGAATTGGTCCCCATATCCGAACAAATTCAGATTGGCCTAACGACATTGCAGATGGATTCCCAAAATACCAATCCACCGACTCTTCGGTTGTTCCATCATCAGAGATAAAAGTAGAATTGTTTGATGAAGTAATCTCTACGCGATTAAAAAGTCGTCTTTTTGTTTTTTTAATTTTGCTATCGGCAATCCTTTTCTGCGCAGTCAGCGCTGAATCAATTTGATGGTACAGTGAGGCCGAATCAAGTGTTGACATCGTAAGTAAGCTATCTTGCCATTGGATCGTCTTTAAATGTTTTGCAAATTCATTTAAAACTTGCTGTCTTTCTTTTATGCTGGCATACCCTTCAAAATCTTTTGGCAATGAAGTAATTGCGCTATCGTAATAGGCTTGCGATAGTTCATATTTTTTCAGCGTGTCATAATAAATCTCACCCAGGCGAAGGTAAGCCTCTCCATCAATAAGCTTATTGGTCCCTTCACGAACAGAGGTATTCAGAAACCCAATAGCTTCGTTTATATTTTTTTGTTTGAGTTCAAACATCCCCATCTCATAATAGATTTTGTCTTTGAACTCTTTGTTCTTTGAATCCTTCAATAATTTCCGAAAGGACTTACGTGCGGCATTAACATTTCTGTTACGAGAGATTTCAGTTACTTGTGCTGAATAAAGACGAGCATAAAAATCGACTTCATATTCCGGATTGGTACTCAGGCATTTTCGATAGAAACTGTAAGCTTCTGATTCAAAACCTAATTTTTGATAGACTTGTCCGATGATAAAATAAATTCTACCAGGCCGATCTTTCTTACCCAGCATCGGTGTTGCAATTGTAAGGTTTCGAACCATCTTATCATAATCTTCAAGGATTTGATAAAGGTAGGCCTCCTCAAGCGCCAGATATTTTTGATTTGTTTTACTGAGCTCTTCTTTGTGTAGGAAGTCGATGGCCGCTTTTGCATTATTCAATTCTTTGTGTTCTATAAAAGTGCGGATCAATGAGATGACTGCCATGTGCCGAGCATCAGGATCTTTACTTTTTCCGTTTACGAATTTGAATGTTTGAATAGCGTTGGCCCAATCCAAACTATACATTCTAGCTTTGCCCACCAAAATATAACCATCGTCTACCCACTTGCTGTTGGGGTGACGTTGAATCGCAATGGAGGCCATCTTCACAGCTTCTTGCACTTCCTTATCATAGCCGAGCGCAAGATTTGAATCAAGCGCAGGATAGAGTCGAAGAATTTTATTGTAATCATCGTGAAGGCCCGACCAAATTGTTTTTTCAATTTTTCGAATCTCTTCGTTTGCGTAGTAGTAGCCGTTAAAGTGTGATGTTGTATTATGATATGCCTTGCTTGTCCATGTATTTTTTTCGGACGAGCATCCGCTTAACAGGGCAAGAAAAAACAAGTTGGTGATGTATATGCAGCAGTTTTTCAACGAATTCGATTTGTGAAAGTAAAACGCAAAAAACCTACATTCCATATTTTCGTAAGCCAGAATATCTAATTTTGTGCAAAAAAGCGGAATATATTGAAAGCAAAAAAAACAATATCAAATTGGTTAACCACGCGATACCAGCTTATCATCCGCAATGAGGAGAACTTCGCTGAGAAAACCAGTGCGGGCTTTACCTACTCGAAAGTAATTCTTTTTTCAGTTATTCTCTTTTCTACCATTTTCGTGCTCAGCCTTTTTATGGTAAAAACTGTGCTTGAAAAATGGTTTGATCCAAAGTATGAACAAATGGTGCTGAACCAAGAGCTTCTGGCACTTGGCCAGCGTGTAGATTCTCTCAGTATTGCCGATGAACAAAAGAGCCAGTTCATTCTTAACCTGCAGCAAATTCTGAGTGGCGATACGGGTTCAATTCAAAAACCATCAGAAGGTATTTCAGCTGGGAGTCAGGTATTAACAAAGCCGACAAACTTAAAGCCAACGAAGAATGACTCTACCTTTCGCAAGGAATTCGAAAAATCAGATTTGTCTTTAATTACACTCACCAATTCAAAGTATCGCGAACTTCAGGAGACTTTTTTTTATTCCCCTCTTGCAGGATTTGTTTCCGATTCATACAATTTAAAGAAAGGCCATCTTGGTGTTGATATAGTTGCCAAAGCAAATGAGCCTATAAAATGTATTGCTGATGGAACGGTAGTGTTCTCATCATGGACACAAGACTCTGGATATGTAATTATGGTACAGCACAGAGGCAATCTGATATCGGCCTATAAGCACAATGCCCAACTCATGAAAAAAGTTGGTACCTTTGTGAACGGAGGCGAAATAATTTCTATAGTTGGGAATAGCGGAGAACTAACCAATGGACCCCATCTTCATTTTGAATTGTGGTTCAATGGAAACTCGCTTAATCCTGAAGAATTTGTAACCTTTTAACCAGAAACGTCATGCTGAATTCAAAAGAACAAAAACGAGCAGCGGAGGAGATTAGCAGCTCGAGCAACACCATCGGAAAGGGAACATTCCTTGAAGGCAATATCGAAACCTATGGCAATATTCGTATTGAAGGTAAAGTAACAGGTAATGTAAAATCAAAATCGAAAGTTGCATTAGGGCACTCATCACATGTGCAGGGAAACATCATTGCTTTGAACGCTGATATTGAAGGTGAAGTAAAAGGTAAAATAGAGATTGCCGAATTACTGGTGTTGAAAGCAACTGCCGTTATTAATGGCGATATTATCACAGGTAAATTAGTAGTTGAACCAGGTGCCGTTTTCAATGGCACGTGTAAAATGGGTGCAACCATTAAGGATATTAAAATAGGCGACAATGGCCTTAGTCGATCCATCTCCGAGCAAGAAGCCAAAACCATCTAGTTACTATTTAAAGTATAGCAGCCTCGCCATTCAGTTGTTGGCTGCCATGTTTTTTATGGGATGGCTCGGCTATTTGTTAGACAAGTATCTCGCGCTTAAGTTTCCTGCCTTCATGCTTTTTTTTGGATTTTCTGCCTTTGCAGGAATGATGTATCAGATCTATAGATCGATAAATAAGGACAATCAGTGATCCGTTTTTTTTTAGTGCTGCTACTTTCAGCCGTTGCTATTTGGGCATTGTCCTGGTTGGCTCATGACTTGGGCTGGATTTCAATGCTTCCAAGTTTTCTCTATCAAACCCTTATATTTCTCACCTTCGGCACAGGCATAATGTATAGGTACCTGTATCAGATTAAAAAGCCTGAAACGTTTGTGCAGCTCTATCTTTTTATGATGGTGTTAAAAATGATAGCGTTTGGTGGTTATGCCTTTATTGTTGTTCTGAAAGATCGCGCAGGCGCAACATCTAATATTGTCTTTTTTCTGATTCTCTATTTCATTTTTACGGCACTCGAAATTGCTTTTCTGTTTCAAAAAACGAAAGAAGACCACACTTCTTAAATAGGGCAAAAAATTTTTAAAAGATTTTTTTCTGGGAGTGGAATTAATACCTTTGCGCTCGGATTTTGAAAACCTTGAAATAAGCCCGAATGACCGTGTTTCTCAGCTCTTTAAAGCGAATTCTACCAGTTCTTATCATACTGCTTTGCGCGCTACCTTTAGGTGTTTTTGCAGCTGGGCAAGAGCACGAAGAGGAGCATCCAGCTGAAGAAAAAGCCTTCAACGCCAGCGAGGTTATTTTACACCACGTAGTCGATGACCACATCTGGCATTTATGGGATGGCCACTATGGCACCATCTACCTTCCGGTAATTGTTTACTCTTCTGAAAAAGGTCTTGATATTTTCTCTTCGCACAACTTTTATGGTGAACACCATAATGTAGTTGATTACAATGGCTACAAGCTCGAACACAATCACATCACATTAGCCGATTCAGGCAAGTCAGTTTTTGATGTGTCGATCACCAAGAATGTTGCCATGCTTTTAATCAATGCCACATTAATGGTGTTGGTATTCATGGCTGTAGCGAAGGGCTACAAAAAGAATAAGGGTGCTGCACCAAGCGGAATCCAATCTTTCATCGAGCCGATTATTGTTTTTGTTCGTGATGAAATAGTAAAACCAAACATAGGTCACAAGTATGAGAAGTTTTTGCCCTATCTACTTACCCTGTTTTTCTTTATCCTCTTCGGTAACTTATTAGGTTTACTTCCTGGGGCGGCCAACCTAACGGGGAATATCGCGGTAACCCTTGTTCTTGCTGTGCTTACCTTTATTCTGACTAACGTAAACGGCAACAAAGCCTACTGGGGTCACATCTTCTGGACACCTGGAGTTCCGTTAGTATTACGATGGATAATTCTTCCGGTAGAAATTGTAGGAATCTTCACCAAGCCTATTTCGCTTACAGTTCGTTTGTTCGTAGCCATTA
>ERZ795059.5558-NODE-5558-length-11411-cov-6.418986_pt1 | contig 11411 bp, 7 predicted proteins | sample MGYA00375143_ERZ795059 | MGnify/ENA primary metagenome ERZ795059 (study PRJEB30188, sample SAMN05720168) | activated sludge metagenome | isolation source: Anaerobic digester | place: USA | collected 2015-01-07 ... | reverse complement strand
TTTCTGCAAGAATCACAGACGGCACTTGCGATATTATCCTCGGAACCCACAATGGTATTGCCTGCCGGTTTAGAGAAAGCAATGTTAGGGCGATGGGACGCACTGCAACAGGTGTTAGAGGAATTAATTTGAGTAAAGATGACGAAGTTATTTCTATGGTTGTTATTAAACGCTCAGATTCGCAAGTTCTTGTTGTTGGCGAAATGGGTTATGGAAAACGCACTAAATATGAGGATTTCAGATTGACGCATCGAGGTAGCAAAGGCGTTATTTCAATGAATGTTACTGAAAAAACCGGTAAAGTCGTTGGAATGCTTACTGCCCTTGATACTGAAGATTTGGTCGTTATAACTGCTAACGGTATTCTTATTCGCCAGCACGTCCAAAACATCAGAACGATTGGAAGAAATACTCAGGGAGTTCGCTTAATCAGGTTAGACCCCGAAGATAGAATTGCCGATATTACTATTGTTGCTCACGAAGAAGATGAGATTCCAGATGAAAACGGAGTTGAAAATGGTGCAGAAAACATCAATGCTACTTTAGATTTCCAAATTCCGGAAATAATTGATGAAGAAAAAGAGAGATTGCTGTAAATTAATTATTAATTGTTAATTGTTAATTGGGTTATTGGTTATTGGGTTATTTGTAAAAACTAATGGCTGATAGCTGACAGCTGATAGCTAAAAACCGAAAATAAGAAAGCCATACGAGCAACTTGTTGTTAGTATGGCTTTTTTGTTTATTATAGCGATCAGTTTGCTGATAGTAAAATTTTAAAAAGTATAAAACTTACTCAAAGTTAAATATTTTACGAAAGATAAAAATCAAGTTAATAAAATGCTACATGTATGAGTGAAAAAAATTAATTATTTTATTTTTTTTCTCTTGCATTTTTCAAAAAAATTTCTTAATATAATAACAGATTATTTTACATAATAAATTTTTAAAAACGGCAGAAAATCTATAGCTTAATAACATTTGAAATATACTTTCATTCAAATATAGATTGAATGGGATTTTTAATTTATTTTTATTAACAATATGAGGTTTTTATTATGAAAAAGTTATTAATAGTAATTCTTCTTTCTTTTGCTTTGTTTGCAAATTATGCAAGTTCGCAAACTATCCCTCCACCTTGCGATCCTGATATGAGCGATTGCAAACTTCCCTGGTCTAGTTTAAGGATGTTGACCTACAATATTTCACCTGATTGTCTGGTTATAGTCTTTTATGTAGTTAGAGATTGTGCACCATTTAAAGAAGTTCAAATTTTAAAAATCGAAAGCTACGGAAGTGGCTGTTCTTCTTTTCCGCCAGCTTTTCTTATTCAGGAAAGTTTTCAACAGATTACTAATCTTAATGAAATGGGATTTGAGCCAAATGAACTTAACGAGTGTAATGATTACTGGCTTTTTTCAATAGCCAGTTGTTGGGTTACATTTTACTGCCATGGCTTTTGCACTCCATATCCTTATCCCTACGAAGTATTAATGCCTTGCAATGGGACAGACTGCTGCGCACAGCAGTATAGAGTTTGCAGATTATCCGATGGTACAGCAAGTATTTGTCCTTTAGGAGGAATTATTTCACCTAATGAATGTGAAGAAAGCGAAATGCCAGATACTCCTCCAGAGCTTGAAGGTTTAGTGGATTCTACAAGTGGTTGCCTGCCATATTGTGATGCATTAAATTTTACTACTGGTGAAGTAACACGAAAAGGAATTAATAGCTATGACAACGACGAACAGATTCAAAGTAGTTATATGTTAGGAAATGATGGTTTATTGCTATTAGATATTACTACAAAAGAACCTAAATATTTGTCTGTAAATATAGTGGATTTAAATGGTCAATTAGTTAAAAGTCTTAACTTGAATGAAGTAAATGGTACAATTCAAAAAACTATTGATTTATCAAGATGTTCTTCTGGTTTTTATTTGATTAATATATATGAAAATAACATTTTGTTAAAAACATATAAATTGCTTTTAAAATATTAATAATTTTTTTGAAATGTAGTTTACAGGCATGCCTGTAAACTACAGATATAAATTAATTTAAGGGAACAACAATGAAAAAAATATTTCTGTTTATTTTGTTTTTTTTATGCTTTTCTGCTCTTTTAAACTCACAGGAATTTGGTAATTGGAAAAAAGAAAACTGGAAACAGGTTTTTAATACAAGAGAGTATTTTGACCCAGATACATTAAAAGATATTGATACATTAAAGAAATTTATTGATAGACCAATAATAAAATATTGCGATTCATTAAATTGTGTTCTATTTTGCAGTACAGGTAAAGGTGCTTTTATATTTAAAACAACAGATGGTGGTTTGAACTGGCGTTTAGTTCTAGATAATGGAATTTTAAATAATTATGGTAATTTACTTTGTTATTCTTTTCCTTCTCCAGAATTTATAATTATATCATGCAGAAAAGATGATATACAAAGGACATTAGATGGAGGCATAACTTGGGATACACTTACAACTAATTTAAATTGTGTTTTATTAGGAATGGATTTTAATAAAAATGGATTTGGAATTGCCCATGCTTACTTAACTAAACAAGATGCTACTGTTTTAATTCAGTCAACCGACTATGGTTCAACTTGGTCTGTTCTTGAAAACCAGCCAAATTTTGATGTTAAAATTGACCCAAAAATAATGTCAGATTCTATTATAACTTGCATATCTTATAATGTAGATTCAATGTTTTTCTATTTTTGCCGTTCAGATGATAAAGGAAAAACATGGAGCAGTTCTCTGATTCTTAAACCTAAAAAAAGTGAAAGCCCAAGAAATTACTTTTTTTTCAACGAGGAAGTCGGATGGATTACTATATTTCGACCAGATTCATTATACCCACAGGTTGGAGAGAATACAATCTTAAAAACTATTGATGGTGGAAAAACATGGCAAAAAAAGTTAGATAAACGCTTTTCTCGCCCTGAAGTATTGTTAGACATCCAATTTGCAGATTCATTAAAAGGAATGTGCCCAAGTAGAAGCTATGTTTTAGTTTATACAACCGATGGCGGAGAAACATGGATACAGGATTCATCTTTTATTTTAGATGATATATGTAGTATTGTAAATTATTTAGCATTTCTTACACCAAGAAAATTTATAATATGCACAATTGAAGGTCTTGTTTTTAAATATGATGAAGATGGATTTTCTAGTGTAAATGAAGAATTAGAACAAATAAACTCTTATCAGGTTTTTCCAAATCCTGCATCAAGCAAATTTGAATATAAAATTAATTTGGATTATCCACAATCTTTCAAAATCGAAACTTTCGATATATTGGGCAATTCTGCGTTACCAGCAATAAATTGTTTTTCAGAAGCAGGTGAGTATTCTCATTCTATTGATATTTCAAGTTTGCCTAAAGGAATATATTTCGTAATAACCAATGCGAATAATCAAAGAACAGCAACGAAACTGATTAAAGTAGAGTAGATTTGAGTTTACTTCTTCTTCCCACGTTAAATTTGGGAAGAAGAAAAAATAGATATTCCATATCTACCAGATATGGAATATCTGTTTATCAAAATTCCTTATTCTTAGTGTTAGCATAGAACCTCCTCATTTTTTCTCAATTATTTTTGAAACAAAATTATTGTTATTGTTATATTATTGATATATTGATTAATAAAATTAATAATCAGTTTTAAAATTGAAGAAAAATCATTAAATTGAATAAAATAAATTATTAAAAGGAAAAAGCGATGCGGAATTATTCAAGAATTTTTATTTTTTTATTGCTCTACATATTTTTTTCTAATTGTTTTCTAATGCTTTTAAAAGCACAGGAAATTACAAACGGAAAAAAATACTGGTTTGCACTACCTTATGCAAAAATGCTGCAATATGAAGAAATTCGGGGTAATTATCCAATTGAATTATGGCTTTCTTCAAAAGTTAATACGAAAGCAACACTCAAATTTGCTAATAATACTGAAAAAAGTTACGATATTAAAGCCAATCAGGTTACTCAGGTCGCTATTAGTGATGAGTTTATGTGCCGTGAATCTGAAGTAATCACAAATAATGGTATTTATATTTCTGCATTAGACCCTATTTCCGTTGTTGTTTACTATAGTTACAAATGGACTGGTGAGACTTTCCGCGTTATTCCTGTTGAAGGTTTGGGATTGGAATATGTTACTTTAAATCTATACCAGGATAAAACTGACGAGTTAAAACCGGCTCAAATCCTGATTGTAGCAACAGAAGATAGTACTTTAGTCAAATATACCCCAACAAAGCCGACAGCAAAAGTCAATGCTGACGTTACCAAACAAATAACACTTATGAAAGGGCAGACTTTTCTGATTTTAGGAAGAAACGATAATTTTTTAGTTCAAAACTGGGATAGTGATATTACAGGAACATCTATTAGTTCAAACAAACCAATAGCAGTTTTTTCCGGACATACTAAAGGAGCATTTCCGGAATATTTTACTGGCTACAAATCAACATATCAAGAGCATTATGCAAACTTTGCCCGAAATATGCTGATTGAACAAATGCTTCCTTTTGAAATGCTTGGTAAAGAATATATTTCTGTTCCAATAAAATATTTGGACAGACAGCGTGGTTTAAGTGGAGTTGAAAATGATTATGGCGATTTAATTCGTTTCGTTGCCAGCAAAGACTCGACTTTTATTTATAAGATGAAAAAAGATGGAAACGGCCTTCTACAAATTAGTAAAGTTTTAAAAAAAGGCGAATATTTTGATATTTTAAATCAGGTAGAAGCAGCTTATTATAAATCTAACAACCCAGTGCTTGTCGGACAGTATGGCAAAGCTTGGTGGAATGACCCCGGTATGATGGGGATTACTGAAATTATTGATGACAAAAGTAATGATGAACCGCAAAATCCCTACCTTAGCGGTCAGGGAATGTTGATTACGCTTATTCCAATACCGAGGTGGTGCTCTTATGAAAACTTTTATTCACCAACTAATATTGACAATTTTATCTATCTTACTTTTAGAGAAGAAGATAAAGATAATATTTACTTTGACGAAAAGAAAATTACATCTCTTTGGAAAAACTCAATAAAACAAATTGCCGGCACTCCTTATTCTTATATCACAGAAGTAATAGGAAGTGGAAACCATAGAATTGAAGGCAAAGGAAATACCAAATGGGCTGCTTATGCTTATGGAAACTGGGATAGAGTAAAAGATGGATATGCTTATGGCTACCCCATTAGTTTCAATATTGCTTACGTTTGTGATGATTCGCTAATTAGAACAATAACAGAAATACCAAAAGGTTATGAAGCGAATCCGGGTGATACTATAACTATGGATTTTAAATATTACAAAAAGCCCGGTGAAAAATATGATTTAGTCAGGTCAAACATCAAATCAATAACTGCAAGAGTGTATTTTAAAGATACATTAAGAAATGATTATTCAGTTTATCCAGTCATCGAAAATGGTTGCGAAGACATAATAAAAGAAGGTACAATGACAGAGGATTGGGTTTGTCAGTATGCTAAAGTAGTTGACAGAAGAATCTTAGAAGTTGCAATGACTGGCGATAGCGCCCTTGCTGCAAATGATAATGATATTTTATTCAAATTTAAAATGTATTGCTTTTTATCCAATAATGACGGCAAAATTAATTCACTTCCCTGCAGTATTTCAAGACATACTATTTGTATTGAAGTTGATAGTGTTCCGGGCGATATAAAAATAGCTCCGGTTTGTGTTAATAATCTTAGATTAATTAAATTAAGCGGAGTTGAGTATTCTATTTCACAGAATATCCCAAATCCTGCTTTCTCTAATACAACTATAAATTATTCTGTCGGAATCGAAGCGAATACTTCAATTAAATTGTATAATACCAACGGAGATTTTGTTGCAAATTTAGTTGAACAAATACTAAAACCCGGTTACTATTCATTAGATATTAACGTTTTGGAATTAGATATTCCAGATGGGCTATATTATTATAAAATTGAATCTGGACTATATTATGAAACAAAAAAGATGGTAATAGCAAAATAGACTATAGATTAGATAGTTTAGGTAGTTTGAAAAAAAGTGTTATTCTGGCGTATGCCAGAATCCATCTTGAATTTTTCTTATAAAATATGATAAAGAAGTATTTAAGTCATTAGTCATTGGTCATTAGTTTCAGAACTCCTGATAACTCGTAGTTTGTTATTTCGCAATTAATATATATATAAATATAAAAAAAATATCGAAAATACATAACTCCCAAAAAATTTGGGAGTTATTTGTTTACATTTTTATTTATTGTTTATTAAATTTCTGAACTATATTTATTGCTAAATGTAATTTTACCTAATACCTGTAGTTATTACTTCACTAATTCGTTCCCTACTGAAAATGCCTTTGCAAGTTTATTGCCAACTGCAAAATAAGAAGAACTACCGAAAGAACCATACAAAATTGGGCGAACCTTTTCTATATCCGGCAGTTGCTTTGGGCTTAAAACATCGCTGTCAGCAACTATTCCCATAATTTCCCCAACGAACATTGTGTGCAATCCTAGATTTATTGTTTGAATTAGCTTACATTCAAGAGCATAAGGAAATTCTTTTACAAATGGTGCATTAACTCTATTGCTTTTCTCTGCAGTAAGTCCAGTTTCTTTGAATTTGTCATATTCTTTGCCGGAAACTATTCCGACATAATCTGCTTCTTTGAAGTATTTTTCTGAAGGGATATTGACTGTATATGCCTGACTATGCAAAATGTTGTGATAACTTAACGTTGCTTCACGAAGTGAAACGCTAAAGCAGGGAGGAGTGCTGCAAGCAATCCCACCCCAAGCTGCATTCATAATGTTTGGCTTTCCATCTTTCCCATACGTTCCAATAATTAAAACTGGAGATGGCTGTAAAATTGTCTGTGGAGGAAGTTCTATTTTCATATTTTAATTTGTTTAGTTTTAAAATTTAAATATAAATACACGTAACATCTTTAATTTTATTTTTTTTCAGTCATACTAACAACAAGTTTATGGCATGATTTTGAATTTTTAATTGTCGAAAATCCTTATTTCCAAGCTCAGCTTGAGAAGGAGAAAATATAGATATTCAATATCTTACAGATATGGGTAATATTTATCCAATAAAGATAATAATCTGCCATACATATAGTTACGTGTTATTAAAACAGAAATGGTTTATTAGAAACGGAGCGAAGAATGGCAAGTCTGCGAAATTCAGAGATCCTGACCCAATAACGAAAATAAAGGAGTTAGAAGATTTGCTTCATAAAGAATAATTTCGAAGTTAGCAAATATTATTATTAGTCATTTGTTGCCAATGACATCTCTACTTGCCTTTCTGACGTATGTCAAAATCCGTCTTAAAAATAGTTTTTACAGGTCATTAGTCATTTGTTATTAGTCATTAGTTTTTCTACTAACAACAAATGACATATAACTAATAACCATAAACCATAAACCATAAACCGACAGTCAATTATCAAAACACTCCCAATTCCCAAATCAACAAATCAACTATTTTCTTATTTTTGTATAAATATAATTGCGTTATTTTTAAACATTATGGAAAATTATGAATTTCTTTGTTAGCTGGATGTATAAAATGAAGGTCTGGATGGAAAGCTTTGCAGAAAAGAAATATGCAATGACTGCACTTTTTTTGCTCGCATTTGCTGAATCATCATTTTTCCCTATACCGCCAGACGTATTGCTAATAGCAATAGCTGTTTCTGCTCCGAGCAAATCCTACAGGGCAGCACTTTGGTGTACGGTTGGTTCCGTGTTCGGTGGAATATTTGGATACTACATTGGCTTTGGTATGTGGGAGGCAATCGGAAAACCAATCGTGGACTTTTATCATTATCAGGAAGCATGGGCAAGCTTTGAACGGCTTTACGACGAGTGGGGACAAATCTTTTTGGCAATTGCAGCTTTTTCACCTGTTCCCTACAAAGTTTCAACTATTGCTTCCGGCTTCGTTAAAATGGATTTAGTTCCTTTCATCTTGATTTCTTCGCTTGGAAGAGCAGCAAGATTTTTCTTAGTTGCTTCTCTGTTTTATTTTTATGGTCCTTCAATTAAAGCGTATATTGAAAAATATTTCGATAAATTGGCTCTTGCTTTTGTAGTTTTGCTAATAGGTGGTTTTGTTTTACTTAAATTTATTGTATAATGAAAGTTCTACAAATATGCAGTCAGCCCCCTTATCCGGATAATAACGGAGCTTCCAAGGCGTTCCTTAGCATCGCCAAAGGGCTGCTGCAAGCTGGTATTGATTTGAATATACTTTCTTTTGCTACACCAACTGCTCAACCAGTTTTTAACGATGATTCTAAATTATTCTACGAAAAAACAAATTATTCTTATGTTGATATTGACAACAGGGTTAAACTATTTGATGCTTTCATAAATTTATTCAAAAAAGAATCATATAATATCTCGCGTTTTGTTACGAATGAATTTAAAGCAGAATTGGAAAAAATCCTAATAAAAAATAGCTTTGATGTAATTCAGTTTGAAACGCTTTTTACTACGCCTTATCTTGCTCCAGCCAGAAAACTATCTAATGCAAAAATAGTTTACCGCTCGCATAATATTGAGCATTTGATTTGGGAACGGCGAGCTGAGATAACAAAAAATCCGCTGAAGAAGTGGTATTTGAACCTTTTAGCAAAAAAGCTGAAAGATTTTGAAACGGAAATTGTAAATAATTTCGATGGTATCGTTTCTATTTCTGAAATTGATGAGGAAACACAAAAGAAGTATTTAAACCCGGAAGTAAAAACTACATCAATACCAATTGGATTTGATATAGCTGAAAACAATCCTTTGCAACCAGAAGAGCTTTCTTTTTTCTTCATAGGAGCATTAGATTGGGCGCCTAACGAACAGGGATTGCGTTGGTTTCTGGAAAATGTATGGGAAACTGTATATAAGCAATTTCCGGATTATAAGTTATACATTGCAGGCAGAAATATTCCAAATGAATTTTACAAATGGGGAAGCAAAAATGTTGAGATTTGTGGAGAAGTGCCTTCTTCAAGGGAATTTATTGAAAACCACAGCATAATGATAGTGCCACTCTTTTTTGGAAGTGGGATTAGAGTGAAAATTGCAGAAGCGATGTCGCTCGGGAAAACTATTATTTCTACAAATATTGGTGCAGAAGGTATTTTATGCAAAAATTTCAAGGAAATTCTTTTTGCAAATACTAAAGAAGAATTTATCCAAATGATTACGCATGGCATAGAAAATCCCAGTTTGGTCCAAAGCATTTCCGAATATGCTTTCCAGTTTGCCAAAGGCAATTTTGACTGCAATAGTTTAGCAAAGAGATTAGTAAATTTTTACGAAAACCTGTAGAAAAAAAAGTCATACAAAAAAATGTAGAGACACAGCATGCTGTGTCTCTGCAAAAATAATAAGCCAATAGCTGCTAGTGTAATAATTCATAGAAAAACTAATAATAATTTATTGTCATTCCAAACCCCTGATAAATCAAATGCTTAATTTAAATGGAAATGACATAAGTTTACCCTGTCATTCTGAAGCGGAGCGAAGAATCTCACAAGTCATTGTTACCGCAGAGTTTGAGATTCTTCACTTCGTTCAGAATGACAAATTGCATTATTGTATCTATAAACGCAACTTGGTATAAGGGGGTTCAGAATGAAAGACAAAATTGCATTTTCAAGAACCCATAAAATAAAAAAAACCTTCTGAAAAATCTTCAGAAGGTTTTTTAAATAAATTATCTAAAAATTATTTAACGATAGAAAGTGGGAAACGTTTAATAATATTTCCAACTTTTGCTACGATAAAGTAAGAACCGGAAGGATAGTTCTTGGTATCGAAATTAAACCTATGAGTGCCGGGTAAAGATACCTGTTCAGTCAATGTTTGAACTTTAACACCTTGCATATTTACTAAATAAACAGATACTTCATTGTATTTTTCGTTATTAATGGAAAATTCAACATTAACAATATCGGTAGCCGGGTTTGGAGATGCATTCAAAGTGATTATACCGTTTACATCTTCGTCAACTGCGCCAGCTTCATTACCTTCACCTTTAAGTGTAATATCTATAGTAGGTTGAGCAATTGCATTAGTATGAAGAATTAGAGTTGCTTCATATAATTGTTTTGCAACAGGAGCAAATTCAATTTGAATAGTTTGTTCCTGGTCAACTCCGATAGTAATAGGAAATACTAAATCTTCGGGATATTTGAAAGAATTATCAGAATTATTATCAAATGCTATAGAGCTAATATTTACACTTTCTGCGGTGCTGTTTTTAATAATTAAATCAAATGTACCTTTTTGGGTTAAATTTATTTTACCAAAATCAATAGCATTACCAGCGGCATTAGTAGTAATATTTCCAAGCGGGTCACATTCTCCGGTTAAAATAATATTTAAATTAGGTTGATTTTTTGCATTAGACTTAATATATAAATTACCCATATATGCTCTGATTTCAGAAGGAGCAAATCTTATTTTCATTTGTTTTTGCTGACCGGGAAGAATTGTTTGGGGATAAAGATTACCATCAACAATAATTTCAAAAGCATTATCATCATTTGGACTTATTCTTATAAGTTCAATTTCTAAATCTTCATTACCGGTATTAGAGAGAATAAGATTAAATTCAGCATTTTTGGTTAATTTTACATGTCCTAAGTCAATAGTATTATCTTCAGCATTAGTAGAAATCTTAGCACCGGTTCCGACTCCGCCTTCTCCTTCAAGAAAAACAGATAGTTCATTTCCGTTCACTGCATCAGAAATGACTGTAACAACTGCACTGAAATCAACTTCGGCAGAAGGAGTGAATTTGACGTATAAATCATAACTTTGTCCGGCTGTAATTACCATTGATGTTGGTTGACCATCATTAAATGAAAAGGCGCTATATTCGTCCCAATCTATTCTTATTTCTGAAATGTTTAAATCACCATCACCAGTATTTGTTAACACAATTTTTTTTGTATCAGTTGTGCCAACATCGACAGCTCCAAAATTAAGTGTAGTATTGTCAAAAGTTAGTTTTCCACCGCCACCGGGACCAGTTTTGAATAACCAGTCAATGCATTTCTTCATAAATGAAGCTCTGTCGGTTTCTGTTTTAATTGCTTCGAGTCCGAATGTTAAATAAACTATTTTGGCTCCGTTATCACGCACTTTCCTTACGCCAGCACCATTATTTTGGTTATTGTCATAATAGCCGATTAAATCAGCAGTAGAAGTTGCATTTTTCTTTATTAAATCTGTAGTAAGTATAAATGGGTCTGATTGGAGATTAGAGTAATTATTCAATGTTAAATAAACACCATCGCCTATTTCATCGCCATCAAATCCTTTAAATGGGAAGTTTAAAATGCCAGTGATTTGATTATTA
>ERZ795059.5556-NODE-5556-length-11412-cov-6.878225_pt1 | contig 11412 bp, 9 predicted proteins | sample MGYA00375143_ERZ795059 | MGnify/ENA primary metagenome ERZ795059 (study PRJEB30188, sample SAMN05720168) | activated sludge metagenome | isolation source: Anaerobic digester | place: USA | collected 2015-01-07 ... | reverse complement strand
GTTGTTGGTCGCCGACGTGCTGCGGCGGTTGGTCGCGGGCCAGCTTGCGCGCGACCAACCGCCGCAGCACGTCGGCGACCAACAACGCCTCGTTGTTTTGTTGATGCAACTGCGCGCCCGCCGCGTAACTCATCAAGAGGTTGCGCCGCACCGCATGCGCGTTGGGTTGCGGCACGACCATCGAGATGCACCCCAGGCCCATCTCGCGCGCATAAATCGCCGTGGCCAGCGCGTGGTTCGAGCCGGCGCCGCCGAAGGTGATGACCTCCTGCGCACCGCCGAGCTTGGCGCGGGCGAGCAGAAATTCCAACTTGCGCACCTTGTTGCCGCCGTACAAAAGGCCCGACAGGTCATCGCGTTTGACGAACAATTGCGGAGCGCCGATCGCTTCGCCGAACGTCTTCAGCGGCTGCACTGGCGTGGGAAAATCGCCCAGCGCAACGTGGGGGAGCCGGCGCGCCAGCAGCGGATACTGTTGGAACAGGGGAAGCATGCACCGTACCTCGCCTCGTGAGGGGTTTCGGTTCATTTACCATTGTCCGCCGCGTCGGTCCAGCAGCGCCGCGAAGGTTATGTTGACGACCTTGCCCGCCTTCTGGTAAGCCTGGAATGAATAGTCATCATCCGGCGCGCCTCCGTACTCGAAAACGAAATCATCCGCCGCTCGACGTTGCGTCGGGCGCAAGCGAGCGTGACATGGATTACCGCGATCCGTTTGCCTTTCCCCACGAATGGTTGACGCCGGTCGACCGCTCGTTGGTCGATTCGTTGCGGCGCTGGGCCGACAAGGAAATTCTTGCCAAACGCGCCGAGCATCAGGAAAACCCGGCGGCTCTGCTGCAGCCGGCGTTGCGTTCGTTGTTCGAGGATCTGGGCCTGGCGAGCTTGCTGTGGCCCGAGGCGGACGGCGGTAGCGGCCTGCGTACGCCCGATCTGGCCATGACGATGACCGCCGCGCTCGAACAGATCGGGCGCGCCGACGGCAGTCTGGCCATGGCGTTGGCCGACAGCCTGACGCTGCAGGCGAGCGTCGGCGTCGAACCGCACCGCGACGAATCGCGCCTGCAACTGCTGATCAATATCTGGCGGCAAAGCGGGCAACCGGCGTTGGCCGCGTTGATCCTGCCCGCGTTGGGACAAGGCGAGCAGGCGACCTGCGACGAGTTGTTCGGCCTCGCGTCGCCGGCCATGCTGCGCGTCGCCGGCGACGGTTGGCGCTTACACGGCCAGCAGTGCCGGCCGACCGGCGCGGGTTCGTGCGCCGGGGCGTTCGGCGTGACCGCGCTGGTGGAAAGCGACCGCCGCGTCGCCTTCGTCCTCGTTTCGGCGTCGGCCGAGGGCGTCGTGCGTCACGAATCCTTCCGCCAAACCGGCCTGGAGGTATGGCCGAACGCGCGCGTTTCCTTCCGCGATGTGGTCGTACCCGAAGCGAGCATCGCCTTCTTCGGCGGCCGGCGCCTGCGCGAATTGCTGGCCTGGCGCGACCTGGCCTGCGCGGCGGTCGTTTGCGGCGGCCTGCTCAACGCGCAGGAGATTCTGCAGGACTGGGGTGAGACGCGGGTGATCAAAGGCAAGGGGCAGGTCTTCAAAAACAATCCGCTGACCGCGTCGCTGATGGGCGAGGTCGGCGGGGAGATCGCCGCTGCGCGCACCTTGACCTACAACCTGGCGCGGCTGCTCAGCCGGCCCGAGCTGTACGGCGACGCCGGCGACCCGACGATCTACACCGCCGCGGTCAACACGACAGGCCAGGCGTGCCGGCTGGCGATGACCGCGCTCAACCGCAGCATGGAACTGATGGCCTCGGCGGGGTACGCCACCGAGTGGAACCTCGAACGAATCTGGCGCGACACGAAAACCGTCGAAGCGGGCCTGGGGCCGTCGACGGCGGCGCGCGCGCAACTGGCGCGGCATTTTTTCGCCAGCCAAACCACCTAGCGAGGAGCGCATGCGAACCATCGACGATTTCACCCGCCCGCGCGAATACCTGTCGCCGCTGGACAAGCACCTGGGCAAAATCGTGCGCGATTGGGCCGATCGCGAGGTGCTGCCTTTCCGCCGGCAATACGACGAGGATTGGCGCGAGCATCGGCTGATCGAGCCGGCCTTCGACAAACTCATGGCCGGGCTCGGCCTGCAACGCCTGTTGTTCCCCGAGGAATTCGGCGGCATGGGCATGGGGCATTCCGGCTACCTGGGCGTGGGCGCGTATCGCATCATGGAGGAAGTGGCCCGCGCCGATTCGGCCATGGCCGTCGCCTTCGCCGTGCTCTTCTGGCCGTTGCTGATGATCTGCAACGAACCGCACGTCAACCGCCGTTTGTGCGCCGAGTTCGCGCCGCGCTTCGGCCGCGACGACAAGGCCGTGTTCGCCGCCAACGCGATGACCGAACCGCAGGGCGGCGCGGACATCGAAAACCTCGATGTGCTCAAGGGCGCGACGATCCGCACCACCGCGCGCGTCGACGGCGACCACTGGGTGATCAACGGGCACAAGCTGTGGCCGACCAATTCCGGCGGCGTGGCCGACTTGTTCGGCGTGGTCGCGACGACCCAACCCGGCTCGACCGACCCGCGCGACTTTGCCTTTATCTTCGTACCCGCCGACGCCCCGGGCGTCACGCAGAGCAATCCGTACCGCAAGGCGGGCATGGCCGCCGACAAGAACGGCGACATCTGGTTCGACAACGTGCGCGTGCCGTTGTGGTACCGCGCCTGCGGGCCGGGCGACGACCTCACGTATTTCAAGGAAGTGATCAGCTTCGGCAACATGGGCAGCCTCGCCTTTGCCGGCGGCGTGTTGCTTAATGTGTTCGAAATCGCCCGCGATTTCGCGGCGCACACGCGCTACCGCGGCAAGCCCTTGCACGAAAACGACGATGTCGCCGCCGTGCTGGCCGACCTGGCCGCCGAGGCGGAAGTCGCGCGCGTGCTCGGCTACCAATACGCGCGGATGATCGACCGTCCCGATCTGTACGGCGCGCGCTGGAGCGATGAGGTGGTCGCCAAGGGCCGCGCGTACAAGTACCTCGTGTGCGACCGCACCGTCGCGGCGCTGGAAAAGGTGATGAACGTGATGGGCGCGTGCGGCGTCGAGCGTGCGCAGGACATCGAAAAGCACTGGCGCGACGTGAAAATGGTGCAACTGTGGATGGGCGGCAAGCAATTGTGCCAGATGGAAACGGCGCGCTGGTTTTACGAATGCGAAACGCTGTAGGGGGCCCGATGAATCAACCGCAACCGTCCGGCGTGCTTGAAGGCCTCAGCCGTGTGCTGCGCGAACTGCTGCGCACACCGCACATCAAACAGACCGCGCAGATTCTGTTGCGCGAGTTGGACCCGAACAACGCGCCGTTGCTCGTACGCGCGATCAAGGAAGAAGATCCCGAACTGTTCCTTGCGCTGCTGGCCTCCGCGCCGAAGTTGATCGGCGTGGTCGCTGCGCTCGTCAACGAGTTTTTGCGTCAGGTGCATGCGTTCCCCGACGGGCTCACCCGTTCCTTCGCCGCCGATCTGCTGGCGGAAATGCCTGTCGAGCGCGGCGGGGAGAACGTCGCGCTGGCGCTGACGCTTGGCCGTAAAATCACCGCGCCCGACTCGCCGGCCGGGCCGGAGGTGGAGAAAATCGGTTCGCGTTTTCGCGCGGGCTTCGCCGCCGGCCTGGCGCGGGCGGGCGCTTCGGGGGATGAATTGATCGCGTGGCTGAGCGAGAGCGGCGGGCAATGGGCGCAACGCATGGGCGAGCGGGCCGCGCAGCCGGATTCGCCGACGGCGCAAGGCGTGCGCGAAATCGCCGGCGGCGTCGAGCGCGTGTTGCGCGAGAATCCGGCGTTCGTGCGGCACGTGCTGCAACCGCTGCTGGATGCTGCCGGCGCGGGTTTGCGCGCCGCGCAGGAAGGAGGCGCCGATGAGTGAGCAGACGTCGGTCAACGAAGGCGTGGGTGCGCGCGTGTTGCGCGAGATCCTGCGCACGCCGGCGTTCAACGAGATCATCAAGCTGCATCTGAGCGCGCCGCGACCGCACGCCGCGGCTGATCTGGTGCGCGTGGCGCTGGCCGAGGACGCGAACCTGTCGCTGTCGGCCGTCGCGACGTGTCCGCAACGCATCAACAATTTCGTCGGCGCGCTGCTGGCGGCGACGAAGGAGCTGGAGCGCATCTCGCCGGAGATGTTTGCGGAATTCACCACCGGCCTCGTCGAGGAAATCGATCGCGAGCAACTGCGAACGTTGCCCGCCGCGCTCGGTCCGCTGCTGACGCGTTGGCGGCCAAATCCTGAATGGTGCGCCGAGGCGATCAATCAAACCGTGGCAAAGGTGGACGATTCGATTACGCGCGACGGGCAATGGTGGCATGAACTGGCAGAACGGCTGGATTGGCGGGCGCTGTGGTCGGCGACGTGGAAGCTGATCAAGGCGGCCGTGCGCGGCATGTGGCGCGGGCGGCGCTGAACAAGCGACTGTTGTATCGAGGGCGGCTCGGCGACGGGTCGCTTTTTCTATTTAATGAGGCCGCGCAGATTTTGCAGCGCGTAGCGGGCCATGCGGCGGTTGGCGTTTTTGACGATCTGCTGCGGAATGCGCCAGGCGTAGTAGGGGCGCAGATAAACACGGCGCGCGAAGATTTTCGCCCAGGCCTCCAGGTCGTCGCGCGATTGCGTCCAGGGCAAGCGCACCCAGGGCAGACCCGGCTTGCGCGGATCCCACGAGCCGACCAGTGTGCCTTCGGCCTCCGCCTGCTCGTACACCGCCGTGCCCGGGTAGGGTTTGAGCACCTGGAGCGACACCGCGTCGGGTTTGGTGCGGTTGATGAAGCGGATCGTCGCGGCGATCGTCTCGGGCGTCTCGCCCGGATAGCCCAGCAGAAATCCCGCGTGCACCATGATGCCCGCGCGTTTGGCTTTTTCGATCATCTCGGCGTTGCGCTCGACCTTCGTGCCCTTGCGCATGGCGTCGAGGATGTGTTGCACGCCCGATTCGATGCCGAAGCTGATGATCTCCGTGCCCGCCGCCTTCGCCTGGCTGAGCGTCGCGCGGTCCAGGGCGTCGCTGCGCGACTTGAGAAACAGTTTTAAATCGAGCTTGTCGCGGCGGATCCACGCGAAGATCTGGCCCATGCGCTCGCGTTCCTGCGTGAAGTTGTCGTCGTCGATATCCAGAAAGCGCATGCCCGCCTCGTAGCGCTGCACGATTTCCTCGTAGATATTTTCCGCGCTGCGATGCGCGACGCCGCGGCGGATGGCGTTGTAGCAGAAGCGGCAGGCGAACTTGCAGCCGCGACTGGTGACGATGCTGTCGAGCGTCCGCGTGTTCATGATCTGGTAATACGCGCCGCGCTCGTAGTGCTCGCGCACGAAGCGGCGGTCGGGAATGGGCACGGCGTCGATGTCGAATTCGTCGTCGGCGTCGGGCGTGGTGACGATCTGCCCGGCGATGCGGTAGGTCAGGCGCGGGATGTGATCCAGGTCGCCGCCGTCGCGCAACGTCTGCGCCAGGAGCGTCAGGCTGTTCTCCGCATAGCCGGCGAGGAAAAAATCGGCGTCGGTGAAAATCGCCGCGGTCCCTGGCGGATCGGCGCTGACGTGGATGCCGCCGAGCACGATTTTCGTTTGCGGCAACGCCGCGCGCGTCAGCTCGACCAGGCGGTAGGTCGGCGCGATGATGTCGGAGAACAGCGGAAAGCCGATCAACCCGGGCGCCATGACGCGCAGGCGATCGGCGATTTGCGCGATGGTCAGATCGGCCGCGTTGGCGTCGAGCACTTCGACGGCGATGCCCGCGCGATCCAACGCCGTCGCCAGGTACAGCAGATTCAACGGCGGATGAACCTTTTTGGCGAGCTTCTCCGGTTCGGAACGCGGCGGATTGACCAACACGACTTTCATGGTTCGATGATCCGCTTTCGCGGCAAACGGCGCAAGCGGTCAGGCGGATTCTTTCACGGGCAACAAACCGGCGGCGATGGCCTTGGGCAGCAGCGGCAACGACAGCAGGAGGGTGACGATTTCGCTGCCCAGCGAAAGCAGCATTCCGGCGGCCAGCAGATTCGCCTCGGGCGCGAAGCTCTGGAAGAAGTACACCATCGTCGCCTCGCGCGCGCCGATGCCCATCCAGGTGACCGGCAGGTTCGCGGCGAGGTAGACCAGCGGGCTGTACAAGAACAGCGCGGGCGTCGAAACGCTCGCGCCGGTCGCGGCGAGGGCGAGGGCGACCTTGGCGATGTTCGCGCCGTGCACGAGCGAGATCAGGCCGACCAACGCGAAACGTTTGCCCAACGGTATGACGGCGAAGGCGGACACGAGATCGGTCGTGAGCTTGCCCAACCGAGGATGCAATCGTCCCAGCGGCCCGGCCAGCGCACCCAGCGACGGCAGCAGCGCGACGATCGCGGGCAGGGCCAGCGTCAGCGGCAGTGCGAAGGGCAGGCGCATTCCCGGCGTCAGCCACAGGCCGACGGCGAGGTAGACGAACAGGGTGAAAAAATTGATGAAGTGCAGCAGCAGCAGCGAGCTGACACCCTGTGCGCCCGGCAGCTTTTCGCGACGCGCGAGGTAGGCCACGCCGAGCAGCCGCCCGAGCTTGAGGGGGATGAGCACCTTGAGACTCGTCGAGCCGATCCACACCGCCGTCAGCGGCCAATAGGGCGTGCGGCAATCGTAGAAACGCAAAATGAGTCGCCACATCGCCGGTGTGAAAAAGAAAATCAGCCCGACGTGCAGCAACGTCATCGCCGCGAAATATTCCAGGCGCATGTCGCGCAGCGCGGCGACGAATTGTCCCGGCGACAGCGAGCGCAGCAGCAAAAAGAGAATGAGGATCGTCGGCACGAGGGTGAGCACCCAGCGCGTGGCGCTTTGCTTTTTCGCTTGCGGCGGTTGCGCGTCGTTCACGCCGAACATCCTGCGGTGGTTGAAATCGTCGCTACGATAGCACGCCGCGCGGCGGACGGACAATCAGCGCAGACGGCGCAGGCGCAGCAGGTAGTATTTGATGTACAGCCAGAAGCGGTAGTCGCGGCCGCGCATCGCGCCCAGGATTTGCGCGAGGATGACCAGCGGGCCGGGGATTTTGCGCACATGCCGCCAGCGGCGATCGCGCGTCAGCCAGTCGACGAAACGCACCGGCAGCAGCGGCAGGAACTTGTAGAGCTTGCGGAAGGCGTCGGCTTGTGCGCGCCGCTCGTCGTCGAAAAACGTGTACTCGTGGAAAAAGTCGCCGGTGCGGCCTTCGTCGATGTCGCGGATGTTTTGCTCGGTGAGCATGCCGCGTTCGCGCGCGGCATCGATGATCGGCGTGGCCGGGAAGTACGTCAGGTTGTGGCATTTGATGCGGTTGAGGTATTTGAGCGAGCGGTAGAAGCGCGCGGCGAACTCGAAATCGGCGACGCTCTCCTCGGGCAGTCCGAAAATATGGTCGATGTCGTAGCGGAGCTTGTACCGATCGCAGAGGCGGAAGGCGCGCTCGGCCTCGGCGTTGCTTTCGCTGCGCTGCAGGATGTTGCGGCGGATCGACTCGTTGAGCGTCTGCAGACCGAACTCGATCGCGTAGCAACCCGACTCGGCGAGCGCATGCGCGATTTCCTCGTCGAGAAACTTTACCTGGCCGAAGCAGCGGAACGGCTTGCCGACGCGCCGCCGGTATTTTTCCAGCAAGTCCAGCAGCCAGGTCTTTTCGCCGAAGAGGATCGAATCGTTGAACATTACTTCGCGGTAGTTGTAACGCCGCTTCATGAGTTCGAGTTCGTCGATCACCGCGTCGACGCTGCGCCGTCGCAAAAAGCGACGGTTGTAGAGGCGGTTGATCGCGCTTTCGCAGCAATAGGCGCAGGAGAACGGGCAGCCGCGCACGGTCATCACCAGGTAGTCGTCGGCCATGTTCACCCAGTTTTCGAACAGCGCCTTGTCGGGCAGCGGCAGTGCGTCGAGGTCGGCCAGCGGCGGGCGCAACGGCGCGCAACGCACTTGGCCGTCCTCGCGCCAGCAGAGGTTGGCCGTGCCGCGCGGATCGTCGCCGGCGGCGAGTTTGGCGACCAGCTCGCGCATCGCCTCTTCGCCTTCGCCGACCAGCGCGTAATCGACGACCTCCTGTTTCATTACCTCGTGCGGCACGAGCGTCACGTGGATGCCGCCGAAGACGATCGGACAATGTAGGCGTTCGCGCACGCGCCGCGCAATGTCCAGGCACCACTGGTAGGTGCCGGTGTACACCGAAAAGCACAGCAGGTCGGGCGGCGCGGCGACGATCTCGCCGACGATCCGCGCGTCGCGGGCGTAGCGCTTTTCGAGGCGCGGCACATAAAACACGTTGTCGTTGATGCCGAACAGGCCGGGATCGTAGTGCAGCGAAACGGCGTGGCCGTCCCGCTTGAGCACCGCCGAGAGGTATTCGATGCCCAGATTTTCGCGGCCGAGATGGACGAAAGCGATTTTCATCGGATCAACGGATGATACTCACGGAACCGTTTGCGTTTTTTCAGCCACCGCTCCGAAATTTTTTCCTGGCTGAAAATCATTTCCAACAAAGCGCGGGCCTTGCGGATGAATTCGTTCAGCGAGCGCACGCGCAGCGTCGAGCGCCACAGGAAGCTTGGGCGCAGGTGGAAGCTCAGGTACGCCCACTTGGTCATGCTGTCGATTTCCGCGTTGGTCAGTGCGGTCCAGGGGCGCGGCAGCGTGGCCTCGGCGGTGCGGCCCAGAATGTATTCGCGCCAGTAATCGTAGCCGCCGTCTTTGGTCATCTCGCGCCACATGCCGGTCAGCGGCTTGGCGGTGAGCTTGGAAAACTGCACGTAATCCAGATCGAGGCTTTTGGCGAAGCGGACCGTTTCGCGGAAGGTCTGCCGCGTTTCCCCGGGCACGCCGACCAGGAAGAAACCCAGCGGCTTGATGCCGTATGATTTGACCATGGCGATCGTATCGCGCACCTGCCGCACGTTGATGCCCTTGTTGACCAGGTCCAGCGTTTGCTGATCGCCGCTTTCGATGCCGAAGTAGATACGCCCGCAGCCCGCTTTGGCCATCGCGCGCGCCACGTCTTCGTCGAGCGAATCGATGCGGCTGCGGCAAGCCCACAGCAGGTCGAGTTGGCGTTCGCCCATCAGGCGGCAGATTTCCAGCGTGCGCTTTTTGTTGATGGCGAACTCGTAATCGAAGATGTCGATTTCGCGCACGTCGTAGTCGCGGTAGCACAATTCCATTTCGTCGACGACCTGCTCGGGCGTGCGCGGATCGTGCGGGGTGCGGCCCGCCTCGCAGAACATGCAGGAACGCGGGCAGCCCTTCGAGGTGACCATCACGGTAAAGTTTTTCCGCTCGGTGGGAAATTCCTCGTACAGATGGTTGGGCAACGTCGAACGATCGGGGAACGGATAATCGGAGAATTTCTCGCGCGGCTCGGGATCGGGCGTGCGCACGATCTCGCCGTTGTCTTTTTTATAAACCAGCCCGGGCACGTCGGCAAAACGGCGCGCGCCGCCCAGTTCGTCCAGCAGGGCGGGCAGCGTAACCAGCGACGAGTTGACCACGCCGAAGTCGATTTCCGGCGCGGCGATCGACGCCTCCGGGTAGACGCGCAGGTTGTAGCCGCCGACGATCACCGGCACGCGCAACTGCTGCTTGAGGTACTGCACCCAGGCGAGCGTTTCGCGGTACATGTAGGTGGTCATCATGAAGCCGATGACGTCGGGCTTGAAGGCGCGCAGGCGGTCGGCCGTGGCGGCCATGGTCAGCTTTTCGGTGCGGGCGTCGACGATGATCGACTCGTGCCCGGCGCGCTTGGCGATGGCCGACACCCAACACAGCGACAACGGCGGGAACAGGCCGAAGAAGCGCTGCACGATACGCAGATTTTCCTCGTGCAGTTTGTAGCTGAAGGGATTGAAGACCAACGCGAGCCGCATACGTATCCTTCCCGACCGAAAAAATTCGTCGGCTCAGGCTAGGCGATATCCCGGCGAAATTCAATGGTGCGCCGATGCGGCGCGTTTCGACGGCTTACCAGAACTTGAGCAAAACGCGCGTGCCGATGGTCAGGACGTTGGGGGCGCGGCAATTTTTACTTTCCAACCAAGTAAGGTTGCGGTAGCTGACGTAGGGCATCAGCGGCAGGCCGACGCGCAGCAGGCCGACGGTCGCCTTGCCGAACAGCATTTGCTTGTAGCCGGGCAGCCATTCCTTCTCGCGGTCCCAGTCCCAGATTTCCGAGTCGCTGTCCCAATTGGATTGCTGCATGTTGATGTAGGAGTAGCGGAACTGCAGCGTCAGCAGCGGCGGCAGCGCGTCGGCCTTGGACGCGTCGCCCTTGACCAGCCAGGTGCCCAGCGCCGGACCGCGGATGGGTACGACTTCGATCTGCGCCGAGGCGCCGAGCCAATCGCCGCCGTCGATGGTGTAATGCTTGCCGGTGAAGGCGCGGTAGTTGCTCATCAAAGGATTCTTCTTGCCCTCGGGACTGACGTAGGTGTGCGGGAAGAAGATTTCGTAGAAAACTTCCGTGCCCAGGGTGAGGCGGCCGTCGAGGCTGTCGTGGAAGAATTTGTCGTAGCCCAGGCGGAACCCCAAATCGCCGTTGGAGTGCAGGTCCCACGAGGTCGTGCCCGCGGTGATCACCTCTTCGGGATCGGGCTGGCGGCCGGTGGGTAGAGCGCCCATGACCGTCAGGCCCATGGCCGAATCGATTTTCTCGAACCACTTGAGGTAATCGGAGAAGCGGAAGAGCACTCCCAGTTGGATGTCGCCGATGACCCATTCGTTGCCGTGCCAGTGCCCCGGCTTGGGTTGACCCATCGAGCCGGCCCACTCCCAGAAGTCGGTTTCGCTGTACGAGCGACCCAGGCTCCATTGGTAGTCGCCGCGCTCCCAATCGAAGTTGGGATCGATGTCGGCGTACTGCATCAGGGGCAGGCCGCCGCCGACCGACAGCGAATCGGTGATGCCGTAGAACAACTGAATGGCGAAGATGGACAATTCCGCCTCGACCTGCGGCTTGAGCGTGCCCTGGCGGCCGGAGCCCGGCTCGTAACGCACCATCTCTTCGATCAGCGGGACGCGACGCTCGCGGTTGTCCCACTTGCTGTCGAGGGTGGATTGCATCCAGCCCACGTCGAGCAGGAAGGTGCCCATGGGCAGCGTTTCGGTGAAGCCGGCCAGCGCGGGGGCGGGCAGCAACAGCGCGACGAGCAGCAGCGGGAACAGGCGGGCGGCTTTCATGGCGCACCTCCTTCGGACCATTTGTCGCCGAGGTCGGTTTCCTCGAACTCCGCGTCCGGCGCGGGGACCATGCCGGCGCCGACCCAGACGGTCAGATCGCCGGGCACGTATACGGCCGAGTTCATGCTGTCGCGCACGTCCTTGAGGTCGATCAGGCGCAGCATGTCGATCGTGCGCGCCACGTCGAGCTTGCCGTAGCTTTCGCGC
>ERZ795059.5551-NODE-5551-length-11416-cov-5.515448_pt1 | contig 11416 bp, 10 predicted proteins | sample MGYA00375143_ERZ795059 | MGnify/ENA primary metagenome ERZ795059 (study PRJEB30188, sample SAMN05720168) | activated sludge metagenome | isolation source: Anaerobic digester | place: USA | collected 2015-01-07 ... | reverse complement strand
AGATTGGATGGTGTGACTGGAGTTCAGACGTGTGCTCTTCCGATCTTATCTCGTACACGATCGAAGCGTACCCGATCAGCAGGTCCGGCTTCATGGCGCGCAGCGATGCGATCTGCTGTTCGACCGGGATGGTCGACAGTATGTGCTCCGTGCGGAAGAAGGGCCCCAGCCGCGGATACTCGATGGCCGTGTACTTGATGTACACGACCTTGTGCCAGGGCCGGTAGCCGATCATGGTGTACATCCGCACGCCGGTTGCGATGTAAAATGCAAAGGTGGCCTTGCTGAACACGAAGGGGAGGGACCTGCCGGTCGAGCCGGTCGTAGCGGAATAGTGACATGTGTCCACGGTGTATTTTCTGGACACGATACCGCCGGGGAACTGTTCACGGATATCGTCCTTGGTGATGCAGGGAATCTGTCTCAGGTCGTCGATGGTTTTGATGTCGTTGACGTCGACGCCCCATGCATCAAACAGCTTCTTGTAGAAGGGGACGTTCTCGTATGCGCCGCGTATCTCTTTGACCAGGCGCTTCTCGGCCTTGCGAAGCTGCCGCCTGAGCGAGAGGTGTCTGTTCCAGTGAACGGTTATAACTGCCACTGCGAGGTGAAAGAGAAATCGTATCATCCCATTCATAAATATTTTACCGTCCGGACGGTTGAACAAAAATCAAAAAAACTTTTATCTGTCCGAGAAAATCAGCATCTCCTGTTCGTGTGCATTTATTCCGGTTGTTTTATTTTAATAATGCTTGTTGCATCTCTGTTTATGCTTACGGTATACTGAGCCTGTCATTCCCGCCCCTCGACCCCCGCGGGATACACTCCAGCGGGAATCCATGCGAAAAAAATGGATTCCGGCTCTTCGCTTCGCCGTGCTTCGGCCGGAATGACAGTTGAATTTTGCAACAAGTCTATTGCTAAGAGAAAAAAGTTGTATACCTGAACATCCTGTTCCGCCGGATGCCCTTTATATTTATATTAATCAACTGTTAGCATATTTCTGCATTCCTGTCCGGTCGATTTCCGGTATACCTGATAATGACCACTATTTTTTTTACAGGAATGATGGAGTGATACTTTTCCCTGTCCGATCATTGTTGGGGTTGAACGATCTGTTCACGTTTCAGGGAATTTCGGGATGAAGTTTTGGAAAAACGGGAAACAGCTGTCAATAGAAAAACCGACCACCCATTTCTATGGAAGGAATTGTATTCGTGGATTGTATACAGAATACAGGCTTACTTGCTGCCGCGGATCTTCTGCCATATATCAGGTATATACGCGCCTAGAACAATAAGAGCCAGGCCTGACAGGGTCCACTTTGTAAATAATATATCGGGTTGGAATCGCGTCAGGCCAACATTCATGATGCTGATAAACCAGCCTCCTGCCATGAAACACAATCCTATAAAATGCGGTATAATCATCCCCTTGACTCTATCCAGCATGGCCCACCTCTCTGTATCGAATATTGATAATAAGCATTACGTTTTTTCTGAAAAAAATCAAGCATATTTTCGTCTGGCTCCAGCGGGGCGATATAATGTTTTCCCGAAAAGAAATAATAATTGACGATGTCCCGTTCTGGACCTGTAATCTGGACACATGAGTACTGAATGTAAAATTGGCGTTCGAGACAGTAACATGAAGCAGATAGCCCTGTTGGTGATGATAGTCCTGGTCTTTACCCTTTCCGGGTGTGATAAACGCACGGGACGGCTCAGGCTCCTTCTCGGAGACGATTCTCTCAACGAATACGTGTCCGTGGAAAAAGACTCTGTCACTATGTTCGCTTCCCCTTCTAACAGGAAGAAGGGCATTGTGGAGTGCAGAATTTACAAGGAAGAATACGCGACCTTCGTAAGGATGCTCAGGGTCCTGGACGACGAGGCCATCCGGAAAGCCTACCGTGCGAAAGGGGCTGCACGGTTTGACCCGGCTTTCGCGGAGAAGATTGCGTCCATGGATGACGGGGCATTCCGTCCCGGCAGGGTGCCGGGGAAGCCGCTGGCCGGACTCCGCGTGGCGATTGACCCGGGCCACTCGGCCGGCTCCATGAAGGAGGCGAAGCGCGAGGGGAAATACATATCCATGGTCTCGCCGGAGGGACGGAAGGTCGAGTTTTTCGAGTCGAGCCTCAATCTCGCCACCGCGCGTGCGCTCAGGGAGATGCTGGAGAGGGACGGCGCGACCGTGATGCTGACCCGCGAAAAAAACAGCCAGGTCTACCCGGTCCCGTTTGACCGGTGGGTACGGACGAGCTTCCGGGAGTCGGTGCAGGAAAAGCTCCGCGATAAATACATTACCCCGGCGGCCGCATCCCGCCTCCTTCACCGGGCAGGGGACCGCCAGCGGCTCAAGTTCTTCAACAGCGAGTACGAGATGCCCTACCGGGCGCGCCTCATCAACGCGTTCCGGCCGCACGTCACCGTGCTGGCCCATTACGACGCCAGCGGCGGCGACGAGCCGTTCCGGACCAAGTACCTCAGGATAAAGGAGATCATGGCCGGGAATGGAAACGGAGAGGGCCTGCTGGATGACGTGCGCTGGGTGATAGAATCGATACCGGAAACGAAGCGGAACTTCACCACGGTCTTCGTGCCCGGCTGTTTCCTCCGGGGCGAGCTCGAGACCCTGGAGTCGCGCATCGAGCTGCTCAGGCTGGTCCTGTCCGACGACCTGGACGAGTCGATTCGCTACTCGAAATTCGTGGTCGATAACTTCTCTTCATACCTGGATATCCAGGCCGCCACCGACAGGTTCCCGGGCGCGTACCGTACCGGCATATGCAGGAGGGGCGTGTACGCGCGGAATTTCAGGATGACCAGGCTGGTCCGCGGCCCTCTCTGCCTGGGGGAGCCGCTCCAGCAGAATTACATGAAGGAAGCGCTCAGGCTTTCGGAGATCGGCACCGGGAAGACTCCGGACCGCGTGCTGCAGGTGGCGCGCGCCTATTACCATGCCATACGGAAATACGCCGGGAATCGCCGCACGGGCAGGTGACCCGGGCGGGCGGGATTCCGGGCCCGCTTACGGACCGGCCGCAGCTCCGGCCGGTTTTTCTGCGCTGTAAGCTTTTTCGATCTCCTCCATCTGCCCGATATGCCTGCGGCAGTGCATCAGGAGGAAGCAGATGTACTGGTACACGTCGAGCTTTCCCAGCCGGTTCACTGACATCCCTGTTTTCCGGAGAACGCCTTCGCCGTTTTTAAGATCGGCAAGGCAGTCCAGCAGGGTGCCCCTCTGCGCGTCGAGCTCCAGCCACGCGTCTTCCGCGGTCATCATGCCGGAAGGCTTCATGTGGGCGGGGCACTTCCACTCGAAGGAATTGTTCACTCCGATCTGCTCAAGACGGTCCCCCATGAGGCGGTACTCTTTAAGGGCGTCGGCGATCCTCCCGGGGTCGGCAGTTTTCAGGGCCTTCTTCGCCCCTTGCCGATGAGCAGGAGCAGGTAGCGGTTGGCGAGCATGATGTGCTCCAGTATTTCGTTGATGCACCATTCGCCGGCGGCCGCGCGATACGCGCGCAGGCCGGCGTCCTTGCCCGGCCATGGCGCCAGCGCCTGGTAGGTGTTTCTCAGCAGGCCATACAGCGCTGACATGAGTTCTTCTGCGTTCATTCCGGGTTACGCACGTCAGGGGATAGTACCTGCCGCGCGGCCCGCGGGACAGCGCGGCAGGGGATCACTTCTTTTTCTTTTTTGCGGCCGGCTTCTTCCCGGCGGGGGCCTTCTTCCTGACAGGGGCCTTTTTCGCGGCAGGCGCCTTTTTCGCCGGCGGCTGTATTCTTATCGAAAGCTGAAGGCCCCGCTCGGCAGCCAGCTGCGCCGGGGTCTTGCCCGCGCTGTTCGGGATCGTCAGGCTGGCCCCGGCCCGCGCAAGCGCCAGCGCCGCGCCGTTCCGGCCCTTGAGGAGCGCTTTGTGGATCGGCGTGTTCATCTTGTTGTCGGTCGCGTCTCTCCGAGCGCCCTGCTGCAGCAGGAACTGGATAATCGGCTCGTGACCTTCCTCGGCAGCCTCGTGCAGCGGCGTTTCGCCGCCGAAATCCGGCTGGTTGACGTTCGCCTTCTTCTGCACCAGGAGCTTGACGAGCTCGAGGTTTCCCGACTCGACCGCCTCAATAAGCGCGGATTCGCCCTCGGAATCGACCGCGTTCGGGTTCGCCCCCTGGGAAAGGGCCTTCCGCGCCATGGCCAGATCGCCCCTGTCGCAGGCCAGTAACAGCTCCCTGTCCGGGTTCAGCTCGATGACAGGAGCCGTTGCAGCATTGAGCTTCACGGAATCGATGCCGTTCAGGCAGCTCTGGCGCGACGAATAGCCCTCGCTCACGGCTATGACCTCGCCGTTACCCGATTTAAGCCTGAAGCGGAACTCGCCCCGCTCGTCCTTGTACATTTCGAAAGTTCCGGGCATGGTGACCTCCTTGTAAGGTTTGCACGATGATTTCGGAAACAAAAGGCGGCAGTATTTGTTTTTGACCGCGTTACGCATTATATACGTGTTCAGGTATGATGGCAAGAGGTTTTTTTATGCGCTGAACCGCGCGTGGACGTGACCGAGAGCCGGCCGGAGAATTAAATGCGGATATACGAGGCCACCACGGCCTCGTATATCCGCACTCCATCGTTTGGGCGGCTCGCTCCGCAGTTCTTTATTTTGTCGCGAAGGAACGGTTAAACAGGTCTTCAATGGCCGCGCGCGCGTCCGGGGTGAGGTTCCTCGTGCCCGTGCCGCAGAAGGTCTTGTTGGAGATGACCGGGACATCCTGCGCCCAGGCGTTGTTGACCCAGGAGAACCATGCCTTGCGGTCCTGGTCGTACACGCTTACCGGGCGGTTGAAGAGCTTCGCAAGCTCCACGCCCCAGCCGGTGCCGCCCTTTACCGTGTTGTCGGCCTGTATCCAGCCGACGGCGAATACTTGGTGCCCGTTATTGACCATGTGGAAGATAGACTGAATAACCTTCCGTATCATGCCGACCTCCGAGAAATTGCTGCCCATGTGGAGGGACACTATTTCCATGCTCACATCACCCTTCTCAAGCTCCTTCGGTCCGAGAAACCGGATCCCCCTGTCGCGCTCCATCTTGTGGCCTTCAAAGGAAAAGTTGACTTCATTGACGCCGTGCTTCTCGGCCTGTTTCCCGAATTCAGCCTCCGCGCCTTTATGTCCGCCGCTAAATAAAGTATAATCAGATAGTTCCGCCATTGTTGCTCCTTTTTTTGCATTATTGGTTTATTACAGTATGAAGTGGAATGCCTGCGATGTTCCGTCTGCCGGATACCGGATACGTCCACTGCGTTCGGACAAAAGAATGAGAACAGCTGTTTTTGTCAATTAATATATAGGCTGTTTTTCGTCCTGAATCAGAACGGGCTTCAGCGGGCCGATGGCGCGCTTACAGGCACGATGACGCGCGCCGGGGATTTCAGCTTTTCAAACTTGATTGTCTTCGCCGGCCTGTTATCATGCGAAGTATGCAATAATCGGCCAGGCGCATGCGCCGATCGATACAAGAAATACCTCTGATTTATCGGATCGGGGTACTCCATGATAATCGTGTATTATTACATGCAGAATATTTACTTATGCTTCCTTAAAAAAGGCGTTTATCGTTTGCCTCCAGTTTGAAATGACCTTATATTGATAGTAAAAATATTTTTTATATCAACAAAACAACTTTCCGGGCTATGCAGCATGGAAGAAGGGGGGGGGTATGAAACGGATGTTCATCGTTCTGCTGTTATTTGCGAGTTCGGTTTCATTGCAGTCCCGGGAAAGAGTTCCCGGGGATACGTTGCCTGACGTAACATCGCCGAACGGCCTCAAGCTCGGGCATGTGAACGGGTTCGAATCGTGGAGGCTGGTCTCCGGCCACGTGCGGGTTGATAAAAACGAAATGCATTACATCTGGGCAAACGACGCAGCCATGCGCGCCATCAGGTCGGCAGGGGAAGGCGAGCCAGTTTTTGGGGCCGGTTCCATTTTCGTGAAAATGGGCTATCTGATGAGAAGCAATCCCGCGTTCAGGGATTCCATCGAGCCGGCGGGGCTCCAGCGGATCGAATACATGATTAAGGATCCTGCTCGCTTTCCGGAAACCGGGGGGTGGGGTTACGCCCGTTTTCCATATGATGCCGCCGGGGGCAGGTTTACCGCATACGGCACCTCACCGGACAGCGTACGGGAATGTTATACATGCCATCTCCGGGTAGAGAAAAGCGATTTCGTGTTCACGAAGCATATGGATTTTTTCGCGGCCGCGGATGCCCATGCCGTTTCCCTGGCGCAGACGGGCTCTTCTTCGGCGCGGTTCAGTCTATGGATAGTACACCCGCTGGCGATGAGCTGCGCCTTTGTCATGTTAGTCTGCGGCATCGTCATAGCCCGTTACCTGAAGCGTAAACGGTGGTGGGCCGTTGCCCACGCGTCGGTCCAGGCTGCCGGGATCGCGTTTGTAGTCGCCGGCATATATGTCATGATATCGGTAATTGGAAAGGGCAGCCATTTCAACGTTCCCCATGCCTATTTCGGCCTGGTTGCGCTGGCGTGCCTGCTGCTGACAGCGGCCGGAGGGATCATCGCGCAAACGGTACCGGCAATAACCGGGAAGGTCCGTCCGATCCACCGCCTGGCAGGCAGGATTTCAACCGTACTGGTGCTCCTGACTATTGTGTCGGGAATCATCATAACCCTGGCGGGGCGCTGATATTAAAAGTTACACGAGGTCATGCATGAAGAAAATAACGATTCTCACATTATTGGGGGCACTGGTTACCGCGTCACCCCTGTTCGCAATGGGCTTCGGATTCTACGGGACCGGGGGCCTGGGCAGGGTCGACATGCTCACCATCAAGTCCGACGGCGATTACAAAGTCAGCTACTCGGCGAACAATACCTTTTACGGCGGCGGCCTCCTTTTTGATGCCGGCGGCTCCGGGGACGGGTTCCACAACCGCCTCTCAATCGGGGCCGAGTCGAACTCGAACTTTGACAGCCGCTATGAATACCGGCGCATGATGAGGATCGGCCTGAACAACGTCTTCGCCTTCGAGGTCGTAAACCAGGGTCCGGTCCGGTTTTTTATCGGGCCGCTTCTGGGGGTCCAGGTGTTAAACGGTCTCGCTCCCACGACCCGAAATGAAGAGTGGGGGCCAAACCGCCTGAAATACAGCGTGGCTGCGCTTGCGGCGTCGGGAGACCCGGCTTTCACCACCTATGGCCTCTATTATATTTACATGGACCGTATCTACAAGCGGAAGCTCGGGGCCTTCATCCCGGTCGGGGTCTCGCTGGGCATAAACATCATGCTTGGTAACTCGGCCGCCCTGACCATTGAAGCCGGTTTCCGCTGCGGGATATATGTCCTCAGGAAGGCCGGGTTCAACTACGAAGGATACCTTAACGGAGGTTTCATTTTCGGCGCCATATAGCCGGTTCGCCGCTCCCCGGTTTCTCCGCGCCCAAATCTACTCCCCCCTGCGCCACTCCATGACCATGCGGCGCTGCGTTGCTGTCTGCGGTGAATCCAGGTCACCGTTGGTCGCATGCTTTCTCAGCTCGTCGAGCTTTTTAAGGGTGGCCTTTTTCCGCGTTATGCCGTGCCGGGCGAGCCAGCACCCGGCGACCGTTCCGGTCCTGCCCAGGCCGCCCCAGCAGTGGATGTAGACCGGCATGCCGAGCGACAGCGCGCGGTCGATATCGTCAAGTATGGCTTTCATGAGCGCCCTGTCCGGCACGTCCATGTCATCTATGGGGAAACGCCTGATCGTGACCTCAACGCCCCGGTCCCGCGCGAGCGCCGTGAGGGCGCCATCGTAGGGCTCGAACCTCCTCGTACAGAAGTCGACCTCGTCTTCCTCGAGCAGGTTTATCACATGCCGTATGCCGGCATCGAGCAGTATGCCGAGCTTTTCATCGCGTTTCGAGGATTCGCGGTCACCCGGGTAAAAGCCGGCCAGGAGCAGGCCGGGAATGACCCAGTAGGACCGGTCAAAGGGAGGGGGGAGAGCCCATGCCTCTTCCGGGATTGCGAATATATCCTGTATTCTTACTGTCATGGGTCTGCATCATGTTGAGCAGGAGATTTAGTATGGTATGACGTTGTACGAAATGTCAAGAAGTATCCCGGGGATACGGATCTCGACGATAACGCCGATATGCCTGACCACTCTTTTGTATTATAATGAATATAATAATTATTTTTCTGAATGGCTGTTTTATGATGGATTATACAGGGTTTATGAGTTGCAATAAACAACACACATTCATTTAATGAGGGCCGAGAATGGCCTGATGTATGGGGATTTTAAACTATGTATGCAACCTAAAAAGTATCATTTTTTTTACACAGTTGTACGAATTGAATACTTATAAGGTATAATATTCTAGAAATAGAAAAAACGGCCGATTTTTTCCCTTTTTTATTGAATTTTTCAAGATAATAAAAAAAGCCTACCAGGGCTGAAAAATTTGATATTGCCGTTGACTTTAAGTATATTGTTATGGTTGCCCGGGGAATCTCCAGGGTATATAAATGTAAGATGATTAAAGGATACTCTGGTAATGTGTTCCTGATGCATGATGCAAATACCCGGTTATAATGGGACAGGAAGTGAAAACGAATTCGATACATATACATCAGCTTTACGCGGCGCACGTTATGCGATACGCACGGCTCTCCATGGCACTGGCAGCCCTTGCACTCGTGCTCGCCACGGCCGATGCCTCCGCGTCCTTTATCCTGTCAGAAGAGGGCATATTACCGAACCGTAGTGCGGAGTATGTCCGCACGCAGAGCAGGAACGCCAGCACCGACGCGGACGCTATCTACTTTAACCCGGCCGGTTTAGTGCACCTGTCTACCGGGGGCATTTACCTGATATTTAATTCGGTGAACGGCTTCACCCTGAAAAGCAACGCTTTGAATTTACGGGGCACCCAGGGAGGCAGCGCTTTCAGCGGCATTCCCACTCAGACATCCAACAGATACCAGGCCCCTGCAAAATACCTTTCGCAGATTTTCACTGTCATGCCGACGGACCTGGGGTTCCTGTTCAAGGCTGATAACTGGACGGTTTTCGCATACGTGTCGTCCCTGTACGGGCAGCCCGGCCTGAAGTTCGCGCAGGGCGCCACAACCCTTGACAGGCTCAATGTCGTCTACAATACCGTACTGGCAACCCTGCTGTCCGAGCAATTGCTTGGAATATACGGGAAAAGCCGATTTGAGCGGGAAGAATACCATATCGGCGCCACGGCTGGAGGGGCTTACGCATTCAACGATAAACTGTCCGCGGCCCTGGCGGTGCGGTATATCAATATTCAGGCCACCACGAACATGACCCAGGTTCCGTATGGCTCAATTTTTACCAACGACGTGAACGCCACGCCCTACCAGGTGCCCACATCGATCAGCACAAGTCTCCGCGGCAACGGCGTGGGCATCATTGTCGGCTTCGACATCAAGCCAGCGGACTTCGTCAACATCGGCACCCGCCTGGAATACTATCTGCCAATGATCCTGGCCAAGCATACGAACAAATTCATCACAAATCCGGTCCTGGCCCAGACGGGGCAGCTCAACCTGTTCTGCGACAGCATCTGGCCCCTTGTTGTCAATGACCGTCTCAATCCGAACGGCCTGGGCAATATCCTGAATGTCTACCTGATGGACCCGAAAACCAGGCGCAACATCAGCAACGTCTACAAGGCAACCTACCCGCCCTCTCTTTCCCTCGGGGTATCCTTCAAGGTCATACGGAACCTCAGGCTGGATACGTCCGCGGACCTCACCTTTCCGCGGTTCCGGGACCTTGACGGCCGCGAGAAGGACTGGAACTATGTCGGCTACCGGGTGGGGCAGGCCATCGATTGGGACGCCAATAACTGGATCACCGCCAGTATCGGGTACTCCTATCATAATTACGGGCTGCATACGAATAAATTATCCGAATACGATGATTTGCTCTCCAGCCATACCGCCGGAATGGGCTGCACCATGAAACCTGTTGAGTACATATCCATAACCCTCGCGGGTTCCTATTCCTATTTCACCGCGTTGCGGAATACCAATTCAGATGTTATATCTTCAACCGTTCTGGGAAATACCTTCTCCTACTTGCAGGGATGGAAACAGAAAATATTCAGGAACGAGTGGTATACGGCCCTGGGTGTGACCTTCTACGCCTATCCGGTTTCCCAGATGAACAAGAAGAGGGCCGAGGAGCACTACTGGAAGGGCATGTCCCTCTTCCTGGGCGATGACCTGGATTCGGCATTGGATGAATTCAAGAAGGCGAAATCCTACAACTCCTATTACAGGGACGTGGGCAAGAAGATCAAGGAGCTCACGGAGCTGCAGGATGTGACCAGGAAGAACAAGAAACAGCAGCAGCTTGACGAGAAAGAAGCTGCCCTGGAGAAGAAAAGGAAAAAGGCCGAATAAATGACCGGCAAGCAGAATACATATACTAATGAATTGAACGAGGAAGTGCTTTATAAACATGAAAAATCTCAGTGAACAATTGATCGTATCCAGGTTTTTCATTACGTTATAAGGCGGCACATGCGGACCCGTGCCGCGCCGAAAAGGAGCGTCCAATTATGAAAAAACTATTATATACCATACCCCTTATTATTGTTCTCCTTGCGTCCAGCGGCTGCAGCGGATACATGAAAAACAATTCGGCCACCCAGTTCCTGTACGGGGCCCTGTTCTCTACCGCCCCGGTGCTGAGCCCGTTGCAGGTAACGGTGACTGAAACTACCATAACCCTTGACGAGCCGACCTTTATTTTTATCGGGAATCCATCTATCAACGATCCTGCATCCACAGTGTTTGCGTATATTGGTTTGGATGGTACTGGGCCCGGGTATATCTCTGTTGATAATTCGACTGGCGTTGTTTCAGACTATGACACTTCTTATGGTGCTGGTGGTGTAGTTGATGTTAAGAACAGCGGTTATACCTTTGGCGTTCTCCCGGAACCACTCCTGAATCCTACACAAAACTACAGAATTATTGTGGTAGCAGATAATGGAATTGGTATTTCAGTAAAGCAAATAGCCGTTGTTACACGAGGTACTCAGCCGATCCTAAATCCGCTGCAGATAACAGCCGTTACCATTGACTCTGTATCGCTTGCCCAACCCTCCCTGTCCACGGTGGGTATTCCCGGATCTACCCAGGAAGCGTATATAGGATTAAACGGAACCATCTCGGTTAATCTCACTACCGGCGTGGTAAGCGGGCAGACTGACCAGAATGATGTAACTCTCGGTCCATGGACATTTTTAGGCCTTACGATCGATACTCTCTACCGGATTATCGTTGTTGCCGACAGTGGAAGCGCCGGATTTGATGTGCGGCAGATCGTGGTGCGAACGGGCGTAACGGCTCCGGTCATGGACCCC
>ERZ795059.5548-NODE-5548-length-11418-cov-6.971574_pt1 | contig 11418 bp, 10 predicted proteins | sample MGYA00375143_ERZ795059 | MGnify/ENA primary metagenome ERZ795059 (study PRJEB30188, sample SAMN05720168) | activated sludge metagenome | isolation source: Anaerobic digester | place: USA | collected 2015-01-07 ... | reverse complement strand
ACAAAGCAGAATTCATTTTTCCATTGATTCGGCCGGGTGATTGGTCGAGACTGCCATCATAGCTATGACCAGATGAATCAACAGCAACGCCACCCGATCGTTCATCAAAGGACCATTGACCGGCAATGTTCGTAGAGGTTAGATCAAATTCGGCAATGGAGTTATTGAAAGATAAAGTATTTTTTAATTTAAGATTCTCGCTATAATTGCTACTGATTTCTTTGGTCGTGTCATATACTTTGACATCATTAACATTGTTACTCAACAGTTTGCCGTTGGTAGTGTTGTACAAATTGGATTGAGTAAGGATGTAGGTGGTGGGATCAATATCAATCGGGTATTGCAATTGAGCAGTATTGGCAACCAAGACTAGATAGGAATAAGAAACGACGGGGGTCTGATCAATTATTTGTGCGGCATTGTCTTCTTGCCCAATTTGGTCAATCGGAGCAATGGTTTGATCCGATTCGTAATTATCATTATTAACGGCAGAGGGTATAGTTTGATCATTTTCTTCGGCCATGGTCCTGGAACCGGCAAAAATGTTGATCACATATTTGATCGCTTCAGAAATCATATCAAATAGCGAACGAGAATGTTCAGTGGTTTGAATGACAGCAGCAGCGGTTTGGTCTGATTCGTCAACTGTGGTGGAAATCGGCTTGGTCTGATCGGATTCATCGGAATCCGACGTCGGATGTACGACAACGGTTTGATCGTTTTCATCGGAAGAAACAAGATTAAATTTGCTCTGATCGATTTGGTAACCGGCTTGATATGTTTCGTCAGTAATCAAATCATAATAAGCATTTTGAGAAATTTCACCTTGGTTGTCAATCAAATACGGACTGGTGCTGGTAGCGACAATGTTGCCGGCACTGTTTTTGTAAACAACTTTATTATTGACAATAGCCGGAGTAAGATTGGTTAAATTTAATTTATAATAAAAAATCCAGTTGCCATTTCCTTGATAGCCACTTTGCCGAATATCGGTCTGATCGGTAGGATCGCTTTTTAACACTAAATCTTCTTTAACACCGTTGGATTGGGATGAATAAACGGCGTCAACATTGTTCCAAGCATCAGCATAGAGAGCTTGATTGTCTTCAAAACCAACTTCAACATTGTTGGTGCTAACCGGAGAAAAACTCAAATTATAATCGACTGCTTGAGAATTTTCTTCAATGCCGGAAAAAGATAAAGAAAGTGATTGATTGGAATGATCGGGAATTTGTAAATTGTGTGGAGTGGCTTTGGCAGTTAGATAGCCATCCGTTTCCACTAGCAAGGGATCAATTATTTTTTCTTCCTTGGAGACCGGGTCGATGTAGGTATCGATGATTTGCGCTTGTTTGAGGCTATCGATGGTGGACTCGTCATCCGAATCAAGTTGATTGTACAATGCTTCTTTTTCAACATCAGATTGAATATCGTCCAATTTTTTAGCAACACCATGCAAAGAAATTTTGTCCAAATCGTCAATCAGTTTTTCTTTTTGCTCAGCTGACACGGATTGATTGGATAAAAATTGATCCGGATTTTGTTGAAAAGATTTCATTTGATCGACAACTTCCGATTGATAATTTTGACCCAATTCGGTGTATTTCGGCAGATTTTGCCAAGCGGTTCTATTTTGCAAATCGATAGTATTGATAGCTTCGACTTCAAAAGCGAAGGCGGAAAAAGTTGGGACGAACAAACTTATGATCAGCAAAATTACGAAAATAATTTTGGTCAGTTGTTGAAGATGTTTGGTTTTTATTTTTGGACGACGCATTGGTTTGAAATGATTTTTGTTTTTGTGATTTAGATATTTTTAAATCATATTATTGTAGCAGGATTATTTGTTTTTTACAAGATTTTTATGATTGAAAATGATATGCGATGATTTGGTGCTTGTAAACTGTATTTTCAGCATATTGTCATAGTACTATCAATGTTTTTTTGAAAATTGGGCGCTTAAATTAACAAAACAAAAACCGGCTACAAAGAGCCAGTTTTGTTTTTTTGAAAAAATTGACGAGCGGATTATTTGGCACCAAAATGACAATTACCGGTCAGTTCTTCTTCGATGCGCATCAATTGATTATATTTTTCCACTCTTTCACTACGTGAGAGTGAGCCGGTTTTGATGTAACCGGTGCCGCAGGCCACTACCAAATCAGCAATAAAACTATCACATGTTTCACCGGAACGATGAGAAACAACCGCTTTCCAACCGGCGGCTTGGGCGGTCTTGATAGCTTCGATAGTTTCGGTCAAGGAGCCGATTTGGTTTAGCTTGATCAAAATAGCGTTGGCGCTTTTGGTCTCAATCGCCTGGCGCAAACGATCGACATTAGTTACTAGAAAATCATCACCAATATTTATGACTTGGTTGCCAATAGCTTTTTGAAGCTTTGGCCAATCATCCCAGGCATTTTGCTCCAAGCCGTCTTCGATGGAAATAATCGGATAAGAGTCGATCCAGGTTTTATATTCGGCAATTAGTTCATTAGTGGAAAATGTTTTGCCTTCACGAGTCATGTCATAAATTCCACTGCGATAGAACTCACTGGCAGCTACATCCAAACTTAAGCCTACATTTTTGCCGGGTTGATAACCGGCCTCTTCAATGGCTTGGATCAGAATATCCAACGCCATTTTGTTGGATGGCAGGGGCGGAGCAAACCCACCTTCATCGCCGACCGTTGTCGGATATTTGTGGTGGGAAATAATTTTTTTGAGTTGTTGAAAAATCTCAACTCCCATGCGCACCGCTTCCGCCATAGTCGCAGCACCAAAAGGCACGATCATATATTCTTGAATATCCGTCGATCCTTCGGCGTGTCGGCCGCCGTTAATAACATTCATCATCGGGATTGGTAAAATATAGTTTGCGCGGGGAAAATCGAAAGTTTGCGCCAAATATTGGTAGAGCGGCAAATGTTGATCCAAAGCGGCGGCACGAGCACAAGCCAATGAGACAGCCAAAATAGCGTTGGCGCCAAGATTTGATTTATTGGGAGTGTCATCGATTGCTAACATTTTTTGATCAATAATATTTTGTTGATCAATAGAAAAACCCACTAGAGCCGAAGATATTTTTTGTTCGACATTAGCGCAAGCTTGATAGACACTTTTGCCGCCGAATTCATGTGAGTTGTCTCTTAGCTCCCAAGCCTCATGTTCGCCAGTGGAAGCACCGGAAGGAACGGCGGCGCGACCGAAAATACCGTTTTCCAGAATGACATCGGCTTCCACCGTGGGATTGCCTCGACTGTCGAGAATTTGACGAGCTTTGATTTGTTTGATTTTGGACATAAATGATTGTTATTGAAATGTAAAAAAATTATTTTGACACAGACATCAATATTTCTTCGACATAATCTCCCGTTTTCAACATACCTTTCAATTCTTCAATGGCGGTAAAGGGAACCGGATCTTTGCCCAGTAAAAATGCCAAATAGACACTGATATAGTCACCGATCACCACTCCCTGACAAATTGATGAGGTGAGATTGTTACCGGGAACATCAATCGTTTGAATAGAAAAATTTTGACGGGAAAAAGTTTGCTGGATGATTTGAGCGCGCAGTTGATTGCGCGGGTGATATAATGGTGATTGCAAAATAATTATTTGCAAACTTTTTTTCAAAGAATCAACACACTCCAAACCTTGTTGAGCGTTGTGGTTTAACTCGGGAATTTCTTCATAATAAGCAGGAATTTTGCTATTTTCGTTGAATTCTCCTTTGAGACGGCGAGCGACCGCTGACAAATGCTCGGCGCCAAACACAATCGGAATACTATTTGCCAGCACAGAAGCAATTTGTTTGGCCAGATTTTGATCAAAAGCAATATCTTCACAATTGTCAGCAACCGCTTGCTCCATGGCTTGGATGGAACCGGATAAGTCAATTTGATCGGCAGATATTTTGCCCAATTTGACCAATAGCTCTAGAACAATGAAGAATGAATGTCCCCAAGCGGTACGAGGTGGCAAGTTGGGCGGCATGACAAAATATTCTTGATTGTTTTGTTGGGCCAACGTCAATAATTGGCCACCGGATGCCAGACAAAAAACGTGCGCGCCCCGATCGACGGCAGCCAAATATCCGGAAATAGTTTCTTCGGTGTTGCCGGAATAACTAATAATAATGGCTAATGTCTGGGAATCAACCCAATTTGGTAGTTGGTAATCGCGGACGATTTGGATCGGCAAGGAAGAATATTTTTCAATAACAAATTTGGCCATATCGGCGCCGATAGCGGAGCCGCCCATAGCGCAAACTACGACTTTGTCGAATGAAAAAGAGGCAATCTGGCTGTTGTCTTTGAATTGTTCCCACACCTGTTTTATTTCCGATGGGGTGTGCCGCAAGATAGGTAAATAGCCGGATGGGTCAGCAGATTTGATTTCTTCAATATTGCTAAGGTCGAGCATGTTGGTTGGTTTAATAATAAAAAATGAATAACTTTTTTAAAAAAATCTATATAACAAAAAATATCTTGTCTTTATTTTATCGAAAATTGTAAATATAATAAATGAGATAGAATAAAATAGTAATAATTTTTGTTATGAATAAATGGTGGGCGAGTTTATTTATTTTGCCATTATTTTTTTCCGGATGTTCGTGGGATAGCCAACAAAATTTGGATATCGCCCAAATCGATCAACAAGCCGATGATTTGCGAGCACATTTATACAAAATCAGCGAGGGTGATGATTATTACAAAAATGAAAATATCGATTTTGCGTTGTTAAATCGGATACAAACGGTAGTGAACGAAAGGGGGGAGAGTTTGATAAGTAGTTACAAGGATGGAAAGATTGACGAAGCTAAGAAGGAAGAAGGTTTGAAAAAAGTAATCAGTTTGTTGTATTTTATCTGGATGGAAAAGTTTGATGCGGCGCAAGCAGATAAGAATGTCGACGAAATGGAAAAAATATTTGAGGAACAAGAAGAATTTTCGAGCAATCAAACGATCAAAGACTACTTGGCCAATAATGGTAAAATTGATAATTTTAATAAACTGCAGGATGTTTTTAAAAACTATCCGGATTTGATAAAAAAGAACATAGAAATTGATGACAACAACAAAAAACTGGAACAACTAAAAAGTGATGCGGCAAAATACGAAAATGAAAACAATATTAACGAATACAATCGAGTGGCCGATGAGTTTAATGCTTTGCTGGAAACAAATAATAATTTGGTTGAAGAGTACAATACTAAATTAGAAAAATACAATTATGAAGATATCTATAAAACGTTTATGGGGATGATCGATGCCGAAGTGATTTTTCCCGGGCAAACCGATATACCATTGCAAAATTATAAAAATGAAAGCAATACTTAAAATAATAATTTAGATAATAGAAAATCAATAAATATTGAAATAGATTATGATAAAAAAACTAAATACTTGGATAGCTGCTTTGGCAATTATATTTGGGATGGGTTGGTTGTTGATGACAAATATATGCGCCGCTGAAAATTCAAAACAAATCGTTTCGGTGTTTACTGCCAAAAATTGCGGACATTGCCAAGATCTGGCGAGTTTTTTGGACGATCAGCAAAGCGCAAATGCAAGTGTTACGGTCAAATATTATCATTTGGAAGACAAGACAAATGCTGATTTGTTTGAACAGTTTACTGATAAATACAATTTGGCGAAGGTAACGCCATTAATTTTGGTGGGTGGCAAAGTCATTGAAGGATTTGGAGCGGCGGACACAACCGGTAAACAGATCATGGACTTAGCAAAAACGGCCAAGAACGATAATTTTGAAAGTTTCTTAGCATTAAATAATAGTATAGTCGACAATAACAACAATAGTGCTTGTCAAATTAACGAAAGATGCGACACCGGTAGCGGCATGGTTTATGATATTCCGTTTTTTGGAAAAAAAGATTTGAGCGACTACCCCGTGGCAGTTATATCATTGATATTAGGATTTATTGATGGATTCAATCCATGCGCTATGTGGGTATTGATTGTTTTCATTACCATGATCGCTCAAGCTAAGTCCAGAAAGAAGATGTGGGATTTAGTAATCGTTTTTCTGCTGGCGGAAGCAATTATGTATAATTTGATTTTGAATTTGTGGTACTCGACATGGAATTTCGTGCAACTGGATAAATATGTCACACCAATTATCGGAATTGTGTCAATCGGAGCGGCAGCTTTTTTCTTGTGGGAGTATTTTACCACCAAGGCAGGGGAATGCAAAATAATCGATCAAGACAGCAAACAAAAAACAACTGCCCGAATTGCCGCATTGGTCAACTCTCCCTTATCGATTGCTACTTTTTTTGGAACTATTGCCTTGGCATTTTCCATTAACGTGATTGAATTTGCTTGCAGCATCGGCATCCCACAAGCTTTCACTAAAATACTGGAATTGAATCAATATAGTTTTTTGTTCAGACAATTTTATATGCTACTGTACACAATAATGTATATGGCTGATGATATAGTAGTATTTTTGGTGGCCGTTTATGCAATTTCATATTTGAGTCTAACCACCAAATATTCAAAATATTGCCAGTTGATTGGCGGGATAATTATGCTGCTAATTGGCATCATCATGATTTATGACCCAAATTTGTTGAAATTTTAAGGGAGATAAATTTGTTGATATTATAAAAAATAAAAACCCGGAGTATTCCAGGTTTTTTTATATCAAAAATTTTATTCAAATAATTTCTTCAAAGCCAATTGATATAATTTGGCTCGAAGTTCTTTTCTTAAATTTTTCTTTTTCTGATGGCTGTCATCGCCAACTTTTTCGCCATTGATTAAGTTGTCACAAACGTGAAGGAAAGAAACGGCCGGTACGTGAAAATGTTTGGAAACGGCAAAGAAAGTAGACGTTTCCATTTCTACACCAATATATCCTTCCTTCGACCATCTTCTTATATCATCAGAAGTCTCTGCTAACATAGCCTGACAAGTAATTACTTGGCCGGTATGAATTTTGCCGAAGATATTGTTTTTTGCTAATTCATCAAATAACTGCTGGCGTAAATTGCGATCGGAAAAATGAATTTTGCTGGTATTTCTCCGATCATACATTCTCGTGCTGCTTTCGTCTCCAAAAGCACTTTTTGGCATAATCATATCATTGTCACCTATCCCGGACTGTAAAACTCCACAGCTTCCTAATAAAATATTATGTTTTGAGCCAAATAAACAAGCTAAATGCAAATATTCCGATAACATACAACCGCCATAAGCAACAAAAAACCAAATAGTTTTTTTATCCAACTTTGCTTCGAGTATATTGCCTAAGAAATATTCCAACTTTCTGATCTTAATCTTTGGATAAATTTTCCTAAGTTGTTTTTTGAATTCGGCTTGCTGTTTGGCGCAATTATAACTACCGAATACTAATACGCCATCTACGATATAATTTGGATTCAGATTAAATCTTTTTTTATACTCTTCAGCAGTAATTTCTCGATACATTTTTATTCCTCCTAACAAATTTTTAAATTGCGTTTTGGATTATTTATATCATGAAACGACACAAATAATCAATATTTTGCTAAAATATATTTATGAATGATTTATACCAAAAAATAATTATCAAAGATGGCAACAGACATACTTCAATTACGAGAGAAGAGGCGATTTTTTTGTATAATTTTGTAAAAAAACAAAAATTGAAAAAGACTTTGGAAATTGGCCTGGCCTATGCTGTGTCCGCTTTGCACATCATGGAAGGTAGTGGTGGCGTTCATACCGCCATCGATCCTTTTCAAGGTAGCGAAAAATACCAAAATACCGGGCTGAAAAACGTCCGTCGATTGGGGTTGGAATCAAATCTAAAATTTTATAATGAATATTCGGCAGCAGTTTTACCGGAATTGTGGAAAAAAGGGACCGAGTTTGATTTGGTATTTATGGATGGCAGCCATTTTTTTGATGATATTTTTGTCGATTTTTATTTCATCGACAAACTGTTGATGATTGACGGATTTGTAATAATGCATGATGCCTGGACGCCGCAAATAAAAACATTGAAAGCGTGGATAGAAAGCAATAAAATAAATTATTATCAAATCAAAAACACCAGACAAAATAATTTTTTAGTCTGGCAAAAAATCAATCAAGATAAAAGAAAGTGGTTTGATTTCAAAAAATTTGAGGTGGACGAAAACGGGACAATTAGCTGTTATATGTAGTAAAAAATAAACGGGCAGCGCGCCCGTTTGAATAAACTATATTTCATTAATTAATTTTTGCATTGCATTTTCCCAACCTAGACGACCATCGTCACCCAATAGCCGCGGACCGTTGTTGGTGTATTGATAGATTAGTCTGAGAGTTTCCAATAAATGCTCCTTTTCTTTTTGAGGAATAGTGCCTCGTCGGTATTCTCTTAAGAAAAAATATGCGACACTCGGTTCCACATTTGGTTTTTTGATTTGAAAAGAGTTATGACCGATCCAGGCGGTTAGTTTATCTTGTCCGTTTATAATAAGTTTAATGACGTGATACATCCCATGCAGCACATAGTACTTACCATCACGATATTCAATTAGAATAGTTTCGTTTGATTTGTTGTTGCAAACAAAAAGATCATAGCAATTTTCCCGTTTTAGATATGCAGCGAATTTGACCGGCGATCGTTCACACTTGTCGATAATGATTTTGTTGTATTCGGGTATCGTGCCAGTAAGCTGCAGATTGGCGATCAATAATTCCTCCTGTTCCCAATCGTAATAATCATCACTAATAATGGCATTTACCCAGTTAAGCCGAGCTTCGCTATAGACGGCCAATTTTTGTCGATCGTCATAATCATCGGCAAAGATGTCGGCGTGTTCTAACGCCAATTGTTTTATTATTTTTTCCGGTAATTTCATATTTTTTTCCTCCCGATTTTTAAGTATCGACTAATTACGTTATGATTATAAGTGGAATTAAATTTTTTATCAATGTCGTTTATGTTTATTTTATGAAAAATAATTTATTTTTGAAATCCGCTTTCTATTTTTCGATTATTGGTGTAATTTTTTCTGGTTATTATTCAGCAGTCAAAATATTTAGCAGTGCTTGTCCATTTGGCGAAAGCTGCCCGGAATTTTTGGGTTATCCGGCTTGCTATTTTGGATTTATATTGTTTTTGCTTTGTCTAATTTCTGGCGGCTTAACGGTGTTTGTAAATAGAAAAATTATTACCGCATTGGTGGTGGTTGGCGTATTGGGCGTAATTTTTAGCGGATATTTGTCATATATAGATTTGTGGCAAACCAGCTGTCCGGGTGGTCAGTGTCACTATCAACTAGGCCTGCCAACTTGCGTTTATGGTTTTATCTTTTTTGTCATAATTTTATTCTCTTCTGTTATTGCTTTTTGGCAAAGAAATGAAAAATAATAAACTATCAAAACAAAGATCATGTATTGGGTGTCAAAAAAAAGAGATAAAATCAAATTTTTGGCGGATAATTTTTGATGGCAAAAAATTGCTGATTGATCAACCGCAACAAAATACTGAGGGCCGTGGATGCTATTTGTGCCAAAATTTTGATTGTTTGGAAAAAGCCATCAAACGCAATGCCTTTAATTATCGATTGAAAAAAAAGATCTCCAAACAAGAGGTGGAGAGATTTGGAAATGAAATACGGTCGAAACTAAAAGCGGAGTGATAGTTTTTGGGATGACAAGTATTTTATTAACAATAAATAGGGACAGGTTTGGTGAGTTTTGATTAAAAAAACATGGATAGGTTTAGTAAGTTTTGAAAAAAATAGGGGCAGGTTTTAAACCTGCCCCTACGGGGAAAAAATTATTTTAATCCTTCCAAAATCTTATCGGCTGTTTTGTCACCCACTCCGTCAACGGCAATTAAATCATCTTTGGACAATTTTTTTAAATCATCAACTGTTTTGTAGCCGGCTTTTTCCAGATTGTCGGCAATTTTTTTGGTGATACCGGCAATATCAGTTAGGCTTGAAGTGCTTTTAGATGATTCTTCTTTGGCCTCATCTTTTTTGACAGAAGCTTCGGGTTTTTTCTCTTCTTCCGGTTCACTAACCGCTTTCAAACTCAAACCGAGACGATGACTACCGGCCTCAATAGAAATAATTTTAAATTTATGCTTTTCGCCAACTTTGACAATTTCTGCCGGGTTGACGACGCGTTTACTGGATAATTCGGAAATATGAACCAAACCGTCAATTTTGTTATCAATAGTGGCAAAAGCACCGAAAGGAGTAATTTTGCTGATAGAACCATCAACGATATCGCCAATGGCGTATTTTTGCATCATCTGGACCCATGGATCAGGAATTAAGCGTTTGATGGAAAGAGAGATACGACCATTGTCCAAACCAATAAGCATGGCTTGCACTTTGTCGCCGATTTTTAGATGATCATCAATAGAATCGACACGACCCCAAGTAATTTCAGAAATATGAATCAAACCTTCTACGCCATCAAATTTCATGAAAGCACCAAAGTCTACAATGCCACTAATAATACCTTCAACTGTGTCGCCTTCTTTGTACTTGCTTTCAATTTCTTTTTGTTTGGCATCAGGTACGGCTTTTTCCGACATAATCAGCTTATTGGAAGCACGTTCAAAAGCAATGATTCGTACTTCAAGATCGTCACCGACAAATTTGGATAATCGTTCTCGAATTTCTTCTTTGTTGCCGCCATCGACACGTGGATAATGTTCCGGCTTGAGTTGAGATACTGGCAAGAAACCGCGAACACCGTGGATGTCAACCAAGAGACCACCTTTGTTGGCTTCAACGATACGTACTTTGACATTCTCTTCTTTATCGTACTTTTCTTTCAATTCTTCCCAAGCTTGTTCTCGAATGGCGCGTTTAAGTGACAAGACAGCATATCCTTCGTCATTTTCGGGAGCCAAAACGTAAGTGGTCAGCTCTTCGTTGATTTCTACATCTTTAAGATTTTTTTCTTCTAGAAGTTCGCGTTTGGGAATAACACCAAGTGATTTGCCGCCGATATCCAGCCAGACACGATTTTGAGATACATCAAGAACACGACCTTTAATAACGTCGCCGGTTTGATGAATTTTCATTTCCCAATTACTTGCATCCAATAAATCTTTCATAGTGGACGATTGGGTAGTGGTTTGTTCGGTCATAAATTTAACAAATAAAATTAAACAAATAAAATATAATGGATTATTTTTTGCGCTTCTTGGGCATGTATGATCGTTGTTGAGTGTTTTGTGATTTGTGCTGGAGCGATGGGAGATATTTTTGTTGATAAAACAAATAGACGATATAGCCCCAGTAGACAAACATGATCAGTAATAATACTAGTAGGATACGCGCGGAAAGGAATTTTATTCCTTCATAACGGAAGAACAAATAGAAGAAGCCAAGTACTGAGGTGGTGTACAACCAAGAAGAAATTTTTTCAGCTAATTGAAATTTGTGATAGTCC
>ERZ795059.5546-NODE-5546-length-11419-cov-7.222545_pt1 | contig 11419 bp, 9 predicted proteins | sample MGYA00375143_ERZ795059 | MGnify/ENA primary metagenome ERZ795059 (study PRJEB30188, sample SAMN05720168) | activated sludge metagenome | isolation source: Anaerobic digester | place: USA | collected 2015-01-07 ... | reverse complement strand
AATATTTACCGCTGTGTAAGTTGTGATTCCATAAAATACTTGGAACTCGTTAAATGGACCGTACGACCATATTTGGTCATTAGGTGTAAATTCCAACGATATGTTATTTGTTGGTACGTACAGCAGCGGCTTGTTCACTTCTACCGATAACGGTTTAAGTTGGACTTATGAAAGCGGAGTTGCTTCAAACTACATTTACGGTGTTTCTGTAGATACCTCGGATAATGTATTTGTAAGTGCTTGGGAAGGTGGAGTATATTACTTCTCTAAATTATTAACCGAATCAACATGGCAAAATTATGGTATGGTTGGATTTAGAGTTAGTTCGATAGTAATTTCGCCTGATACCAGATCTTTATTTGCAGGAACTTCGGATGGACGAGTTTTTGTTATGGATAATCCTTTAACTTCGGTTGAAGATAAAGAAGTAGTTCCGACAAGTTTTGACTTAAGCCAAAACTATCCTAATCCGTTTAATCCTTCAACAACAATTAATGTTTCAATTGCCAAAGCCGGTAATTATAGTTTACAGGTTTATAATATTTTAGGTCAATTGGTAACAACATTATTTGAAGGAGATATGAACCCCGGTAGTTATAAAGTAACATTTAATGCAAGTAATTTTGCAAGCGGAATTTATATTTATAGATTGCAGGGTAATAATATAAATATTAGTAAAAAGATGATGTTATTAAAGTAAATTAGTATATATATACTTTTTCAAAAGGCTACCGTTTTTTACGTGTAGCCTTTTTTTTATCGCAAATATATTAAGAAAGTAAATTCTATTTTATTAATGAATATGTCGTTTTGTCTATTTAATAATAAAAATGATGTTTAATTAAAGGAATATTTAAAATATAATTAAATAGTATTGTCTGAAAATACCGAAATTATAATATTAATTGATTATCAAATTAAAATATTTGAATTTTATTAAATATAACGTATTTTTAAAATAATAATTTGTTAGAATAGTAAAATCTTACATACTTCTAAGAAACAAATAATGATATTTTTTGTTAAATATCTTTATAATAGGAGAAAAAATGGAATTACCCAAAAGATTAGTAAAATGTCCAATAATTGAGGCATTGATTGAATTGCGGTTTAACGCAAAGCCAAATATTCATAATAGTTTACTAATAGCCGAACTTAATTTGTCATTAAAAAAATTCTCTTCACAAATAACTGAGTTACCTATATTGGAGATACCAAATAGCATAAGGTTGAATGACCCTAATTTAAAGTATAAACCATTTTATAAATTAGGGTGCAATGGGTATATTATTCAATTTGGACCTGATGTGATTAGCATTAATTGTGTGCCTCAATACCTCGGTTGGGAAAAATTTTCTTCAATAGTTAGTGATGTTGTTAAACAAATTAAAGGTATAAACTTAATTAATTCATTTGACAGACTGGGAGTTAGATATATTAATTTTATTGAAGGAGATATTTTGGATCACACTAATATTAGTGTGAATTTTGCAAATAGATCAATTAATAATTTGCATATTCGTACTGAGGTAAAAGAAAATGTATTAACCGGTGTTGTTCAGGTGCTACAAAACGCTAATTATGAGAATAAACAAGGTACAGTTATTGATATTGATGTAATCTTTACTAATAATGAAACTGCTTTTGATTTTAGCAAAATATACCAAAATATTGAAGATGCCCATTTATTTGAAAAAGAATTGTTCTTTTCGCTTTTAAAAAATGAGTTAATTGAACAATTAGGAGCCGAATATTAATGTCCTCAATTGCATTTCCTTTGTTAGCCTGTTTTATAATGGGTAATTCTTCTACATCCGTGTTGGATGCAAAAAAAGTGTTCTCTCAGGTAAATTCAAAATCCACAAGCACTTGTAATTTTAATTCTTCGATAGTTACGTCTTATATTGAAGATACAACTGATTACTATCAGATCCTAAAGAATCAAGAAACAGCAATATTTTCTGAATTTGTTAACAGAATAGTTTCAAACTCAAAAGAAATTGACCCGGTTATTGGAGAGTATATTGATAGTATATTTTGGGATTTAATATGATTCATGAAGATATTAAGATATTTCTACCAAAATATTTATCGGAAGATTCGACAAAAAAGTTGTTACAGGAGTTAAAACTATTTCCCAATAATATGGATAAACGCTTATATACATTTTCTTTGATGAAAAAAGATAATATTTTTCAAGGGGATGGAGTAAAAAATCAACCAGTTTATAATATTTTAGAAAACAGTACTAAGTTCACAAACTGCTTAATTATTTCAAATACATGTGATATTGATATTCATAATAAACGATTGTTTCCTGGTAATGTACTATATGCCCCGTTAATATCATTTACAAAGTATTCTCAAAGTCTTATTAATTTAAACTATGATAAAAACAAAATTAACTCACATCTTGAATCTGTAAAAAATCAAGAAATCACGTCTATATTTTATTTGCCAAAGCTGAATGATGAACTTGATGAGTCTTTGGTTTTTCTTGACCGAATATTTAACGTACCCATTAAATATTTTTATGAAAACGGCTCTTTAAATAATCGCTTGTTTTCGCTAAGTGATTATGGTAATTATTTATTTTTATTTAAGTTATCAATACATTTTACGAGGTTAACTGATAAAGTTAATAGAAGTTCGGTTAGTGATATAACTTAAATGTAAAACTCATTTTGGCAAACAAATTTAGTTGGCAATGGGTTTAATTTTATATTACACGGCAGTTTACAAAATTATTAAACAATAATTTTATATTGAATTTTATTTAACTTCAAAAATAAGTGTTATTTTTGTTCCTGTTCCTTTTTCCGAGTTAATGTTAAATGAAATATTATTAAGTTCGCATAATCTTTTGGTAATTGGCAAACCTAAACCGTTTCCTTCAAATCTGCGGGTATAACCTTCATCTTCTTGTGAGAAAGGAAGGTATATTGAACTTAAAAATTCTTGTGATATACCTATTCCGGAATCTTCAATAATAATATAAAGTTTATTATTTTCGTAATTTTGGGCAGTTACGGTTACACTTCCTTTTGGGGTATATTTTATTGCATTATCAATAATGTTATTTAAAATTATAAAAACGGAATCTTTATCAATTTCCGCTAGTTGATTAAATGCAGATATGTTTGTAAACAATTGTAAATTTTTAGTTTTAAATTCCGCATCAAAATTTTCTATAATAGGGTAAAGAATTTCGCTAATAACATAAGTAGGAGTTTTGTCTATTTGATAAATATTTTTTTGCAGCTCAGACATTGTAACAATCATTTCAATTGTTCTGATAAGTCTTTTTGAAGCCGAAGTTATTGAATTGAAAAGTTCGTTATCGGTTTTTGCAGTTCCGTTTTCTTCGGCTTCCAATCTTAATAAAGTTAAAAAATTAATTATAACATTTACAGGTGTTCTAATTTCGTGAGATATTTGAGCCAAGAAATTGGACTTTAATTCTTTATATTTTTCTATGTTGTTGTGTGCTGCAATTAATTCATTGGTTCGTTCTTTAATTTGGTCTATTAAACTTTTATTATATAGGTTCAATAAATCGTTTTTTTCTTCCAATTCTTTTTTTGTTCTAATTAAATCTATATGAGTTTTAATACGCGCCAATATTTCTTTAGGTTGAAAGGGCTTTGTAATATAATCAACACCGCCTAAATCAAACCCTTTAACTATATCATCAATTTCGGTTTTTGCAGTTAAAAATATAACCGGAATATCTTTAGTTAAGGATGATGATTTTAATTTTTCGCAAACTTCGTAACCTGACATTTCGGGCATCATAATATCAAGCAAAATTAATTCGGGTAACGGAGCTGCCCTATTAATATAATTTAACGCATTTATTCCACTTTGGGCAACACTAATTTCATAACCTGCATCCGTTAATACTTTTGCAGCATATTGCAAGTTTTTGGGGTTATCGTCAACAATTAAAACTTTCCCATTTTTATTAAATTTTTCACTCATGTTTTTCTCTTTAAGTTTTATTATTTTCCAAAAACAATTTATAAATATAATCTAAAATTTTTGAAATGTGTTCAAAATCATAGTTCTCTTTTGCTTTTTGAAGTCCCTCTATTTCATCTTTTAATACATCTTTTACAGCTAAAATATTATTTAAATCATTTATTAGTATTTCTAAATCCTCAATAACAATTGTTTCCTTTAATAAACTAATTTGAGTAAAAATTTTGTCTTTTATCTCTATAATACTCTCTTTGGGTAAATTAATGCTATTTTTGGATTTATTAATTGCAATAACATCATTTTTTATGTGCTCATGCGGAATAAATTTTTTAAGAATATTTAGTAAATCTTTTTTAAGTAATGGTTTTCTTAAGATACCGTCAAAATTAAACTCATAAAAAATTTCTTTATCGGATTTAGAAGAAGCAGTAAATGCAATAATTTTAACTTCTTTTCCGTTCTTCAGCTCTCTAATTTTTTTGGAAGCCTCTATTCCATTTATATCAGGCATTCTAATATCCATTAAAATTAAAGTAGGCATATTTTTATTGATAATAGAAAGAGCAGAAGAAAAGGAGTTCGCTTCCAAAACATTCATCCCAAATTCGGTTAAAAATATTTTGGCTATTTCTCGGTTATTGTCAATATCATCAATAATTAAGATATTATGTTTTTCAAATTTTATTTCTTTAACATCATCATTAAAAATTTTAATGGTGTTATCTTGGTTAAAAGATAATTCGATATTATTTAATGTTACAATAAAAGTTGTTCCTTTATTTACTTCGCTTTCAACAGAGATATCACCCCCCATTAAATTAACAAGTCTTTTGCTTATTGCCAAGCCAAGTCCAGTACCCCCGTATTTTTTTGTTTCCCCGTTTGCAACTTGTCTGAACGATTCGAAGATTAATTTAAAATGCTCTCGGCTTATGCCTATACCTGTATCGGATACTTTTATTATCAAAGTTCCGGTATTAAGTCTATTGATGTTGGGGATGTAATTAGCGCATATTGTAATTTCCCCTTTGTCTGTAAATTTTACGGCATTCCCCACTAAATTAAATACAACTTGTCTAAGTCTAATTTCATCAATTATAAAATTATTGCATGTATCAAAATTTATCTCTGTTTTTTGTAAAATATTTTTGCTTGACGCTTGTTGGGAGAAAATTTGTTGAATTTCTTTAATTAGGTTATTTAAGTTTACCGGTTCTTTAAATATTTCGATACGACCGGATTCAATTTTTGATAGATCAAGAATATCGTTAATTAAAGCCAATAAAGTTTTTCCGCTTAATAAAATATTATTTACAAAATTTTTCTCCTGCGGAGTTTTGACCATGTTCAAAAGTATTTCGCTAAAGCCTAAAATTGCATTCATCGGGCTACGAATTTCGTGGCTCATGTTTGCAATAAATTCCGATTTGGATGCGTTTGCTCTTTCTGCAAGCTCTTTTGCACTCATAAGCTCGCATTCAAAATTTCGGCGAAATAATGCACCCGAAACTATTTCGGCAGCCAATCGTAATAAGGCAATATATTCAAATTCCCACTCACGTTGTTGTTTAACCGAATCGAAACCGATAAATCCAATTAATTTATCCGCAAAAAATATAGGAATTGTAAGTAGAGATACAATTCCTTGTGGTTCCAATATCTCTTTTTCGGCGTAATATTCTTCCTCAATTTTAGCTACATCGGGAATATAAACATATTCGTTGTTGTTAAACTTTTCAAACCATCGCGGAATAATATTATTGGGGATATTTTTTAAATTATCAATTTCCGAAGTTACACCTTCGGCACACCACTCGTAAGTATTATTCATAGTGCTATTTGAATAATCAAATTCAAATATATATACCCTGTCAACATTAGAATAATCACCAAGCATATTTAAGGCTTGGTTAATAGAACTTGATATTTCGTTAAAGTTGGATTGTATTAAAAGCGAAGAAATTTCGTTTATCAGCGAATGTAATAAATTTAAAGCAAAAATCTTTTCTTCCATTTCTTTACGGCTCGAAATATCCGTAATAGTTCCGCTAACCGAAATAGGTTGTAGGTTGTTATCGTTTAATAACTGAGCGAATATTTCAACCCATTTTATTTCGTTGTTTTTAGTTAATAATTTGGTTTCAAATTTGCAGTAATTTCTATCTCGTGAAAGTAACTCTCTAAAATAAATTTTGTTTTTTTGAATTTCGTAAGGGACAAGGAAATTTTCAAACGATTTATGTAAACTTTCCTCAATAGTGAATCCGGAAATTTCTGCCCAAACAGGATTTAAAAATAACCATTCTCCTTTATCGTTAGTCTGAAAAACTACTTCTTTTAAACTGTTTACAACTAATCGGTATTTTGCCTCACTTTCATTTAATGCTTTTTGAGTATTTATAGCATCGGTAATATCTCTACTTACGCCTATAACTCCAATAATTTCGTTTTTACTGTTCCTTAAAGGCGATTTTGTGGATAAAAAAGTTTTGGTTTTGCCGCTATAATGTGTAACCGTGTTTTCGCAAATTAGATTGGTTCCCGTTTGCATTACTATTCTATCTTGCTCTATAAATGTTTTAGCACTATTAACATCAAATAAAGAGTAATCATCTAAACCAATAATTGCGGAAGCTGGTAGGTTATGATACTGTTCAAATTCTTTATTACACTTTAAATAAACACCATTTAAAGACTTTGCAAATACCATATCGGGCAAATTTTCCAGCAAAGAATTTAACAATGATGTTTGGCTTTCAACCACAATAGAATCGGCAACGCTATCGGTTATATCGGTTGCAATGCCATGTATATAATCCGGTCTGCTTAAATCACCTTCCCAGAATGCAAAATGGTTTTTTATCCAACGTATTTCACCCGATTTATGAACAATTCGATGTTTAACAATCAAAAATTTCTTTTCTTTAACCTCATTCATCTTTTCAACAACAAGTTGTCTATCTTCTTTATAAACGCATTTATACCAGAGGTTTTCAATTTCAAAAAAATCGTTAACAGAATATCCATACATTCTTTCAACCGCAGAATTTAAAAAAACAGTGTTGTAATTGGGCAAAGCAACAGTCCAAACCATTTGATCGGTATAATCTATAATACGATTTAATAATTCAAGTTTGTTTTCGGTTGTTGTGCGGTTATTACTTTTTAACAAAAAACATAAAAATACTACATATGTTTTATTTTCAATAAATAGTTTATTAATTGTAATTTTAAAAAACAATTTATTTCTTGTTGCGTATGCAGTTTTAATTCTTCCTGTATTAATTTCATTAATAAGATTGTGAATGGGTATTGAATTAAAGTTAAAAACGCTAAAAATACTTTTATCAATAATCTCATTTTCATTGAATTCAAATTTTAAGTCGTCTTCTAAAATATTATTAACAGATACAATTTGTAACTTGGAATTTAACGTAAGTACAATATCGGGATTCATAATAATTTATATCCTTTAGTATCATTTTTTTTAATGCAAACAATAAAATAATTAAATAATTAAAAAAATAAAAGAAAAAACAAATTTAGTGAGATATAAAAAAGGGGGGAGTATTACTTGTTAATTATTCATCAGAATCAATATAATCCTTAAAATATAAATTAAAGTTGGTTAAATCTTGTTCTTCAATATTAAAGCTTACTATATCGGCAAAATTGTTTAGAACAACAACGGCATTTATGCTGGCGTCTTTTGATTCCAAATCAGCAATTTTAGAAGCAACGTTTAAGTTTAAAATTTTAATATCGTCATAAATTTTTTGTAATTCAAATAAATCCCAATCGGGTTGTTTACCGTTAATTTTTTTTATGAATTGGGCAAGTAAATACATCGAAAAAACCTTATATTCGGTTTCTTCCAAAGTAGCAAAGGGAAGATGAAAACGGACCATTGGTTTTAATTTAACCATAATTGGGCAACCGCTAGTAACCATTAATATCCCAATTAAGCTACTCACACCGCTTTGAACATCCGTTTTTTTATAATAGCCTCGTTCATCTGAATTAACATCAATAAATACTTTATCAAACGAAGATACATTATTAAAAGATTTAATTACACAATTTAAGTTTACCGCAACAGGGCAATAATTAAACTCGCTACTATTTAATGGGCAATGTGGGCACTTAAAGTTTTCCAATTTTGTCCATTCGGGGTACTCGGTATTATCCCGCAAAAGATTCATAGTTAACGGTTCGATTTTTATATGAAAAGTTATTTCTCGCTCATCTTCAAACTTAAACTTGAACGAATAATTAATTAAATCTTTTTTAGTGTACATTTTGCATGTCAATTATTATTATGGCTATATTATCGTAATAATTTAACAAAAATTCAATATAAAGCGAAAAATAATTTAATAAATGTGCTTTAAAATACAAAAAAATCGGACTAAAGGTCTTATAACTAATCGGAAACCATCGTATAAAACAATTTTAAAAGTGCATAATTTTACAAATCTAATAAAATTGTATTGAATAAAAAAATAATATTGTGTAATTTGCAAGTCAATTTTAAATTTTTGCGGAATAGAGTAAGATGAAATTCAAAAGAAGAACCCATACGTGTAGCGAGTTAAGAGAAGAACATATTGGACAAGATGTAGTGCTTAACGGTTGGGTAGATAACCGAAGAGACTTAGGCGGAGTTATTTTTATCGATTTACGAGATAGGTACGGAATTACGCAGATAGTTTTTGAACCGACTTTTAACTTACTTGCGCACGAGGCAGGTAAAGATTTAAGAAGCGAATTTGTAATTTCGGTTGAAGGTAAAGTGCGTAAAAGACCCGAAGGTACCGAAAACGCTCAGCTTTCTACAGGAAATATTGATGTTATGGTAGAAAAATTAATTATTCTTAATAGTGCTGCTACTACTCCGTTTCAAATTAAAGATGATATTGATGTAAACGAAGATTTGCGATTAAAATATAGATATTTGGATTTAAGACGTTCTAAATTGCAAAACAATTTATTAATGCGCCATAAAGTTACTCAAATTGCTCGTGAGTATTTTGATAAAAATTCCTTTATAGAAGTGGAAACTCCGGTATTAATGAAAAGTACACCCGAAGGTGCACGTGACTTTTTAGTACCCAGCCGTTTGCATAAAGGTAAGTTTTACGCTTTACCTCAATCACCGCAACAATACAAACAATTGTTAATGGTAGCCGGCATGGATAGATATTTTCAAATTGTTAAATGTTTTAGAGACGAAGATTTGCGAGCAGATAGACAGCCGGAATTTACTCAAATAGATGTTGAAATGTCGTTTGTTGATACCGAAGACGTATTTGAAATGGTTGAAGGTTTGATGCAAAAACTTTATAAAGATATAAAAAATTATGATTTAAAACTTCCTTTGCAAAGATTATCGTTTGACCAAGCAATGGAAAAATATGGTAGCGATAAACCAAATTTGAAGTTTGGATTAGAAATGGTAAAATTAAACGATGTTTTTCAAAATTCCGAATTTAGAGTTTTTAAAGAAGCCGTAGAAAACAACGGAATTATTACATCGCTTTTGGCTAAAGGATGCGGAGATTATACTCGTAATCAGTTAGATGTTTTAACCGATTTTGTTAAAAAGCTTGGTGCAGGCGGTTTAATTTGGATGAGAGTTAAAGAAGATGGACTTGAAGCTCCTATTGCAAAATTCCTTACAGAAGAAGAAAAAGAAGGAATAATTAACAAATTGAACGCAAAACCGGGCGATTTGATTTTTATGCTTTCGGGTACAAAGTTAAAAACTTTAAGTATTATGGGGCATTTACGTTTGGAAATGGCAAAACGAATGAATATTATTCCTACCGATGATACGCCCGCATTATTATGGGTTACCGATTTTCCGTTGTTTGAGTGGGATGAAGATACAAAACGTTATTACGCAATGCATCACCCATTTACATCTCCGGCGGTTGAAGATATTCAGTTTATGGAAACAGACCCGGGTAAAGTAAAAGCACGTGCTTACGACTTAGTTTTAAACGGTAACGAAATTGCCGGCGGAAGTATTAGAATACACGATAATAAGTTACAAAAAATAATGTTTAAAGCACTTGGAATTTCCGAAGAAGAAGCTGAAGAAAAATTTGGTTCGTTGTTAGGTGCATTTAAATACGGAGCTCCTCCTCACGGCGGTATCGCTTTCGGATTAGATAGATTAGTTATGTTGTTTGCCGGAGAACACTCTATTAGAGATGTTATGGCTTTCCCAAAAACTTCAAGCGGAATGTCTTTAATGGATGATTCGCCATCACATGTTGATGATGACCAGTTAAAAGAACTACATATTAAAATAAGATAATTATTTATTAAAATTTAATAAAAAAGTGCCCAACCTTAAAAATGAGGTTGGGCTTTTTTATTTTAATTATTGAAAGGAATTCAGATGTTTTATATTTATCTAATTAAGTTTAATAAAATAATATTCCGGAAACTTAATAAACTTAAGAACAAATATCATTAAAAATAATTAAACAACCATAATTAAATTAATGTAAAGGGAATTATTGATTAATTTTATCTATAATTTTATTCCCCAAATTATTAATTATCTTCCTGTAAATATTAATTTTAAAACAATAAAAAGAGGAATAGTTAAATTATAATAATTCCTTAACTAATTGGAGAGAAAAATTTGATTTTATAATGTTCCGGATAATTTAAAAAAAATAAAAATTGTTTATAAAACTATTGTTATAATATGATTAAGAAAAGTTGAAGTGAGATAACTTAATTATTCAGCAAACATTTTAAATTGTTTAAATAACTCGATAGCCATTTCAAAAGGAAAACGAGTGCGAGTTAAAAATGCTTCATCTCGTTTATCAATTGACGGTTCATCTTCCCACTCTAAGTTAGAATTAAGCACTTTATTGTTGGTAGTATCAATAATAGCCCAATTGGATACACCGTTAATTCTGGATTTCATAATCAAATGAATTTTGTCCTGTAATCCAAATCTTAATGCACTATCGAACCATTTTGCTTTTTGTTCTGTTGTCATAATAAAATCATAGTTTTTATATTATATTATCGTAATAAAATAAAAAAAATTTAGTAATTATATGAGCACTTTGCAAATTATTTTGTTTTTGGTTTCGGGGTTAGTTTTATTAGTGGTGGGAGGAGAAATATTGGTAAGAGGTAGTGTGGGCTTGGCAAAAAGGTTTAACGTAAGTCCCTTAATTATCGGGTTAACCATTGTTTCTTTCGGCACATCTTCTCCTGAATTGTTGGTAAGTGTAAAAGCTGCAATATCCGGTTATGCATCAATTTCGTTAGGGAACGTGATTGGCTCTAATATCGGTAATATTGCAGTTATACTGGGTATTGCATCATTAATATATCCAATTTCTATAAGTAGGCAAATAATTAATGATGCAATACCCAGTATAACTGCAATATTACCGATATTAGA
>ERZ795059.5543-NODE-5543-length-11421-cov-8.643762_pt1 | contig 11421 bp, 8 predicted proteins | sample MGYA00375143_ERZ795059 | MGnify/ENA primary metagenome ERZ795059 (study PRJEB30188, sample SAMN05720168) | activated sludge metagenome | isolation source: Anaerobic digester | place: USA | collected 2015-01-07 ... | reverse complement strand
ACCAATACTGTTCAGAATAAAGGCGTAAGTGAATATCAAGTACTAATGACCAAATGTTTTAAAGAGTATTATCGTATTTTAAAACCGGGCCGGTGGATGGTTGTAGAATTCCACAACTCTTTGAACAAAATTTGGAATGCAATTCAATATGCATTAGAAGTAGCTGGATTTGTTGTATCAACTGTAGATGTTCTTGATAAAATTCATTCTACACTTCACCAAGATCTCAATGCAGCTGCTGTAGATAAAGATCTCGCTATCAATGTTTACAAACCCGGTTCTGATTTCGAGAGTCAGTTTAATATTGACCAAGGAACCAATGCTGGTGTCTGGGATTTCATAAAACATCATCTTTCTCAATTACCTGTATTTATCAAAAAAAATAATATTGCAGTTGTGGTAGCAGAACGACAACACTATCTTCTGTTTGATAGAATGGTAGCTTTTCATGTCCAAAGAGGAATGACTTTACCTATTTCTTCTTCGGAATTTTATGAAGGGCTTTCTCAAAGGTTTTCCGAGCGTGAAGGAATGTTTTTCCTTCCAGAACAGGTGGCTGAATATGACAAAAAAAGAATGAATGTAGATAAGGTTCAACAGCTATCTCTCTTCGTGTCGGATGAAGCCACAGCAATTCAATGGATAAGACAAGTCATAAGTGAAAAACCTCAATCTTTCCAAGATATATACCCCAGATTTATACAGGAAACCCAAAGGACATGGAGTAAAAACGAAGTCAGCTTAGAACTTTCCACCTTGCTGGAACAAAACTTCCTTTGTTATGACGGGAAATCAGTTGTCCCAAGTCAAATTCACAGTTATTTGTCAACGAATTGGCCAGAACTTCGTAATCTCAGCAAAGACCATCCTGCATTGATTGCCAAAGCCAAAGGGCGCTGGTATGTACCTGACCCGAACAAAGCAGGTGATCTTGAAAAGCTGCGTGAAAAAGCCCTGCTCAAAGAATTTGAAGAATATAAGCAAGCGAATAAGAAGCTCAAAATATTCCGCCTTGAAGCGGTCCGTGCCGGTTTCAAAAAAGCATGGCAGGAGCGGGATTATAAAGTAATTATCTCCGTCTCCGAAAAAATCCCAAACAATGTCCTGGAAGAAGATCCAAAACTGCTGATGTGGTATGATCAGGCGGTAACACGAATGGGAGAGGAATAATTCTATGAAAGTGAGTGTTGGTACAATCGAAAGCGACTGCCATGGGTTTAACAGCATTGCTGACATTAGCTCCAAAACGAAGGATGCTTGGATTGATTCGATTGAATTAGATCTTTCTTCTTGCAGTTTTTTTGAAGCGAATATGGCCGCACCATTATATGTAGTAATTGCAAGACTTCGTGATAAATTGAATGATGTATCAATTACCAATATGCCATCAGTGATAAATACAATTCTCAGAAAAAACAAATTCCTGAGCATATTCAATCAGTCCGATTTAACAGACATAAATCAAACAACATTACCTTTCAAAATTTTCAAACTAAATGCAGGTGATCAGTTTAATGATTATCTTGACATCTATATGAAAGGAAAGGGTATTCCAAGCATGTCTGATGCACTAACAAAACGCTTCAAACAAAGTCTTTTTGAAATCTTTTTGAATGCAAGCATCCACTCACAATCTGAATCAGGTATTTTTGTCTGTGGACAATTTTATCCTAAAAAACACCGAATAGATTTTACAATTGCTGATGCCGGAGTCGGGATTCTGGAAAATGTTCAGAATTATTTAAGGAACCCCAATATTGATTCTTGTGATGCTATTAAATGGGCAATGGTTGAAGGACATACTACGAAAACTAAAAATCATCCAGGAGGTCTTGGTCTGAAACTAATCAAAGACTTTATTCAGATTAATGGAGGAAAATTTCAGGTTGTTTCAAGGTTTGGATATTATGAACTTTCTGCAAATCGTGAATTTCTTCAGAAAATGAATAATGACTTTACCGGAACTTGCATTAATATAGAAATCAACACAGAGGATAATAACAGTTACTATTTGAAGTCAGAACTGAAAAGTGAAGATATCTTCTAAAAAATTTAAGGAGTTACTATGAGTAATCAAATCAAAATAAAGGTAGCAGATCTGATCGGCAGTCCACTTTGTATTTCTGCAGAAGATGGACAAAAAGTATTTGATAAGGTCGAACATCTCGTTAAAACCGGTAAGCAAGTGACCGTTTCGTTTGAAAATGTAAGCATGTTGATTTCGCTCTTTCTGAATGTAGCAATTGGACAGCTATACAACTCTTTCAATGAAGAAACAGTTCGAGCTCAGTTGAAAGTGGAAGGACTTTCCTCTGATGACATGGAACTGCTTAAGCGTGTTGTAGATAATGCTAAGAAGTATTATTCCAACAAGAAATCATATGATGATGCATGGCAGGAGGAAGATCAAAATGAAGAATAAGGCGTACGATTTGTCTTCCTATTCCTTTAGCCCAGATGAGCAAATTCTTGTGGATACAAATATCTGGCTTTATTTGTTTCCAGCACCAAATAATCCATCCAACAATTTCGCATCTCAATATTCCAATGCTTTCAGAAATCTTATTTCTGCAAAATCCCAACCTATCCTCGATCCAATCATATTAAGTGAATACTTAAACAGGTACACACGAATTGAGTGGGAAGGAAATTATAAAAATCAGTATCCAGAGTATAAGAATTTTAGAAACTCTCCTGACTTTTCATCAGTGGCATCTGCAGCAAAAATATTTGCCAAAAAAATTCTAAACTTTTGCCAGATTCATTCTATTCCAGCGAATGAACTGGATTTATATCAGGCATTAGCTGATTTTTTAAAAGGGAACATCGACTTCAACGATGCACTTTTGGTTAACATTTGCAAAAAGAAAAATCTTAAGCTGATGACCAATGATAGTGATTTTCAGGATGGAGGCATAGAGATTTTAACCACAAATCCCAGACTTTTAAGAGCTTGTCCATAATTTGTACTGTTTGATATGATTCAAAATATCTATTCTATACCTAAATCCCAAAATATCACAGTTTATCTGTATCCATCTGTAGCACCAGATAACAGGTGGCATCATGAATAAATGGAAATACAGTACCCAGCACAATAGCGCCTGTAAGGTTATTGAAGAACAAACCTTGTGGGGACAGAATGTATGCCGTATCTGGCTGCCGAATCAGGATGTGCTTGTGCGTGTTCCTCAATCAGACCTGCAGCCATTAGCAAGTCACCAGAACCCAAAAACTGAAGGCCACCGGGTAGCCTATATTTCAGCAGCAGCCAAAGTGGCGGAAGTATTGGAAAGCACTTTCACTTTATCCAACGAACATGTATTACTGGCTCCAATGGAATCTAATGTTATCCCGTTGCCACACCAGATTCACGCATTGTCCCGTGCTGTATCGGGAGATCGCATCCGTTACCTGTTAGCCGACGAAGTTGGTCTTGGTAAAACAATCGAAGCCGGACTGGTGATGCGTGAATTAAAATTACGCGGTCAGGTAAGACGAACCTTAGTCGTTGCTCCAAAGAGTCTGGCTATACAATGGGTGGCTGAAATGGATACTCATTTTAACGAATCTTTTTCTCTGGTCAACCCTGGCGATCTTGATGCCTTGGAGCGTTTGGAACGACCAGTTCAGTATGTCAACAGAGAGACTCATCATACCAATGATTATAACCCATGGTTACGATTTCATCAGGCAATTGTAACACTGGATGCCGTTAAACCACTGACAAGGCGCAGAGGCTGGTCAAAAGAAAAGATTCAGGAATATAACCGTAATCGTTATGATAAACTGGTCCAGGGTCAATGGGATTTGATTATTGTCGATGAATCTCATCGAATGGGTGGCAGTACCGATCAGGTAGCCCGTTACAAACTTGGTCAGGGGCTTGCTGAGGCGGCTCCTTATCTCCTGCTTTTATCAGCTACACCACATCAGGGTAAATCAGATGCCTTTCAACGGCTGATGAGCTTACTTGATCCAATGGCTTTCCCTGATTTAGAAAGTGTAACCCGTGACAGGGTATCTCCTTTTGTAATACGAACCGAAAAACGCAAAGCAGTAACAGCAGAGGGAAAACCTCTTTTCCTGCCACGTATCACTCAGACAATGGATGTGGATCTGGAAAGAAACTCTGTACAGGTGGCATTGTATAAAGCGGTCACAGACTATGTAAAAAAGGGCTATAACCGTGCAATAAAAGACCAGAAGCCTCATATCGGTTTTCTGATGGTTTTACTCCAGCGAATTGTGACTTCAAGCTCTCATGCTATCCGTTGTACACTGGAGCGAAGATTACAGGTACTGGAAAATTTGTGTGAAACCCAATCATATCCAGGCGAAGAAGAACTTGAAGATTTCACGGAACTTGACGGACAAATGCAATTGGATATGCTGGTTGAAGTGGACGAATCCGGCAGAACCAGTGAGATAGCAGAAGTAAAATCTCTGTTGAATCTTGCGATGACCGCTGAGATGGCAGGACCTGATATAAAATCCGAAACACTAATGAATCTTATCTTCCGCTTGCAGGGAGAAGAAAATGATGACCAACTGAAACTGCTGATTTTTACTGAATTCGTTTCAACCCAGGCAATGTTGCAGACCTATCTGAGTGAAAGAGGTATATCCTGTACCATCTTAAACGGTTCAATGAGCATGGATGAAAGACAAAAGGCACAGCGTGATTTTCGCGATAATGCCCGGATTCTTATTGCAACAGATGCAGGAGGTGAAGGTCTTAACCTTCAATTCTGTCATGTGGTAATTAATTATGACTTACCCTGGAATCCGATGCGTATAGAACAAAGAATTGGGCGTATTGATCGTATAGGTCAAAGCAGAATCGTTCGTGCAATCAATTTTATTTATAAAAATTCAGTCGAAGGCCGGGTATGGGAAGTTCTTCAAACAAAGCTGTCCATCATTCTGAATGAGATGGGAATTGATAAAGCCGATGACATTCTCGATACTTCTTTATCAGGAGACATGATTGAAAAAATGATGACACATATCATTATGGAAGATGCTGATCCTGACTTGCAAATTGATCAAACAGTAAATAATCTTAAGGAAGAAATGCAGCAGATTCGAGAGCAGTGTGCTGTTTTTGGAATATCAGAAGAACCGGATTTATCAGCTGCTGAAATTCTCCGCAACCATCCTTTGCCGCACTGGATAGAACAAATGACAACCCATTATCTTCTTATGAAAGAATGCAAACTGGAGAATAATCTGTGGGGATGGGACTTTACATGGCCGGATGGAGAAAAAGTAAAAAGGGCAGTCTTTCAATCCAAAGAACTTTCTAGTGATAAGAATCTTCTTTCGCTTGAAAATGCCCGGATTCGTGGTTTAGCCATGAGCCTGCCTCTATTTATTCCCGGACAGCCTTTGCCATGTATATTTATAAATGACCTTCCTAAAACGGTTACAGGTCTGTGGGGTCTGTTTGAAATCCGCATATCTGTTCAACAACCGGCAAATGCTCATATCAGAATCCCTCTGACAAGACGAAGCTACATTCCTGTTTTTGTAAGCAATGAAGATAAATTGTTCATACCAACAGCAAGACATATCTGGGATAAGTTGTTAACTAATGATTTCCACATAAACAATATGAGAGAGTCAAAAGAATCCCTTGTCGCTTACAATAAACTTTTATCAGCAGCCGAACAGGCTGGTCAGGAGATTTTTGATTCGATGCAGAAAGCGCATTTCACAGCAGTTGCTCGCGAAGAAGAGCGTGGTATGATTGCCTTTACCTCACGCCGTAAAGCAATCAACAGACTGGGGCTTCCTGAAGTGAGACACTTCAGACTGGCACATCTGGATAAAGATGAAACACAATGGCGAAACGAACTTAAATCCTCTCTTCAGATCGTTCCTGAAATACGACCATTGTTAATACTCAATGTTGAAAACGGGAGTGATTGTGAGTAGCTGGCGAAATACTATCCTTAAAGAATTTGTCCCCAATCTTTCCAGGCTGACACTGGTATCTGATCCGGATTGCTTGTTGACCGAAGAAAAACTGGCAATAGAGCTGAGAAACCGAGGATTTGATCTTATTGAATTTAATGACCCTATTGAGTTCAGATATGCCTATGAATCAAAATACAGATCCATTTGGGATATGGGTAAGCAAACAGATCTTGTGGTAATCTTAAGATTAGAAAACACAAAATTAGCCGCCTTGCCTTATGATCTGCTGCAGATTGGCAGAAAGCTGTCTTTCAGTCTGGGAGATATTTTTCCTCACCTGAGTTATCCGGTTATTGAACAGATTGACCGCGGTCTGTTGGATTTACTGTTTGATGCTCAGAAGAAATCATCTCCGGACCGGATGGGTGATAATGCAAGCAAAGATTTTATCCTTCGGCATGTATTCGGAGTAGCAGCAGAGTTAATATCCACAGATGTGGAACTGATGCGTTTTCTTTTGCGCTTACATTACGGAAAGTTGGCAATTCCGTCTATACTGACAGACAGGTTAGTTGAAGTATTGAATAACAGTGGAAATTTTAATGATTGGGTTCTTTCTAAGGTCGTTACCGATGCAGAACATTTCTTTGCCTTTGTTCAGGAACGCTGGCCTATATTTCTTAATAGTCTCAAACAAAAAAGCAGTATTAAAGAAAATTATCAGGACTACTGTTTAAAGATCCAGGGTCCCGCAATTCTCCCATTCAATCATCAGGATATAAGGGTATATATCGATAATTTATTTGTTGAAAGAAATCTCACACCTGTTGAATTTCCTGATATAAACACCGAGAAAAACTCCTGGATTTTAAGTGGTATTCAAGCAGCTAAATCAGATGATGATGACATCAGAATTTCCCGATTGTTTGAACTTGTTAATACTGCCAGTTTATCAATGGATTCCAGATACACTGAATGGATTGCATTTGCCATGAAATGGGCAGAGCTTTCATCTATTATACATACCGGAGCCAATACTGAGCACCGTAAGAGTTACGATGAAAAAAGCCAAAAGATAAATGAGCTTTTTGCCGATTGGTTGAAAACTCACTATGCCAGTCTGATCAATTTACCACCTTCAAGTCCTGCCATGTTACACCATGTTCCCAGATATCTTGCCCGATACATGGAGGATAAAAAATGTCATAAGGTCGCATTGGTCGTTATAGATGGACTTTCGTTGGATCAATGGATAACCGTTCGGAATATCATCAGGAAACAAAATAAAGATCTTACTTTGCGCGAATCAGCAACTTTTGCATGGATACCAACCCTTACATCAATCTCAAGACAAGCCATATTCTCAGGTAAGCCTCCGTTTTATTTCCCCTCCTCAATTAATACAACAAACAGTGAAGAGAAACTATGGAAGCAGTTTTGGCAAGGATATGATTTTACAAAACATGATATTGCTTACATACGCAGTCTTGGGGATGGTAATGCTGAGACGGTAATAGAAAGTTTAATCAATCCGGCTCAGACGAAGATTGTCGGGCTGGTGATCGATAAAGTGGACAAAATTATGCACGGGATGCAGCTCGGAGCTACAGGTATGCATAATCAGATCAATCAATGGTGCCAGGGTAAATACCTGATTTCGCTGCTTAATTATTTGATAAGCCATGACTATGAAATATGGATAACCTCTGACCATGGTAATATTGAATCAGTTGGCAAAGGGAGTCCATTAGAAGGAGCAATAGCAGATAGCCGTGGAGAAAGAGTCCGCATTTATCCAACACCGGAATTGCGTTCAAGAATATCATCTGACTATACATTTGCGTATGAATGGCTACCATCAGGTTTGCCTGATCAATATTTCCCTTTGATTGCAACAGGTAATAATGCCTTTATCAATGAAGGCAAATCAATTGTTGGCCATGGAGGCATTTCTATCGAAGAAGTGATTGTACCACTGATAAAAATTGAAAGGAAAACCTATTAATGACCCAACGACATGACAAACTGGGTATCAAGCAGACCATTCAAAAACACTGGATGGACCATGTTGTAAAAATGATGCTGGCAGGCATGAATGAAAAAGAGATCAGAGCTGAATTAGACGCATTTTTAGCAACTCAGAAACAAAGTGGCGGTATTGGAGAACGAGGCAAAAAAACTTATGGTATTGCCATTTCCATTCTGACATCATGGTTTGCTCCGGATAAAGAGTTAATTCCATTCAGAGATTATGCTCTTTCACTTATTCGACATGAAAATCCTTTAAACTGGCTTCCATATCATTGGGCAATCATATCAGCATCATATCCCTTCTGGTTCAATGTGGCAAAACAAACAGGGAGACTTTTTAATTTACAGAATCAGATCAGACAGGCACAAATTTTCTCCAGAATCAAAGAGCAATACGGTGACAGGGAAACAGTAGCAAGGAATGCCCGATATACAGTCCGTTCATTTGTTGCCTGGGGCGTATTGGAAGATTCAAAAGTTAAAGGATGTTATGAACAAAGTAAACCAATGGAGATCATTGAGCCTGCTCTGGCAATTCTTTTATATGAATCCGCTTTGTATGCTGATAAAGAAGGAAAATCCGCTCTTGGATTATTGAAAAGCAACCCTGCATTCTTTCCATTTAAATTGCCTGTTTTGACAGGAGACTATATATCGCAACAAAGCAAAACAATCGAAGTTGTTCGATATGGTCTGGATGATGAACTTTTAAAGCTGAGAAATCTATAGAAATACGGAACAGATATATCAAATGTCATAGAATTTACAGATAGACATTGCTGATGATTTCAGGTACTTCATTCTTAAGCATAAATTATACTCCGAAGGATTTCCTACCTGAATTCTTTTAGTATATATTCTTCTCTGTATAAATCAATTTTTCGGTGTAAGCTATATTATAGGTAATTTTTCAATTTATCCCGTTTTGAAAAATATAGGATGTCTTAGTTATTAAATTTATCTCTAGTCTTACAAAGTTCTTTGATCAACCCTTCCAGATCTTCCTGTAGTGAAAGATATTCATTCTTTTGAATTTTTGCTAAATCTTTTTTTAGAGAACTAATTCCTTTTTTTAGTTTTTCATTCAAGTCTTTATTTCCCGATTTATGGTCTTTTTTTCGGGTGAGTTCCCTTACTTGTTCTCTGGTTAAACTATCATTTAAAATTTTATCTATTAAGAGTCCCATTTTCTCAGAAGTTTCTTGTTTTGCTACTTCTATCAGAACTCTTTTAGAAAGTTCGGCGCGCCGAACTTTTTCTTTTAAGTGATCAGGAATCCGATTAATACTGAGAATTTCACTGATTGTTGATTCTTTTTTTCCAATAGCAATAGCTAGATTTTTTTGAGTGTAGTTGTAATTTTTAATCATTTGAGCCAAGGCCTCGGCTTCTTCTACTGGTTTTAGATTTTCCCGCTGAAGATTTTCAATGATGGAAACTTCAAGCGGGTCTTCTTTGGTGATGATTGCACGAATAGTATTTTGTCCTGCCATTTTACACGCTCTTAATCGTCTTTCTCCGGCAACCAGAGTATAGGTGCCGTTTTCAGAAGATCTAACGATAATAGGCTGAATTAGACCGCTATGAAGAATAGAATTACTAAGGTCATGCAAGCTGTCTTCATCGAATATCTTTCTGGGCTGATAAGGGTTCATTTTAATTTCATTGATATCCAGTGTCATAATATCATTTGAATTATTAAAAAATTCATCCATCGCACTGTTTTTCTTATCGGGGTTCAAAAAACTACCTTTTGATTTATTCATAATCTTTCCATCACTTCATCTAAAAATTGATAAAATTGTTGTGCCTGTTTACCATTTGGGTCATACTCCATAATCGATTGATTTCGGGTTGGACTTTCAACCATTGAAACGGCACGGTTTATAAGTGTATTAAAAACAAGAGTTCCATAATTTGAGCGGAGATATTCTTCTATTTCCTTTTCAATGACGGTCTTCTTTCCTTCCACCATGGTAATAATAATACCCAATATTTCAAGATTTTTGTTAAATCTTCTCTTGACTTTACTGATTGTTTCAAACAAGTCCTGAAGACCAGCTAAGGCATAGGGTGCAGGTTTAATGGGAATAAGAATCATATCGCAGGCAATTAATGCTGATAAATTTAGAAATCCCAGTGAAGGAAGGCAATCGATAATAATAAAATCATAGTCATTTTTGATTGTCTGCAGGTTTTCCTGAAGGTTGTAAACATCGTCAAGTTTGCCATCAGACATTTTAGACAAATGTATATTAGCCCCAATAAGATAAAGATTTGGCTTGATCTCCTCCGGCCTGATTTCCTGATTATTTTGGTAACAGGTAATAATGTCCGCTTGCATTTTGGTTGAATCTTCAAGAAAAGAGCTCGTCAAATTTCCCTGTGGATCGTTATCGATAGCCAATACTTTCTTGCCTTTTTCAACCAAGCCTTTTGCGAAATTAAATGCAATTGTCGTTTTCCCAACGCCACCTTTTTGATTAATTACTGCTATTATTTTTGCCATATTTTAAGCCTACTTTCATTGTCTGCTCTGTTGTGTTGTATGGAGATATTTGTTTTAATAATATAAAATATTATAATCTTATTGTACTCTACAATTTATCATCTTTGGTTTCTTTATTGCCAGACTGTCCGTAGTAAGTATCATAGAGAAATTTTCTTAAGAACATCTCAGCCATGTAGCTCTTTGTACCTTCCTGAAGGTATTTCTTATATACGATGCTGCTCTCTTTTTCAAGCCATTTTTTAAAGTTCTTGTAGTCATTGAGGCTTGCTTCGGCAAGTAATTTATCTGTTTTGCGTTCGAACTCTTTATTTTCCTCTTCTTCTATCTGCCGTTGTCGTTCTTTCTTTATCTCTTCCTGTTTTCTTTTTTGTGCAGAGATTTCTTTTTTCGCATTGATGCTTTTTTCAAACTCTGAAACATCTTCCTGCTCAGTTTGGAATACATGGATGATATAACCCTGAAGGTTAGAAATAGTGCCTTTAACAAATTTATTCTCGATTAGACGGAGTTTATTCTTAATAAAGTCCAAGCTGAACTTATTAGCCGTTTTTAGAGCTTCGGTGTCTGATATACCATAATGCTTAAGCAGATTTAATTTCTCTTCCAGTGAAGGATCAGCTGTTTTATCAGGTAAAACTTCAACAAAAGCAGCAGCAGCAATTTTTGTTTCTGTTGCAGGTATGGTGTTGTCAGGTACAGTGGTTGTGGTGCTGATGCTGTCTTTATTGCTTGTATTTATTGTATCCTTATATTCTATTGTACGTTTTGCACTTTTCCTATTGTACGTTTCGCACTTTACGTAAAGTGCGTTTTGTACTTTACGGTGGAATGCCTCTTCTAAAAGGATGTTGACCTTATTCCAGTTGATCATATACCATGTGAGTCTTTGAATATCGGTATAGTAAAGTATGTAAGCATCAGGTACTTTATCATCTTTTGATGGGTTGTATTTGGCA
>ERZ795059.5541-NODE-5541-length-11424-cov-8.504530_pt1 | contig 11424 bp, 5 predicted proteins | sample MGYA00375143_ERZ795059 | MGnify/ENA primary metagenome ERZ795059 (study PRJEB30188, sample SAMN05720168) | activated sludge metagenome | isolation source: Anaerobic digester | place: USA | collected 2015-01-07 ... | reverse complement strand
ATAAATATTGCGACGATTGTTTATCTAAAGAGCTAAACATTACCCCTCGCCAGCAAGTCAATCAAATATGTAATAAATTTGCAAAAGCTGGGAAAATTATGAGAAATAACAGCATTTGCGATAATTGCGGAAAACAAAAATTATCAAATCACATAGGAGTTGAGTTCCCATTCGGGCAAAAGGCATATGTTCTTAAGGAAAGTATCCCTTTATCAAAAGAAATATTCGGCAATTTAGAGGAATTCGATATTGAAAAGATCCGAACTCAAGTTGTTCATATCTGCCACAAGATATGGATTGAAAAAAAAGAAGATGCGGCACCGCATAGTATTTCTTCCGTGATTAACATTCTAAAAAATGATCATTACCTACCAGATCATCAAGCGAATATGATGTTGACTCTTTGCAGTATGCGCAATGAGTGCGTATATGATGATTTTAAACTTGGCGATAGAGAAAAAGCAATTGCTATAAATGCTTGGAAAATAATATCAGATTGGTGGGGAAATAAAAAATAATTGGATCATTTTCTAATCCCATTCCACCCCCTTCCCACTATGCTATAATCCGCTCGAAATGGACGAGCCCCGCTTGTTCGCCGACGACCCGACGACTCCTATGATGGAGCAGTATTTCCGGATCAAGTCGGCCCATCCGGACGCTCTCCTGTTCTTCCGCCTGGGGGATTTCTACGAGATGTTCTACGAGGACGCGGCCATCGGCTCGCGGGTCCTCGAAATCGCCCTGACCTCCCGCCAGAAAGTCCCGATGTGCGGCGTGCCCTACCACGCCGTCGCCCAGTACTCGGCCAAACTCCTCCGCCGCGGCTATAAGGTCGCGATCTGCGAGCAAGTCGAGGATCCGCGGTTGGCCAAGGGTGTCGTCAAGCGCGAAGTCATAAAGATCCTGACGCCCGGGACCGCGGTCGAGGTCGACCCGGAAGCAGCCAAGGAAAACGTCTTCGTCGCCGGTTTGTTCGTCGATCCGGAAGGATGGGGCCTGGCCCTGATCGACATCTCCTCGGGGGAGATGGGCGTCCTGGAAGGGCCGTCCTCCGGGACCAAACGCCTGGTCGACGAGCTGGCCAAGGCTTCGCCCAAGGAGATCGTCCTCCCGGAAGGGGCCGAGGAATCCATCGTCCCGTATCTTAAAAACGGCGACTTCAAGTCCATCGTCAAAAGCCCCGTCGAGGCCTGGGCCTTCGATTTCACCCAGGCCCGGCATTCCCTTCTCGAGCATTTCAAGGTTTCGACCCTGGCCGGCTTCGGCCTTGAAGGGAAAGCCCGGGCTGTCTCGGCCGCCGGCGGGCTGCTCTTCTACCTGAAACGGGTTCGGAAGGACTCGCTGGCCCTGGTCCACCGCCTGTCCTTCCTTCCGGCCGGCGATTCCTGCGTCCTCGACCCGGCCACGATCCGAAACCTCGAGCTGGTCAAAAACCTCCGGGACCAAAAGGTCGACAACTCGCTCCTGGACGTGATCGACTTCACCGTGACGCCCATGGGCGGGCGCCTCCTCCGAAACCGCCTGCTCGGCCCGCTCCTCGACCCCGAGGAGATCAACCGACGGCTGGACGCGGTCGGCGAGCTCCTGAACGACACGATCGGCCGCGCGGAGATCCGCGATGACCTCAAGGGTATCCTGGACCTGGAGCGTCTGACCGGCAAGATCGCCCTTTCGGCCGCCCACCCCCGCGACTTTGTCGCCCTCAAGCGTTCGCTCCTGCCGCTCCCGGGTCTGAAGAAAAAGCTCGCCTCGCTCTCAAGCGCCGCCCTGGCCGAAATCCGCGAGAGCTGGGACAGCGCCGAGGATGTCGCCGCCCTCCTCGAGCGGGCGATCCTGGACGAGCCGGCCTTTCTCCTGACTGAGGGCGGCCTGTTTAAAGACGGCTACAACGCGGATCTTGACGATCTGCGGAAAATCAGCCGCTCCGGCAAGGCGTTCATTTCCACCCTTGAAAAGCGCGAGCGCGACCGAACCGGGATCGGCTCCCTCAAGGTCCGTTTCAACAAAAACTTCGGCTACTTCATCGAGGTTACCAAGGCCAACCTGGGCCAGGTTCCGCCCGACTACATCCGAAAGCAGACGCTCGTCGGCTCGGAGCGCTTCCTGACGCCCGAGCTCAAGGAATACGAGGAGAAGGTTCTCCACGCCGAGGAACGGATCGGCGAGCTCGAATTCCGACTGTTCGGCGAGCTGCGGGAGACGGTGGCCCGGGAGACGCCGCGGCTCCTCCGGATCGCCTCGGCCGTGGCCCGGCTCGACGTGTCCGCCGGCCTGGCCGAGCTGGCCGCCCGCCGGGATTATGTCCGGCCGGTGGTCGACGGCGGCGACGCGGTCGAAATCCGCGAGGGCCGCCATCCCGTCGTCGAATCGATGAATCTCGAGCCGTTCATCCCCAACGACACGCATCTCGACCGCGCCGACGACCAGATCCACATCATCACCGGCCCGAACATGGGCGGCAAGTCGACCTACCTCCGCCAGACGGCCCTGATCGTCATCCTGGCCCAGATGGGCTCGTTCGTCCCGGCCAAGTCGGCCCGAATCGGCGTCGTCGACCGGATCTTCACCCGCATCGGGGCCATGGATTTCCTGACCGTCGGCCAGTCCACCTTCATGGTCGAGATGATCGAAACCGCCTCGATCCTCCACAACGCCACTCCCCGCTCGCTCATCCTGCTGGACGAGATCGGGCGGGGGACCAGCACGTTCGACGGGCTGAGCCTGGCCTGGGCGGTGGCCGAATATCTCCACGACCGGGAGGAGGTCCGGGCCAAGACGCTGTTCGCGACCCATTACCACGAGCTGACCGAGCTCGCCCTGACCCATCCCCGGATCAAAAACGCCCACGTCACGGTCAAGGAATGGAAGGACGAGATCGTCTTCCTCCGGAAAATCGCCCCCGGCCCCTCCGATCAAAGCTACGGCATCCACGTGGCCAAGCTGGCCGGCATCCCGGCGCCGGTGGTTTCGCGCGCCCGGGAGATCCTCTTCAACCTGGAAAAGGGAGAGCTGGACGAGGACGGCCGGCCGCGGCTGGCGCTGTCCGAGACGGTCAAGTCCGATCCGAGCCAGAAGATGTTGTTCGTCGACGACCGGGAGCGGGCCGCTTTCCGGGAAATCCGGGAGGCGCTCGAGGACTGCGATCCGACGCGGCTCACGCCGCTGGAGGCCTTGAATCTATTGGACAAGATGGTCGAGAAAGTCCGCGAGGCGTCGGCGCCGCCGCCCTCGATAAAAAACGACTAAGCGCCGGACGAAAACGTCTTTGGGGGGATGGGGCGTAAGAAAAGGGGGAGGAGTGCGAGAGGTCAGGTGTCCTCGTCCTCTTCCTCGTCGTTGTCCTCGTCGTATTCCTCTTCGTCTTCCTCGTCCTCGACGTCATCGTCGTCGAAGCTTTTTTCGTCGAATTCCTTTTCGTCGTCGTAGGGGGCGTCGCCGTCCTCTTCCTTCCGCTGCTTGAGGCCGATCTCGAATTCGTCCTTGTCCTCAAACCGGCGGAGGGTGTTGGCCGCGGAGTCGCTGTAGACCAGCTCGAGATAATCGTCTTCGATCTGGCAGAAGACGGACATGGAATGACCGGTTTGCAGGTTCCCGACGATTTCGTGGATTTCGGCCTTTTTTTTGACCGCGTCCAGGGTCACCCAGCTTGAAATTTCCATTTCTTCCATGATCCGCTCCGCTCGACTCCGTTCGACAAATCCAAAATAGCAACTTTTTTTTGTTTGTCAAGAGGATTCCGGGCGCGTTCCGACGGCCGAAAAAAAGATGAAAAAGGGTCTTGACTTGACAAACAAAATTCATGGACTTATCTAATGAATTCAAAGAACGGCCGTGCGCCGACGAAGAGGAGTCGCCCCATGAGATGGGAAAAATTGACGGTCATGTCGCAGGAAGCCATCCAGGCCGCCCAGGCCCGAGCCGACGAGCTCGGCCACGCCGAGGTGACGCCGGAGCACCTGTTGGCGGTTTTCCTGGCGCAGGAGGAAAACATCGTTCGGGCCGTTCTGGCCAAGCTCGGCGTATCCGAGGCTCGCCTCCAGGAGAGCCTGGAGACGGTCCTGAGCCGGAGGCCGAAGGCCCGCGGCGGGGAAATCCGCCTCTCGGAGAGCCTGCAGCGGATTCTCGGCCAGGCGGAAAAGGAAGCCGACGTCCTTAAGGACGAGTACGTCTCGACGGAGCATCTCTTCCTGGCGATGGTCAAGGATCCGCGGAGCGAGGCCGGCCGGCTGCTGGCCGAGGCCGGGATCACTCCCGAGACCGTCCTCCAAGCTCTGGCCTCGGTCCGGGGGACCCAGCGGATCACCGACCCCGAACCGGAAAGCAAGTACCAGGTTTTAGCCAAGTACACGCGCGATTTCACCGAGATGGCCCGCCAAGGCAAGCTCGATCCGGTCATCGGCCGGGAGGAGGAGATCCGGCGGGTCATCCAGGTCCTTTCCCGGCGGACCAAGAACAATCCCGTCCTCATCGGCGAGGCCGGCGTCGGGAAGACCGCGGTGGTCGAGGGACTGGCCCAGCGGATCGCCGATGGGGACGTGCCGGCCTCGATCAAGAACAAGCGGCTGGTCGCCCTGGACGTCGGGGCGCTTCTAGCCGGGACGAAGTTCCGGGGCGAGTTCGAGGACCGGTTGAAGGCCATCCTCAAGGAAATCAAGGAATCGGAAGGGGACATCGTCCTGTTCATCGACGAGCTTCACACGATCGTCGGGGCCGGCGCGGCCGAGGGGGCGATGGACGCCTCGAACCTCCTCAAGCCGGCCCTGGCCCGGGGCGAGCTTCATTGCGTCGGGGCGACGACCATCAACGAGTACCGCAAGCATATCGAAAAGGACGCCGCCCTGGAGCGGCGGTTCCAGCCGGTGATGGTCGGGGAGCCGACGGTCGAGGACACGATCTCGATCCTCCGCGGCCTTAAGGAAAAGTACGAGGTCCACCACGGCGTCCAGATCAAGGACGCGGCTCTGGTCGCCGCGGCGACGCTCTCCAACCGGTACATCACCACCCGGTTTCTCCCGGACAAGGCCATCGACCTGATGGATGAGGCCGCCTCGCGGATCCGGATGGCCATCGATTCGATGCCCGAGGAGATCGACGAGCTGGAGCGGCGGATCCGGCAGATCGAGGTCGAGCGCCAAGCCCTGAAAAAAGAAGACGACCCGGCCGGCCGCGACAAGCTTCAACGGCTCGGGGCCGAGCTGGCCGGCCTCAACGAGCGGGCCGATGTCCTGAAAACCCAGTGGAAGAGGGAGAAGGAGCTGATCGACGAGATCAAGAAGCTCAAGGCCGAGCTGGACCGGCTGAAAAACGAGGAGCAGGCGGCCGAGCGACGGGGCGACCTGGAGCGCGTGGCCGAGATCCGCTACGGGAAAAAGATCGAGGCCGGGAAACGGCTCGAAAAGCTGGCGGCCGACCTGGCCGCGGTCCAGAAAAATCGGAAGATGCTGAAGGAGGAAGTGGACGAGGAGGACATCGCCGGCGTCGTTTCGAAGTGGACCGGCATCCCCGTTTCCAAGATGCTGGAGAGCGACCTGGCCCGGCTGATCAAGATGGAGGACGCCCTGCGGCGCCGGGTCATCGGGCAGGACGAGGCCCTCCGGGCGGTTTCGGACACCATCCGCCGGGCCCGGGCCGGCATCCAGGACGCCTCCCGGCCGCTCGGCTCGTTCATCTTCCTGGGGCCCACCGGCGTCGGCAAGACGGAGCTGGCCCGGGCCAGCTCCGTCTTGCCGACGCCGGTGGGCCCCAGGAAGATGAACGAGCCGAGCGGCCGGGAGGCGTCCTGGATGCCGGCCCGGGCCCGGCGGATGGTGTCCGAAACCGCCCGGAGGGCCTCGTCCTGCCCGATGACCCGGCGCCGCAGGGCGTCCTCCATCTTGATCAGCCGGGCCAGGTCGCTCTCCAGCATCTTGGAAACGGGGATGCCGGTCCACTTCGAAACGACGCCGGCGATGTCCTCCTCGTCCACTTCCTCCTTCAGCATCTTCCGATTTTTCTGGACCGCGGCCAGGTCGGCCGCCAGCTTTTCGAGCCGTTTCCCGGCCTCGATCTTTTTCCCGTAGCGGATCTCGGCCACGCGCTCCAGGTCGCCCCGTCGCTCGGCCGCCTGCTCCTCGTTTTTCAGCCGGTCCAGCTCGGCCTTGAGCTTCTTGATCTCGTCGATCAGCTCCTTCTCCCTCTTCCACTGGGTTTTCAGGACATCGGCCCGCTCGTTGAGGCCGGCCAGCTCGGCCCCGAGCCGTTGAAGCTTGTCGCGGCCGGCCGGGTCGTCTTCTTTTTTCAGGGCTTGGCGCTCGACCTCGATCTGCCGGATCCGCCGCTCCAGCTCGTCGATCTCCTCGGGCATCGAATCGATGGCCATCCGGATCCGCGAGGCGGCCTCATCCATCAGGTCGATGGCCTTGTCCGGGAGAAACCGGGTGGTGATGTACCGGTTGGAGAGCGTCGCCGCGGCGACCAGAGCCGCGTCCTTGATCTGGACGCCGTGGTGGACCTCGTACTTTTCCTTAAGGCCGCGGAGGATCGAGATCGTGTCCTCGACCGTCGGCTCCCCGACCATCACCGGCTGGAACCGCCGCTCCAGGGCGGCGTCCTTTTCGATATGCTTGCGGTACTCGTTGATGGTCGTCGCCCCGACGCAATGAAGCTCGCCCCGGGCCAGGGCCGGCTTGAGGAGGTTCGAGGCGTCCATCGCCCCCTCGGCCGCGCCGGCCCCGACGATCGTGTGAAGCTCGTCGATGAACAGGACGATGTCCCCTTCCGATTCCTTGATTTCCTTGAGGATGGCCTTCAACCGGTCCTCGAACTCGCCCCGGAACTTCGTCCCGGCTAGAAGCGCCCCGACGTCCAGGGCGACCAGCCGCTTGTTCTTGATCGAGGCCGGCACGTCCCCATCGGCGATCCGCTGGGCCAGTCCCTCGACCACCGCGGTCTTCCCGACGCCGGCCTCGCCGATGAGGACGGGATTGTTCTTGGTCCGCCGGGAAAGGACCTGGATGACCCGCCGGATCTCCTCCTCCCGGCCGATGACCGGATCGAGCTTGCCTTGGCGGGCCATCTCGGTGAAATCGCGCGTGTACTTGGCTAAAACCTGGTACTTGCTTTCCGGTTCGGGGTCGGTGATCCGCTGGGTCCCCCGGACCGAGGCCAGAGCTTGGAGGACGGTCTCGGGAGTGATCCCGGCCTCGGCCAGCAGCCGGCCGGCCTCGCTCCGCGGATCCTTGACCATCGCCAGGAAGAGATGCTCCGTCGAGACGTACTCGTCCTTAAGGACGTCGGCTTCCTTTTCCGCCTGGCCGAGAATCCGCTGCAGGCTCTCCGAGAGGCGGATTTCCCCGCCGCGGGCCTTCGGCCTCCGGCTCAGGACCGTCTCCAGGCTCTCCTGGAGGCGAGCCTCGGATACGCCGAGCTTGGCCAGAACGGCCCGAACGATGTTTTCCTCCTGCGCCAGGAAAACCGCCAACAGGTGCTCCGGCGTCACCTCGGCGTGGCCGAGCTCGTCGGCTCGGGCCTGGGCGGCCTGGATGGCTTCCTGCGACATGACCGTCAATTTTTCCCATCTCATGGGGCGACTCCTCTTCGTCGGCGCACGGCCGTTCTTTGAATTCATTAGATAAGTCCATGAATTTTGTTTGTCAAGTCAAGACCCTTTTTCATCTTTTTTTCGGCCGTCGGAACGCGCCCGGAATCCTCTTGACAAACAAAAAAAAGTTGCTATTTTGGATTTGTCGAACGGAGTCGAGCGGAGCGGATCATGGAAGAAATGGAAATTTCAAGCTGGGTGACCCTGGACGCGGTCAAAAAAAAGGCCGAAATCCACGAAATCGTCGGGAACCTGCAAACCGGTCATTCCATGTCCGTCTTCTGCCAGATCGAAGACGATTATCTCGAGCTGGTCTACAGCGACTCCGCGGCCAACACCCTCCGCCGGTTTGAGGACAAGGACGAATTCGAGATCGGCCTCAAGCAGCGGAAGGAAGAGGACGGCGACGCCCCCTACGACGACGAAAAGGAATTCGACGAAAAAAGCTTCGACGACGATGACGTCGAGGACGAGGAAGACGAAGAGGAATACGACGAGGACAACGACGAGGAAGAGGACGAGGACACCTGACCTCTCGCACTCCTCCCCCTTTTCTTACGCCCCATCCCCCCAAAGACGTTTTCGTCCGGCGCTTAGTCGTTTTTTATCGAGGGCGGCGGCGCCGACGCCTCGCGGACTTTCTCGACCATCTTGTCCAATAGATTCAAGGCCTCCAGCGGCGTGAGCCGCGTCGGATCGCAGTCCTCGAGCGCCTCCCGGATTTCCCGGAAAGCGGCCCGCTCCCGGTCGTCGACGAACAACATCTTCTGGCTCGGATCGGACTTGACCGTCTCGGACAGCGCCAGCCGCGGCCGGCCGTCCTCGTCCAGCTCTCCCTTTTCCAGGTTGAAGAGGATCTCCCGGGCGCGCGAAACCACCGGCGCCGGGATGCCGGCCAGCTTGGCCACGTGGATGCCGTAGCTTTGATCGGAGGGGCCGGGGGCGATTTTCCGGAGGAAGACGATCTCGTCCTTCCATTCCTTGACCGTGACGTGGGCGTTTTTGATCCGGGGATGGGTCAGGGCGAGCTCGGTCAGCTCGTGGTAATGGGTCGCGAACAGCGTCTTGGCCCGGACCTCCTCCCGGTCGTGGAGATATTCGGCCACCGCCCAGGCCAGGCTCAGCCCGTCGAACGTGCTGGTCCCCCGCCCGATCTCGTCCAGCAGGATGAGCGAGCGGGGAGTGGCGTTGTGGAGGATCGAGGCGGTTTCGATCATCTCGACCATGAAGGTGGACTGGCCGACGGTCAGGAAATCCATGGCCCCGATGCGGGTGAAGATCCGGTCGACGACGCCGATTCGGGCCGACTTGGCCGGGACGAACGAGCCCATCTGGGCCAGGATGACGATCAGGGCCGTCTGGCGGAGGTAGGTCGACTTGCCGCCCATGTTCGGGCCGGTGATGATGTGGATCTGGTCGTCGGCGCGGTCGAGATGCGTGTCGTTGGGGATGAACGGCTCGAGATTCATCGATTCGACGACGGGATGGCGGCCCTCGCGGATTTCGACCGCGTCGCCGCCGTCGACCACCGGCCGGACATAATCCCGGCGGGCGGCCAGCTCGGCCAGGCCGGCGGACACGTCGAGCCGGGCCACGGCCGAGGCGATCCGGAGGAGCCGCGGCGTCTCCCGGGCCACCGTCTCCCGCAGCTCGCCGAACAGTCGGAATTCGAGCTCGCCGATCCGTTCCTCGGCGTGGAGAACCTTCTCCTCGTATTCCTTGAGCTCGGGCGTCAGGAAGCGCTCCGAGCCGACGAGCGTCTGCTTTCGGATGTAGTCGGGCGGAACCTGGCCCAGGTTGGCCTTGGTAACCTCGATGAAGTAGCCGAAGTTTTTGTTGAAACGGACCTTGAGGGAGCCGATCCCGGTTCGGTCGCGCTCGCGCTTTTCAAGGGTGGAAATGAACGCCTTGCCGGAGCGGCTGATTTTCCGCAGATCGTCAAGATCCGCGTTGTAGCCGTCTTTAAACAGGCCGCCCTCAGTCAGGAGAAAGGCCGGCTCGTCCAGGATCGCCCGCTCGAGGAGGGCGGCGACATCCTCGGCGCTGTCCCAGCTCTCGCGGATTTCGGCCAGGGCGGCGCTTGAGAGCGAGGCGAGCTTTTTCTTCAGACCCGGGAGCGGCAGGAGCGAACGCTTGAGGGCGACAAAGTCGCGGGGGTGGGCGGCCGAAAGGGCGATCTTGCCGGTCAGACGCTCCAGGTCCAGGATACCCTTGAGGTCATCGCGGATCTCCGCGCGGCCGATCGTGTCGTTCAGGAGCTCGCCGACCGCGTCCAGCCGTCGGTTGATCTCCTCGGGGTCGAGGAGCGGGCCGAGCAGGCGGTTTCGGAGGAGGCGCCCGCCCATGGGCGTCACGGTGAAGTCGATCACGTCCAGGAGCGAGTTGTCGACCTTTTGGTCCCGGAGGTTTTTGACCAGCTCGAGGTTTCGGATCGTGGCCGGGTCGAGGACGCAGGAATCGCCGGCCGGAAGGAAGGACAGGCGGTGGACCAGGGCCAGCGAGTCCTTCCGAACCCGTTTCAGGTAGAAGAGCAGCCCGCCGGCGGCCGAGACAGCCCGGGCTTTCCCTTCAAGGCCGAAGCCGGCCAGGGTCGAAACCTTGAAATGCTCGAGAAGGGAATGCCGGGCCTGGGTGAAATCGAAGGCCCAGGCCTCGACGGGGCTTTTGACGATGGACTTGAAGTCGCCGTTTTTAAGATACGGGACGATGGATTCCTCGGCCCCTTCCGGGAGGACGATCTCCTTGGGCGAAGCCTTGGCCAGCTCGTCGACCAGGCGTTTGGTCCCGGAGGACGGCCCTTCCAGGACGCCCATCTCCCCCGAGGAGATGTCGATCAGGGCCAGGCCCCATCCTTCCGGATCGACGAACAAACCGGCGACGAAGACGTTTTCCTTGGCTGCTTCCGGGTCGACCTCGACCGCGGTCCCGGGCGTCAGGATCTTTATGACTTCGCGCTTGACGACACCCTTGGCCAACCGCGGATCCTCGACTTGCTCGCAGATCGCGACCTTATAGCCGCGGCGGAGGAGTTTGGCCGAGTACTGGGCGACGGCGTGGTAGGGCACGCCGCACATCGGGACTTTCTGGCGGGAGGTCAGGGCGATTTCGAGGACCCGCGAGCCGATGGCCGCGTCCTCGTAGAACATCTCGTAGAAATCCCCCAGGCGGAAGAACAGGAGAGCGTCCGGATGGGCCGACTTGATCCGGAAATACTGCTCCATCATAGGAGTCGTCGGGTCGTCGGCGAACAAGCGGGGCTCGTCCATTTCGAGCGGATTATAGCATAGTGGGAAGGGGGTGGAATGGGATTAGAAAATGATCCAATTATTTTTTATTTCCCCACCAATCTGATATTATTTTCCAAGCATTTATAGCAATTGCTTTTTCTCTATCGCCAAGTTTAAAATCATCATATACGCACTCATTGCGCATACTGCAAAGAGTCAACATCATATTCGCTTGATGATCTGGTAGGTAATGATCATTTTTTAGAATGTTAATCACGGAAGAAATACTATGCGGTGCCGCATCTTCTTTTTTTTCAATCCATATCTTGTGGCAGATATGAACAACTTGAGTTCGGATCTTTTCAATATCGAATTCCTCTAAATTGCCGAATATTTCTTTTGATAAAGGGATACTTTCCTTAAGAACATATGCCTTTTGCCCGAATGGGAACTCAACTCCTATGTGATTTGATAATTTTTGTTTTCCGCAATTATCGCAAATGCTGTTATTTCTCATAATTTTCCCAGCTTTTGCAAATTTATTACATATTTGATTGACTTGCTGGCGAGGGGTAATGTTTAGCTCTTTAGATAAACAATCGTCGCAATATTTAT
>ERZ795059.5536-NODE-5536-length-11427-cov-5.514421_pt1 | contig 11427 bp, 6 predicted proteins | sample MGYA00375143_ERZ795059 | MGnify/ENA primary metagenome ERZ795059 (study PRJEB30188, sample SAMN05720168) | activated sludge metagenome | isolation source: Anaerobic digester | place: USA | collected 2015-01-07 ... | reverse complement strand
CGCGATCGCCGCTCCGTAGTGCCTCGTCAGCGGCCTGGACGTTCCAGTTCGACCGGCCACGAGGCGCGGTCGTCGCTCTGGTAGACGCCGATCTTGTCGAACGGGATGGGGCGGAAGCCGAGCTTGTGGGCAGGCGAGTCCTCCGCCAGTCGGAAATCCGCCGGAACCTGGCCCGCGAACTTGGGATCGACGTCGATCAGGTTGTCCTCGAACTTGACGCCCGGCACCGCCTTCGGCTCTGTCCACCCCCAGTTCCCGCCCCAGCAGATGTTGCGGGCCATGACGTTGCCCTTGGGGGCCAGCGGCTCGTCCTCCAGGATGTTCAGCAGTTCCGGGTACTTGACCGACCACGGCGGCTGTTTGTAGTTGAGGTCGATCAGCTCCTTGGTCGCGAAAACGCCCACGCCCTTGGCCCAACCGAGGCCTCGTGCGTCGATGCTGAAGGCCCGGTTGCACTGGATGAACATGTTGTTGGTCATCAGGTTGTCGCGCCCGCCGCCGATCAGGATCGCGGTGGCCACGTCGTGGAAAATGTTGCTGGAAATGTCGGCGGACGAGAAGCAGTCGTCCAGATAGACGCCCAGGCAGCCCTTGTTCTGGAACCCGTGGATGTTGTGCAGGTAGTTGTAACGGATCTTGTGGCCGCGCATGGACCACGTCTCGTCGGGCGGCGACGTGTAGATCGCGCCGGCGTCGTTCGACTGGAACACGGCGGTGTGGATCTCGTTGTACTCGATCGTCTGGTCGTTGCCGGTAAAGCCGATGGCGATGTGCGGCACGTCGTGGATCAGGTTGTGCGTGGCCCGGTTGCCGACGCCGAAGACCGTGATGCCCTGCTGATAAACCGGGTCCCAGCGGGCCGTGTGATGGATGTGGTTGTTGTCCGCATAATGCCCGGCGGGGGTCAGTGTCTTGCGATCGCCGGCTTCCAGATGGATGCCACCCTGTCCCGTTTGGTAGACGTCGCAGCCGACAACGCCGTGGCCGGTGCCGCCGTAGACCTTCGCGGCCCAGTTGCCCATGTTGCGGATCGTGCAGGCGACGATCCGCACGTCGGAGCCGCCCTTGACGACAAAGGCGCTGCCGCGCCCCGATTCGATCAGCAGCCCGCGGAAGGCAACGTGCGAGACATCGTTCAGCCGAATGAGGTCGCGGACGACGGAGACGACGACCTGGCCCGCTGACAGGGACGCCGGGGGCCAGAAGTAGAGGATACCGGCCTCGCGGTCCAAGTACCATTCGCCAGGGCTGTCCAACTCGGACAACACGTTTTCGGCATAGAACCAGCGCCCAGAGCGGATGTGGAAGGTCCGTCCTGGCGCCGGTCCGAGGCTTAGCGAGCGGGCCGCTGCATCCACACTGGCCAGCGGAATCCGCACGTCGGCCCAATCCCAGACCCAGAATCCGTGCAACCAGACATCCTTCTCGCCGGCCCACCGCGCCGGGCGCGGATCGTCGCAGACGAACTTGCCCTCCGGCGTCGTGGCGTCGCCCGTCTGGGGTTTTCCGCCGGCGTCCACCACGCTGGCGATGTGCATGTATCCGGAGTTCGGGTAGCGGGCCAGCGTCATGGGCTGGTCCTGGAAGAACACCTCCAACCCCGGATCCGATTGATACGTCCTGGCATCGCTGATGCCCTGCAGGTCGGTGATGCCCAGCGCCTTGAGGTCCGCCTGGAACACCTTGCCCTGCACGGCCGGATCCAACCGCTTGAGGACAGATGAATCCGTGACGGCTTGCCAGCCGGTCACCACGCGTCCGCCGACGATCTTCGCCGTTGCGCCTTTCCGCGCCCGATACACGATCGGCGCCTGCTCGCTGCCGCTGTCTTGTTCCGTCAGCTCCAATGGACGCGCAAGTTCGTACGTGCCGCCGCGGACTTCCACCGTGATCCCGCCGGCAGGCAACGGTCCGCCGGCTTTCATCTTTCGGATCTCGTCCCGCGCCCGCTCCAGCGTCGCGAAAGGTCTGTCTGCACTGCCGGGATTGGCATCGCTGCCGTCAGCGGCGACAAACAAAGTGGCAGCCAGCCCCCCGCGACAGGCGAGGATCAGGATGCCAGCGGTCAGAATCAGGGTGCGAGTCTTCATGATTGCCTCCCAGGTTTTCGGTCCAGAACGAACTTAACCGGCTGCGCCGGACTCCGAAACCCTCATCTTTCACCTCATCTTTCACTTAATTCTTCCTACTACCTCAAAGGCGGGGAAGATTAGGTGAAAGATCAGGTGAAAGATTAAGGTGCTCTTGATCCCAACCCGTCCGGATTCGCCACGATATATGAATCCCGACGCGATCAATTTCACCGCCGCACGCAGCGGAATCCGTAGGCTTCGTAGCCGAAGCAGACGTCGGCGAAGCCCGGCGCCTCGAAGTTCCGCGCGGAACTGCGGCAACTGTCTTCGTCGACGGCCCAACTGCCGCCGCGCAGCACACGGTCCTCCCCGCTCGCGGGGCCGCGGGGGTCTTGTACCGCGTCTTCGTTCGCGTAACTCTCCGCATAGAAATCCTGACACCACTCGGCCACATTGCCGTGCATATCGTACAGGCCCCACGGATTCGGCCGTTTGGCTCTGACGGGCTGCGTCGTCTTGCCGGAATTCGGTTTGTACCAGGCGTGGTCTTTCAATTTGCCGGCGTCGTCGCCAAACGACCAGCGGGTGGTCGTGCCGGCGCGGCAGGCGTATTCCCATTCGGCCTCGGTCGGCAAGCGGTAGCCGTTGGCGGAGAAATCGCAAGTCAGGGTCTTCAAGTCGTAACACGGCTGCAGGCCGTCGCGCTGGGACCGCATGTTGCAGTACTGGATGGCCGCATGCCAGCTGATCCGCTCGACCGGTTTGTCGGGAGCGGCGAACTTGGCCGGATTGCGACCCATCAGCGCCTGGAACGAGGCCTGGGTCACCTCCGTGACATCCATGTAGAAAGCACTCAATGTCACGCGATGCGCCGGCCGCTCGTCGTCCTCCCCCGCCTCGTCGCCCATCGTGAATTCGCCGGCCGGGATGAGCACCATCTCGGCGCCGGACTTGGGAGGCGCGGCCACGGACGCCTTGGCCGGGGAGGCCGTCGGGGTCTGCTGCGCCGGCGGCGGTTGGCTGGCGGGTTGGCCGCAGCCCACAAGCAGGCCCAGAGGCAGGCTCCAGAACCACTGGAGCATCCGAAATCTGCGGTCGGTGCGAGTCATGCTTTCCTTCTCTCCGTCAGGTGCCTCTCTCATTCCTCTCATGATTCCCATTCCTCCCCTATTCCTCCCGGCGAAATCCGCCTAGTGCATCGTCAATGCTAAGAAGTGGGGTAAGCTTCCAGCTTGCCGGTAACGAATCGCCGCAAGCTGGAAGCTTACGCCACCTCGGCTACCCCAACATTTAGCCTTGACGACGCACTAGCTCGCGTGTCGGTTCAGTGCCGCGGCGCCTCGTACGAGGCCGCTTGGCGGAGGACTTTCTGGGTCCGCTCGCGGATTTCCTTGGCGATTGCCGCCGCCTGCGGCTGTTGGGCCATCGCCAAGCCAGCCCGCTGGCGGAGGATTTTGACCGCGCTGCGGCATTCGCCCACCAGCTCGTCCTGATTGCCGCCCACGACGACAATCGCCTCGGTGATTTTCGTGCACCGCTGCAGCGCGTCGTCTCCCTCGTTGTCCAACAGCGTCCTGCGGAATTCATCCGTGAGGTCGATGACGTATTGCGGCGTGCGAATGTTCGCCTTGCGCTTCTCGAAGGCGGCGTCGATGGCCTTGGTCGCCGATTCCATATCCGCCAGGAATTCGCCCAGTTCCGGATGGGTCTGCTTCTGCTGGTCCAGATAGGCCAGCGTTTCGTGCCCGAAAGCGACGTACTGGTCGATGCGGCTGCGGATGTGGGTCACGAACTGCACGACTTCCTCCAGGATCGTTTCGATTTCGGCCCGCCGCTGCTTCTGCTGACGAGCGCTGTAGATGGCCTTGAGGGCATCGCGAGTGGCGCACGTGGCGCGGCCTTTGCGCGTCGCGCCCTGGCCTTCGACGTCCAGGATGTACTCGCAGGGTCCAACGCCCAAGGTGGCGCGCACCACATCCACCACGGTGAACTGATCCAGCGGAGTGCTCCGGGCCCGGTTGATCGGATAGATCACCGCCGGCCCGGCGAACTGCACGGTTCGCACCAGCGGCTGCAAGAATCCGCGTCCTTCGCGATCGAGCCAGCACGGGTACGGGAATCGGCCGTAGACGGTCGTCCAGCGGAGGCGGGTCGCCGGCAGCGTCTCCGGATTGCCGAACCAGCCGTGCTTGATGAACTCGCCGTTGCCTTGCTCGGCGACCATTTCCCAGCTGGCGGTCAGTTGGTCGGTCTGCCGCCAATCGACGCGCCACTGAGCGGGAAACGGCGCCGTCCAATCCAGCGGTATGATGTGCCCGGCTTCGTCGTCGCGCACGTCGCGCTGGTGCCAGACGTCGCGGCCGCCGAGCACCGCCACCCAGATTTTGCCCTTGGCGCCGTAGTACATCACGCTGTGGTCGATCCGCCGTTGTTCGCCTTCGCCCGAAAGCGTGATCTGCGCATCGCGTTCTCGCCGGCTGGCCACCGTCATGACCGCGGCGTCGCGGCCGGGCAGCAGGTGCAGGAGAAAGTTCTCGCTGGGCAGCTCGGCGGTGGCCACAGGCAACTCGGCGGCGTCGATGACCATGTCGTCGGCAAAGAAATCGGGCAACACGGCAAACCGGCACGGTGCGGCGACGCTCAAACCGGCCACGTTCGCCCGCGGTTCGGTTGCTACGAACATCTGGCCCATGCCCAGACTGAATCGCAAGCTGCCAGACTCGCCGCCGGACGTCGCGAATACTGCGTCGACGGACGTTTCCACGGGGGTGTTGTCGACGATCGTCACCGACGTCAGCGACATTCCAGGGGCAGCGCTGTCAGGCGCGAGGACGGCTCGCAGCGTCCAGCCTTGCGCGTCCGGCGAGTAGACCTCCGCTCCGCCCGCGCCACGCCGCAGGACCACGGCCAGCCGGTCGTTCACGATTGCGGCGTCGCCGCGGAATCGGTGCTCCGTTTCATCTTCCGGCAGCTGCGTCCAGCCGGTTCGCTGAATGAGCGCCGCTGCGTTCAACGGTGCGGGCGACGACACGGCGGTGTCGAACAGGTGGACCGCAACTGCGGCCATTTGCTGCTGGTCGGCCTGCTCGCGGGGGACGTATTCGCCCTGGTAGAAACGCAAGGCGTCGAGGCGAAATTCCGCGTGCGGCTGGCTGCAGCTGACGTAAGCGAACCAGCCTTCGGGAAACGGTTGGTCGACTTGGAAGGTCACGTGAAACTCTTGCCAGTCCTCGCTGGCGACGGTCAGCGGCGGGCTGGCCCCGGCCCGGTCCCACGGCTGGGCGCGGCGTTCGACTTCCAGCCGGAGCGTCACGGGCCCTTGCGTGCTCTTGGCCAGCACGGCAAACGTGTACGTCTGGCCCGGCTGCCCCGCCTCGAACGCCTGGCCGAATTGAACTCCCCAGCCGTCCACCGCGTCGATGCGGATCCGCGCGCTCCGCCGGCCGGACGCGGCCGCCGTGTCGTCCACGGTGAATTCGGCCGCCGTCTTGCCGGCCCGGTCCATGCGCCATAGGTCGCGCCCGTCTTCAAAACCCGCGTTGCCAAACAGGTTCGTGGGCGTGCGGGGCGGAACAGGCGACTGCGCCGCCGCGCCCGGAATGACACTCAACAACCAAGCGACCACCAGAACGCGAACACCGAGACAAACCATACTGAAAACTCCTGATGTGGAAGGTAGCTCACCATCACCGCTTCCGCCGACACGAGGTCGGTGGGGAGCTGGACGGGCTGGAAAACTCCTTGCTAGCTGTCAGTTGCCGTCCCACCGGCGCGAGGTCCATGGAAACGAAATCTGTCCAAGAGATACGTACACAAACGGCGCACCGATCTTACCGCTTGTCCTGCAGCGCGGCATCCACCAAATGCTGCGTCCTCTGCGTCCAAGTCGCCGTCGCCGGCTCATCGGCGGCCAGCATCTTGGCTCGCGCGCGGAGCCAGCGTGCTTCCATTCGGCTGTTGGCCAGAACGCGATCCTGGGTGGCGCCGAGGGTCCGCAAATCGGCGCCCAGCCGCTGGCATTCGGCCAGCGGGTCCGTCTGGTCCGTCAATGCGGCAACTTGAGCGGCCAGTCCTCTGACGCGTTGCGGAACTGCCGTGACTTCCGCTGCCGTCGCTTCCGACTGGATTCCTGCGGCGATCGGCTGCAGTGCCGCCGCGGCAGCCCGCAGCGAGCTGCTGGCCTCGGCTTCCGTACACCGTTGCTGCACGTCGTGGCCCAGCTTGGCATAGCGCTGGATGCGTTCCGCCACATGGTCCACGTGCTGGGTCATCTGTTGAACCAGGTCGCGGATTTCCTCGGCGGATTTCTTGTGCCGTTTGCGGACGATCTGCTTTTCGATCCAGGTCATGACGTTGTCCGGGGTGGGATTCGTATCCGACTGCAGCCCCTCCGTCTGCAGAATGTACTGGCAGGGCCCGACGCCCAGCGTGTTGCGCAGCACGTCGGTGGGGCAGAACGCGGTCAGCGGCGTGGCCCGGCTGCGGTCCAGCGGGTAGACCAGCAGCGGGTGGGGTGGCAAGCCGGCGGGGCCACGGACAACCAACTGGCTGTGGACCACCGCCCGCCGGCCGTCGATCCGGCACGGGCAGACTTGTCCGGCAGGGATCGGGATGTCCTCGTCCGTACCTTGCCCGCCCAAGAAGTACCACGACTGGGCAAACCCTTCGTCGCCGGCGAAATCCGCCCGCCACTTCGCGGGAAACGGCGGTTGCCAATCCAGGACGATATCGGCCCGCAGATCGGCAGGCTGCTCGTGCCAAAGCCAGCTGCCGTCGAGCGAGGCCACCCACAGGCTCTTGCCCGGCACGCAATCGACTTCGCAACCGGCAAAGCTCCGCCGCTCGCCGGTTTGCGTGATCAGCGCCTCGGCGTTCTGCACGCGCGCCGACGACACGCACATCAGCATCGCCGCGCCGTCGGCCAGCGGCGTGAGGAAGAAGTTCTCGGCCGGCAGGATGATCCGCTGGCGCGGCAGCGTGGAGGGCGTGAACACCATGTCGTCGCCGAAGAAGTCGGGGATCACGACGTAGCGCGGGGCCATTTGCAGCCGCAGCCGAGCCACGCCCGCGGCGGGCCGGATTTCCAGGATGCTCTGGCCGACCGCCAGCTGGCATTGCAGGGACATCCGCGTGCCGTCGCTCGTGGCCAGAGACGCTTCCAGCATCACGGCGCCGAGATTATTCTCCAGAATCTTGATCTTGAGGCCCGACGCGGCCGACGGTGCTGCCCCGCCAGCCGCCAGCGGAATCAGCGTGGTTCGCGGTTCGTAGCCGCCGGCCGGTGTGATCGAGAACAGGTCGACCCCGCCGCCCTTGGTGCGCAGCACTGCCGCCAGCTTGTCGTTCAGCAGCACCGCGTCGCCGCGGAACGCGTGCTCCGTTTCGTCTTCGGGCAGCTGCAGCCAGCCTGACTTTGCTCGCAGGGCCGCGGCCGTCAGAGGTTGGGCGGACAAAACGCCGGTATCGAAAAGAAACGCGCCAGCCGGCGGCGTTTCGTCATCCGCCCCGCGGACCGGCCCGCGATCGAGCAGGGTCAGCACGACGAAGACGCACAGCCAGGCGCCCCAACCACGTAGCCCGGTCTCTCCGAGACCGGAGTTCGCATCACCGTAGGCCGCTCGCTCCGCGAGCGGAATCGCGTCGCGGAGCGACGCGGCTACGATATCCCGTCCGCGTCGCGGAGCGACGCGTCTAAGTACAGGCTGACAATCCACCATGCTATCTCCAATCCGGGTTCAAATCCGAGCCGCCTTCGGTCAGCTGCCGGGGCGTGCCGCCGGCGGCCGGAATGATGTACAACTCCCACGGACCGCGGTCCGACACGCCTTGGCAGTACACAATCGACTTGCCATCGGGGCTGAACCGACCATAGCGTTGCACACCGCCAAAGAACGTCACCGCGCGGTTCTTCTTGCCGTCGGGACCGATCGTGAACAGGTTGGTCTCCGTCTCGTAAACGAGCCGCAGACCGTCCGGCGACCAATGCGGCTCGCAAGCTCCTTTCTTGTCGTAGACCTTCGTGGGCAGCCCTCCCTCGGCGGCGACCAGGAACACGCCGTTGCCCGCATCCCAGCGGCAGGCGAAGGCAATCTGGGTGCCGTCGGGTCGCCAGGCCGGCCCCGAGCAGTGCGGCCAATCCTCCGGCGTGATCGGCCGCTCGCGGCCGGTCGCCAACTCGCGGATGTACAGACGCTCTTTGCGCCGCAGCGCGATCTGCCTTCCGTCAGGCGACCACTCCGCCTGATCGCCGTCGCAGATCCGCTCGGCTTTGGAGCCGTCGGCGGACATCTTCCAAACGCCGACCGCTCCGCCTCGGGTCGAAGAAAACAGGATCGCTTTCCCGTCCGGGCTAAACGCCGGATCGACATCCTGTTCGTCTGCCCCGGCCTGAGACAGCTGTCTCAACTCCAAGCCGTTCGGCCGGACGCTCCAAATCCGCCACGGACCGGAGCGATCGCTGGAAAAAACGATCGTCCCGCCACCGTCCTCCGCCGCCGTGGCGGCCGAAAGCCCCGCTGAGGTCGCCGCCGCCACACATAACCACAGTGTACATGCCACAACAATGGCGTCAGAATGCTTCGTCACGGTTTTCTCCTGATTCGCCGGAGAGGATAGCGTAGCAGGAACGTGACGGCAAAAAAAGGAAGAGGCAGACAGAAAAATGGGGTGACAGAAAAATGGTCCTGAAGAGGATTATTCCTCTTCCGTCTTTCATTTTTCTGTCACCCCATTTTTCTGTCTGCTGCATTCTTCTGCTGTCCGGCTCAGTGCCGGGCGTAGAATTGGTATTCCACGCTCGGCTCGAATTTCTCGCCGGGCGGGAGCGTGGTTTTCCAGAAGACGGTCGAACTGTTGTTGACCGCCGGGGAACCCCGGTAGTTCTCCCAGTCTTCGGCCCGGAAGGGGGCGAGCGTGATGCGGCCGTCGAGCGACGCCTGTTCGGCGCGGCCGCCCACTCGCAAGGTGATTTCCACATCCACGCTCTGCGACTTGTTGTTGCGCAGGGTCAGGCTGGTTCGGTTGCGGATCTTGGCGTAGTGATAGCCGTCCCAATTGAGCGCCTGCAATTGACGGTCGATCTCCTGTTCCGCAAAGCTCCCGCGAAGATCGACGGCCACGGTGACCGGCACGCGGCAGAGGTCTTTGGGCGAGGTGTAGGTGAGCAGCTCTTGGGCCAGCGGCTGTTGCCCTTGCACGATCATCGCCGCGCCGGTGGTCCAGGGCAGCGGGGTGGCGTTGACCAGTTCGATCTGTCGCCAGACCTGGTTCTCGGACAGCACCAAGGGTGACGAGACGCCCGCCCCGCTGGGCGCCGTGGCGATATCGGCACGCTTGGGGTGCAAGTCCCACGTGTACACGTCGCGGTAGGGGACCTTCGCGGTCAGCACCGGCACCGCCGCCCGTTCGCCACGCCGCAGCGTGAGCGGCGTCAGGTGATAGACGAACAGCTCTTGTGCGGCGCCGGCGGTCAGCTCCGGAGGCAGTTCGATCGTGCCCGCTTGGGGTTGCTCGGCGACCGCCGCCCGGTCGCGGCGAAACTCGCCGGCGCGCTGTGTGAACAGGGCGTTCGAGAGGGCGTTGCTGTCGAACTGGCTCATCAGTTGCGGAGCGGCTTGGGCCAGCGCGTTGCGCAGGGCCTGCTCCAGCGTCAGCGGACTGGGCAACGTGCGGAAGCGAAAGTTGGGCACGCCCACGACGATGTCCAGCGGCGCCTCGATCAGATCTTCGCCTTCGTTCAGCAACTCGGCCTGCATCGCGATCTCGGCCACTTTTTCTTTGCCGCCGGGTTCGCCCAGGTCGATGCGGTACGTGGGGATCCAGCGCACACCGGGGCGGAAGTAGGCGATCAGCAGTTCACGCCGCTGGCCCGGTTCGGCAAAGCGGAACGTCAGCCGCTTGGTCCGTTGCGTCGTGGTCAGCTTGCGGCTCAAGGCAGTCTTCATCTTGGCGATGGTCAGCCGCCGAATGTCGTTGGCCGCCAACAAGACGTCGCCCTGCTCGCCGCGCAGCACGAAGTACGTGCCCGTGATCCCGCTCACCGTCCGGGTCGCGGAATCAGGCACGGGCCTCGAACTGGAGAGGGCCAGCCGCGAGGCGACTGGAGAGTCCGAGGACAGGGCCAGCACGGATCGCAGACTGTCGTCCACCGGAGCCGTCGTTTCCTGCGTCAGCACCTCCTGGATCGTGCCCTGCAGGATGGAGTTGTCAGGCAACTGGACCGAGCACTTCTGGCCCACGTTGGCCTTGAGCACTTCGATCGTCTGCAGACACGGCAACTGCTTCTCCTCGGTCGTCCTGGCTTCCTCCCAGCCGGCCACCATGCTCAGCAACCGGCCTTCCTTGGGGATCGCCCAGAACGAGCCCAGCACGGCGGCGTCAGGAACCGAGTCGGTGTAGACGGCGCCCGTCGGGTCGGCGACCGCCACGCCGCGTTTCAGGACCAGGCAGTAGCCGTCCTTGAAGACGATGACTCGTTCGGTCTTGAACACCAATTGGGAACCCGCCTCATCCGCAGCCTGGACGGCAAGCGGGCTGAGCAGGTTTGCAGCCGACAGAAGCAAAAACGCCGCGATTCCAGCCAACGCTTGACGGCGGCCACGATAGGGAAACGACGATTGGGCCATCTCTGCAACTCCTCATGTTTGGAATCCAGGTGAAGGCGTCAGGGCCGATGCTCACGCCCGAGGGAACAAGGCCGCCTGGCGGCCACGCCGTCGTCATTTTACCAACCGGGCGTCGCTCGCGGTGTAACGTCTTTGTAACGATCGACGGCTGCCCGAGGTCCGCAGGAAGAAGCGTGCTCGTTCAGTAGCAGACCACATGCCGCAGAATGGTCGTGTTCAGCGGATCGTAGGAGGGGGTGCCCGAGCGGTATTCGAGGTGTCGGCCAATGACCATGCCGATTTCCGTGAAAGTCGTCGCCGAATCCCCGTCTTGCAGGCCCAGGGAGATGCGGTAGTCTCGATAGGTCGCCACGTCGTTGGTCGTGTCGGCGCGCTGAATAGCCCAAGTCCCTCCGCCCATCTCCGCGGCCAGGTACAGCCACCGCTGGCCGCCGACGCGATAGGCGATTCGCGGCCGCGGGAACACCGCGTCGAGACGAAAATCCGGAATCGGTTTGAAGACGGCCCCGAACACCGGCAGGCAGACGATGTCGTCGCGGTCCAGACAATCGACGCCCATCTGCAACTGGAAGCAGTCCGTGGGCGTGTAGTACAACACGGCGTGCCCCGGAGACCGCAGTCCCCGCCTCGCACTGCCCTCGAAATCACTGAACCATCCAGACCGAACGGCGATGTCGTACGACCAGCACCTGTCCAAACGGCCTCGGCGGCCCACGATCATGGTGAAGTCC